>Ga0210409_10006264_pt1 | contig 12402 bp, 11 predicted proteins | sample IncBWH17MmetaG_FD_161649 | JGI IMG/M metagenome (GOLD analysis project Ga0210409, IMG submission 161649) | Forest soil microbial communities from Barre Woods Harvard Forest LTER site, Petersham, Massachusetts, United States - Inc-BW-H-17-M | ecosystem: Environmental > Terrestrial > Soil >...
CGCAAGATGGGCTACCATCCCTATCCCACCCCCGCGGCCAACTTGAGCGAAAACTACAAGAATCCGGACGGCGTCGCGCGGGCCGCTTGCCAGTATTGCGGGCATTGCCAGCGTTACGGTTGCATGGTCGGCGCCAAAGCGCAGCCGACCAACACGCTGATGCCGGTGCTCGCCACGCGCAAGAATTTCCAGTTGCGCACGGGAAGCTGGGTCCGGCGCATCGTGCACAAGGACGGCCGCGCCACTGGTATCCAGTTCACCGACGCGAGCGGCGAGGAATTCTTCCAGCCCGCCAACACCGTGGTGCTGGCGTCGTTCACGCTGAATAACACGCGGCTGCTGGCGCTTTCGAAAATCGGCAGGCTCTACGATCCAGTGGCGCGCAAAGGCACGCTGGGCCGCAACCTCACGCACCAGGTGGGAGTCAATACGCGCGTCTTTTTCGAAAAGCCGCTCAACGCCTTTATGGGAGCCGGCGAGCTTGGCACGCGTATCTCGGATTTTGACGGCGACATCGGACTCACCGGCGCCGAAGACGGGCTCTTGCGCGTGGGCATGATCGCCCTTGGCAATAATGGCGATGGCCCCATCGGCTCCTTCGGCACCATGCCGCGGGATGCGAGCAAATCCAACTGGGGCTCGGAGTGGAAGAAGGCCGCGCTCCAATGGAGGGATCACACCGCCGCCATCGGTACGGCGGGCGAGCACCTGGCCTGGCGCCAGAATTGTATGGACCTGGATCCCACCTACACCGATAAGTTCGGCGATCCGCTGCTGCGCTTTACGCTGGACTGGACCGAGCACGAGTACAAGGAGCGCGAGTTCGCCGCGAAGATCCAGGCCAAGATCGCGCGTGAGATGGGCGCGAAATTCGACGAAAGCCCTCCGTCTCGCGCCCGTTATAACGTGATCAACTACCAGTCCACGCACATCCAGGGCGGGGCCATGATGGGAACATCGCCGGAAACGAGTGTGGTCAATCGTTATCTTCAGCATTGGGACGTGCCGAATCTGTTCGTGATCGGCGCGTCCGCATTTCCGCATAATGCCGCGCCTAATCCGACCTTAACAGTACTGGCGCTGACCCATTGGACGAGCGAGGCGATGATTAACCGATACTTCAAGAATCCGGAGAAACTGATATGAAGCGCCGAGAATTTCTGACAATACCCGCAGCCGCGATAGGCGGCACGCTGCTGTACACCTTGGCGGGCGAACCGGTTCGCCTGCAGGCTCAAGACGGCACGGTGAAGGTGCCGCTGCGCTTCTTCACCGCCGAGGAAGCCCGCGTGGTCACCGCCGCCTGCGCCCGAATATTGCCGAGTGACGCGAGCGGTCCGGGAGCGACCGAGGCCGGCGTCGTCATCTTTATCGACCGCCAGCTGGCCGGCCCCTACGGCCGCGACAAATACCGCTACACCAAGGGACCCTTCGTCGAATCCTATCCCGAGCACGGTTACCAGGGCAAAGCAAGTCCTAGCGAAACCTACCGCGAAGGTATCAAGACTCTGGGCGATTTCGCCAAGCTCTCACCCGCGGATCAGGACGCCAAGCTGCGGTCGATTGAGAAGACGCATTTCTTCCAACTCCTGCGCACTCACACCATCGAAGGCATGTTCAGCGACCCCATGCACGGCGGCAACGCCGGCCTGATCGGCTGGCAGATGGTGGGCTATCCTGGCCCTCAGATGAACTACCGCAACGAGATCGACAAGCACTTCGGGCAGCCCTGGCGGCCTAAACCAGCTAGCCTGGAACAGATCATGGGGCGGCCCGGAAAGCCTTGGGAAGACGAAAAGGGCTAGTTCACGCTGGGCGATCTTGTCACGCTACTTCTCGCGCTGGAACCTGTAATTGCCCGACACGTGCATCTCCAGGAGATGGGTCGGCACACCCTGGCCGTCCGTCACGAAGTTGATCCCCCACCCAAAGAAGCCCGAAAAAAGGGTGTCTGATTGCGCGGTAAGCTGTGTTTTCCCTCTTCCCTTAAGTTCGGCGGTCAGCCCGCCATCGGAGACCGTGATTTCGATAATTCTGGGGTGGGGCCCTTGTCCCCAGAGGTCTTGCTCCCGGTAGGTGCCGGCGTATTTCGCCAGGGTTTCGGAGGCGACCTTTTTTTCGTTCCTCTTTTCGTCGGAGGCCTTGCCGACCCAGTGCTCGTGGCCGGCGGTGCTCTCGTTGCAGACGGCTTCCATCAATTCGGTATCCGGGACAAAGTTCGCGTTGAGTGTGATCGTCCAAGGCCGGGCGTACACCTTGGGGTCGTTCAGCGTAACTTCAATATCCATGTGGCCGAAGTCACGCCGCCGGTAGCGTTCGGTCATGCGGAGGGCTTCCGTATGGGGATGGCCGTCGCGATCCAACCACGTCCGGTCATTGTATCCGTTGCTCTCCACCACCAGCGTGGCTCCGTCCCAGTGCCCCACCGAATACCCCATCCAACTGGGATTGGGGTCGGTCTCCAATTTGCGGCCGTCCATGAAAATCTGACGATACACCAGAGCATCGTCCAGCATTACGACCACATTTGAGGCCTGAATGATCTTGGTCATGCGCCCGCTGTTGCTGTAGTTGGGACCCCACGGCAGGCACTGAAGGCTCATATGCTCCTTGTGCAGGTTTTCCTTGCGGCTCTGGACCAGAGCCTCGGCCCACGGCGGGACCTCGCCGGGCTTGAAATCCGCCGTGATGTTCTCATAATACTTTGGCGAAATCCGTTGCCACAGGCCTGAAAGGTCAGGTTTGCCGTCGGCGGTATGGGGCGCGGGTGCGGTGAGATTCGGCTTGCCGTTGGCGGTGCGGGGAATGCCGGGCGTGGGCAGATTCACCCATTGCGCCGACAGCGGGGCGCTCAGCATAACAATGGCGATCGCGATCGCAAATGGGGTCATGGCGCTTCCTCCTGCGGACGGCATTGATTATATCAGCCCTCTCCAGCCACCTAGGCTCTCAGCCGCGGGAGCAATTCCAGGGCGTTGTCGCGGTCGATGGCGCGCAGCTCTGCCGCCGTGAATCCGCCATTGTCCACGAGCCCCTTGCCGACGCTGGCCGCCGTGCCGCCGCCCAGCGGGAAATCGGTTCCGAACAAGATGTGCGGCACCGGGACGAGCTTCTTGAACGATGGCAGAGTATAAGGATTGAACGCTTGCGCGGTATCGTAATAAAATTTCTGAAGCTCGTAAATCAATCCTTTGGGCAACCCCTGCGCGACCCCGTTCAAGCGGCTGGTGATGTAGGGGGCAGTGCCACCGCCGTGCGACCAGATGAAGCGAATGTCCGGGCAGCGGGTGACAGTTTTGCTCGCGAGCACGCTCAGAATCGTGCGGGTGGTATCGAGAACGAACTCCACTCCGCGATTCTGACCGTCTGTCAGAGCGGGTTGACTGGCGCACGCCGCGCAGAGCGGATGGCAGTAGACCACGGCCTTGCGGCGGTTCAGCTCGTCCATCAGCGGAGCGAAGGCGGCGTTGCCGAGGTAGCGGCCCTGGTAACTGGACAGCATGCAGATGCCGTCGGCGTGGAGCGTGCCGAAGGCATATTCGACTTCGCGCAGCGAGCCCTCGACATCGGGCAGCGGCAGCGCGGCAAACATGCCGAAACGGCCCGGATAATCTCTGATCATTTTTGCGGAGAAATCATTGCATTCGCGCGCGAGGCGGCGCGCCGCTTGATCGTCGCCGAACCACAGACCAGGATCGCCCACCGATAGGATCGCGGTGGCCACATTGCCCTTATCCATATCGTCGAGCGATTTCTGGGGTGTCCAATCCAGCAGGCCCTGCTGGCCGGCCTTCGTGATTTCGGCACGGAGCGAGGGAACAGTGAAGTGGTGGTGCGTGTCAATCCGAAATGGCCGCGCTGGAGCAGGGGTTAACGATTGCGGGGCCGCACCGGCATGCGGGATCAGGGCAGCGGCGCCAAGCGCTCCCAGTCCGGCCAGAAATTGCCGCCTAGGCACGGCGGAAGATTCTCTGCTGAGGATATTGGCTTTTAGATCGGCGAACATCGGTGTCGGGGCTCCTTGGTTCGGGTTCCGCTGGATCGCTCTGCAATATTATCCCGCATTGTTCTCGGAAACAAGTGCATCCGGAGGCCACGCTATCCGACGCAGGCGATATTATTCCAGCATGAATCCGCGGGTGATCAAAGCATTGGCGATCGTTCTCACCGCGTGTTCAACTCCGCTCTCCGCACAATGGCTCCACTATCCAACCGCGGGCGTTCCCAAGGAAGCCGGAGGCTCGCCCGATCTGAGCGCTCCTACGCCGCGCGAGGCTGATGGCAAGCCGGATCTCTCGGGAATTTGCGAGCCCGTTCAGCAGCCTGCTCCCTAGCCAGTGAATCCAGCGATACAGCAACGCGTTTCGCAATTCTGGACATCGGCGCCGGACTCAAGGATGGTCTGCCGTACCAACCCTGGGCAGCAGATCTCCGTTGGGCCCGTGAGGCGGCACAGAGCAAAGACAATCCTGACGTCCGGTGCCTGCCGTTGGGCATTCTGCAGATGCACGCGCATCCGTTTCCGCGACGCATCGTCCAGGTTCCGGGATACCTCACCATTCTTCACGAGCGCGACATGGAATACCGGCAATCTTCACCGACGGCAGGGCCCTGAGCCGGAAGACCCGCAGCCATGGCGCCGGAGCAGCTGGAAGGCAAGGAGTGCGACGCCCGCAGCGATATTTAGGCGCTGGGACTGGTGCTATACGAAATGGCGACCGGAAAGAGGTTGCCGCGGGGACAGCCTCCTTTGATCGAGGGCCTCCCGACGCAGCTTGCGCATGTGATCGAGCGTTGCGTGGAGAGCGAGCCCGAGAATCGCTGGCAATCAGCATCCGACGTGAAGCGGGAGCTGGAATGGGCCAGCAGGGAGCAGCCCGCGACTCCACGCAAGATCCCGGCGCGGTGGGCGATAGCCGCTGGATTGATCGTGCTCGGACTGGCGCTTGGCTGGACGATGGCGCACCTGCGGCAGCCCACGGCGGAAACGCACAACTTTGACCAACCCCTAGTGCGCCTCGACGTCGATCTCGGGCCTGGCGTGTCGCTCGGTCCCCGGGCCGACGCGATTCTTTCGCCCGACGGCACGCGGCTCGTCTATGTATCGCAAAATCGGCTATTCACACGGCGGCTCGATCAGCCCATGACCACCGAGCTGGCTGGCACGGAGGGAGCTTTTGCTCCCTTCTTTTCCCCGGACGGGCAGTGGGTTGCATTTTTCGCGCCGGGAAAACTCAAAAAGGTTTCGGTGGAAGGCGGCTCGACCATGGTCTTGTGCGACGCTCCCAACGCCCGCGGCGGCAGTTGGGGCGAGGACGGCAACATCATCGCGGCGCTGACCAATGTCGGTGCCCTGTCGCGGGTTCTCTCCTCCGGCGGGACGCGACGCCAGTAACGGAACTGCCGCGGGGAGAAGCGACCCATCACTGGCCGCAGATCCTCCCGGGAGGCAAGGCGGTGCTGTTCACCGTTAACACTACGGTTGGCGGGTTCGAGGGGGCGAACATCGAAGTCATGTCCTTTGTCGATTACCGCAGGAAAACGCTTCAGCGGGGCGGTACCTTCGGCGGTATCTTCCGAGTGGCCATCTGATCTATGTGAACCGTAGCACGCAACTCGCCGTGCCGTTCGTGATCATGGTGGCGAGCTACACGGTGAATGGCGATTCGTTCGCGGCCGACAAGCCGCGGCCGTGGACTGAGAGGCGGATTGCGGATACTGGAATCAATGGAATAAACTACGATGTCGCGCCGGACGGCAAGCACAGCGCTGCGGTCATGCCGGTGGACGCGCCGGAAGAGCCGAAGGCACAGAATCAGGTGATCTTCTTACAGAATTTCTTCGACGAAGTCCGGCGGCGCACCGCTACGCCTCGCTAGCGCGGGCCGATACGGAGTTCTGAAAACGAGTAGAATTGATTCAAAATGCGCACCGCCATCGAAATCATCGTCTGCGTGATATCCGCGCCTCTTTCGGCGCAGTGGCTGAACTACCCGACGCCTGGAATTCCTCGCTTGCCGGACGGCAAGCCGAACCTCACCGCGCCCGCGCCGAAGACAGCGGACGGCAAGCCGGATCTCTCGGGAATCTGGGGCTTGTCCTGCCCGGTTGGCAACGCCCCCGTCGGCGACTTCGAGGGTAAGCCAACGGTGTATTGCGCTACCGAGGTCGCCGTCCCGCCGATGTTCGGGAACATCGGCGCGGTAGCCAAGGATGGTGTGCCCTATCAACCCTGGGCGGCCGAGCTGGTGAAGAAGACCTTCGACAACAACCGTCCCAACGATCCGCTGAGCCATTGTCTTCCAATCGGGATGGTGCGGTTGCACACGTTTGCCTTGTTCCGCAAGATCATTCAGTTCCCGGGACTACTCGTGATCCTGAATGAGTTTAACGCCTCCTACCGGCAGATCTTCACCGACGGGCGGCCTTTGCCGGCCGATCCGAACCCGTCGTGGAACGGCTACTCTACGGGGAAATGGGAAGGGGACACTCTGGTCGTCCAGACCACCGGTTTCCGCGACGGACTGTGGCTGGACACGAGGGACAGCCCTCTCACCGATGCCGCGCGGATCACGGAAAGATTCCAGCGCCCGAACTACGGAACGCTGGAGATCGACATGACAATCGACGATCCTAAGGCCTACACCAAGCCCTGGACCATCCACGTCACGCACATCATTGTGCCCGATACAGAGCTGCTGGATTACATTTGCGCGGAAAACGAAAAGGACACCCGGCATATGCCGGTACTGACTAAGTGAAGATGAAAGTCGTTGCGATCATACTCGCTGCGATCATGTTCGGAGCCACCGCGCTCCAGGCGCAGTGGCTGAACTACCCGACTCCGGGAATTCCTCGCTTGCCAGACGGTACGCCGAATCTTGCCGCGCCCGCGCCGAAAACACCGGACGGCAAGCCGGACTTCTCTGGAATCTGGCTGACACATGCGGGCTACACCGGCAATATCGCAAAAGATTTGAAGCCCGGAGAAGTTTCTTTCCGGCCTTGGGCTGAGGCGTTGTACAAGCATCGGGTCGATACGAAGAGTAAAGACGATCCTCAGGCCCACTGCGTACTGTCAGGTGTGCCCCGGGAGCACGTGGTGCCGTATCCGTTTAAAATCCTGAACACCAGCGGCATGATCGTGATTCTCTATGAGGCGCTGCACAGCTATCGGCAGATCTTTATGGACGGCCGCCCGCTGCCCAAAGACCCGAATCCGACTTGGATGGGATATTCGATCGGCCATTGGGAAGACGACACCCTTGTGGTCGAATCGGCGGGATTCGTGGATAATAACTGGCTCGACAACAGCGGCCATCCTGGAACGGAAGCCATGCACTTGACGGAGCGGTTCCGCCGCCGCGATTTTGGGCATATCGACCTTCAGATGACGATCGACGACCCCAAAGCCTACACTAAACCGTGGAGCGTGAATCTTGAGCTTGCGCTGACGCCCGACACTGAGCTCATCGAGTACGTCTGTAGTGAGAATGAAAAGGATCTCGGGCACTTGGTGGGGAAGTGAGACCTAACCTTTGAGGAGGATGACTATGAAAGATTCAGAATCCATGACCGGGCGCCGTGATTTCATCAGGGTCGGTGCCGGCGCGGCTGCCGCGATCGGCATGCTGAATGCCGCAAGGGCCCAGGCTCCCTCGTCGCAAGGAGTTCCCTGGTGGGCGGCGCGGCCCGCGAAGGGAGGAGTGGCTAAGCCGGCGGCGATTGACATGCATGCGCACTGGTCTCCGGAACCTTACAACAAGGTCTTGGCCAGCCTGGGACAGCCCCTCGCCAATCCCTATCCGCTCGATTACGATCTCGACAAACGGCGTCAGTGGATGGACGACCACGGCGACCTGATGCATTGCCTGACGCTCTCCGGCGCGATGCCATGGCAAAGAACTTCAGCGCAAGAGGGCGCGCGTCTCGCGCAAGTGATCAACGACACTGGCATTCAAATCCACCAGAAATATCCGGACCGCTTTGTCATCGCCGCCGAACTGCCGATGCGCGATCCCGAACTCGCCTTGAAGGAGTTGAACCGCGTCGCGGGACAGCCGGGCATACGGGCGGTCCACCTGCCGGATTCCCTCGAGAAGCACGACTATCTATTCGATCCGGGCTTCGCGCCGGTTCTGGCGCGCATTGAGGCGCTGAACTATCCGATCATCTTTCATCAACTGGATGGCGTGGTCAACGCTTTCGGCGGCACCAGGACGGCCGGGCCGCCGCCGCTCGCCGCTGGGATCGACGCTCCTATCGAACACACCTTCCTGGCGAGCAAATTCATCTATACCGGCACGCTCGACAAGTATCCGAATCTGCAAATCGTCTTGCCGCATGCGGGCGGCGCTTTCCCCTACCTGGCAGGACGCGTCGAGCATTTCCTGTATCACATGACTGACCACAGTACCTCGATTCAACGCCCGTTCCGGGACTACCTACGCCGATTCCATTACGACTATTTGATTTATTACCCGGAGGCGCTCCGTTTTCTCATGGGCCTGGTCGGCTCTGACCGCATCGTGGTCGGCACGGATAATTTCGCCGCCAAGGACATCGAATATCCGAGCTCGGTCCTGGATCAGTTCAACCTCCCGACGGCCGACCGCGACCGCATCTTGAAGGGGAACGCCATGAGGCTCCTTCATATATAGGTGTGGGGGCTGCCCATGATGGCGGGAAGTTCACACAAGGAGGCTTGAGATGAGCCGTCGATTCCTGGCGTCAATTTCCGCTTTGGCGTCGCTGTTGTTGGCGGGGTCGCAGGTTGCTGGGCAAACGCCGTCGTCCGCAGCGAAGTGGACTCCGCCGCGCACACCAGATGGGCAGCCCGACCTGCAAGGAGTCTGGACGAGCTCAACCCTTACGCCGCTGGAACGTCCCCCAGAACTTGCAGGCAAGCAGGTGCTCACACCAGCCGAAGCAGCCGCCTATGAAAAGCAATTGCTCGAACGAGGGAATCGGGATATCCGTGGTGAATCCGCCGACGTTGACGTGGCCGGCGCTTACAACGAGCTCTGGTTTGACCGGGGAAAAAAAGTTGTCGGGAGCAGACGGACTTCGCTGGTTGTGGATCCGCCCGATGGAAGGGTTCCTCCGCTGACGCCGGAGGCGCAGAAGAAGGTGGATGCCGCGCGTGCATACGCCAAGCTGCATCCCGCCGACGGCCCGGAGGACCGGCCCTTGGCCGAACGGTGCCTTCTGTGGCCGACTGCGGGTCCCCCGATGCTGCCGGGCCCGTACAACAACAACTATCAGATTGTTCAGGCCCCGGGTTACGTCATCATCGTGGTCGAGATGATTCACGACGCTCGCATCATTCCGATCGACGGACGGCCGCACCTCCCGCAAAGTATCCGGCAGTGGCTGGGTGACCCGCGGGGCCATTGGGAGGGCAACACGCTGGTGGTCGAGACTACCAACTTCACTAGTAAAACGAGTGACGTTGGCGCCGGCTTGCGGGGGCCCACGTTCCGGGGATCGGACGATAAACTGCGCTTGATCGAGCGCTTCACGCGCGTTGACTCGAACACCCTCCGCTACCAATTCACGGTGGACGATCCCACGGCATTTACGAAACCGTGGAGCGCCGAAATTCCCATGACCAAAATGCAGAGCCCGCTCCTGGAGTACGCCTGTCATGAGGGGAACTACGCCATGACCGGCGTCCTCGCTGGGGCTCGAGCCGAAGAGAAGAAGAAATGAGCCGTGCCAGTGGACCGATTGACCGCTCCCTGAGTTACTGCCATCGCACAACGCTGAAACCCCACGCCAAGCTTACTTTTTCTTGGCTTCCGCGGCGGCCTTCTCCATCGCGCGCGCGCCACTGAGCAGGTTCTTCATGCCGTAATTGCCCTCGTGACAGGCGTACTCGTAGATGGGCTCGTCGGTCTTGGACATGGGCACTGACACGGTCCAGGATTTCGTATACGTGCTGGGATCATCGACCGTGTATTGGTAGTCAATCGTGTCCGCGTCCACGCGCTTGAAGCGCTCGATCACATGCAGATTCGCGCCGGCTCCCGGGCAGCAATTGACGGGGGCCATTACGAACATGTCAGGGTAGTTGGTGGTGTCGACCACGAGCGTATCGCCCTCCCAATGGCCGACCGAATCGCCCAGCCACTGGCGGATGTTCTTTGCGGCGTGCGGGCGCCCGTCGACGGGGATGATGCGGGCTTCGTGGATCATCTCCTGCAGCAGCGCCACGTACCCGGGAGACTGCACGATCTGAACGTGATTGTTGTAAGCGCTGGGAAGTTTGGGCGCGCCGCGGGTGAGACAACGCTCGCCCAGGCTGCGGTCTTCCCAGGTATCAGCGGGCTCGGGACCGCGTTTGCGCCGGTCCTCAGCGCGGGCGGCCTCTCGCTTCGCCGCCTCGGGCGTGAGCGCGGGTATTCTCCCATCCGGGGGATCGATGATCAGCGACGTTCGCCGGGTCTTGACGACATGCGCTCCGGAGTCGTACCAGAGGTCATTATAAGCACGAGCCAGGTCGGCATCGGCGCCGCCTTCGCGGTTATCCCGGTTATTCTTTTCGAGAAGGCTCTTTTCGTATTCCGCCGCCTCTTTTTCCGTGAAAGATTCCTTCCCGGCGAGGTCACGGGGCCGTTCCAGAGGCGTCAGGGTGGAGTAGTTCCAGGTTCCCTGCAGGTCCGGGTGACCGTCGGCCGTGCGCGGCGGAGTCCAGGTCTTCGTTGAACTCGGCGGGGCCGGCTTGGCAGTGGCGGTCCGAGCCTGGCCGTTCGCCGTCACCTGCGTCAACGACACAGCCGCGATCAGGAGCGCCGGAACGCCCATACACGCGAAAAATCGGTTTCGCATAGACATCTCCTTCAGTGCTTGCTTCCCTGTGGTCAAGGTACCGTCGCGGCACTCCCGTGTCAAGGCTGGCTCATCTTTACCGCGACGCAGTGACGTAAAGGGCATTATTGCCGGTGCGCAAGTCCTTGCCGTAAGTAAATGCCAATCCGACTCCAAGAACCTGGAGCTTCGCTTGCACGCCCGTGTCCCAAAGCCATTTTCCAGAGCCCAGCCCAGGGAAGGAATCCATTCTCCCCAGGTCAAGAAACGGGCTGAGCTTCACACTGAAAAAGCCGTTCACATAGAGATTCTTGTCTATCTCCCAGTTGGAAAGAAAATACTGGCGGCCCAGCGGAGCGCTTCCTTTGCGGCCGTCCCGTGTGCCGATGTGGGCTCGCAGCCAGAGGTCGTTATCCCGTTCCAGGCCGAGTATGAACAACTCATCAAATGGAACCTGGCCAAAGATCTTACCGGCACGGATCTGTTGTTGCATGGCATAGTCGTCGCCCGTCATCCTCGGAAGCCAGCGGGCAACCAGCGAACTCTGCAGCCGCTCGAAAGAATGCGCAGGCGCGGCCCAGATGGTGGCTGCCTCCGACGAGACACTCAGACTGCTTTCGAAGCGCCGGTCGGGCACTCGCCACAACTCGCGATTCACCTGCGCGATCTGCTTCAGCTGATAGCCTCTCAACACGACGTCCTGGGGCAACTCAGGGCCTGGAGAGATATCGAGGAAGTCGCGATCTGAGAGCTCGCCGCTCGCTGACCAACTCCAGCCGGCGTTGCGGAAGGAGTAGACCCCGCCACTCACCGCATTCCTACGGAGCTTGAACTGGCCGAGCGTCGGAGCGGGCCCTTGGAAGGAACGCCGCAGATCCCAGTTCTCATCCCGAAGATCCACGCCCACCCAGTAGCGGCGCCTGGGATCCCGCCCCAACGGCCCTGATAAAGATGACATCAAGCGCCGCTTTTGCGCGTCCCAACGCACTAAAGAGACGAGGTTGACGGCCGACCTCGCGATGTTGAAGTATTCCGGATCAATGGTCTGAAACCCGATGCCGCGGAAGGTTGAGAGAAGAGCTTCCGTTTTGCTCCTTCCGAGGCCGTTCCGCTCCTGAGCAGCGAAGCTGGCGTCGAATCTGCCGTCATCGTGCGCGTCCAGGCGAAAGGTAGAAGTGGGGAAGATCCCGAGCCCGCGCACTCGCGCGCGCGTCGTGAGCGAATCTGACAACAGGAGCGTGCCGCCGGGCGCAAAGGTGAAGGCCCGATCGAGCAGAACCGGATCCACCCGCAGCCCGGGCCCAATCCGCACGTTCTCAATCTGAGGCTTGGCAATCCGGTTCCAATATTTCAGCGCCGCCTCGAGATTCCCTTGCAGGAAATAGATGGTCGCCAGAAAGTCAACCGCATAGGCATCCGTGGGATTCAATCGCAGGCCGCGCCGCAGCCATCTGGCGGCTTCCGCATATTGTTTTTGCTTAAAAGCGACGCCGCCCAGTTCGATCGGGAAGCGCTCATCCTGGGGTTGCAGATGATGCCCCGTGAGCAGTACAGCGCGCGCCTCATCCCACCGCCCGAGTTGCGCTAGCGACA
>Ga0210409_10006265_pt1 | contig 12402 bp, 12 predicted proteins | sample IncBWH17MmetaG_FD_161649 | JGI IMG/M metagenome (GOLD analysis project Ga0210409, IMG submission 161649) | Forest soil microbial communities from Barre Woods Harvard Forest LTER site, Petersham, Massachusetts, United States - Inc-BW-H-17-M | ecosystem: Environmental > Terrestrial > Soil >...
AACAACGGCGCAAGGATCACCAGCAGCAATCGCGCGCGTTTGAACGGCGTCGGCCTCTTGAAGTAATTCAGGTCGATCCGCTGCGCCAGCTTCTTGGTTGTTCTTGTACGCGCCATCTATGTAATTACAATCCTGTGTAGCGGCCGCCTTCCGCTTGCCCTGACAAAGGAAGGGAGGCGGGCGCTTTCTGTTACCCCGCGCATTTCGCCCCGACCAAGAAAACCCCGGTCCTAATACCGCAGCGCCATCACCGCATGCACCGCCCCCAACAAAATCAACGCCAGCGATAGCGGTATATGCACCAGCAGCCATCCGTGCATCCAGTGATGCAATCGTTCCTGCCGCTCCAACTGCCTTGCTTCTTCGCAGATATCTTCCAGGTCATCGACAGTGACCTGCGCTGCGGCAGGTAGAAGCGTACGCAGCCTGGAGAACGCCGCGGGTGCGGTATTCGAATCCGCCAGCCGTTGCCCACGCCGCTTCGGTTCTTCCAGAAACACGCGCATTTCCGACAAGTAAAATTTCTTCAGCGGCGCCGCTTCTCCGTCGTTAAGCAAAATAATTTCGGGCGCCATAGCCACCGCCGCGGCTCCCGCGCTTACCGCCGCCGATGTCCGCAAAGGAGCCGACGTTGCAGCAATCGGTCGCAACGCGGTAAATCCCCCAGCCCGCGCACCGTCCTCAGCGCTTCTGCTCAGCCCCATCGAGCCGCACAGCGCCTCCATGGCCCGGTCCGCCTCCTGCCGCAGCAGCATCCGCACATTTCCAATCTCGTCGTAAATCGTTTCCAGCGGAACATCCGCGGTCATTGCTCGCGGCAAATAATTCTGCAACACCGCTCCGTACACGCCGCTTGCCACCGTCACGATCAGCAACCACATCAACACCCGCGTCAACGCTCCGCCAAAATGAAAGCCCCCATGAAATAAAATTACCGGCAGGCTCAGCAGTCCCAGCCACAGATGCCCACGCATCCAAGCCTTCGCTCGCCCAAGCCGCCAGGTCGGAACGCGCTTTCGTGCTCCCAACAGCGCCGCGAAAATCATGAAGCCGAAGCCCACGATGCCGAACACCAGACCTATCGTGCTTCCACCACGAGGTCCGATTGGCGAACTTCGCGCATACAAAACGTAAATCACTATGCTGACCACAAAAAACGCCAGCGAACCAATCGCCCAGCCCCGTTGTGTTTTGTCGAGTCTCATCCTGGCTCTGGCATCCTCAAAGCGACTGGCCCGTCAACTGCGCAAAGAATTTCTTCGGGTCTACGCGGTGCGCTGCATCATGTGGGCAGGCGTATACACAACTCGGCTCCTTCAAATGCGTGCACAGATCGCACGAAGTTGCTTTCTGCTTCACCGTCGCTTTCTTTCTTCCCGCATGCTCCGGGTCGTCCGCCAATACTTCGAAAGGATGCAGGTTGATGTTTCCATAGGGGCAATTGCGCGCACACAATCCGCACCCGATGCACCAATCCTCGATAATCACTTCCAGCGAGTTTCGCCGCCGGATTGACCCTACCGGGCAACCCACCATGCATAAAGGATCGCGGCACTGCCGGCACGAAGTCGCGATGAGGTAATTTTCAAATCGCAGTCCATCTCGAATCAGCCGTGTCACTCCGTCATGCGCGTCCGCGCAAGCGTTCACACACGCATCACAGCGCGTGCAATTCTCCAGATCCAGCACCAGGAGGCTCTGCGCCTCCATCAACCCTTGCGAAAGGAACTGGTCGATGGGAACGTTCTCCACCATCTGCAAACGCTGCGCATTCGCCGCCCGCCGCTCTGCTGCTACGCTTTCCAGTCCCACGCGCACATTCGGGAATCGCTGCACCATCTCCCGGAAATCCTCGCCGGAAATCCGCACCACTTCCACATGATCCAGCGCGGTGCACGTCGCCGTTCGCACTCCGCCGCCAAGCAATCCGATCTCGCCGAAATAATCTCCACGCGATAAATACGCCAGCACCAGCTCTCCGCCCGGATACTCCTCCGAAATCTTCACAAAGCCGATTCTCACCAGGTAGAAAGAATCCGCGGCGTCGCCCTGTTTGGTGATGACCTGCCCCGGCGTATACCGCACCAGCTCCACGCTGCCCTTCAGGTGCTCGATAAAGTCCGGCGAAAGCTCCGCGAACATTGGCACGCCGCGCAAATGCGTTTCCAGCGCGCGCCGCCGGTAGTTCTGATCCAGTTGTGCGCGGAACGTTTTGTTCTTCATCATGATGTCCAGGACGTTCCGCAACATCTCGTACGCCACCACATCCGCTTCCGCGCGGACCGTCGCTGACCGCGGATAAAAATTCATGCAGGTCATTTCGCCGAACAAATCACCGGGCCCAAGCTCCGCAACGGGATTGCCGTAAGACAAGTCCACCGAAGCGTCGATGGGAATCGTGCGGTCTCGCGTTTCCCCCTGACGCTTGTCGTCTTCCCGTCCCACCAGCACGCTGGTCAGCTTTTTGAAGAAGCCCTGAGCGCCGCCTTGCGTCTTTACGTGCGCGATTGGCGTGGAGATCGAAACCTTCGCTTTACCCGCAACGACGAAAAATGCAGTCGATCCAAAGTCGCCTTCCCGGCAGATCACGTCTCCTTTCCGGAACTGGCGCTTCACAATCGCGCCGCGATTCAACTCCAGAAAAGTTCCAGAAACGCCCGCGAACACTGGCAGTGCGTGAAGCTCATCCACGCTAAGTGCCTGCGAACCGCCTGCTGCGGCAATCGCCGTTCCTGTCGTCGCCTTATTCGTCAGCGCGCCCGTTGGACACGACACCATGCATTCACCGCACGAGATACACGTCGAATCTCCCATCGGCGCGTTCAAATCAAACGCGATGCCCGTCGAATAGCCTTTGCCCATGCGGCCCATCACGAAATTATTCTTGATCTCGTCGCAACCACGAATGCACCGGTCGCATAAAATGCACGCGTCATGGTCCACGGCAATTGCCAGCGACGAATCGTCCGCCCCGCGTGAAACCGTGCGCCGCGGAAAGCGTGGCGTGCCGATTCCTGCTTGCTTGGCCAGAGTCTCCAATTCGCAATCGTGCGAATGCTCCTGCCGCGCGCAAGGCGATGGATGATCCGCCATCAACAATTCCAGCAGCGTCTTTCGCGCCGCCAAAACCTTCTCGGAATTCGTGGCCACCTTCATCCCAGGTTCCACTGGCCGAACGCATGCCGCGCTCAACACCCGCGCACCTGTATCGACCACGCATAACCGGCACACCCCCACAGGCGTCTGGCTCTGCAAGTGGCACAACGTAGGAATCGCTACGCCGTTCATCCGCGCCGCGTCGAAGACGGTCGTCCCCTCCGCGACCTGCACCGGCTTCCCGTCAATCGTTAAATCCACCATTCCCGACATCACCTCAGCAGCAATAAAAATCCTGCGAAAAGGGTCCTCTCTTTAGGAGGCCGGGGCTTCAGCCCCGGCGTAAAGCCAAGAAGACGAATGGGCTTTAGCCCCTGAAGAAAGTTCTTTCGCGGTTGTTCCGTCATTTCCGCGTCCGTTTCCCTTCTCACGGCCGAATCCCCACCCGCGGCAATTCCGCGGCCCGCGCACTCGCCGAAAAACAAATCCCGCTCGGGCACGTCCCTTTCAAAACGTGTGCATCCACCTCCGCCCGAAAATGTTTCAACACCGATTGCACTGGCGCCGGCACAATTTGCCCCAATCCGCAGATCGAAGTCTGGCTCATCGCCTGCGAAAGTTCGTCCACCAAACCCAAATCCGCGCGATATTGCGCGTCGCTCAATCCGCCCTGCGTCCAGCGCGTCAGCAGATCCACCATTTTTTGCGAGCCTACGCGGCACGGCACGCACTTTCCGCACGATTCGTTGCGGTAAAATCGCACCGCATTCAGCGCCATATCCAGCATGCACGTCGTATCGTCGCAAACCACGATCGCGCCAGACCCCAGCATCGACCCGGCCTCCGCCAGCGCCTTGAAATCCAGCCGCACATCCACCATCGAAGCCGGCAAATATCCCGACGACGGCCCCGAAGGCGCGAACGCTTTCAATCCTCGCCCTCCGCGAATCCCTCCCGCATTTCCGTACAAAACCTCGCGCATCGTCGTACCCATCGGCACTTCAAACACGCCTGGCCGCGCCGCATGCCCGCTCACGCCAACAAATTTCAATCCGCGCGAACCGTTCACGCCCGCGGTTTTGTACCACTCCACGCCGCGCGCCAAAATCTGCGGCACATTCGAAAATGTCTCCACGTTATTGATCACTGTCGGCTTCTGCCACAAGCCCATCTGCCCAGGAAATGGCGGCTTGTTGCGCGGCTCCGCGCGATGCCCCTCAATCGCTTCGATCAGCGCGCTTTCTTCGCCGCAAATGTATCCGCCGGGGCTGACAAAAACTTCCAGCTCGAAATCCAGCCCGCTGCCCAGAATATTTTTCCCGAGCAGCCCAGCCTTCGCGCAGCGCCGCAATTCCTCGCCAAAAATCTCTTCCTGCAAAGGGTATTCGTGCCGGATGTACAAAATCCCGCGCTTCGCTCCGGTGATCAGTCCCGCGAGGATCATTCCTTCCGCCACCAGGTGAGGCAGATGGCTCAGGATGAAGCGGTCCTTGATCGTTCCCGGCTCGCTCTCGTCCGCGTTGCAGACGATATATTTCACCGGCTCGCGCTGCTTGCGCACCAGATCCCATTTCATCGAAGTTGGAAATCCGGCGCCGCCCATCCCGCGCAGTTCCGCTTCTTTCAACGTGGCCAGCACGCCATCCCAATCCTTGGTCACCAGAAGTTTCCGCAGCACGCCGTAGGTTTCACCGTCCGCGTAGGGATCCGAAGCGCAGCGCATCCGCCCCTCATTCGGATGTTCAGCGTGAACTTCTTCGCCGCGCATCGCGCCGCGCGCAAGTTGCTCCACCTTGTCCGCGGTTACTCCGGCAAAAATCACGTCGTGCACCGCCGCCGCGGGTGCCTGGTCGCATCGCCCCAGGCAACTCACATCCTTGATCTGCACGTCTTCGGGCCGCGCACCCGAAAATCGCCGCACAATCTCCGCGCGCAAATCACCCGCGCCATTCAGGTGGCAGCTCATATCCGCACAAACGTGAATCTCCGCCTTGGCCGGTGGTATCAGGTGAAAATGGGGATAAAAGCTGGCAACGCTATGGAGTTGGTAGAGCGGGGTCTGCGTTCGGTGTGAAAGGGCTTCCAACTCCGCCTTTGGCAGATAACCGAAGCGCATCTGGATGGCTCGCAGTTCGTCAAAGATCACGCGGAAGCTCTCGTCGAAACTACGCCGCGCATTCCGTCAAGGACAACGGCGCGCTTCGAGGGATTTGTTACCCACGAATACTAGGGTTCCCCACCCCCGTTGTAAACACTTTTCCTGCACAGCCTTTGTATCAACTCGCGAATTGCTGTGGTTCAGTTTCCGATAACCGAACTACGCATCGGTTGTTCATTCGGCAGAACCGAATCTCGGCTCAGGTTCTCTTTCCTTTGGGCGGTCTCGTGTAAGTGCCGCTGCCTTGAGGTGGACTCGTACATGGTATTCGATGAAGGTAAACTCCGAGCGTCGCGTCCTTTGCAAACCAAGCCATGCCTGCGCCCTCTGGAGACAATTGAAAACCACAATCCTCCTCGTGGGCGAGAGCGATAAGGAGATGAGCAAGGAACTTCAAAGAGTCGTCGGTGCCCTCTATCAGCACATTATCGCGATCCAGTTTTCTGACTGTAAGTTTTGCGCGATTGGGTTTTCTGGAGTATTGGCGAATTACGTTATTTATTGAAGACTTCTTCACGGGAGCCATCTAAACGCTCCTTCCGTAACCTATTAGGAACTCTCGTGCACCGTATCAAAAGGGCTGCCATTCATCCACATATTTGACGATCGTGTGGACGCATTGACAGAAACGGCGCAAGGCACGATTCTGACCAAAGAAAGATGACCTAATGCGCCCATATGAACAGCGTCGGAGTTTGCGTCGTCAATTTAGCCTCATGGCTCTTTTTGGCAGTGGCGGCATTGCCGCTCTCTTCACCATTGCTTGGCTTGTGCTGAATCAATTCCGGCGTGAATACTATAATTCCGCAATTGAAGGCTCGTCTGCTCAACAATCGCCTTATTGGACAGTTATTCATGTACAGAAAATCCTAGAATGGCCAATCAAATTTGCACTTTGTTTCGCGGTCTTGAGCGTTTTGTTTGAATTCGCCCACTTCATCCTAGCAATCGCCAGAAAAATCAGCAGCAAACAAAGACCCACTGAGTCGAACCACTCTTGACCCTGGATAAGCGCACAATCGGAAACTAAGCCACCAGCGCAATTCCTTATTGGTTGACTTCCACGGCTTTCGAACGATATAAGCGTACAGAACTTTTCGCTTTTACCTCTTATGAGGACCCACTCCAGATTCACTCTTCTCTGGCTAGCGCTTGTCCTCGCCATTCCACTTTTCTTTTGTTCCGCCTCGGCCTCTTCGTCCGCGGATACTCCTGAGCCAATCAAATACATTGGCCCCGGTTCTTGCGCGGCTACCAGTTGCCACGGCAGTGTGAAGCCCATCGCGGGCAGCCGCATCTACCAGAACGAATATTCCACCTGGATTTTGCAGGACAAGCACAGCCGCGCCTATCAAGCGCTCACTGGCCCGGTCGGCGAACGTATGGCCCACATCCTGAAACTCAACTCCAAAGCCGAAGACTCTCCCAAGTGCCTCGCCTGCCACGCGCTTTACACTTCGCCCGAGCAACGCGGCCGCCCCTTCGAACTTTCCGATGGCGTCTCCTGCGAAAATTGCCACGGCCCCGCGCAAGCCTGGCTCGGTCCGCACACCAGCAGCAACTGGCATCACGAAGAATCCGCGCCGCGTCTCGGCATGATGGATACGCGCAACGTGATCCACCGCACCGAAAAATGCCTCGAATGCCATCTGGGAACGAAAGAAAAATTCGTCGACCACGAAATGATCGCCGCGGGTCATCCCGATCTGTACTTTGAACTCGATTCCTTCTCCGCGGTGATGCCGCGCCACTGGAAAGTTCCCCGCGAATCCGCGCCGGGCAAACCGCTGGAAGATGCGTCATGGGCGGGTGTCCGCGATTGGAGCGCAGGCCAAGCGGTGCAACTGCGCGCCTCCCTCGAACGCGTCGCTTGGCGCGCACGTAACGAGCGCTTCGACAAAAAAGACGTTTGGCCCGAATACGCCGAACTTTCCTGCTTCGCCTGCCACCACTCGCTCGGCCCAGCCAAGGATAGCTGGCGCCAGGAACACGGTTTCGAAGGCCGCCGACCGGGCGATCCCGCGTGGAACTCTTCGCGCTACGCCGTTTTTCGTTTACTCGCCAAACAAATCGATGCCACTTCCGCACTGGAACTCGATCGCCATCTCCTTACCGTCTCCTCAGAAATGAGCAAACTCAACCCCGATCGCGCCGCAGTCGCCAGCGCCGCGGACACCGCCGTCCCGCTAGCCCAACATTTCGCCGAACGCTTTGCCACCATGCAATACGATCCCGCCATCACCCTAGCCATGCTGCAGCGCATCACCGACGACGCCGAAGCCATTTCCCTCGCCGATGAGCGCGCCGCCGAACAAGCCGTCATGGCCATCGATTCTCTTTACATCGCCTACAGTAAAGACATCAAGCCTGCTGACGCCGCCGATGTTCGCGCCAGCATCAACACGCTCTTCCAGCAACTCGAGAATCCCTCCGCCTACAACGCCGATCAATTCGCCGCCTCCCTCCGCCGCCTCCGCCCTCTCCTCCACTAAACAGCTCCAACTGACAGCGCCGCAGGTGCGGCACTCCGTTCGCCCATCACCGACTGCGCTACACTCCAATCGCCCCATGAACGCCTTCGAGAATCTTCTCTGCTCCTCATCCCTCTGGCGCTACATAACCAAACGCCACCTACCAGCGCTTCTCTCCGGCGCGAATTTAGGCGACGATCTCCTGGAAATCGGCGCAGGCTTCGGCGCCGCAACCGCCGCCCTACGCGAACGTGTCAGTCGCGTAACCTCACTCGAATACGTTCACGATTCCGCGCTCAAACTGAAATCGCGCCACGACTCGAGCGCCCCACGCATCGTCCGGGGCGACGCCGCACATCTTCCGTTCGCAAGCGCCTCCTTCTCCTCCGCCATCGCCATCCTGGTCCTGCATCACCTGAAAACAACAGAAGCGCAGGATCAAACATTCGCCGAAGTCTTCCGAGTTCTCCGCTCCGGCGGCACGTTCCTCGCCTTCGAAATCACCGACTCCTGGCTGCACCGCAAAGCCCATTTCCGCAGCACATTCACGCCTCTGCCACCGTCGTCTGCCTTCACCAGGCTAACCTCCGCGGGCTTCTCTAGAATTTCAGTCGATTTCCGAAGTGGCGGTTTCCGCCTCAGCGCAATCAAATAGTGCGGCCCAGCCTTCTGCTTGCCCTGACGAAGGAAGGGAGGCGGGCGCCTCTGATTTTCTTTTTGTTTTTCTCTTTAGGAGGCCGGGGCTTGAGCCCCGCCGTAACGATGCGAAATCAGCGGGCTTTAGCACTTAAGAACGTCTATGAGGTTTTTTTGTGCCCTACCGGCTACCCAGCGCCGCGCCCAACTCGCTCCGCGTCTGTATCACCCGCAATATCGCATCGCGAGTCACCAGCCCCACAATATGCGCCGCCCCATCTTCTGTGTGACTCACCACTGGCATCTGATTCACATCCGCCGAAATCAATCGCTCCAGCAAACGTTGCAACGGCTCCTCCGGCGCAGCCCACAAAATCTTTTCGCGCGGCACCATCACCGCCTGCACCGAATTCATATCCCATTCGTCTCGCGGCACGGTATTCAGCGCCGCCACGTTCATCAATCCCACCAAGCGGTCGTCCATCGTAACGATGTGTACCCGCCGCCCGGTCCGCAACACCTCGCCGCCATACTCTTCCAGGCTCATGTTCGCGGGAATCGTCGGCACTTCGTGGCTCATCACGTCCGTCGCGAACAATCCCGTCAGCGTTTCGCGAATGGTCACCTGCGCGACGCTGGCCTGCGCCGAATTCAACAGAAACCAGCCAATAAACCCGAACCAGATCAAACCCCAATGGCTGGTGACCGCGCCGCCTACTCCCACCAGGATCAGCGCATATGCAATCAACTTTCCGCTCATCCCCGCGGCACGCGTGGCTCGCGTAAAATCTTTAGTCACTCCCCATACCATCGCGCGGAAAACACGCCCGCCATCCAGCGGAAATCCCGGAAGCAGGTTAAACAACGCCAGCATCAAGTTGGTCGCGTACAACTGCTCGCAAGCTGCTCCGACCAACTCCTGGTTCGGCAACAGTAATCCGACACCATAGAACAGCCCCGCCAGAAACCCGCTGGATATCGGCCCGGCAATCGCGATGTTGAACTCTTGTCTGGCATTCGAAGGATCCCGGGCTATCCGCGCCAGCCCGCCAAAGATGAAAAGCGTAATCGACAGCACCCTGATCTTGTAGCGTTGCGCCACCACGCTGTGCGCCAGTTCGTGAAACACCACCGACCCGAAAAATAGCAAACTCGTCGCCAACCCCACCCCCCAGGTTTGCGTGCTCGTCCATTGCGGATGCTCTTTGGTGAATTGCGTGGAGAGGGAAAACGTAATCAGGCCAAAAATGATGACCCAGCTGTAATCGATAAAAATCGGTATGCCCAAAATGCGGCCTACGCGAAAGCCCTGCGATTGGGTCATGTGTTTGCGTCGTGCAACGCTACCCCCTCTTTAGACTAACCCCGAATCGACCAACCGCAAAGTAACCCCAACTGCAGCACCTGCGCGTCCCCACGCACACGTCGTGGACGGATAGCCACGGCTCTCGCGCCTACGCCACCTTCTAACCCCACTATTTTCAGCGTCCTGAAGTTGGCACACACCGTGCCGGTTTCCATGGCGACCGTAGTAAAGGAGCAGGCAAATGGACACCATCCTCGGATTCGCAGGCGTAGTCATCGCAACTCTTGTAGCGCTTTTTGCAGCTCTCGCTCTCGAAATGGCCTTGCTGAAGGCCACCTTCCTACTCATGCAACCGGCCACCGCGGACCGCCGCCTGCCGAGCCCAGACCTCCAACGCGGAACTCAACTCGTCGCCCGCGCCTGCGCCCGCAACAAATGACAACGCAAAGGAGCCACGACCATGTTCCCGCTAAGAGTCGCAGTGATCCTCACCGCACTAACAATTTTTGGTAGCTCCGCTGCCCTAGTCGGGTATGACATCTACCTCGCCGCCCAACTAAATCGCCTGCTGCCACGCAAACAATTTCATGACGCCAAACGTACACCGTGCCTAGGAAAACCCAAGAGGGCGGCCTAAAGCCGCCCCTACAACGAGACGGTTCATCACAAGAAAATTAGATCCCAAAGGAGAAATCATGGACACGCAAAACATTCCCACTCGATGCAACGCCAATCCGAAAATGGTTCCCATGGTCCTAAGCATCACCGGAAACCTGCTCCTCTGGACGCTAGGTTTCGCAACGATGAGCGTAGCGACGGAAAATAATCCACAACGTATCGTCCAGGAATTCCCAATCGACCCCTCCCGCGCCGAAAATCTCCAGCGTTGGGTAAACTCCGGCCACGACACCTGGTGCCGCAGCGGCAATCTCGTCGCCCAAGCCACCCTGCAACGCATCTCGCCCGAATTTTCCGCTACGGACACCGAACTCGCCTCTTTACCCGCCGAGACCAAGCAACTAAATCCCAATAAAGTGATCTACACCTATCACTCCCTCGATGGTCACACGACGTATCGCATCACCGTGGTCCGCTACCCATCGCTTCTTCATTCCGCGAATCCGAAGGATGCCCAGGTCTGGCTACCAATTCGCTCCGAAAAAATCATCGAGGATGCCAACACCCAACAGCCGTCAACCCAGAACTCAGCCACATGAAGCACAAGTCGTCGACGTGGGGCGCAGCATTGCTGCGCCCCATGTCCGCACGATCGATGGAACTTGAGAAGAACCCGGTTTTTCCGTCCTCCCGTCGACCCGGCTTCGGGCCCTTCCGCGAAGAATGCTACGATGCCAGAGGCTCCCCGAGGTGCAGATTGCGGCAAGTCTTACCAATCACCATTCTCTCCTTCGCCCTAACCGCCTCAGTCTCAAGCGCCGAATCCGCCGCGCAAACTCCCTCGGCGTCCAGTACCCAACAAAAATCCTCGTGTGAAACCCTCCGCGCCGAAAAAACCAAAACCTACGGCTTCCATCCCGCGCAAATGACCGAAGCCCAAATCGCCGCCAAAAGTAAGGAACTCGACGCCTTCTGGAAAAACGTTCAAGCCGCGGGCCCGGAAGGCACCGCCTGCATAAAGCAAATGCTCATCGACGAAAAAACCGACCACACCTTCCAATTCGATGCCGCTTCCATGCTCTATCAAACCGACCACTCCCCCGAAACCGGCAACCTCGTTCGCGATTCCATCAGCCACGCCGATTTCCGCGAAGTCGATCCCGCCAATTACCTTTCTCTCGCTCTCGAGCTTTCTCAGGCAGGCATCGACGTCCGCCCTCTGGCCGCCCGCCTGTTCCGCTACCCTAACGCCGTCATTCATATCTCCGAGCATGCCCTCGATCTCGATTCGGACACATCCGCTCTTTTCCTCTACGGCAGTATGCCGCCGGACGTGGCCACACAAGCCCTTATCGCGGAGCTTTCCGCTCCCGAGCCTTTCGTGAATTCTGCCGCCGCCCATCTCCTCGCCGAGCAACTTACGCCCGAAGCGCTCAGCGCTCTCTCCAAATGGCCGGGAGTCACGCTCATCGAAGAAGACTATCGCCGCAACGATATTCAGGCCGTACTGAAGTACGAGAAGCCTACAGCTTCAACTTCCACGCCCAAGTTCACTCGCGAACAAGTCTTGAAAGTAATCGCCGGCCTTCCGCACACCCGCAAGGAATTTGACGAGGTGATGGCCACCCGTGGCGCGGAGTTCGACAAACAGGCACGCGACAAAAAGTTGACTCAGGAAGAACTCGCGAAAGCCGTAGCCGAAAGCGAACCCATCTACGGCATCGCGGACCATACCACCTTTACTGATAGTGCCGTCGCCACGTTGCAGCCCGAAGATTTCGAAACCCTGCGTGCCGCACGACGCAGCGCTATCTACAACATTTCCGATGAAAGTTTGGCCGAGTACCTTGCTTTCACTCAGGTCATGATTGGACTGATGAATCGCCTTGATCTCTTCAAAGAATATCGCACACACTAAAATCGCCCGCGGCGACGCAACTCCCGTGTTGCTGCTCACGCAAGCCGATCGCGTAACGCTCTTTTTGCCGCAAGCTCTATCGCGTTATGCTTCTTTTTTCACCAGCGTCGCGAATCCAACGCGCCCATGGAAAAAGTGCTTGGTACCGGGGTCGGAGCTTTATGTTTACCCTGAGCTTCGACGGGCTCCGACAGTAATG
>Ga0210409_10006267_pt1 | contig 12400 bp, 11 predicted proteins | sample IncBWH17MmetaG_FD_161649 | JGI IMG/M metagenome (GOLD analysis project Ga0210409, IMG submission 161649) | Forest soil microbial communities from Barre Woods Harvard Forest LTER site, Petersham, Massachusetts, United States - Inc-BW-H-17-M | ecosystem: Environmental > Terrestrial > Soil >...
TACAAGCGGCCGGAGCGCTGTTGCCGTTGCTCGTGGGATACCTGATCTACGGTGCGGCGACTGCTTTTGTGTTCGCGGTGTTGGAGCGGCGCCACGCAGATTGGCTGTTGCTCGACCCGCGTGTGGCCGCACGTGAGGCGCGGCGCCGCCGGCCGGTTGGCACACCCGCGCCAGCGCTATGGCTGTTTGTCCTGGGCCTCGGTTTACTCCTGCCCATTTTGCTGAGTTAGCCTCAACCTCTCGACGGCATATTTGCGAGCATTGAATAGGTTCGGGCCATGCCAAAATGATTCAAAACGCGGTAGTGTTGACCGAGCCGCTCAACTACAAATTTTCGGGGTGCGGGGTGGGAAACCCGTAAACTCAACTGCATCAACAGGGTTTATGGAGCGGGCGCTGGGAATCGAACCCACGTCCGAACCTTGGGAAATTTTGAACATTCCGATTCCCTTCCCGTCCCTGCGTCATGCGGCCATTTCGAGTGCGGTCAATCACCCTGGGCTAGGCGGCCAAGTCAACAAAGAACTTAGCTTGTGGCAGTATCGTGCATGTCTGGCCCCCGAATCGAACTGGCTGGGGACGCGTTGACGCATGGTCGTTGGCCAGCCCGTTCCTATCAGAGTAAATCCTCTAATTAGTCGGCGGGGCGAGCGGGGCAATTCAGGGCCTCCTCAAAAATCTAAGTGACTGTGGCACCGAGCCTTAGCTTAGATTTTTCCTCGTTCGCAACGAGGAGGCCGGGGGTTCGAATCCCTTCTCGTCCACCAAAATCCTCAATAAAACAAAGGCGATTTCGATTTCAGGAAAAATTGGCAGGCCTGGATTTCGCTCCAGGTTTACTTCTGGTTTACTCGTGGCGGCCCTTCTGGCGGGTCAGGGATTCCTTCTCCAGCAGATTTTGTGCGAAGGAATCCTCTCAAGGGTTAGAATCGCTTCGTATGTTTGATGCATCCAGTATTACCGCCGCGCTCGGAAGCGCAAAGACTATCCTTGATCTTTTGAAGAACGCCAACGACGCACAACTCGCCATGAAGATCAGTTCCGAGGTTGCGAACCTCCAGGGAAAATTAATCGACGTACAACAGCAAGCATTGGCACTTCAACAGGACAACCAGCAGCTTCGCGGTGAAATAGAGAAATTCCGGTCACATGTGCACCATCATTCCGTAGGTTGGAGGGTCCGCCCTGACGGCACAGAGGACGGCCCCTTTTGCCCCGTTTGTGAGGGTGAAGGTCGAGACATGCGCCTTATGCTCCGCCCGCACGTGGACCAAACTCAAGGGAGCTTGCATCTTTATTGCCCCAAAGGTCACGCCGGCGTCGCCGATAAGAATCCCTTCAACATGCCAAAACCTGAGCCTATCTACGTAATCCCAAAGGAATTGGTTCCTGAAGACTATTTCTTCTTTCGCTAGCTGAGTAGGCCCGCGACGTTTGCGCGATCCATTCTTGTATTCTCTTGTCATCTGCAATATTACGAGCGGGCTATTCCGCTGGCTTGTTTTGGACGAAGAAATCCTTCAGTCGTTCAATACCCTCAGGACTCGCGTCCGGAAAGGCTCTTTTCAAGAAAGGTTCAATCTCATTGCGGATCTTTGGCAAAGCTTCGTCTTGTTCGGTAATGAGTTGCGCTGCAAGTCCAACCCTGTCCACCCGAAAAACCTCAGGGGAGTCTGATCTTGGGCGGCCCGTCAGTGTGGTTGCAGAATCGAGACTGCGCGTGAGCCCACGACACAGTCCCTTTTACTGTCGATTCCAGTGATGGTCCCGATGAGTTGTCTTCATTTTATTTCGCGTTCGTTTGGTGGAGCAAAAGATTAGGCTGCCACTCGGATATAGCGGTGATGTAAACCGCCGACCACGGGAATCGAAACCAAGCGGCTCACATTGGCCGCAGGTTCGGGTTTGGCTCTAAGAACAGGGGTATCCCCGTTCAATCCTTGATGCGGCCGAGCCAGATGGTAATACTCTTCAATGAAATCCTTTAGCAAGCGTTTCAGGTGTTCTTCATTAAGGACAATCACGTGATCCAGCAGCTCTCGCCGTAGGGTGCCTCCATACCTTTCCACAAATGGATTTTGCCAGGGGCACCGGTGGGCCGTCTTGACTTCTGCAATCCCAGTTCCGGCTAGAAACCGGCCCACCTCGTCTCCGTAGATTCCGTCATTGTCACGGAAGAGATAGGTGGGTTGTTGACCAAAAGGCATCGCTTCCCGCAGTTGCTGGATCACCCAGGCCGTCGTCGGATGCGGCGTCACCGCAAAGTGCACGACCTGACGACGGGAATGATTCAAGATCACAAAGATGTAGAGGGTTTGTAAGCGAAGCGTAGGAACAGTGAAAAAGTCCATTGCCCAGGACACTGGCAGGTGATTTCGCAGGAAGGTCAACCAGGTTTGGGACTTGTCCGTTCCTCCCTTAGGCTTGGCCATATACTTCCGGATGGTGTCCGGGCAGGGTGGATCGAAGCCGAGTAGCACCAAGTGTCCATGGATTGTTTCGGCGCTCCACAGGACATTCTCGCGACTCAAACGTCGGATCAACGCTCGCATTTCCTGGCTGATGGTTGGACGCCCTCCTTTGCGTCGAGATTTCCAGCGCCACCAGTTGAGAAAGGCATGCTCATGCCACTTGAGCACGGTCTTGGGTTTCATCAGTTCGGCCGCAGACTTCCATCCGGTCCAGACGCTCGAAAGCAACACCCACAAGAGGCGAAACGCCGGGTGAAAGCGAGGGCGGGGCTGTCTCTTCTGGCGAATGCTTTCTTCGTAGAAGGTGAGCTGACTTCGAATGGCTACCATCTCACAGCCCAATGAGGCGCGTTGTCGGAAGAAGGCCGAGACAAAGATCAGGGCATAACGGATGACCCGCCAGCCGAATTCGAGGGAATCGAGCACCGGAAGCAGGAAGAGTTTCAGTGTTTTCATGCCCCAAGATAGCCGGAGGCGGGCAGGCATCACAACGTTTCTAAATTGTTAGAAATCAAAGGCTACGAGATTTTTCGGGTAGACAACCCTGTTTGACGTGGATTGACGATGGATTGTACTCATACTTCTTCGCACTCACCTCGATGACCTTGACATCTTGCGTTGAAGCTTGAGCCGGGTTGGAGCGCCGTGAACCAGTGCCGCTCGTGAGAGAAAGAATCGCAGCCAAGGATAGCGGGGCGAGAAGCAGAGATCTCATGAACTTTTTTCCTGTTGGCATGCCCTCTAACAATTCCGTTACTAGCTCAGGTTGCTGAGGCGTCGCTTACGTTCGCGGCTCACGCCGGGGTCGTATCAGTTCGATCAAGAAGAAGACGTGGCACCAGTGGAATCAGCACTAGTACGAGCGCCGTGGTAGCTGCATTCAGCCAGACTAGGCGGAAAAAGGTGAAGTGAAGATGATCTATAAGCCAGGAACCAAAGACGTCTGAGAGCGACTGAGCAACATTGAGAATACTCATCATGATAGCGAAGCCCAACGCCTCGCTACCGCGTGGAGTGGCTCGTGCCGCCAAATCCATCAAAGCCAAAGTCACAAATGCCGAGATCATTCCGTTCTGGCTTTCAATAATCGCCGCCGCTGAGCCCGAGCGATAAAAGAGGTAGGTCAGCGAGCCCATCGCGCTTCCGGCGATGCCCAGGTACAGTAGCCACCGAAGCCGAATTCTTCGGCATAGGAATGCGTACAGAAGTGACCCGCCAATTCCGAATAAACCTCCCAGCAAAATCAGGGTGCCTATAAACTCCTGCGAGAATTTTAAGGTATCAGTTTGGAAATAATACAGCGCGGTCAAAAATCCAGGAGCTGTGTACACGAGAAATAACAAGCCGGCCGCTGTCCACGCCGTTCTTGAGCGTAACAACCAGAAGAATTGAGACTTGGCTCGGATCCACGTCTCGCTGCCTTGCTGTCTTACAGTGGGCTCGCGGAGGAACCACCAGGCGAATGGAACAGCCGACAGCGAAATAAGTGCGCAAGCCGCTGCAGTGAATTGAAAGGCCCTCATAGCTAGAAACCCACCTAGAGGTCCACTCATCAGCAAACATCCATTTGAAACGACGTATAGCGCTGAAGTGAGCCTTCCCGTGCTGCCGTTACTTTGTCCCGCCTCGACGGTAAGCCCACCCACGACGGTGCTTCCGACCGCGAGCATCGCATTGGCAGCAATTAGAACAACGAGCAGAGCGACATAAGTGTGGGAAAGGAATCCAGCAAGCAGGAAAAATACTGAGGTTAGTACTGCGCTCAAGATCAAATAGTGCCTGCGCCGTGTACCGAGGAGGGGCACGTTATCAACTAGGATGCCGGCTACGGGTTTGAAGTACCAAGCTAGGGCGGTAAGTGCAAAAAAGGAAGCCATTCCCTCAGGCGAAGCGTTCAATTTTGATTTCAGGAGGTTCTGAAAAGGCAGCCTGAGTAGCCCTGTCTGCGGCATGGTTGCTCCAAATGTCGCAGCCCCGATGAGAAACGCCCAGCGAGTAGTCTCTTGCCTATGGTTTCGGTCCTCCCCACAAGCAGAACGCTCATCACCAACCACCGGGGCTGTGTCGGTGACGAGCACATCCTGCGTTTTGGCTCCAGCGCTCTCCGTCAAAACCTGGCTGTGCCCCCGCGCCTCCTCCTGGGCAGTCCGCATCTTTCCTCCAGAAAATCTTCTTGCTAGATCGATTCTAAATGCTTGGCTAACCACTGCTATTCGGGAATCGAATCGCGTTGCTCAGCTCGGAAACTGGTCTGACGGGCAGGGCGAATGGTACGAATGGGTTACCTATCCCTTAGTACGAGAGTTTTTATGAATGTACTGAACGAACTATAGGTAATGTGCGTCCCAGAACCTACATTGTGATCCACAGGAGATCATCTTCCGCCGCTCAGAACGGGCATGGAAGCGACAGTTCGCGGACATGAGAACAATGAATCGGAGATATGAACAATGTGGAGATTGAATAGCGTTGCGGTGTTTGCCCTGTTGACATTCGTCCTGCTTCCCTCGGTTTTGTTGGCGGGTGGTGGCACCGCTTACAATGTGTATATCCTTCAGTCTCCTGGACTTGCCCAAGCCCAAGCTGCGTGCCAAACCTATGGCATGACCATGCTGAGCACCGTGCACGCGCCGGATACGTATTTGGTCCAAGCAAGCGCATCCGTGCCGCCCGAGGTTCTTAAGCAATGGGTTGAGCACGACACGAACGTCAAGCACCTCGAGCCCGATCCGCAAGTCCAACCCACTCAAAACTCACTTATCACGCCTTACATTCCATCGCTCCCAGTGACGGACTACATCACCGATGGAAAACTCGTGAAGCTGTATGGTTCGCTAGCATGGATCGGCTATGTACAACAGCCGGCAGTCTATTCAACGAATGCTGCAGATTCGGTCAATCACAATATTACAGGCTCGGGAATCGTAGCGATCATCGATACTGGCGTTGACCCTGATAACCCTCTACTGGCGCCGGTACTTGTTCCCGGGTATGACTTCACACAAAATGTTTCAGGTTACCCGTCTGACGACGGAGATGTGGATCAATCAACGGCCCACATTCTGCATCAGTCAACAGCGCACATCCTCCACGGTAATCATGGCGTAAAACTGAACAGTCACACGGTGGGAATCCTAGATGATGACACGGCAGCTGCTCTTCAGGTATCTTCCCTTCCAAGCGAGTTCGGCCACGGCACAATGGTGGCTGGATTGATCCACCTGGTTGCACCAACAGCGCGAATCATGTCACTTAAAGCGTTCAATGCCGATGGAACGGCTGACACAGCCAATATTATCCGGGCCATTTACTATGCGGCTGATCACGGCGCAAGGGTCATCAATATGAGCTTTGGGTTGCCACAAATCTCTGATTCATTAATGCAGGCGGTGAACTACGCTGTGCAGAAAGGTGTGATTTGTGTTGCATCGGCGGGAAATGATGGTCAGGACGAGCTTGTTTATCCAGCGGCATTCGGAAACGTGATCGGAGTGGCTTCAGTAGACCAACAAAACCAACCCTCAACATTCAGCAACTTCGGTACTGACATCGTCAAGATTGCTGCGCCAGGCGAAGCGCTGATCACCACATACCCAGGCAATCACTACGCCGCAGTCTGGGGCACTTCATTCAGTTCGGCAATTGTCTCTGGTGCGGCAATCGATATGCTGTCCAACGTCGATTCCCACCTATCTCCACTGATGGGGTACGCGGATGTGCTGCGTGCCATGTCGAAAGCCGTACCCTGCGGCACCGCGGGTTCACTTGGCGTTGGGTGCCTCGACTTCGACCAAGCCGAGAATTTTCTGCGGGGAACAAACTTTCCCCACTAACCTTTCAGTACGTGGATTGCGGGAGCCCGGCGACGTCGGCCGGGCTCTTTTTTCTTGAGTAGTCATTAGACTTAGGCGTTCGGCTTCTAATCGCGCGCAAGACACAGGCAGGGAGTCAGACTGTGCCTCGCCAAAATTAAGCGAGCGTTTGAAATCAATAACATAAAGAAAAGGATGTAACAATGTTGCATGCCATGTGGCTTAGCGAAATAACAATTCGCCAGTCATAGCATACAAATCCATATCCTACTGCCGCCAGGATACCGCACACGCCGCCAATCAGCTCAAACAGCCCCTGTGACCGAGTGCCCAGGTGTAGGTCATTTTGCTGCTTGTAGAAAAGCGCTGTCTGAAGGCCTGGAGCCAGATAGAAAAAAGCCATCAGTCCGGTTGCCGCCCACATGGCCCCGGCCTGGCTGATTTGGACCACTTGCCTACCAGCAGTTTGGATCTGAGCGCGGGAATCGATGTGCGTGGCCCGTTCATGAATCAGCAAAAAGGCCACGGGCACAATCAAAAATATCACCCCGCCGCATGCGGCGGCGGTCCAACCAAGAGCCGCACTTGCCAGGAAACCTGCGCCTGGCCCAGCGATAATCAAGCAGACTTGTTCAACGAAATTATTTATGGCGGTTAGGCGGCCCGATCCCGAGAAAGCCTGTGCGATTTCCACCATATAGGCGCCTACTACGGTGCACCCGATGACCATAAAGATGTTAATCAGAATCGTCAGCCATAGAAGCTTGTTATATTCATGCGGTGTGAAATAGAGAGCAACCCATGAAAGCACGGCCAAGAGCGCGCTAATCACCAGGTAACTCGTGCGACGGCTGTGAAATAACGGGAACGCGTCGGTGATCACACCGGCCAGCGGTTTGAAATAGCACGGTAGGCTAGCTCAGAAAAAAAACGCGGCATTCGCGGCGCGATCGACATGCAGTTCGTTCTTAAGGAGATTTTCAAGAGGAATTCCCGCTAGGATTTGCGGTTGTGCCAGGGAAGTGGCAAGGACTCCAACACTCACAACGATTGCCGCATGAGTGAGCGTACGCTGGGTTTGATCGCCGTCTTGGTAGGGGATGACGAGTGCCATCTCCCCTCCTTTCCTTCGAAGTTTACCGGCCCGAAGTCCGGTCCTTCAGATTAAGCCACAGCGCTTTGACCCATAGTGATAGACCTTTAGTATTAAGACAAAAAACCCTTTCCGGCCCATTGCCCTTAACGAATGAGGATGAAATGCTCAATTGTCATGACTTCTTCTTCCTCAGAGCTAACCGCATGGCTTGCCGAACTCGACGGCGGCCTTTGCCCGCGAGATATCGCGGAGAAACATCCGGAATTTTGCGAGCGGAATGCCGTTCTCGGCGTGGCAGATGAGGTGAATCGTCTCGCCAGGGAGGATTTGTCTCGCGCCGAGCGGCTGGCGGATGTCGTCGTTTGGCTAGCCGACCTGATTAACGATGATTTTTGCCGGGCGCGTGCGTCTCGATGCGTGGGCAACATGAAGGTCCTGCGGGGTAAGCATTCTGACGCGCTCAATGAGTTTTCCCGCGCTTTAGCGCTATTTCGGAAGGTGGGGGCCTCAATCGAGGAGGCCGCCACATTGAGTGGCTCCCTACAACCGCTAATCTACCAGGGAAACTATACTGAGGCTCTTCAGCGGGCGGAGAAAGCGAAAGAGATTGCTACAAGACAAGGGGACCGACGCCTGCTCGCCCGCCTGGAGATCAACTTCGGAAACATCCTGCACCGCCAGGATCGTTTTAAGGAAGCGGTCGACTGTTATCAGGAGGGGCTCGCGAAACTAACCAGTTTGGGGGAAACGCGCGACTGTGCGATCGGCTTGATCAACCTGGCCGTCTGTCACATCTCGCTCAATGATTTCCGCCGTGCCGAACAGGCCTACACGAGCGCCCGCGAAGTGGCCGAGCGGGAGAACATGCCGACGATCGTCGCTCAAGCGGACTACAACATCGCTTACCTGCATTACCACCGAAACGAATATACCAAAGCGATCGAGTTGTATCAGAAGACGCGACTGTACTGCGAGAAGGTAAATGACAGCTATCACGTCGCGCTATGCGACCTCGATCAATCGGAGATGTTTCTGGAATTGCATTTGCACGAAGAGGGCATGCAACTAGGTGAGCGGGCCATCGGCGCCTTCGAAAACATGGGCATGCGCTACGAGGGGACTAAAGCACTCATTTGGCTCGGGATCGGGGCATACCAAAACCGGAAACCTTTTCAGGCTCTGGAAATATTTGCAAAAGCGCAAGAGCGCATGAAGCTGGAAGCAAACTCCTCTTGGACCGCAACCCTCGATCTATACCAGGGACTGGTGTTGCAGCAGGAGGGCCGGTACTACGAAGCGATGCGTTACTGCCGACGCGCACAAGAATCTTTTGAAAAGTCATCCCGTCCTCTGAGAGCGATGGATACGGTTTTGCTGAGAGCGAGATTGCATTTGGACCTGGGCGAAAAGTCCGAAGCAGCGATTTTGGTAAAGGCCGCTACAGCGACTGCGGAAAGCCTGCGGCTACCCGTGCATTTAAAACGTGCATGCTTGCTGAGTGGTTTGTTGGCGGAAGCTGAACTCTCTATTCCACAAGCGTGTTCCGCGTATCGGGAGGCCCTGCGACATCAGGACGCGATACCCATGCGGTACCACGTCGGCGGACCAAAAATCCCGTATTCGAAGAACCCTTCTGAGCTTTACGAGGCAATCGTCAGCCTGGAAATGACAGGACGCCAGCCTGATCCAGAGGCCATATTCGAAGTCATTGAAAAGGCAAAGTCCCGCGAAATCGCGGAGCTCATTAGTTTTCGCGCGAATTCTCTGCCCACGCCTTCGCGCAGCAAGAGTGCGTTGGTCGAGCAATTGAAGAGCTTACGCGAGGAACTGAACTGGTACTACCGGGCCGCTACTATCGTTACTCACACTCCTCAAATCTCCGGCCCGGCCGAGGAGGAGCTACGAACTCACATTCGGCATCAAGAGAACTCTTTGCTCAAGACGCTCGGCGAATTGCGGACAACGGAAGAAGAGTTTCATTCCGTTCAGAGCTCCAGCACCATACCGATCCACAAAGTGCGCGAACAGCTCTCGGATGACGAAGTCATTCTGGAGTTCTTTAACGCTCGCGGGTTAACGTACGCATGCCTTCTCAGCCACGACGATTTGTGCATTCTGCCTTTGGCCCGCGTTGGCGCTGTTTGTGACCAGCTGCGCCAACTCCAAATTCTGTTCAGCAACACGGCGGCAAACGACCTGCGCACGGGTCGTACAGATGAATCGCAACTTGGTCGAATTTTAGCAAGTCTTGAAGCTTTGCATTTGTCGCTCATTGAACCCTTGCGAGATCGCGTTGAGGGACGGCGGCTGATAATCGTACCTGACGGCCCGCTTCACTATGTTCCTTTTCAAGCGCTATTTGATGGCACGCACTTTCTATCTGAACGGCATGCTCTGTCCTATGCGGGGAGTGCCAGCTCGCACTACCTTTCTTGCACGAGGGCCGTGTGCCCAGGTACTGAGGACTTCGTCCTCGGCGAAGTGGCCGCGTCCGATCGCACGTATCCCGGAGTCGACGGTCTCGAGAATGTTTGCTCCACATTCGCAACGCTATCAAACCTGGAGAGTCTCCAGACACACAATAAGGGAAGCCGATTCGTGCTCTTGAAATGCACTCTTCGGGCGAGAGCTGATAATCCGGTGTTTTCTTCCTTGGTTCTGGGCCGCACCCAAATCTCAATTCTTGACGTGTTCCACTTACACATTCCTTGCGATGTGTTAGGACTGGCGGGCAGCGGGCCGGGAATCCATGCAGATGGTTACGGCAAAGAATTGTTAACTCTAGCGCGCGGCCTTGAGTATGCGGGCGCGGGCGCACTTCTCACGCCGCTATGGAATTCGCATCACCATCCCACAGGCTTGCTGCTCGAGCGGTTTTACGAACGAGCCGCATCGGAGGCTGATCGAGCCGTCGCTTTCCAGAAAACGATGGCAGAAGTTCGGGAATACTATCCTAACCCCTTCCACTGGGCAGCATTTACATTTCGAGGCAGGACTCGGAAGAGCGATCTGAAAAACGTTGAGGGTTCGGATATCCCGTTGGTGCGCGGAGTACGTGGCAGCTCCCCCTTCAACAGCGAAAAGGCATCCTTGCTCGGACGTGGCTCATGAATTCATTCTCGCCGTTAGCGTCAGGGGCACAACGAGCGGCTGTTTGTAGTGAGGATCGGTTGTTAGTGCAGGAATTACAAGAGCAGATCTCACGGCTGCGCAACGCCACCATATTTGCCTTGAATGAAATGTTGGACTTGAAAGACATAGACACAGGGTTGCATTCGACTCGGTTGGCAGAGTGGGCGGTCAGGGTTGGAGGCCTATTAGGCATGTCGGATTCCGAACTGCGCGATCTGGAAGCGGGTGCCATACTTCACGATATTGGCAAGAATGGTGTGTCGGAAGCAATCCTAAACAAGCCAGGTCAACTCGACCGCGAAGAGCAAAAACAAGTTGAGAGACATTCGGAATACGGCTGGGCGATCCTGAGGACCATCCCCGGGTTTGAAAGGACCAGCTTGCTGGTGCTCCATCACCATGAGCGCATAGATGGAAAGGGATATCCTTCTCAACTATCAGGCTTAGAAATTCCTGTGGGATCACGCGTCATCGCAGTCATCGATTCGTTTGACGCAATGGTTTCTGACCGACCTTACCGAAAGGGACTGCCTTTGGAAGAGGCAGTTCGTAGACTCAGTTCAGGAGCTGGATCGCAGTTTGATGCTCCGATTGTAAAGCTCTTCACCGCGATTGCCGAGCGTGATTTTGCCGCTGTCAATGATGCCGCTGGGCTTTCCTGTCTGCGCTGATCGAATGGTCTTCCTAGTTTTAGGGTTTTAGGCAATTTTCAGAGAATGAATATTACGTATCCGATCGGATGTATTCGTCCTTCTCGCTATTGAGTAGGTTAGACGGTAAAACTAGAAATTGTCAGGTTGACCCCGCAAGACGAGTGGTCGAACGTCAGCTCTCACTTGATTATGTCCGGCTGCCTTAGCTGCGTATAGCGCGCGATCGGCGCGAGTGAGCAACTCACGAAGATTCGGTTCTCCGATACCACAATAGCCCGCGATGCCGAAGCAGGCAGTGACTTGAAGTTCTCGCCCATTAAAAACGAAGCGTTCTTTTTCCCAGTCAGCGCGCAAGCGTTCAATGGTTTGCACTGTCGCGTCTTTCTCACCGTGACTCATGACCAACAGGAATTCATCTCCTCCCAACCTTCCGCAAATGTCACAAGCCCGCGTATTTGCATTAAGAATCGATGCAAACCGTTGGATGGCCTCGTCGCCCGCAAAGTGTCCATGCCTGTCGTTGACCAACTTAAATTCGTCCAAATCGGTCACTATCAGCCACAGATTGAACTTGTGCCGGATGGCTGCGCGGAGTTGTCTGGAAGCGAATTCCTCGACTGCCAACCGATTCGGTAGACCGGTTAAGTGGTCCGTTCTCGCCGCTCTTTCGAGCAACTTGCTTTTCGCTTCTATTTCGCGATTCATGTTCACAATTCTGCACCCGACCCGAATGCGCGCTAGCAACTCAGCTGCGTGAAATGGCTTTGTCAGATAGTCATCCGCACCCGCGTCTAAGCCCTCGATCAGTTGAGTTCTTTCGGCATTCTGTGTCACAAGAACGATGTAGGTGTAGGTGTAGGTGTTCTCTGACCGGCGAATTTGTCGACAAACTTCCAAGCCAGAAATGTCGGGCATAACCCAGTCGGTGATGAGAATATCTGGCCGGTATTCAGAATACTGACTAAGGGCTTCCTTGCCGTTCGTTGCAAAACAAAGATCGTAGGGTTGGCCCGCCAGAGCATGTTCCAGGAGCTTGCGAAATACGAACGAATCTTCGGCGATGAGTATGCGCGTCGCGGCCTGTGGAGTGGGATCCATTATGCTTGGTGCCCAAGTGCGACCGCGTGAGTGATGAGAGGAAATCATAACGTGCTCAGAGCTTACTAATGCTATGGTAAGAAAAGAATAGCCTTTGGCCGAATAGGAATAAGGTTTAATTGTGTCCACTAAATTATG
>Ga0210409_10006268_pt1 | contig 12398 bp, 12 predicted proteins | sample IncBWH17MmetaG_FD_161649 | JGI IMG/M metagenome (GOLD analysis project Ga0210409, IMG submission 161649) | Forest soil microbial communities from Barre Woods Harvard Forest LTER site, Petersham, Massachusetts, United States - Inc-BW-H-17-M | ecosystem: Environmental > Terrestrial > Soil >...
CCTGATGCCAAAAGTAACGCGGCCATAGATGCCGCCTGGCCAACACACAGTGTCATTACATCGTTTTTCACGTATTGCATGGTGTCGTAAATCGCCATGCCGGCCGTGATCGAGCCGCCCGGAGAGTTGATGTACAGCTGTATGTCTTTCTCCGGATCTTCCTGAGCCAGAAACAACATCTGGGCGATCACCAGGTTGGCGATGTTGTCGTCAATCGGCGTGCCAATGAAGATGATGTTGTCGCGGAGCAGCCGGGAATAGATGTCGTAGGCGCGTTCGCCTCGCCCGGTCTGCTCGATGACCATCGGAACCAGCATCATGTGAGGATCGTTCGGTTTCACGTTCACCTGCCACACTCCGCCCCAACCTATCGTCTTGCTGGAATGGGGAGGATTCGATAAGGCCTGCGTCTTGGGACTACGCAGACTGATGATACAGAAATTCGAGGGTCTTTTCGCTGCGGATTCTGTTCCGGATTCTATCGAGGCCCCCATCCTGTGTCAAACGAGTGCGGATCGCTTCCGGAGTCTGTTTCGACTGATGCGCCAGCGCTTCGAGTTCGTGATTCACCTCGTCATCACCGACGTCAATTTTTTCCATCTCCGCAATGCGTTCCAGTAACAACGACGACTTCACATCCTGCACCGCCTGATCTCTTTGCCCCGCGCGCAGCCGCGGCAGGTCCATCTTCTTCATGTCTTCCATCTTCATGCCCTGGGCTGCGAGGGCGCGAAGACCGCGTTCGAGACGGAGATCGATCTGCCGGTCGACCAGCGACTCGGGAACTTCGAAGTCGTTGCGCTTCACGAGTTCGGCAACCAGCTTGTCTTTAGCTTCGCGCTCGGCAGTGTGCTTGCGCTCGGCGATCATGTTCTCGCGAATCTGTTTGCGCACCTGATCGAGCTCAGTGAAGTCGCCAAGCTCTTTCGCGAAGTCATCATTCAGGTCGGGCAAGCTCTTCTGCTTCACCGCCTGAACCTTCACGGTATAGACGAACGTCTTTCCCGCAAGGCGCTTGTCATTGGTGTCTTCGGGATATATGACTTCAAACTCGCGGGTCTCTCCGGCATTGGCGCCGCGCAGGTTCGCCGAAAACTCGGGCACGGTATTCTTGCCGCCGATTTCGATCAGCACTTCATCCATGTGGACGGGCTGAGTCTTGTCGCCCGCGTCTTTCGGACGCCCGTTCATGGAAGCCTGGGCAAAGTCGCCCTCGCCGAGCGGGCTGCCCTCAATCGTGGTGAACGTCGCGTGCTGCTCGCGGACGTTGTTCAGCGCGTCTGCAACTTCCTCGTCCTTGACCTCAATCTGCGGATGGTCGGCGCGCAGCTCCTTGTAGCCCTCGACCTTGATCTCGGGCATGATTTCGAAACTCGCCTTGAAGCGCAGCGGTTCGCCATCATGAATGTGCAGGTCGGTGACGCGCGGCTGCGACACGGGAACCATGCCAAGCTTCTCGGCTTCTTTGCGGAAATAGCGCGGTACGAGCGCCTCGACGACATCGCTCTTCAGGTCTTCTTTAAAGCGCTGCCGGATGATTGAGGCCGGCACATGCCCTGCGCGAAACCCCGGCAGGCGCGCCACCTTCTGATACTTCGCGATCAGAGTTTCGGTTTCGCGGGTAACTTCTTCGGCAGGGATTTCGACCGAAATCTCGCGTTTCACGCCGTCTTGCTTAGTTTCGGTTGTTTCAGTAGGACTCACAATTTCCTTCTCGGCGCGTGTTCTACGCCTGAAATCTGCAGGCCGGAACCGCGCTCTCTTGCGATCCGTTCGCGCCCGCACTGGGCCCATTTACACGCCGTTAATCTTGAGTGTAAAGAGACATGGGGAAGGCGTCAAACGGCGGAAGGGCTGGAAGGAAGGAACGGCAAACCTGCCACACCCATCTCTCGAATCCGCGCTAGCATGTAAGTTGCTTAACGGCATCGAGGCTGGAATATGCTTCCACTTCTCCATTTTTCGTTTCGTCAGCTTAAGCAAAGTCCTGGTTTTGCCACGACAGCCATCCTGACGCTTGCCTTGGGCATTGGCACGTCAACAGCGATCTTCGCCGTCCTCGACGCGGTATTATTGGAACCCCTACCCTTTGTGGAGCCAGATCGACTGGTGGCGGTGGAATCACAGCCTGACCGCACTGTCTCCATCCCCACGATGCGGGACTATCAGACGCGTTCGTCCACGTTCAGTAGTCTCGCTGCGTATCGCGAGTGGTCGCCGACTCAGAAGACGACTGATGTTCCGTCGGCTCATCGAATTCTTATCGTGTCGCAAAGCTTCTTCTCCACTCTTGGAACCCATTTCGCACTGGGAACCAGCTGGCCGATTACCGGGAACGAGCAGGATTGCTCATCGGTGGTAGTTGTCAGTGGAGGTTATTGGAAGCGTCTAGGCGGAGGTACCACACTCGGCCACAGAATGCTGAACCTGGATGGTCGAGAATTCCAGATCGTAGGTGCTCTGCCTTTAGAGCAGACCATCGAGGGGTCCGACAGGCTCAATCAGCCTGAGGTCTTTGCTCAGATTGGGTGCGATAACCAGGAACGTCCGAGTTCGCGGGGTGACAGAAGTTTTTTCCTGATTGGCAGGCTGCGACCAGCAGTAACGCTGAGGCAGGCAAATGCCGATCTCGCTCGCGTGGAGAAGACGCTTCAGAAAGACTTCCCCAATGACTACGTTGACTACTCGGCTGCACTAAAGAAAGAACCTGTGGTCTTTCCCTATGTTGAATTGCTTGTCGGCACGGAAACAAAGCCTGCGCTTCTGATGACCCTCGCAGCTTGCGGTTTTCTGCTTTTGATCGCTTGTGCCAATCTTGCAAGTCTCTTGCTGGCGCGCAACACTCGTCGGCGAACTGAATTCGCGACACGGGCAACTCTCGGAGCCGGACTTGGACAGCTCCTCGTGCAACTGATGACCGAGAGCGCGGTACTGGTTAGCCTCGGCGCGGCGAGTGGAATTGGACTAGCAATCTTGATTTTGGAACTACTGAAGACTACGACGTCTCTGCATCTACCTCGGCTTGGTCATGCTTCAATGCATCCAACAGTCCTCGCGTTCGTTATTGCAGTCTCCGCTGCGGTTACCTTCTTTTTGACTCTGTTGCCTGCCTGGCGAACGCTGCGACCTGGACTGCTGCAGGACATTCAAAGCGGGAGGCAAAGTTCTGCGGGACGCAGCTTGCGATTTGCCAGAAGGGTGCTTGTCGTGTCGCAACTCACTTTGACCGTAGTCCTTCTTGCATCTGCGGGATGGATGATCGGCGGTGTGCACCTACTGTTGCACCAGCCCCTTGGCTTCGCACCTGATCGTTTGCTTATGCTGGAAGCGTGGCTCGGTAATGAAAATTTGACGAAAGACGAAGCCAAGCTGCACGAATTGACGTTGAGCCAAATAGCCTCGGGCCTTCGCCAACTGCCCGGTGTTATTTCCGTCGCCTACACCGATCATCAGCCACTGGGACATTCTGTCAACCGCTACACTTTCTGTTCCGACGTGCATCCGGAACAATGCAAGCGACAGATCAATATCAATCCCAACTCTTATGCCATCAGCCCACTCTATTTTTCCACCATTGGGCAGGCACTGCTTGAAGGTCGCGACTTTGATGATGCTGATGATGGCCGGAACCACGTCGTGATCGTGAATCAGAGTTTGGCAGCACGAGAATGGCCAGGGCAAAGTGCCTTAGGACATAGCGTGCACACCGGAGAGATTCACAGTCTTGAGGGAGAGAGTTGGGCTACGGTGGTCGGTGTCGTGGGGAATGTGCACAATTACGATCTTGTCTCCAAACCAGGACCAGACCTGTACATCCCTCGCGCCGAGAATCCCAGCGATTTCACCAGATTTATCCTGAATGTAAATGGCGACCCTGCACTCCTGAAGAATACGGCTAGGACGAAACTTAAGAGTGACTTTCCAGAGGCGAAGTTTTACGGATTTGAAACCATGTCGGAAGAAATGTCATATGAGGTCTCTGCACGTGCGTTTCTGATGCAGGTCGCAATATCGTTTGGAGTCGTCGCGCTCTTTATCTCCATCCTTGGAACGTATGGCCTGCTTGCTTATGAGGTTTCACTCCGTGTGAAAGAAATCGGCATCCGGTTGGCGCTCGGATCTACAAGAGAGAAGATCGTCAAGTTGCTCGTTTTTGAGCATAGCTGTTGGCTCCTGGCTGGCACCATCCTTGGACTAGCCTGCGCCGTCGCGACGGGCCACATCTTCCGTTCGAGATTTTACGGTATGCATGCTAGTTCGATACCCGTCTTGGTGGGCTCTACGTTTCTGTTATTCGCACCCGCACTCCTGGCAATTGCTCTACCAGCGCATTCCGCTTCACTGCAAGATCCTGCCGACACGCTCCGCCGAGAATAAAAGGTTCCTCACGATCTTGCCCAGCGTCTTGCGACGAACGCTCTTAACCGCGAGTGAACGAAGTGGCATCTCGACCGACTTGATAGTTTTGTGTTGCTTTTTCATATCGGCACCCACTGCTAAACGCCCTTCAGTCAACTGAACGTGATGCAGCGGGCAAACCTCCACAATCAGGTTGGGGTTGTGCCTGCGTCCAAGAATGTGGTCGCCCTCAATGCAGAAGGGACAGACTTTCCTTGGTGGACGCACTTGCTGGCGGGAGTTACGAAGGACGGCTTTTCCTTTGCGCCCCATCATTGCTCACCGCCCACACTGGCGTACAAGTTCTCCATCTTCAAAACGTCAGCATCCGCCATTTCCAGAATCGTTTCCCGCATCGGCGAAAACTTCCTTACCCGCGATGCGCATACCGCGCCATTTAGCTTCGAACTTGGCGGCGCTGAGTTTTCCGCGCAGCAACTTCTCGCGGTCGTTGTAATAGTCGGACAGCATCGTCACATCGCGAGAACTGTGGGTGCGGATCGACGCGTCCTTGCAAGAAACGTGACAGGTCAACTCTCCATCACACACACTCTCCGTCTCTGCAGCCCGATTTGATCCCAGTCCCCGTCCAAACCCGATCTCATCTACGGGGGTGTCGTCTAGACCACCTCTTTCCCTTCTCCCGTCAAACGGCGAAAGGGGGATAGCTATAGAGGCCGTGAAAATTCCTACACCCCCGCCCTCTCGCCACGAAACTGTCCGGTGTTGACTTTGGGCCGGGGCCCGCCTGCGCGTGGGGCTCGTGCGCTTGCGAGTGCGTGCGTGCGAGCGAGCGAAACTCAAACCCAGTGACCACACGTATCTGGAGTAAAATGCAAGGACCGAAATGCGCTTGGCCCAGGATTTGAAGTACGCTCTTCGGTTTTGGTGTCGCCGTCCATGGCAGGCGGCATTTGTTGTCTCCGCTCTCGCAATCGGTATTGGCGTGAGTACAGGCGTGTTCTGCGTCATAAACGCCTTGCTGCTGCGGTCCCTCCCATTTCGCGATCCAGGTCGCCTTGCGCTGTTGCATGATTTCATCCCCCCTCACGATAGCGCCCAACAGTTCCACGATTGGCGTCAACACTCCACCTATTTGATGGACGCCGCGCTTTTTGAAGAAAACGACGCTAACCTTGGCGCAAACCGCGTCGCGAGTCGAGCGCACGTCGTCCAGACCTCGTGGAATTTCTTCTCCCTCTTGGGGGTTCGGCCAGTGCTGGGACGCGGACTTGCGCCGGGCGACGACATAAATGGAACAGGCTGGGGATTGCCGGGTCCGAACTCAGAGGCCGTGATCGGTTATGGGTTATGGCAACAGTTTTTCGGAGGCGAACCGAACGTTCTTGGCTCAACCATCCAAATCGATGGGAAACCGCTCACGATTGTGGGCGTCGCACCCCCGGGGTTCGATTATCCGGGGCAGGCCGTTCTCTGGAAACCAGCGGCGGTCAGTCCTGGAAACAATGGTTGGGGAACCGTTGCGCGGCTCAAGCCGAACGTTTCGTGGCGTCAGGCGCACGCAGCATTTACCGTCGAAGTGACGCACCTCTCACAAACAGGAAAATTCGACATCTCCAACCTGCACCCGGGCATCCTGTCGCTTCAGAGTGGACTCTTGGGTGCCACCAGGAATGCCTCGCTGATATTCATGGGCGCAGCTGTCATAGTTCTGCTGATTGCGTGCATGAACGTTGCCAATCTCTTGTTAGCCCGTACCGCCGACCGGGTAGCAGAACTGTTCATACGTTCCGCACTAGGGGCGAGCCGCCTCAGGTTGGCACGCCAGCTCTTCTCTGAGTGTTTGCTCCTCTCATTGCTCGCAACTTTGCTCGGACTAGCCATTGCCTGGTACATAACTTCGCTTGCTGCGAAAGTTGAGCCCCCGCCACTGGGCACGCAATCCTATTTCATGTTCGATCAAAAGGTGTTTGTTTTCACGGTGGCAATTTCGATGTTAACCGCTTTGCTGTTTGGCGTCGTGCCGTCCTTGTATCCAAGTCGGCTATCAGCTTTTAGTTTACGGAGTCGCAACACGAGTCACAGCTCACGATGGTTGCGCGAGAGCCTGATTGGAGCGCAGGTAATGCTCACGGTCGTTCTTCTCGCGGGTTCGGTGTCGCTGGGGCGCGCCTTCGTCGACCTGATGAAAACGGATCGCGGCTACGGCGTGCAGGGTATCGTCACAGCAAGCGTCTCGCTTGATGGAAGCAGTCACCAATTAGAAAATCGGCAGCTTATATATTTCGAGGACGTAGTTGCACGCCTTCAGATGCTTCCCGGAGTCCGCACCGCAAGCGCGACCGAATTCCTTCCCTTGTACGCTAACGCCTTTGTCGGAGGACCATTCGAGTTAGATCATCGTCCGGCGACACGCGGTTCTTCCACGATCCCGGTTTTATCCGGATATTTCAGGGCCATGGGAGCCCAGATTCTTTACGGACGCGAATTCACCGATGCGGAAGTCCGTTCCGGGGCACGAGTGGCTGTAGTGAATGAGCCGTTCGCCGCTGGATTCGGTATCCCGCAGAACGTGATTGGTCATCAGCTCACCGTGGACGAGGACAGCTGGAGAATCGTCGGTGTGGTGAAAGGCATGGAGTACGAGACTGATCCGACAATCGCAGGCGGCAATCAAGTCTTCATCCCTTCTACAACTCCAGGCAGCTTCTTCTCGACCTTCGTCGTTCGCGTGGACGGCCAAGCTAAAGATTACGTAGCTTTGGTCCGTGACACCATTCAATCCATTGACCCACAAGTTCCCGTATACGGTGCAAAGACGATGGAGCAGAGGCTGGATGAGTTCTTCGTACGTCCGCGATTCTTCCGGACGGCTATCTGGCTATTCACGGGATTCACGATGCTGCTGGCAGTAATTGGGATATATGGCATCGTGGCATACACCATAGTTCAGAGAAACCACGAAATGGGTGTACGCATGGCACTCGGCAAGACCTCACTTCAACTCCGGGGTATGCTTTTGAGGCAGGGCTTGCTCACTGTGGTGATTGGGGCTCTCGTCGGAATAGCCGCAGCGCAGCTGACGGGCCGTTTTCTCGAAGCCCTGACGAATGGGGCGAAAACGGTCGGTCTCGTTATGTCCGAGTGTTTGCTCCTGTTCTTCGCTGCGGTAGCATCGGCGAGCATCTGGTCAGCCACGCGGGGAATCGCCACCCTGGACATTATCTCGATATTACGCAGCGAGTAACCGTCAATCGTCGGTTCGCGTAGTCCCTTCTGAAACGATGCGGAAGCGCGAACTCTTTGACACCAGTATTACAACCACTGTGAATGCCACCATGACGGGATTGGTAATGTGGGCGAAGCGGCGACAGACGGAGAGCAAAGCGAGTGCTGTCGCAAACGCCGGAACTGCGGTCATGCAGCCGAAACAGTGAAAACCCCATTACTCTCATTGACCTGCCGGGAAGGGTTTCGTTAACGCCAACCGTTAGGTACATTCCTCCGAAGAATCATGGGGAATTCTGTGGTCCGCACGCTTTTTCGAAGGCGGCGGGTGGCCCACTCAAGCCGTCTTTTTTCTTGAGTGGGGATGAAACGCGCGCTGTGCGGTGCAGTCTCGTCAAACACGTCCTGCGGAAATCCTAGTTCTAGAACCGTCACTCGCGTTCAAAGTAAAAATGACGGTGCCCGGGGCAGAGCCTCGAGCACCGCAGAGGGTGGAGCAAGCGTTAGCAGATCGCCGCGGCGTGGAACGCCTGGTTGATGAGACCGCCGCCGAAGAAGAGCAGGTTCCGGACCTGGATTCCGCTGCTGTTGGAAACCGGGCCGGCCGTGATCTCGACCGTGGCCGGGCTGAAGGGAACGCTCTTGTCGACCGAGCCGCGCGTGCCAATCATCGTGCAGGCGGCCAGGCTCTGGTTTGTGACAAAGACGTAGTTGCCGGTTGAGAGGTCGAAAGAGCTGGTCAAGCCGGCGCCGCGCTGGGCCAAGCCGTTGGCCATGACGACCAGGGGCTTGGTGCTTTTAGCATTGGGGCAGACGACCGCCAGATGGAACGGGATCCCATCTGAGAGGCCGCCGCCCAGGTTCTTGGTCTCGATGTAGACGGCGTTGGCGGTGGGGCCGCTACCCGTGTAGACGCCGTTCGGGTTGAAGACGAGGGCGTTGCCAGGGTCACCGACGGTGGCGAGGTAAGCGCACCCCCCGACTGTGGCGGTGAAGGTGACATCGTATCGGCCGACGCCCAAGTGGGTCAGCGTTGCACCAACCGATGAGCGGACCAGGTTGGCGGTGTAGCCGACGACGGCGAAATCCCAACCCGTGAGGTTGCAGGCGACGGCGAGGTCAAAGGGCCCGTCCATCAGGCCGCCGCCTTGGTTCTTGACCTCCACGTATACGCCACTGGTGCTCAGGTGGCCGCCGGCGGTGAAGCTCTGGATGGCCTGCGAGAAGGCGTGGTGCGTGGTCGAGACGTAGGCGCAGCTGCTCACGACTGAGGTGAAGGTCACCTCGTACTGCCCGGTGCCGATGGTGTGGGTGACGGAGGAGACGCCGTTGCCGTTCACCAACGTGCCGTTCGCCGCGACCGTGGCAAATAAGTTCGGGGAGGCCGCCGAGGCGGTCGGCGGCACCAGCGCCGCGGCTACCGCGAGCGCCATCCCGAACGAGAGAGCCCGAATCGTAAGAGTCTTCATAGTGATCCCCCCTTCAAAGGAATCGAGATTTTGAGTTATTGGTGTTTCCCCGAAATCGGGATTTACTTTCGTGGGCCCCTGGGTGGTAACCACTCGTTGCGAAAACAACAAGCATTTCTCTAACCAATTCAAAGTGTGGGTTCGCCTTCTACATGGAAACGGCAGTGGCAAAGACCTTGTCGCTGCTTATCGCAAAAACTGCGGCCTCGACGTACGGGTTTTGTGCTCGGCGGGACTATCCGTTTCGATAGCAGAGAGAAAAAACGGATAGCCAGTTACTCGTGAACAGGCTGGACCTAAGAAATATGGGAAGAAATATGGGGACAGACGAACGTTCACCGGTTCTTCGGAGACGTAGCGACGCGAGAAGAGGGTCTTCCTCAGGTTTCTTCGTGGTCAGTTCATTTCACCTTCGAGAGCAGAATCAGGTCTCCTTTGGGAATGGGCACCGTGGTTGTGTATCCGACCACTTGCGAACTTTTTCGTGGCATATCCCGCGTAAGTCTGCTGACCGGCATGCCGATGATCGTGATGTCCTTATCCGTAATCTTCCGTCCCGCGCCGAGGTCAGTTGCGGCAACCACGACATCGATTCGCTCATCCGTTTTGAGCAGAACGCAGGCGGTGGAGTTAAATGCCAATACCAACGTCAGAAGCATTCGTGACCACTTCATGACAGACTCCCTTTTAAAGCCACATTGTATTGGGTATATAATGCAATCCCCTCGGTTTCCAGAGTGCAATTTCCCGGGCCCCTGTTAGGGATGACCAGACCCAGCTTGCTCCCATTGCACCAAGGAGACGCTCAATGCCTAAGATTACTGTTACGCTCGTCGATCACACCAATTCTCCGCAACTCATGCCGCTTATCAAGAAGCATCTGGCCGATATCTTCAGCGATCTGTTGACGTCGTCCGCTGAGACACCGGTGGTGAATATACGATCCATCGCGATGACGCCGAAGGCCGGCGATCAGGATCTGGTCCTCCATTTCGTGGACAATATCGCCAACTCATACGTCGCCGCGAACATGCCTGGTCCGCCGATCACCCCCGTCGACGGTGGCGTCACGCGCCCTGGCCCGAAAATGACGGGATCGGAGTTCTACAAATTTCCAACGGACAAAAATGGTAAGTCGCAGGGGCAGTACAAAGCGATCGGGTACGCCAAACTCGCGGTGCATGAGGCGATGCACAACGTGACCAGGTTGAGCAACGAAAAACTACACCCTCAAGGAGGCGTAGGAGCGTCACCCCCGCAACTTCCAGTGAATGACGCCAACCGGAAAGCGTTTCAAGCCGGCCTGGGTAAGATCCCCGCTCAACTGCTCTAAACGCAGGTGATTCACAATTTCCGGGCAGTGGTGGGTGTAGAGCGGCTCGGGAAAACCTGCAACACTGCGTGCTCGGGCACAGGAAACGTCTGTTCAGGCGACACGCCGGTCGACTTGATGGATTCTTTTCAGCTCATCCAGGGCAAGGTACGCGTTCCCCAATGCTTTCTGTTCTGACTGGCTGTCGCCGCTGGCTCGGGCCAGCGCCAAGGTTCGTTTGCCGATGGCTTGTTGTGCAGCTGCAATTCTCTGCCGAAGCCGGCCAGGATCCAGCTCAAAAAGCGCGGCCAGATACAACTGCCTCCATGATTGTTCAGATTCGAATCGTCCGTTGCGACTATTCACGGAAACACCTCAGAACCTGCAGTTGAGCATTTTGGCCTAATCTCAGGCCGCCTGGCCTCGACCTGTTCTGTCACCGCTCTTCTTGCCTGTTAGCGCGCTGCGGAGCGCCTGTAAAGCTTGTGTCGCTGCGTCCACGGCTTGGCGCTCATGGATGAATTCCTTGTCTGTATGAAACAGTTCTCGCGCACGCTGGCTGAGCGCCCACTCGGCCTGGGCTATGCGCTCTGACACTTTGCTTTTATCCGTTTCGAATAAGGCTGCTCTGTAGAGTTCCTTCCAGCTCTTGCTCACTGGAGAAACCGGTAATCCCGTACGCATACTGCTGATCCCCATTCAGGTAACGATTTTTTTTTGCTGACAAGTGCAGAAGGGCAAGCGGACGTTCCATCCTCGGTCGGTTCCCGAAACCCAAAGAGTCGCTTTAAAGGACTGCATCGCATCTCCACAGAGCGGGCAAAAGCGTTGTCCTGCGCGCAAACTTTCATCGGCAAGAAACGTTGTCAGGGATTCGATCAGCTTTTCGCGGTCGGTTTGCGGGGACCGATCCATGTCACACCGTCACTTCACTTCGTTGGACTGTCGATAGGATTGATTGCGCTAATGCTACGTCATCCCGCATCCACGCGTCTGTCTGATTTCGGACTCAATTATGTGCGATATCGTACATACAAACCGGAATCAATGTTCAAGGCGGCAGCAAATCGTCGCGCTTGCACCTGGCCGAATTCGGCGTGGCCCACGCTTTCAACCACTACGGACAAATGGTCGAGTATCTGCGGATGAACGAAGTCGTCCCACCCGCAAGCCGAGGAAAGTCAGACTGATGCCGTTGATGCGTTGGTGTGCCGAGAGGATGGCACAGACGGAACGCTCAAGGGTTCCCAATCTTCCGTCCCCGGTGCCGAAGCCAGGCGGCGCTCGATACGACTCTGAGCGCGTCCTGAAACCGTACCGTACGCATATTCCGCAAGACCTGGTTCATATGGACGCGCCCGTACTGCAGCTTCGTTTCGACGCTGGCTAAACTAATGTCACCAGCCCAGATGCCATCATGGAAGTCCCTGAAGTCGGGCGCCTCTGCATTGGGCTCGATCAACTTGCCGGAAGAGCCCAGCAACAGAAAGATCATGGCATAGAACATATGAAGCGCCTGTCGCATCACGTAAAACCGTGCCAGCCTGTATTCCGAAACCGCTTCTCCGAAATAAGTACGGAGGTAAATCTCTTCTTCCGCATCATTGGTGACCACAAAATTCGCGGTCACCGCTAGATCGGTGTAAGGGTCGTTCAGAAAGGCCGCGTCCCAGTCGACAAGCCAAACGCGGCTTCCATCGAAAAGGATGTTTTCCGGTTTCAGATCGTTATGACTCGATACCATCTCCGCATCGTGACGCGGGTAAACGCTCTGCGCGCGTCTGTAGAGTTGGAAAAGTTCCTCGGTTTCGCTGGCCGGCATGATCTTGGCGGCGCGGAATTTTTGAATATATCCATCCAGGGCCTCGAAATAATCGCGGTAAACGATCATTTTGGGGAACGGCGCCAACGCGTGCAGCGTTCTGAGAGTGAGGGGTAACAGAGCAAGAGCCTCGGTCTTCGGAAACGGTCGTGCCTCCACAAAATCCGTAATCGAGATCCTGTCTTCCGTGCTGGTGTACCAGACGCGA
>Ga0210409_10006269_pt1 | contig 12397 bp, 10 predicted proteins | sample IncBWH17MmetaG_FD_161649 | JGI IMG/M metagenome (GOLD analysis project Ga0210409, IMG submission 161649) | Forest soil microbial communities from Barre Woods Harvard Forest LTER site, Petersham, Massachusetts, United States - Inc-BW-H-17-M | ecosystem: Environmental > Terrestrial > Soil >...
AGCTTCGCGAGCCGTTCTGCCAAAATGTTGCGTTTGATCTTGAGAGAAGCCGTTCTGGGAAAGTCCTCGTCCAGCAGAACGACCCCGTGGATACGCTTGTAGTTTAACAGGCGATTGTTGCGCGCGTTGATCTCTCGCCGAAGTTCTTCGCCGTACTGCTGTCCCGCCTCGAGATGAAGCGCCAGCACAAGTTTTTCTCCCGTCATCGAACGCTTTGGCCAGATGTAATTGGCGGCAAACACGCAGAATTCTTTCACTGAGAGGCTTTCGAAAACAGCTTCAGTGTCCTCGGGATAAATATTTTTTCCTTCTTCTGTAACGATCATATTTTTCTTCCGGCCCGTAAGTTGCAAATGGCCGGCATCATCGAATCGCCCGAGGTCTCCAGTCATCAGCCAGCCGTCGACGACAGTCTCAGCGGTCAGCTCCGGCTCGTCCAAGTAACCTGCCATCACCGTTTTGCTTCGAACGGAAACTTCGCCGACACCATCGGCAGCCGCGTTCACAATGCGCACTTCCATCCCGGGCAACGGCTTGCCGACTGTGTCCGCGCGAAACGGTTTCAAATCGTTGACCGTGATTGCTGTGCCCGCTTCCGTGAGTCCGTATCCATTGGCAACAGGAATGCCCAGATCGTAGAAAAATTGCAGCGTCTCCGGCTCCGTAAAAGCACCTCCGACAATGATCGTGCGAAGTTCGCCGCCAAATGCCTCATGGACTTGCTTCAACAAGCGGCGGCTAATTCCAAGGCGCGGCCGGCTTTTCGTAAGCGCCTTATTGATTCGAACGAGCACGTTAAACACTTTCCGTTTGCCCGCCGGCAGCGCGTCGAAGCGGGCCTGCAATCCTTTTTGCAGATTTTTCAAAACGAGCGGAACGAGGCTCACGTAGGTAATTTTGTATTTCGGAAACGCTTCCCGTACAAATTCGGGCCGCAGCGTGCGCAAGTGCACCACCGCCGCGCCACAAGTGAACGGCCCGAAGAAACCAACCATGAAATCAATGGCATGATTCGTCGGCAAAATACTGAGGTAGCGCACTCCCGGCCAGAACGGATAAATCGAGGTTAGCGCGACGCACTGTTCCAAATAATTTTCGTGCGTCATCATGCACCCCTTGGGGCGGCCGCCCGTTCCCTAGGAATAGACGATGCATGCTTTGTCCGAACGTTTGCGGGCGGTAAAAACTGGCTCTCCCCTTCCTCGAAATTCTTCCCACCGCAGCGCTCCGGCGAGATCGGCGTTCGCCGGCGCCTCGGTAACCAGTACACTCCGAATGTTTGCCGCTGCCACCCGGCCAGCCGAAGCACTGAGTTGCCGCCAGATCGGATATTCCGTGATGAGCACGGAAGAGTTCGAATGCTTGAGCAGTTGCCACTGCTCCTCGGGTGTCAGTTTGTAGTCCAGTGGCACCAAAACGCCGCCAGCGAAAAAAATCGCGTACGCCGAAAGCAGCCACTTCGACTGATTCGTCATGATAATGCTGGCGCGATCGCTCGCGGAGAATCCGCCGTCCTGCAGAGCTTTGGCCAGCGGACGCGCGCAATCCTTAAAATCGCGATAAGTCAGTCGTTCTTTCTCACGTTCGCGGTCGGCTTCGATCAAGCACACTTCATTCGCAAACTGATCCAGCGCATCTTTCAGCGCAGCCCCGATGGATTGGTATTTGGAAAGGTCCAGCATTACAGGCGGGACTGAATCCGTTCGGCCAGGGTCTTGAAGTCGCTGACACCCTGCACTTCGTAATCAGGTAGCTCGATGCCGAAATGATTTTCGAGGCGCGAGAGCATCTCCAGCGTCTGCAGGCTGTCGATGCCGAGCTTTTTGAAAAAATCGTCTCCCGGCGCAAGAGTTCCCGCCGGCAGTTGAAAATGTTTTGCCGCCAGGTCCAGCACTTCCTGGGTGGTTTGTTCTAGCGTTCGCATGGAAAGACAAATCTATCATTCCTGCGTAAGGAAAGAAAATTCAGCGCGCGGGGCGGTAGCGCAAGGGGGTGCGTCGCTGAGAGCGCGCCTAGAGCATGACCAGGCCGCGGCGAATTCCTGCGGAGACAGCTTCGGTTCGCGTGGAAGCGCCGAGCTTGCCCAAAATCGAAGCAACGTGAAATTTCACGGTGTGATCCGAAATGGTCAGGCGCGCGGCAATTTCCTTATTGACCAGCCCCGCAGCCAGCATTTGGAGCACTTCACGCTCACGGCGCGTTAAGGGCTCGGGCAATTCGTCCACCGCTGCAGGCATGTTGGCTGCGGCGGGTAGTGCGTTGTCCAGATCCGCGGGGTGAACTACAACCAAGCCTGCGACAGCGGCTTCGAGGGCGGCGCGAAGTTGCTCCGGTGTGACTTCCCGGGGCAAAACGGCACGCACTCCCGCGCGAAGCGCCTTGGAAAGGCAATCCGCTTTCAGCTGCTCCGATAACACAATGACGGCGTGGTCTTGCGCAACTTCGGCGTCCTCTAGCGCGTTCAGCGACTCTTCATAAGTGTCCGCGGTGGTTTCAACCAAAACAACATCTGGTTCAGTATCAACGAGTTGGCCGGAGATGGATTCGAGATGCGCGGCGCTTCCGACCAAGTCGATGCGGCTATCCGCCAGTATGCTCTGCAAGCCGGCGCGAACCAGCGGCGAAGCTGCGACGATAAAAACGCGGATCACGCCGCGATTCGATCCTTTCCGCCGCCCAGAACTCCCAACTGCAGGGTCACACGCCTGACCCGTGAGTAATCACCACGAAGGAATTCGAGGCGCAACAAGCGGAAACTTTGTCCGTCGATGGCCTTAGCGAGATCCTCTATCGATCGAAAAGGTTCGTCTTCCGTTCCCAGCAAGATGTCCCCGGCCATGAGCGACGCCTGGGCAGCCGGGCCGCCGGGCTCGACTTCCAGCAAAAGCAGCCCGAAGCGACGGCCGTAGACGCGAGGCAAGCGCACGGGGCGAACGGCAACACCGAGCCGTGCAGTGCGCGGTTCAACTGCAAAAAAATCACAAACAGCGTTGCTCGGAACAGCGAGTGCCAGGCGCCCCGCAACCATGGTGTTAACGCCGATCACCTGGCCAAGGGCGTTAGCCAGCGGCCCGCCGGAGTTCCCGGGAGCGAGCCGCACGGTTGCCTGCACCCAAGTTTGGGGGTCAAGCGCTCGCAGCGGGCCGACGGCGTGAATCACTCCGGTTGTCAGCGCACCGACAAATCCGAGCGGATTGCCGATGGCAATGGCAAGCTCGCCGGGACGCAGTTGCGATGAATCCGCTGGGCACGCCGCGGGCAACGAATCCGCAGGGATCTGCAGCGCCGCCAGGTCGCGCCGGGAATCGCGAGCCGTCACGGAAGCGCTGAACTCACGCCCGTCCCAGAGTTGTACGGCGACGTTCGAACCGCGCGCTACATGGGCGTTCGTCACGATCACGCCATCGCTGGACCAGATCACACCGGAACCGCTCCCAAGTCTTCCGGCATGAATCAGGACCGTCGAGCGGCGAAGTTGTTCCGCGATCTCACCAAATCCTTCAAGAGCCATGTCACGCGGCTCCGTTGGCGCGGTCGCCGACTACAATTGCCAATTCCCGGACCGCGCCTCCGCGAACAATTCTCGCGCTGAGAGACTTGCCGATGTTTTCCGCCTGCAAGTGCGGCTGAACATTTTCCGGACGGGCGATGGGCTGCCCCGCCAAAGTCACCAGAATGTCGCCGATGACGATTCCTGCTTTGTGAGCTGGCCCATCGGACTCGACTTCGAGAATGATGGCCGCGGTCTTCTCTTCGTGCTGGAGCGACTGTCGCAATTGCTCCGGGAGCCGAACGGGCTGCAGAGCCACGCCGAGATACCCGCGAGGGATGCGGCCTTTTTTCAACAAGGTCTCGGCAACGCGATCGACAGTGGCGGCGGGGATAGCAATGGCACCGAATCGCGCAAAGCGCGGTGACGCAATTCCGATGATTTTGCCGTGAACATCGACGACGGCGCCGCCGACAGCCGTTGGCTGAAGGGCCGCATCCAGCCGAATATAGGGAGCAAGTGATGCGCCCGTCCAGGTACGCCGCTCCGAAACAACCAGGCTGACCACTCCCATTGCCGCCACCGGACCGCTGGCGCGGGTACGCCCCACAATCAGAGCGAGGCTGCCCGGCTTAACGGTTGCGGCGCCGCCCCCCTCGATTGCCCGATTGCCTGCTTCCGCACATCGAAGGACCGCGAGATCGGTTGAAGGATCGCGGCCGGCGAGAGTCGCGGGCACAACGCGGCCATCGGGGAGCGTGACATGAATTTCTTCGTCGCGGCTAAGCGCGTGTTCCGCCGTAACAATGACTCCATCGCGCCAAATGACGCCACTGGATGAACCGCGTGCCTCGGTGTGGATAGCAACCACGGACGCCGCCGCGTGATCCGTGGCCCGCGCCAACGCATTTGAAAGATTAACGAGTTCTGCTGACATTTCCCTACCTCCATGAACAAGATGCAACAACAGCAGAGGCGTCTACATCCGCCGGATGGCTAGGTAGAACCCGGTAATTCAGCCAGGTAGGAAGTGCTTCGAATCTAGGGCAGGTACGGCATCGGGCCGGGATCTTCGACGAATTTCTTCAGAGCGGCCATCACCGTGGGCCGAGTGAAAAGTTCGCAAAAAAGGTCGATCTCGCGTCTCAGCTCATCGTGGGGAATAGACTTGATGAATTTCTTGGCGGCCGCGCACGTCACAGCATCATATTTGGTGATTTGCGCTGCGGTCGAGCGGGCGATTCGAAGCGACTCCCCCTCACCGGCAAGCTGGGCGACCAGACCCACGGCCTGCGCGCGCGTGGCGTTCACCGTTCGCCCGGTGAACAGCAAATCCCTCACAAACGCATTGCCAAGATCGCGTTTCAACCGCGGGATGCCGCCAAAGCCGGGAATAAACCCCAGTCGCAGCTCGGGAAAGGCAAATCGCGCCATTTTGTCGGCGATGATCATGTCGCAGGCCAGGGCCAACTCAAGCCCTCCCCCAAGACAGGCGCCATGCACGGCTGCAATCGTTACAAATGGCGCGGCGTCGAGCGCGTTCAGAACGGCATGGATGCGCTCCAGAAAAGCGCGCACGCCTGTGGCCCGCTCCTTCTCAGGAACCGCCGCCGCAGTCGCATACAACTCGCGTAAGTCCCCACCTGCCGAAAAAACAGACTTTTTCGCGCTCGCAATAATGCAAACGGAAGTCTCCGGCGCGAGAAGACCTAAAGCGCCCACGAATTTTTCCAGCTCCGCGAGCATAGCCGTGCCAATTTCATTGGCAGGCTCATGATCGAGCGTTAGCTCAATCACTCCTTCGAGCCATTCCCAACGCAACGTTTTCCCGGTGAAAGCCTTCATGCGTGCTGCCTGCTGGCCGCTTCGCGCGCGCCTTTCAAATCGTACAAGGCATTAATTTCGGAAGCATACCGCGCGTTGATGGCATCGCGCCGAATCTTTCCCATGGCGGTGAGCAGCCCGCTTTCCGCCGTAAACACATCGCGCAAAATCGTAAAATTTCTCACCTGCCGGTAATGCGGTAGTTCCGGGTTCACGGCGTCGAGCACCGCCTGAACTGCCGCCGACTCAACCGTACCGGTCACCAACGCGCAGAGGTATCCGCGCCCATTTCCGACTACCACCACCTGCTGCGCCCCCGGCAGACACCGCGCAATTTTTTCCTCGATCGGTTCCGGCGCAATATTGTGCCCGGAATTCAAGATGATCAGATTCTTGATCCGCCCGCTGATCCGCCAATTTCCACGAACATTGACTTCGCCCTGATCGCCAGTGTGAAACCATCCATCTCGCACCACGCGCGCCGTTTCTTCCGGCCGATTCCAGTAACCCGGAAAAATGTGCGGCCCGCGCACAACAATCTCTTCATTTTCCGCCTGTTTCATTTCAATTCCGCTAATCGCCGAGCCAACGTAGCCCGGCTCCACGGGCACGCGCGGATCATCCAGCGTGCAAATACCGGTGGTTTCCGTAAGCCCGTACGCCTGCAACACGGGAATCCCCAACATCAGAAAAAACTGCTGCGTCTCCGGCGCCAGCGGCGCCGAACCGCAAATCAGAGCGCGCAGATTGGGTCCGAGGCGCTCGCGAATCTTCCGAAAGATCAGCGCGCGGCCAATCGCCAGCCAAAACGCATCGAGAGCACGCCCGCGCCCCGCATGCTGCCGCTGCCAACCGCGGCGTGCCTTCGCAAACACCGAACGAATGAGCGCAGGCCGCTTGGCAATCGCCTCCTCGACCCCGCGCCGCACCCGCTCCAGCAGTGTGGGAACGTTCAGGAAATAATTCGGCGATGCCAGAAGGATTTCGTCCGCAATTTTGTTTAGGTCTGTGGAGAGGGTAAGAACGCTTTCACGCCTCAGGCACGAAAGCAGCAAGATCGTCGACGCCGCAAAATTAAACGGCAAGTAGTGGAACACGCGGTCCGGTTCGTTGATCGCGCCCATCAACTGATCGAGGCGTTCAGTCGTGCAGGAAAGCATGTGCGTGAGGTTCGCGACGTTCAGGCAAACGCCCTTCGGCTCACCGGAAGTTCCCGAAGTATAAATGATGCTGACAATATCGCTGTCCGGGCGCGGATTCGGCGCATCGAAAATCTGTGTCTGCGGCACTGACTGCCTCAGTACCTCATCGAACAGCACGCGCCGCGGAGCTTCCGGCCAAGCCTGCGCAACGCCATCGCCGAGAGCCGCCTCGCCCGCAAAAATTAGGCGCGGCTGGCAATCTTTCATCATGCCCGCAAGTTCCACGGGCGACTGCCGGGAATAAAGCGGCACAACGATCACGCCCTCGGCCATGAGCCCCAAATGAACTGCTGCCCATCGAATGGAATTCGCCGCAAGCAAAGCACAGCGGTCGCCGCTCCGCACATCTGAACCGCGGATGAACGCGCGCACCAGCTGGATCTGGTCCAGCAATTCCCTGCCCGTCACGCTCACAAATTGGTCCCCGCGAACTTCGCGAAGGACCACGCGGCCATCCGCGCGCTTCAGTTGGGCAAGTATCGTCTCAAGAAAATTGGGCATGAAAAATCAGCGAACTGCCGCGAGCGCCGCCGGCGAAGAGTCGTATCGCTCTACAAGCTGAATCAAATTCTTGCTCAGCGGCGGCAAATACTCTTCCCAGGAAAACACCCCGGACCGCAGCGGAAATTCCGGATAAGTGCGCTGCACCGCTTCTTCGAGGAACTTCCCCATGCGCGCCATGACTTTCAGATTGCGAACAGCGGTCCTGGCGACGCCGTCACGCACGGAATCTGCTTCGACAGCCAGCGTCTCCATCATCTTCAAGAGCTTGGGCTCGAGTTCCGGATCCTCAACGGTGAGGAAGAGATGCTGGTGACCGCGCTCGTTCATAAGGTTGCGGATGCGCTCATCCATGGTCACCCCCGCGGAAGCAACCTTCGCGGGCATGGTGCTCACAATTCCGTGGTAGCGGGAAGAAACCATCAGGGAACTCTGGCGGAGAATGCTGACGAGCTGAAAGATGTCGTACTCGTCTGAAGTGAAAACCGGCACGGATGCGCCGCCCAGGTGCTGCGCAAATTCACGGCAGGCGCGGGCGTCCAGCCTCTCCATGGCAACAAGTATCGGGAAAACTCTATGCCTCTGGAGGAATGCCGCGGTGGCCCTGGCAAAAGCGGAAAGGTAGCGCGAATTCTCCGCATCGACGGAAGGGCCCGCATTATGAAAATAAACGGTCCGGTACTGGCTGTCCTTGTAAGCGCCAGTGGTGGCCAGTGCCGCGTATTTCGCAATCGAAGCCTTGACGGGCCACACGAAGGGAAGAATCGGGCAGAGGGCAAGAATCGGCGTCTTCTCGTCCCAGCCGGCATCGCGCAGCACCTTCCGGCCATATTCGGGAGGGTGCGGCTCAAAGGTCCAAGCCGTGTCGGTTCCCAGTTCTGTGGGGATACCCAGCTTTTTCAGCAAGGCCTGGGACTCCGCGCTCCGGGGAATGATCAGCGAATCGGTAACATAGCGCGCACACATCCCTTCAATAAGCGGGTCCATCTGCCCGGCTTCGCCGCCGTATCCGACGGAGAGTTTGTTCTCCGCCGACGCAATTCCCAGCGAGCCAATCATCATGGTCGTCAGGGCGTTAGCGAATTTGCTCTTGAACATCGAGCCTTCGCAAGCGATCACGCCGTGATTTGCGCGAACCTCGCGGAAGAGGAAAGGCGGAAACACATCCGGCAGATGGACCTGGCGCGTGCCCTCAAAATAGCCGCGGGTCAGGTCGAAATTCTGCGTCATGACGCTGAAATCAACATTTTGCCCGCCAAGAACATGGCGAATCTGGCGGAGGGTCTCTTGCACGCGGAGGTCGGAGCCGGTATTCCTGTTGCCGTTGTAACCGGCAAAGAGCAGTTTCAGTTTTTCGCCGGGCGTCCAGCGTTCACCCAGGCCGAGCATCCACCTGACGCGCGTGATCTCAATCAACGCGCTGACCCAGGCCACCAGCAGAAAGTCCGTCATGTCCGGCCTCTCCCTGCCGCCGCATTTTTCCCCGCGCTCGAATTTGCAGGCCACGGCTTGGCGGGAAAGTGAAATTTGTTTTCGCGGCTATATTTCAGGAGCGGCGCTGCATAAGTCGAGAATTTTGCTGGCGCTTCCCCAAGTTCCGCGACCACGCGCGAATTGTCGAAAACCGTGTTCCAGTCCAGATACGGCCAGAAGACTTTCAGCAGCGAAGCGCCATAACCCGCGGCCCCGCTGCGATTCGCCACCCAATTGACGGTGCTGGAAAAAGGCCCGCCCAATGAGGGCAAATACATGGGCCGCATCATTCCGCCGTCGTGAGAAATAGAATCCGTCAATTCATGGTACGTCTGCGAACCCGTGCCGGACGACAAATGATAGATGCCGTGCGCGGGCGCCTCTTTTTGATGAATCGTCACAATCGCTCTGCTCACGTAGTTCGCCGGAACGATGTCGATTTTATCCTCGGGGCGCAGCGGAAGGACAGGCATCTGCGCCAGAACGTGAAATGCCTGCACCATGTCGAATTGCGAAGTTTGCGCGCGGCGGCTGTCTCCCATCACAATGGCGGGCCGGAAGATCGTCTTGGGCACATCAGGCAAGAGTTGATTCGCCATGTGCTCGCAAAATTTCTTTGTACGCGCGTACGGATCGTAATCCGAGCGCGACCAATCGATCGCAGCATCCTCCGTTACGACTTCGTTTTTCCTTTTGCCTGCAACCGCGACCGTCGAAACGTGTGAATAACGCCGCAGCCCGTTGCGATTCTGCGCCCGCCGGGCCAGTTGAATCACTTCCAGGGTGCCTCGCAGGTTCACGTTCAAGCATTGCTTTTCCGATTTGCGGTTCAGCGAAGCCGCGCAGTGAATCAGCGAGTCCGTGGTGTCCACCAGCGCATGATACTCATCGTCCGACAGGCCAAAACGCTCGCCGGTCAGATCACCCAGAAAAATCCGTACTCGCGTATTCAAGTATTCTGCGAATTCAGGAAATTCGAAATGCAGTTGCAGCGAAGTCCACAGCCGTTCGCGCGCTTCCTGCTCGGTCTTCGCGCGGACCAGGAGGTTCAGCTTGTCGCGGTGCTCGCTGAGGAGCCCCGCGGCAAGGTAACTGCCCAGGTAGCCGGTCGAACCGGTTACGAAGATCGCCATAAGGGGTCAGACGGCGTAGCCGCTTTCGATAGCGCCGCTTCACGCGCGGGTTCGCCGGACCAATCCATTGCATGCGGCTCGCGCGCTTCGAGCGGCCGGCCTTCCATCAGCGGATAGCACCAGCGGCGCAGCGCCGGAATGTGCACGTTGATCCAGTAGTCCCACCAATCGATCGATTCCGGCGCGAAATCGAAGAGCGGACGCTCCTCCGCCGGCAGCATGGCGGAGAGCAGGCGCGCATTCTCGCATTCGAACACATGCTCGTTGTGCAGAATGAAAGGCTCGTAGAGCTCAATCAGCTTTTCGGCGCGGATCAGGTCGCGTTCCGCCCGTGCGAGCGGCGGTTTCCTCATGTGCATGGAAACCGCTACGCGATTGATTCGTGAGATCACAGCCTTCTGCATCGGAATCGAGAGCCGCTCGTAACGCTGCTTCGAAACCGGAATCGACTCAAATTTCACTTTGAGCCAGCTATCGATTCCGTTGGTCGTCCGGTAATACTTGCGGTGGGCCAGTCCCGTAAGCTCGATGCTGCGGCCCATGTTGACGGGGTTAATCGCGGAAGTCGCGAGATGGTACAGCCGCGCATGTTGCCGCGCGGCCACGGCCGAGGCAATCAGCGTCATTCCCCGGCACACCATATCTACGGGAATTACGTCGAGACATTTCCGCTCGTTCGAAGGAAGCTGCCGGAAATTTGTTCCGAGCAAATAAGAAAGCGGCCCGGAAGTATTGATTCCCTCGTTCCACCCGGTGAATGGCGAACGCTCCGAGCTTTCCACAATCGACGGCCGCACGATCGCGATTGGCAGGTCGCGGCCACGCCGCGCCAGAATCGATTCACCAAGGCTCTTTGTAAACGTGTACGTATTTGGCCAGCCCAGGTGCTGCGCCCTGCGCAAGCCGATGCGCGTCAGCCGGTTGCGCGCCCAGCGGGCCCGATTGCGCTTCAACACGCCGTCGAGCTCTTTGGCTGGCGCGAAGGCTTCATTGCCGCCGCGTCCCAGCGCCTGCCGAAGCAGCGCTCTATCGAGTTCCGGACTTTCCGACCGTTCTTCGACGTGGCGAACCGTTTCACGCAGCGAATCCACTTCGCGCTCCGCATCGAATTGCGCGTCGTTCGCGGGATTGTAATTGTCCTGCAGCTCCTCGGTGACTCGGCCGTCCCGCATGCCAACCACAAAGCAGGTCGAAAGATGCATCAGCCCGGCGTGGCTGCACTTCCGCAGAAAGTCGAGCAAATTGATCGCGGAATCCACATTGGAAGAAAGCGCATCGCGCAAATCGGGATTGAAATCTGTCAAGCCCGCGCTGTTCACAATCAGGTCGAGCGATTTTGCCAGCCGCGCTTGCGTCGCCTCGTCGAGCCCCAGGCCCGGCAGGCTCACGTCCCCTTCCACGACTTCCACTCTTTCTTTCAGAAACACCCCAAGCTTGCGGCCGTATCGCTCCTGAAGCGTGTCGAAGGTCGGAGATTCCTCGACGATTTTCTCGAATCGCCGCTGCGTCGAGGTCGTGCGATTGCGGCGAATCAACAATGTGATCTTGCCGATGTTCGGAATATTTTCGAGCAAATCGACGAGCCAGACCTTGCCGATAAATCCCGTCACCCCGATCAGCATCAAATGCCGCTTTTCCAGGCTCTCTCGGACAGAAAGTCTCTCGACTCGCGGAGTCTCCCCGAACAGCGCTACGGCTTTACCTCGCGGAAATGCGGGCCGCTCGGTCGTCTCCATCGCACTTTCCAATTGCTCGGGCTTTTTCGCCCAGCCAAGCCGGCTCAGAAGTTTTTCGCGTGCGATCCGCCCGTTGGTATCGCCGCTCGCGATCCACGCCAAAGGCCCGCGGGGCCGCACGATCGGATCAAGCAGCCGCCCGGTCGCCTTGCCGTCGCGATATTCCAAGCGATTCGCAATGAACGACTCCACTCCGAAATGATGCGCCAACGGCCGCAGTATGTTCTCGAGAAGTTGCCCGACGAGGACGACGCGCTCGCCGCTACGGACCGCCGCGATCAGTCTCTCGGCCGCCTCGCGGCGCAACTGAGGCTTTAAGACGTAATGAAAGTACTCTTCACCCAGGAGATCCAGCCGATCCCGGCTCACCCCGCGCAGCAAAGTATGCAGAAATCGCGTGGCAAACGTGCGGCTCGCCATATAAGCAAACGGCCTCGCCAGCGCCATCCCTGCCATCCCCGCGCGCCGCGCCCAGCGTTCCGCAAAACTCTGCGAATTCCACGTGAAGAAGCCCACCGGCCGCATCGCGCCAAGTTCCAGCAGCGACCCTTCCACCCGCCAATACGTAACCGGGCTAGCCTCAGCGGCAGCCAAAACCCGCTTCGAATTGGATCCGGAATGCACCATAACAGGTCTACGCCAAGAGGCGGTCCATCCGCCGCGAACAATGCTCAAGAATAGCTCGATGCGAAATTATGTTTCTCACCTTATGGTCAATCTGCTCTGGAACGGATTCGCCGTCTGCGCCGCAATCACACGACCGTGTGGGACCCTGCCCTAGCCGGCCGCAGGCTGCTTCAGAAAGTGTAAAAGTAGCATTCTCAGCGGCTTATCGCAAGCAAACGCCCTTGCTGTTGTGATTGCTGGCGTTTCAGCCACTATTCAAGGGCGGCTTAGCACCCGCGAGCAAAGCCAGTTCGCGCCACTTCCAATGGCAATCGACATCCACGAATCCGATCTCACGCAGCCAGGCTAGTTGAACCTCGAAATCAAGCAGCTTGTTCGAAGGGTCCTCGGTCTCGGTTGTGTAGCCAATCG
>Ga0210409_10006270_pt1 | contig 12397 bp, 13 predicted proteins | sample IncBWH17MmetaG_FD_161649 | JGI IMG/M metagenome (GOLD analysis project Ga0210409, IMG submission 161649) | Forest soil microbial communities from Barre Woods Harvard Forest LTER site, Petersham, Massachusetts, United States - Inc-BW-H-17-M | ecosystem: Environmental > Terrestrial > Soil >...
AGGCGCTTCATGATGCGGGGACGACCAAGCCGCCGTCAGAGCTTGGAGCCGCCGTCTACGTGGACGGTGTCGCCGGTGATCCAGCGCGCATCGTCGGACGCCAGGAAGGCCACCACCGGGGCGATGTCCTCAGGCTGGGCCACGCGCTTCAGCGCCTGCATGCCGAGCATCACTTCGCGACCAGCCTCGGTCTTGGCGAAGCTGGACATATCCGTGTCGACCACCCCTGGGGCCACGGCGTTGACGCGGATACCGCGGGGGCCCAGTGCCGAGGCGAAGTGCTTCACGAGCGTATCGACCGCGCCCTTGGTCGCGGCGTAGGCGGAGAGCGTTCCGACCGAAGCATGGGCACCGAGCGATGACATGAATATGATGTTGCTGCCCTTGCATAAAGCCGGCAGCAACTGCTGCACCAGGAAGAACGGCGCCCGGACGTTCACGGCGAAGAGGCTGTCGAAGTCCTCGATCTGGGTGTCCTCAATGCTCGCGGCCTTGGAGATGCCGGCGTTCACAACCAGTATGTCGAGCCGCTCGCCGATGATGGCGCGCACCTGCTTGGCTAGCCTGTGCGGACCGTCCGCTTGCCGCAGGTCGGCGCCGACCTTCTCGGCGCGTCCGCCCGTCTTGCGGATCTCGGCGACAACGGCGTCAGCCTCCTTCTCGCCGTTGCCGTAGTGGACCAGCACTTGGGCGCCGGCCTGAGCCAGGGCCAGGGCGCTGGCGCGGCCGATGCCGCGCGAGGCACCGGTAACGAGAGCGGTTTTTCCAGAGAGTTCTCTCATGATCCTATCCTCTGATTGCTGGGTGGATGCGGAAACGGAGTGCGCTGAAGCGTCTTACTCGGACAGGAACATCGAGACGTGCCGGACGAATCGCTCCGGGTACTGGTACTGCGAACCGTGGCTGGCGTCCGGGTAGATGATCAACTGAGCGTTGGGGATGTTCTGCTGCAGAATCCAGGAGTTAATGGAATAGATGATCACGTCGTTGTCGCCGTTGACGACCAGCGTCGGTTGCAGGATCGACTTCAGGTACTCAAAGGAACCCTCACGCTGCACACCCCACTTGCCGATGGCTTCGATCTGGGCGGGCGCCACTTTCTCGTTCACCGCGGGATCGCGGTTTTCAGTGCGGCGCAGGAAGCGCTTGAGGAATTCACGGCCGGCGGCTTGACTGGCTTCCGAGTCGGTAAAGTGGACCTTCAGCCAGATCTCCTCCGGCTGCTTGTAGGTAGCGCCGAAGATCTGCTGTGCCTCCGGCGTGAGGGTGGCCATGCTCTGGCCGCCGCGCGGGCCGGTGCCGACCAGCGCCAGGCGCCGGACCAGATCGGGGGCCTGCAGCGTGATCTCCTGGGCGACGAAGCCGCCGATCGAGAAGCCGAGCACATCAACTTGCTCCAGTCCCAGTGCCTTGATAAAGGCAATGGCGTTAGCACCCATCTCCTCGAACGTGGTCGGCACCTCGCCCGAGCTGTTGGAAATGCCTGCGTTGTCGAACAGAATCACCTCACGGTCGCGAGCCAAGCCATCCGTTACCAGCGGGTCCCAGTGGTCCATCGTGCCGGTGAAGTGCTGGTTGAAAACCAGCGGCACGCTACCGGCTTTGCCGAAGCGGCGGTAGGCAAAGCGAATGCCCCGCGCTTGAACGTATTGTGTCGGCGCCGTTTGGTGTGTGTACGTGGTCATGTCGAATAAGCCCGATAGCGACGAACCGCTTTCGCGCGGTCTAGTGCGTGCGAACACGGTCGCCCTGGTTACTCAGCCGACACCGCGTCGGGTACGAGCGCCAGGGCTGCTCGCGCGCAATCGATGTCGTTCTGCACCGTGGGCGCCCCGCTCAGCCCGATCGCGCCGACAATTTCTCCGTCCACCTTGATGGGAAAGCCTCCTCCCCACGCCGCCATACGCGCAAGTGTGGGCATGCCGGCTAAAAGCGACGGGTCGCCTTGGATAAAGCTGAAAAAATCTTGGGTGGAGACACCGAACAGAGCTGTGTAAGCCTTGTTCTGCGCAATCTCGATGCAAAGGATCGGAGCCCCATCCATCCGGCCAAAGGCCTTGAGATTTCCCCCGTCATCCACGATCGCTACGTTCTCGCGAACGCCAATTGCTCTGGCTTTCGCCACCGCCGCATCCACCATTTTCTGCGCGAGCTCAGAAGAGATGCTGTGTTTCTTCACCACGCTAGCCATTTGAATTCTCCTTGACTTGATATGTATTCCGCGTTGATCGCGAGTGTGGCTCGTAATAGTTGACTCTCTTGCGCAAGTCCTGCTCTACGATCGAGATGTCTAGTCATTCTCCGCCCGGACAGAATCAGTGAGTCTTACCGCCGTCGACGTTGAGGATATGGCCGGTGATAAACGAAGCCTCGTCGGAGGCGACGAAGACGATCGCGTTGGCCTGCTCCTCCGGGAGGCCGAGCCGGCCCATCGGAACAGTTGTCACCAGGGCAGCCTTGTTCTCCGGTGTACCTGTGAAGCGGGTCAACATGCCGGTGTCCACGGGACCCGGCGCCACAGCGTTCACACGGATTCCGGAGTTAACAACCTCGAGCGCCACCGACTTGGTGATGCCTTCCACGGCGTGCTTGCTGCCGACATACACAGAGCCACCCGCTGCACCCTCGTGCCCGTAGGTCGAGGAGATGTTGATAATGCTGCCGCTGCCCTGCTTTTGCATGACGCGCACTTCGTGCTTCATGCTCAAGAGGACGCCCAGAACATTCGTATCGAAGGTTGCGGCATAACTTTCCGCGGTCTGGTCCGTGATCGGGCCCACTTGACCTTCGGTGGCCGCATTGTTCACTGCGACATCCAGACGACCAAACCGTGCAATGGTCTTTTCCACCATGGCGCGCACGTCATCCTCCTTCCGGACGTCCGCGTTGATGAACTCGGCCTCCGAACCGAAAGAGCGCAGCTCCTTAACGAGGGCCTTGCCTGCCTCATCACGCCGACCGGCAACGACCACCTTCGCACCCTTCTTGGCGAAGGCGACGGCGGCTGCGCGGCCTATGCCTGTGAGGGCTCCTGTGATCAAAACGACTGGCTTATTCATTGCGTTACTCCTAGTGGCCGGCCGATGCATATAACTGGCCGGCTGATGCATATAACAACTTCGACAACAAAGGCTTGCCAGAGCGGCAGTCCTTCTTTCATGCGAGCGACTCTAGGCGCCTATAGTCGTTGTGAAAAAGACTTTCTAAGCTGGGTGCATACCTCCAAGGCATGGAGCGGTCATGGAGTTGAGACACCTGCGCTACTTCGCGGCCGTGGTCGAGGAAGGCAGCCTCACGACCGCCGCCGAGCGTCAGCTTCATACCTCCCGGCCCTCCCTCAGCCGCCAGATTCGCGAACTGGAGTACCAGGTCCAGACCGAGCTGTTGTCGCGCAGCGTTCATGGCGTCGAGCTAACCGCTGCGGGCAAAGCTTTTCTCGATCGTTGGCGCTGATGCAGGTCGATGCCGCGGTCGAAGCGGCACGCAGGGCGGCGCAGCCGGCAAGGAAGACGTTCGCCATCGGCTTCCGAACCGGGCATGAGATGAAACATCAAATGGTTTGGTCAAGCTCGAACGCCCTTCGAACCCAGCCATTCTCACCCGTGTAGAAGGCCATTCCCGCTCCTCTGGCATAATTCCCCGGCGGTGCGCTACCGCAACTGCCTCAGTTCGGCTCGCCGCTTCCAACTTCCCGAGGATGGATTTGACGTGTGTTTTCACGGTTCCGACCGTCAACGAAAGGTTTGCAGCAATACTCTTGTTGGACAGCCCCAGCATCAATTGCCGCAGGATGTCCTCCTCTCGTCTCGTCAGCACTTTCAGCTTCATCCGCTCGGCGACGCGTCTGGCCGCTATCGGCCCCAACGCGATACCCCCAACGTGTACCGATCGAAGAGCGTCGACCAGGTCCTTCAGACTGCAACCGAGCAAGAGATAGCCGCGTGCACCTTGCTCCAGTGCGTGGCAAATCTTCACCTCGCTGTCGCTATGGGTCAGAATCACGACTCGATCCCTGCAAGTTATGGATGCGATCAGTCGCAATCCTGAATCGTAGTCCGCGACTACGACGTCCGGCGAAGGAACAGCACTGGCGGGCGAGTGCGCGGGAGCCAGCCCGGAGCTGCAAATCATTATTTCGAAGTCTCGCCGCTTCAAAGTGGCAGCTAGACCTGCCGATATCAGCGGGTCGGAATGTGCAATCAGCACCTTGATTTTGGAAGCTTGTGGCATATCGATATCCTCAGCTGCTCGTTCTCTGTCAGTCCCCGGCGCCTGCCGCATTGAAACAGCCTCTCGCCTACAGGGGCCACGGCCTTCGTGTTCCACCAAGCCCGGATCGTTGCGTGAGACCTGGATGCGCTCGCTGCGTGTGACCGCGTAGGCCATCGTGAGCAGCTGCTCGGCGGGAACGGATGCGCTTTGGTCAAATCTCGGGACCTGACTCGGACCGGGCATCCCTGGGCGAATTGCTTCAGGGCGACCTCTTCCACCGAACCCCTGTGCAGGCTGCGAGCCAGACCTCTGTATTGCACAACGTTGCCGCCGCCCACATAGACACCGTGATGGGTGTAACCGCGACGTGGTGTAACGATGTGCGCACCCAACGGCGGTTCCTGACCCGAGTCCAGCAGCCTGTTGCGTTCCCGTGGCGGGCGGTAGTTGAGCCCGCGGTATTTACGAGCTTCGGTCTTCAAGATGTGGCCACCATCATCAGACTTCCCTCCGGTGTGACGAGGGATCAGAACAGGTGCGCCGATGCAGGGGTTAATCTCAAACACGGGTAGGCTCGACGACGTTGGCAGCACTGTGAGCCTTTCCCGTCAAAGTTGATTGGACATCAGTGCCGGAGTTTGCTTGTTGTTGCGGGCAGCAGCTTGTCACTTGCCAACGTCCTGAAACCCAAGTCCCAGGCAAATTCATGATGAGGTCCGGCGCGCTTCACGGTCACAGAGTGCACCACATCGTCATTCAGCGGTTTGTGGCGTGTGTTCAGTCTGCCGGTGAACTCGTCTCAATCCCGGACCCTCCTTTCGACCATCTTGGCGACCGTCACTTCCGGCGGCGCGGGCTGTTGATTGGCCTGGCCGGAATTCGCACAAGCGCCCACGAGGCTGCCGATCGAAGCCAGCAACACCAGCCGAATACTTGCTGTCCCGTCGTGTCCTGTGAGCGTGTCGGCGCACGGAGCCGCGCTCAAGTTGATTGCGCCGTGCTTCTACCGTCAGTGGGCGGCGTCGCGCGGGCGCGACGCCACGCAGCTGGACTCTCGCCGGCGAATCTGCGGAACACCTTGCTGAAATGAGCCTGGTCGGCCAGCCCGCAATCCGCCGCGATCTGCGCGAGCGAGGCGTCGGTCGACAGCATCAGACCCTGCGCGCGCTCCATTCTCCGCCGCATCACATAGCCATGCGGCGAGTCGCCCATACTATCGCGGAAAGCGCGGCAGAAATGGAAGGGGCTGAGTCGGACCAGGATGGCGAGATCGCGCGTTCTGAGGGTCGTGTCCAGGTGGGCCACGATGTACGCAGTGAGGCGATGGATCTGCCATGGAGCCAGGCCGCCGCTAAGTTGCAAGGTGCCGGCCGCTCTCGGTAATCCAAACTCATCTGTCGCGCCCGGCGGGGCGCGGTGGATCTGAAGCATTTCGACTGCGCGTTGTATGCCTTCCTGCGCGGCTTCGCGTTCATCTCGGAGGGCGTTACTCAGCGCTCTGCAAAGCTCCGCCACCACGAAGTGCAGGCGCTCAACGGGCGTGCCTTCTGCCTCTTGGGTCTGTGGCCACTCCAACAGCGCGTCACGACGCGATTCGTGAACGCCCGATACGGCGTCGTCGGTCCTGTGCCGCGACGCCGTCCCTGATCCGTCGCTCAACCTGGTCATGCGCTCTGATGAGAGCAGGATATTCCGATGCATATCGTCGGCTCCGGATATTCAGTTCGCGCTCACTCGCGGAACCAAGTGCCGAACATGGCATCGGCGGCCATGCCTTCGATGGTAGTCGGCACCTCGCCGGAGCTGCAGACGCCCAAAGCGTGGGACGGTCTTGTCGAGCAGGTTGCTCACTTCATCGTCTCGGCGAACATCCGCCTGGATGAAGGCGGCTCCGGCACCCAAACGGCGCAGCTCGGCTTCGAGAGCCTTGCCCTCTGCTTCCCGGCGGCCGGAAATGACGGGCCGGGCACCGTCCTTGGCGAACGCCAGAGCGGCGGCGCGACCGATGCCTGTGAGGGCCCCCATGATCAAAACGGCCGGCTCATTCATGGCGCTACTCCCGCCGATCGGCTGATGCATAGAACACCTTCGATAACAGAGGGTTATCTCTTGACAGCCCTAACACCCTGTCGCGACTCTAGGCTCGTATAGCGGTCTTGAAAAAGACTTTGTAAGCTGATGGCATACCTCTCGGGCATGGAACGGCTATGGAGTTGAGACATCTGCGCTATTTCGTGGCGGTGGTGGAGGAAGGCAGCCTCACGACCGCCGCCGAGCGCCGGCTCCACACCTCCCAGCCCTCGCTGAGCCGGCAGATTCGTGATCTGGAGTACACAGTTGGGGCCGAGCTGTTGTCGCGCAGCGTTCATGGCATCGAGCTAACCGCTGCCGGCAAGGCTTTCCTCGACCACGCCCGCCTCGCGCTGATGCAAGTCGACGCCGCGGTCGAAGCGGCACGCACGGCGGCGCAGCCGGCAAGGAAGACCTTCGCCATCGGCTTCCAAACAGGGCACGAGATGAACTGGCTGCCGCAGGCAATGCGTGTGCTGCGCGACGAACTGAAGACCATCGAGGTCAAGGTCTCCAGCGACTATTCGCCGGATCTCGCCGAAGCGCTTGTGCGCGGCCGGCTGGACCTGGCCTTCCTGCGCGTGGAGCCGGGCTACGACCTCGAATACCACGTGGTGGATCGGGAGCCGCTCATCGTCCTGATGCCGAGCGACCATCGCCTCACCGCCAAGCAAGCAATTCATCCGCGCGAGCTCGTCGGCGAGATCTTCATCGGCGGCGCCAAAAAGGCCAGGGTGTTGCGCGCCGTCACCGAGGACTACCTGCGGCGCTCGGGAGTGGACATCAAGCTCGACCACGGCGTGGACAACATGGCAATGGCCATGTCCCTGGTCGCCTCCACACGCGGGCTGGCACTGATGCCTGGCTATGCCAAGAACCTGTTGCCCTGGTCCGTGGTCAGCCGTCCGCTGGAAGGCGAGGCGCCGACGATCGATGTAGCGGTCGGCTACAGCAAGTCGAACACTTCGCCGATTCTTAAACTATTCCTGTCGCGCCTCGACGAACTGGTAGCGCCGAACCACACGCACTGACGCGAGCGAAAGGCCAACTGCGGTGGACGCCTAATATGCTCGTCTCGGACCCTGACAGATTGAACGACCTTGCGGCATCGGATTGCTTCATGCCGCCCCGACGCGCTCGAGGGATGCGTGCGCTAGCCAGCGCGCCGATCGGTGATTGCCTTTGAGTGCACGGTCAGGGATGGCACGCGCGGATTCGCCCCAATCCCTGCAAGCGAGCAAAATCCCTACAAACGTGTCGCGATTACTCGGCCAGTTACTGACCGTGACGAAGGTCGCCGTTACGGAGTTATCTGGATACCAACTCAGGATGCCGCGCGACGCACCGATCGGCTGGCCGTTAGGTGTCTGGATTTCGAGATGACCTGCCGCTGCGGCAGAGGATCCGCCCGATCGCTGAGCCTGACAGAGATCTGGCGATCGGCCCTATATATGATGTTGACACACGAAGGCGATCGTGTGGGTGATGAACGGCGAGTGTCGGCCCAATTGGTACCCCGCCAGGTCATTCTTTAGAGGTCTATGTAGCCTCGGCGCACGGCGACAATGGCCGCGCCGGTTCGATCGGTGACATCGAGCTTGGAAAGTATGCTCTTGATGTGGTTCTTGACCGTGTGCTCGACGATATTGAGCTTGAACGCGATAGCCTTGTTGGATTGTCCCTTAGCGATCCCTCGCAGCACGTCAAGTTCCCTGGGAGTGAGCGCATCATCGGCCGCATGCTCCGCGAGTTGCTGAGCAATTTCAGGCGGAATGCGGCGCTGGCCTGCGTGGACCATTCGGATCGTGTCGATCAGCTCGGTGCGCAAAAGGTTCTTCAAAAGATAGCCGACGGCTCCAGCTCTGAACGCCCGCAGAGCTTGGATGTCGCCAGCTGCAGTCGTTAACACAACGAGCCGCGCACGCGGGAATTCAGAGCGGATCGCCGTGATCGCATCGATGCCGTTCACTTTAGGCATCCTGATATCCATCAGCGTCACGTCTGGCCTGTGAACGCGGAACTGGGCGATCGCCTCATCTCCGTCGGCGGCTTGCGCAACGACCCGCATGTCGGGCTGCGCATTGATCTCGCCGGCAATCCCCGCCATCATCAGGGGATGATCATCTACGGTGAGCACTCGAATCATCCGTATGTCGCTCATAGGATTTCGTGCTCCTTCCAAAACCGCACAAGTACCAAGCGAGAGCTCGGGCCCTTCTTGGTGGTTAAGTAGGCGACCGAGGCGGGTATCCATACCTCGATCTCGGTTCCCGCACCATTGCGGCTCCAGATTTCGATGTGCGCACCTATTTTCTTGGCGCGCTCCCGCATTCCCGGCAGTCCCCAATGATTGTCGCGGCGACCCTCGCGGAGGATCTTGGGATCAAGGCCAACGCCATCGTCGCGGAAACGCAGCCGCAGGCCGCTCGGCTCAAAGATCAATTCCGCCTCGATGGAGTTTGCGTGTGAATGCTGGAAGGCATTGACCAGAGCCTCCCTTCCCAATCGATAGGCTTCTTCGAATACGACCGGGTGAAGGGCCTTGGGTTCGCCCTGAACAATGACTTTGTAGTCGGTGTCTCGGATTTTGCGAAGCTCGCCTTCCACGTTAACAAAAGCCTCCGAAAGGTTGCTCGCTTCGCCGCTGCCGGTACGCAAGTCCAGCAGCAGCTCCCGTCCCCCCATCATGACCTGATCTGATTGCTTGAGCGCGTCCTCGAAGATGGCGCGAGCCGGTTCATCCTGCTTCAGCATTGATGTGCCGGTGTTAAAGCGCAGCAACAGGCCTTGGATTGCCTGGAAAAAGGTATCGTGTAAGTCGCGGGCGATGCGCTCTCGCTCGGCCAGTCTTTCATACAGTCGTGTTCGGACCTGACGCATGAGCAATCGCAGACGAATGCGATACAACAGGGCGAGCAGTGCGACAGCCAACACGGCGCAAATCACCTTGAAAGACAGGCTTTGCAGGAATGATGGAGGAATTTCAAAGCCAAGGCTGGCATCCTTCCCGCTCCATAGCCCGTCGCTGTTGCAAGCGAGCACCCGGAACCGATACCGACCCGGAGGAAGCGCCGAATAGAACGCCTGCCTGCGACTCCCGACCTCGTGCCAGTCTGTATCGAATCCCTCGAGTTTGTATCGGAAGCGGACTCGCTCCGGGATGAGGACACTGGTGGCGGTGTAGTCGATCTCGATCGCATTGGCATGTACGGGCAGGCGTAGATCTTGGACATCTCGAGTCAGTTTGCCGTCGACCGAAATCGACTTTACGAATACATCGGGGCGGGGGGTCCCCATCTTGGCGTAATCCGGATCGATCCAAACGACGCCGCTCCGAGTCGCGACGTATAGCCGACCACTTTCGGTTTGAATCACGGTCGGATTGGGGCGAATTTGACTGGCTGCGTCGCTCAATCCGTCTAGATAGTTATAAAGGACAAAGCGCGCCCGGTACTCAGGATTCTTGATAGCGCGTGCTACTTCGTCTGCGCCGATCCGAAGAACGCCTGAAGTCTGGTTCACCCATAGCTCCCCCGAAGCCGTTTGGACGATTCCACTGACGCCCTCTATTGCGGCGTCTCCCTCGAGATGAAGTGGAAGGAATCGATTCTGTCTCTGGAACTCCAGGCCTACTTTCCCGCCGAGCCAGATCTGGCCAGACCGCTCGTAGATGGCAGTCACATCGCCAACGTCGATACCCGCCTCCGGCCCGTAACGAATCTTCTCGGTCGCGCTGAGAACTTCTACTCGACTATGAGCCAAGCCAAACCACACTCGACCCTCGGAGTCCGTGTAGGCCGTCAATCCGGGGTCATGGACAGCTGCTGAGGGAAACGCTGGTTTAGTCCACTGCTCATGGGCGTAGTACATAAATCCCGTGTGAAGGAACGAGACCCACAGGCCACCGCTACGATCCATGGTCATCGTTTGGGCGATGTGAAAAAGCGGATCGAGGCCCTCCGGTAGAGGTACTGAAGAGAGGCCGTTCGACGTATAACGCCAGAGGCCGTCTTCTTCGCCGATCCAGATGGTGCCCTGCGGATCGCGGTAGGCGGAGGTGACCGCTTTCAAAGAGCCTTTGACGCTGACTACGCCCGAGCGATCGATAGCTACGATGCTTTGGCGCCCGCGCCAGCCTGCGGCCAGGACCGAATCGGGACCGGCCGGCACGATCGCAATTCGAAACCAGTCCTTCGGCAACGGGACCGCCGTAAAGGCGGCCTGCCGAAAATGGTCAAGGCCTTTTGAGCTGACGACCCAGGTGCCGCCTTCCCGGTCGCACAGCAGAGCAAAGGTGTGATCGCTGGTGAGGCCATCGCTGGCAGAAAAATGCTGGGGCACCCCTTCCTGCGCCGTGCTTGAAGGACTCTGTGGTGTTTGAACCCGATAAATACCTTGGTCGTCGGTCGCAACCCAGAGCGAACCGTCTTTGTCGAAGAGGATTCGACGTGATTGATATGGGTATGTTTTTGGATGTTCGATCAGCTTGCCATCCGGACCAGCGAGGGGTCTGACCTGAGAGCTGTGGGTAAGAGCGATCCAGACGGTGCCGTCGCGCCCTTCGGCCATTGCGTACTCGTCATCCGTCTGCGCCAACGCCAGCTCGAAGCGCTTCGATCCCTGTCTGAGAAAAAGAAGCTCTTTTCCAGATCCCACCCAAACGGTACCGCGGCTATCCACAAACACATTCTCAGCGTGATTGACGAAGTATCCCCAGGCACCGTCCACTCTTTTCCATACGGACCCCTCCAGTCGCCACAGAGCCGCCATGCTTGCCGCCCAGATGGTGCCGGCCCTGTCGCGAGCGAACGCTGTGATGGACCCTGAAGTGAGGCCTTCGTGCTGGCCGAAGTTCACGTTATGCCTCACTTTGAGGAAACTCGCTCCCGCAGACGCATATCCGATCCAAAGGCCGCCATCGGGCGTGGCCATCAAGCTGCGAATGGTCCCAGGCAGTAAGTCAACACCTGAGGCGGGGTGATAACGCTCGAAACTCTTGCCGTCGAAGCGAAAGAGGCCAGTATCCGTTCCAAGCCAGATGTATCCGTCCTGCGTTTGCGCAATGGCCTCGATGCTGCTCGGCACACCGTCTCGGATCGTCCAGCTCGAGTGGTACATCTCGGACAGAGTCTGTGACGCGGGTGCGACCTGACCCAGGACGCATCCATTGGTAAGCAGCCACACGAAGCCACTTATATACGACGCGAGGGAGCCCCGCGTGCCCCTGCTCGAACGGTCAAAGTGCATCTCGACCCCCGGTGCGGGCATCGTCGAAGGAATGATACAACGCGGCCTCCGAGGGGATCTGGCTCGTAAGGGCTATCCGCGACGACTCCCCGAAGGGCCATTTTCCGCGACGATCATTTCGCCCAGCCTTGATCTCGGTGCAAAGACTCTTCTCCATGTTTCCAGCTGGCGCTGCGGGTGCCGCTCTCCTGATTCTGCGACTTTGCGTAGCCGGAACGGTGCTCCTGCGCCCTCATCTGCTCGAAGGTCTCGCGCCGCCGACGATCTCCAGCCTCTTAATGGCTACGTCCGCCCTCGCGCTTTGCTTAGGGGCATTTACGCCGGTGGCATGTGTCCTCGTTCTCCTGATGCGACTTTGTGCTCTCACACGATTGCACGGCTTCGACGCTGTCGACACCTTTATTCACGCGTCCACGACCGTGTCGCTTCTGCTGCTGGGCCCGGGAGACTATTCAGTGGACGCGCGGCTGTTCGGCCGCCGTCGCATCCTCCCCGGCGGCGATAAATTCTGATTCTCGCCGCTAGCATTGGGTCCGACTCGCCACCGATCGCGGCACACAGCGGGGTTCTAAAGAGCTATCTGTGATGTACCCCGTTTGGTCTGCAAGATCCACGGGCTCGCGCGCACTCTTACATCCTCGCGGGTGTTGGCGTCTGCCCTGAAGCAGGCAGGCTACCCGCCGATGCACTACATCCCGCGCAAGGATGTCGACATGGCGCAGCTCGAGCGGACTTCGCACCAGACCAGGTTGAGCGACGGATCAGGGACGGCGTCGCGGCACAGGACCGACGACGCCGTATCGGGCGTTCACGAATCGCGTCGTGACGCGCTGTTGGAGTGGCCACAGACCCAAGAGGCAGAAGGCAC
>Ga0210409_10006271_pt1 | contig 12396 bp, 9 predicted proteins | sample IncBWH17MmetaG_FD_161649 | JGI IMG/M metagenome (GOLD analysis project Ga0210409, IMG submission 161649) | Forest soil microbial communities from Barre Woods Harvard Forest LTER site, Petersham, Massachusetts, United States - Inc-BW-H-17-M | ecosystem: Environmental > Terrestrial > Soil >...
TATGTTTCGGAGGCGGAGGCGATGGGGCACGTGGCCGGCTACTGCTTGATGAACGATTACAGCGAGCGGGCGTTTCAAATGGAGCGCGGAGGGCAGTGGGTGAAAGGGAAGAGTTGCGACACGTTTGCGCCACTGGGGCCGTTTCTGGCCACGCCGGATGAGATTCGCGACCCGCACAAACTGGCGTTGGGGCTGAGCGTGAACGGAGTGGTACGGCAGAATTCCAACACATCGGACCTGATTTTTAGATTGCCGAAAGTGATCAGTTATTTGAGCGAATTTATGACGTTAGTGCCGGGGGACGTGATTTCAACCGGGACTCCCGAAGGCGTCGCGCTGGGAATGAAGCCGCCGCAGTATCTAAAGCCGGGGGATGTGGTGGAGCTGTACGTCGAAGGGCTTGGAAAAGCCAAGCAGAAGGCTGTTGCCTACCTCGCGAGCTAGCACACCCGGGCGCCCGCACCGGATGTTGATTGGGAAATTCAAAGTTTTCTTGTTCAAAACTGTACAGACGCCACCTGCTGCAGTTTGTAAGATCTAGCTGCCTAAGACCGCTCTGAACGCACAGTCCCACGGGTGGAGCGGCTCGGGCAAACCCTCCCAGCAAGGTGGCCAAATGAAAATTCCTCTGATTGTTTTCTCGTTTCTCGCGTTAATTCTTTCTTTGTTCGCGCCCATCGCCAAAGCCGACTCCGTACCACTTGGAACGGCCGCCGCATTTGCCGTTCTGGCGGGGTCAGCGGTGAGCAACACCGGCACGAGCGTGATCATCGCCGGGGATCTGGGCGTGTATCCCGGCACGGCGGTTTCCGGCTTCCCGCCGGGGATCGTGACGCCTCCGGGAACAATTCATAATCACGATGCGGTCGCGCAACAAGCGCAAGTGGATCTGACTACGGCGTACACCTCCCTGGCTGGCGCAAGCGTCACGAGAACTCTCACCGGAACGGATCTCGGCGGACTTACGCTCACGCCTGGTGTGTATTTTTTTGCTACCAGCGCGCAATTGACGGGAACGCTGATTCTGAACGCTCAGGGGGCTGCGAACGCAACCTGGATCTTTCAGATCGGCAGCACGCTTACCACGGCGGCTAATTCTGCTATTTCGATTATAAATCCCGGCCCGAATGACAGCTTGTTCTGGCAAGTGGGCAGTTCCGCAACGCTCGGGACGTCGACAGACTTCGAAGGGAACATTGTCGCGCTGACGAGCATCACCCTGGATACTAGCGCAACAGATGAGTGCGGAAGAGTTCTGGCGCTAAATGCCTCTGTAACGTTGGCGAGCAACACCATCTCGACCGCGTGCGGGGACGTTCTGGGAGAAGGCAATAGCGGCGGGCTTAGCGGTGGCACGGGCGGGACAGGCGGAACTGGAGGCGGTGGCACTTCCGTCCCAGAACCCTCCACGTTTGGATTGCTCCTGGCGGGACTTCTGCCACTCGGACTTCTCACGCTCCGCAAGCTGCAGGCAATCTGCTAGACGGCGAAACGGGAATTGGAAGCTATTCGGATTCTGCAGGTGTGCGTCTCCGCAAATAATTTTGTGAGAGACACGGCGCCTTAAGCCGCAATCCCGCCCCCCCAAATCAAAGTTGAGGCGTTTTCCGTGCCTTCACACATTCGTGAGAAATGCTGAAGCGAACGCCTTTCTGCGAGTATTTTTTCAATAAATTCAAATTGTTTGGGAACCGATCATCCGCAAAACGCGGATTCGGGAGGTGGCTTTTCGACTCCAGTGGAGCACCGAGATGGAACGCCATCTGGGAGAATGGCGTTCCCAGGGTGACTAGAAGGTTTTGTTCCAGCCCTGGATGGATTCGGGGCGGATCAGGCTGGGATTGTGCCTTTCGGCTTTGTTGCTCATCTCGAGCGAATAGCCGTTGGCGAGGTAGGAGGGGATGTCGCGGGAATCGGTGATCGGGATATAGGGACCCTGCTTGCCCAGGCGAACGTGATAGCGCTCGTCCTTGAAGCGATGCGGGAGCAGGCGGGTTCCGAGATTCTTGCCGCGAGATACGGTGGCAAACAGCATCGAACGCCTCCCTGGGATTAATAGGAAAGCGATTCTAGTGCGCGGGAACGGGGCTGGTAAGAGGTATGCCTGTGGAAAAGTGTGGATCGCTTGTGGAAGAATCTTCGTGTGCCTGGAGGGAAAGCCGTCAGTCGACTTCGGGTTCCTGGGTGACGATGTGGATGTCAACCGCGGGGGACTCGCGCAAGAAGCGGTGCACTACACTTAGATAAAGAAATTTTTTCCAATCGCGAACCAGGGCCCGGCCGAAAACAACCTGGGTAATGTGTTTGGAGCGGACAAAGTCGGCGATGGCGTCGGCGACGCTGCGTCCTTTGAGGCGGACGACGAGCGCGCCAAGATTTTCCGCGAAGCGCAAATTGGCTTCCAGGATTTTGGGATTTTCTTCGCGAGTGGCGAATTCACGCATCACGTGGACGACATAGAGTTCGGCGTCGAGGCGCCGGGCCATGCGGGCAGCGCGGGCGATGAGGTATTGGCCGGAAGGGCTGCCCGAAATGCAGACGGCGATGCGTTCGCGAACGCCCCAGTTTTCGCGAATCTGCTTTGCGTCCATGTAGGTTTCGAGGCTGCGGTCCACCTGCTCGGCGACCTGGCGCAGGGCGAGTTCGCGAAGGGCGATGAGATTGCCACGGCGGAAAAAATTCTTGAGGGACTGCTCGACTTTCTCTTTGCCGTAGACGTCGCCACGGCGCATGCGATTGACGAGGGCTTCGGGAGTGAGGTCGACCATGACGGTTTCGCTGGCGCTGAGCGGAACCCAGTCGGGCACGGTTTCGCGGACGGTGACGCCGGTGATGGCGCGGACGGTGGGGGCGATGCTTTCGATGTGCTGGATGTTGAGGGTGGAAACGACGTCGATTTTCGCGGCCAGGAGTTCCTGGACGTCTTCATAACGCTTGCGGTGGCGGCTGCCAGGAATGTTGGTGTGGGCGAGTTCATCGACGAGAACGACGCCGGGGCGGCGGGCGAGGATGGCGTCAATGTCCATCTCTTCGAACGGGGTGCCCTTGTAATCGATTTTTTTGCGCGGGACGGCTTCGAGCTGAACGGCGAGTTCCTGGATGCCTTTGCGGCCGTGGGTTTCGATGATGCCAATGACAACGTCTTCGCCGCGGCTTTTGCGGCGGATGGCCTCGCTCAACATGCTGTAGGTTTTGCCGACGCCGGGTGCGTAACCGAGGAAGAGCTTGAAAATCCCCCGCGCGTTGGGCGAGGGAGAGGCGAGTTCCAGCCACTCTTCGGGCTTCTTGGGCAAGTTGAGGTGTTCTCCAGTCTTAGAAATCGTCCCGGGTTACAATAAGAGCATGACGCGATTCGTCTCGGGGCGCGGAATCGGATTTGCCGTTGCCGCGGTTCTGTTGATCTCAATCACTTCCGGATATGCACGATTTCTGCACGTCAATCAGACGACGGTGGCGCTGTCGTTTCTCCTTGCAATTTTAGCAGTTTCCGCGGTGTGGGGCATGGTGGTGGCGATATTCATGTCGTTCAGCGCGATGCTTCTGTTTAACTATTATTTCCTGCCGCCGATAAGGACATTCACGATTGCCGATCCGCAGAACTGGGTGGCGCTGGCCGCATTTCTGACAACTTCGATCGTGGGCAGCCAGCTTTCCGCGCGCATCCGCAGAGAGGCGGATGCGGCGCATAACCGGCGGCGGGAGGTGGAACGGCTGTATGCCTTCAGTGAAAAACTTCTGGGGGAAGGCAACGTCATCCAATTGATGAACGCGATTCCGAATCACATCGTGGAATGCTTCGAGGCGGGGGCGGCGGAGCTGTTTGTGCCGCAGAAGGACAAGTTTTATCGTTCGGGCTACGGCGCGGCGCAAATTGACGAGGCGAAGATGAAGGCGGCTTACGTTCTGGATGAAACGAACTCGGAGCCTGAGAAGTTGCTGCATTTCGTGCCGGTGCGGCTGGGGGTGAAGCCGATCGGGAGTCTTGGGATTTCCGGAGCGGTGCTTTCGCGGCAAATGCTCGATGCGATTGGTTCGCTGGTGGCGATTGCGATGGAGCGCGCGCGGGCGGTGGAACAATTAAGCGAGACCGAGGCGGAGCGGCAGGGCGAGCGGTTGAAGTCGGCACTGCTGGATTCGATTGCGCACGATTTCAGGACGCCGCTTACGGCGATCAAGGCGGCAGCGACCGATTTGCTGGCTTCGACAGGCCGGAACCCGCAGCAACTGAAAGAGCTGTTGACGATTGTGAATGAGGAATGCGACCGGCTGAATCACCTGGTGGAAGAAGCGGCGGAGATGGCGAAGCTGGAATCGGGCGAGTTCGAACTACACCTGCAGCCGGTGGCGATTTCAACGCTGGTGGAGGCGGCGCTGGGGCATTTGCGGAAAGCGCTTGGGGAGAGGCGAATCATTGTCCATGCAAACGGGGAACTTCCGCTCGTGCGCGCGGACCTGGAGCTTGCGAAGGACATTCTGGTGCAACTGGTGGACAACGCGAATCTTTATTCGAAGAAGGAACATCCAATCACCATCACCGCGGAAGAGGCGGGCGACATGGTAACGGTGAGCGTGGCGGACCGCGGTCCGGGGATTGATCCTTTTGAGCAAGGGCTGATCTTCGACAAGTTTTACCGAGGCAAGGACCAGCGGTACCAGGTGCGTGGCACGGGGATGGGATTGCCGATCGCCAAGGCGATCGTAACTGCGCATGGAGGCACGATTTCGGTAACGAGCCAACTCAATTCCGGTTCGGTGTTTTCGTTCACGTTGCCCGTGGCTGTTCGAAGCGACAATCGATGAATTCGGCGAACATTCTGGTGGTGGACGACGAGCCGCAGATCCGGCGCGTGCTGCGCTCGACCCTCTCGTTTCGCGGATACGAACTTGTGGAGGCGGCGAGCGGGGAAGAGGCGCTGGAGCTGGCGCGGAAGACGAAACCCGATCTGATTTTGCTGGATGTGAATCTGCCGGGAATGTCCGGCATCGAGACCTGCCGGGAATTGCGGCGGTTCACGGCGGCGCCAATTATCATGCTGACGGTGCGCAACGCGGAGCGGGACAAAGTGGTGGCGCTGGACGCGGGCGCGGATGATTACGTTACCAAGCCGTTTGGGATTGAGGAGTTGCTGGCGCGGGTGCGGGCTTCGCTGCGGCGGCATTCGAGCGCGGAGGCGATTCCGGCGTTTCAGTCGAAGGAGCTTTCGGTGGATTTCGAATCGCGGCGGGTGACCGCGTGCGGAGAAGAGGTACACCTTGCGCCGAAGGAATTTGAGGTGCTGAAGCACCTGATTGCGCAGCAGGGGAAGCCTGTATCGCACCGGCGGCTGTTGCAAGCCGTTTGGGGGCCGGAGTACGGGGAAGAGACGGAGAATTTGCGCGTGGTGATTAACCAGTTGCGGAAAAAGATTGAGAAGGATCCGACGCAGCCGAAGATTATTTTGACGGAGCCGTGGGTGGGGTACAGGTTTCAGCCGCCGAAGATGGCGGCGAAGAGTTCGGGACGGAGTGCGAAATAGCACGCGCCACTAGCCTGCGGATCGATTAGGTGGTCGCGATTACACCTCAAAAGCGGTGGCAGAGCCACCCTTTGGCCGACTCAGGGCAAGCCGCACTCCAAAGTAAGAGCGGACGTTCCTACTTCAGCGAGTCGAGATCCAAGTTTAGTTCGAGGACGTTTACGCGGGGTTCGCCGAAGATGCCCCAGGTTCGGGCTTGGGTGTGGCGGGCGACTAGGGATTTGAGCGAGTCAACGCTGATGCCGCGGGCTTTGGCTATGCGCGGAATCTGGAATTCGGCGGCGGCGGGGGAGATTTCGGGATCGAGGCCGGAGCCGGAAGCGGTAACGAGGTCCGTGGGAATTGGCACACCGGGATTTTCCTGTTGAAGCTTCGCGACATCGGACTTGACGCGGTCAATCAAGGCTTGATTGGTGGGCGCGAGGTTCGAGGGGCTGGAGGCACTGGCGTCGTAGCCGTTGCCGGCGGCGGAAGGTCGGGAATGAAAGTATTTGTCCCCAGAGAACGATTGGCCGATTAATTTTGAGCCCACGACGCGGCCATTTTTCTCGATGAGACTTCCGGCGGCTTGTTTTGGAAAGAGCAGCTTGCTCAATCCCGTGACGACCAGTGGATAGATCAATCCGAAAACCAAAGTAGTTATCAATGTGAACCGCAATGCGAGGATGAGTTCTTTTTTCATAAGGACCTCTACGCCAGCCTCAACCACGAAACCAGAATGTCAATCAGCTTGATGCCCAGGAACGGGGCAATCACGCCGCCCAGGCCGTAAATGAACATGTTTCGGCGCAGCAACGCGGCGGCGCCGAGCGGGCGATAGCGAACGCCGCGCAGGGCCAGCGGAATCAGGCCGATGATGATCAGCGCGTTGAAGATGACCGCGGAGAGAATTGCGGACTCCGGGGTGCGGAGCTTCATGACGTTGAGCGTGCCGAGAAGCGGGAACGTGCCGGCAAACATCGCGGGGATAATGGCGAAATATTTGGCGACGTCGTTGGCGACGGAGAATGTGGTGAGCGCGCCGCGGGTGATAAGCAACTGCTTTCCAATTTCGACAATTTCTATGAGCTTGGTGGGGTTGGAGTCGAGGTCCACCATGTTGCCCGCTTCTTTCGCAGCTTGCGTGCCCGTGTTCATCGCGACGCCGACGTCGGCTTGCGCTAGGGCGGGAGCGTCGTTGGTGCCGTCGCCGGTCATGGCGACGAGTTTGCCCTTGGCTTGTTCGTGGCGGATGAGCGCCATTTTGTCCTCGGGCTTGGCTTCGGCGAGAAAATCGTCCACGCCGGCCTGACGGGCGATGGCGGCGGCGGTGAGCGGGTTGTCGCCGGTGATCATCATCGTGCGGATGCCCATGGCACGAAGATGGTCGAAGCGTTCGCGGATTCCGCCTTTGACGATGTCGGTGAGTTCGATGGTGCCGTAGACGCGGAAATTTGCGGCGACAAGAAGAGGCGTGCCGCCGGACTTTGCCACGCGATCGACGTGATCCTGCACTTCCTTCGGAACGAGCTGGCCTTTTTCGGCGATGTAGCGCTTGATGGCTTCAGGCGCGCCCTTGCGGATTTCGCGGCCGTCCATATCCACCCCGGACATGCGGGTTTGCGCGGAGAAGGGAATGAAGACGGGATTGTGGGGAGCGAGTTCGCGGCCGCGGAGACCGTACTTTTCCTTGGCGAGGACGACGATGGAGCGGCCCTCGGGAGTTTCATCGGCGAAAGAAGCGAGTTGCGCGGCGCTGGCGAGGTCCCCGTCGGTGACGCCGGGCGCGGCGTGGAATGCGGTTGCTTCCCGATTGCCGAGGGTGATGGTGCCAGTTTTATCGAGGAGCAGCACGTCCACGTCGCCGGCGGCTTCGACGGCGCGGCCGGACATGGCGATGACGTTGCGCTGGATGAGGCGATCCATGCCGGCGATGCCGATGGCGGAGAGCAAGCCGCCGATGGTGGTGGGAATCAGGCAGACGAGAAGCGAGATGAGCGCGAAGATACTTTGCGGCGCGCCGGAATAGATGGCGAAGGGCTGCAGGGTGACGACGGCCAGAAGAAAGATGATGGTGAGGCCGGCGAGAAGAATGTTCAGGGCAATTTCGTTGGGAGTTTTCTGGCGGGAGGCGCCTTCGACGAGGCTGATCATGCGGTCGAGGAAGGTCTCGCCGGGGTTCGAAGTGATGCGGACCTTGATTTCGTCGGAGAGGACGCGGGTGCCGCCGGTTACGGCGGAGCGGTCGCCGCCGGATTCGCGAATGACGGGCGCGGATTCGCCGGTGATCGCGGATTCGTCGACGGAGGCGACGCCTTCGATCACTTCGCCGTCGCCGGGAATGAATTCGCAAGCGGCGACGACGACTACATCGCCGCTGCGGAGTTTCGAACTCGGAAGAAGTTCGGTGGTTCCGTCTTCGCGCAACTTGCGGGCTTCGGTTTCGGCGCGGGCTTTGCGTAGGGTTTCGGCTTGGGCTTTCCCCCGGCCTTCGGCCATGGCTTCAGCGAAGTTAGCGAATAGAACTGTGAACCAGAGCCAGAGGGTGATCTGCAATCCGAAGCGGAAATCGCCATGATGCTGGACGAGATTTGAGACTAGGACGACGAGAGTAATGACCGCGCCGACTTCGACGACGAACATGACCGGGTTTTTGACCATCAGCCGGGGATCGAGTTTCCAGAATGAGTCAACAATGGCGTTGCGCAGGATCTTGCGGTCGCCGAAAGAAGTTCCTTTTGCCTGCGGATTCGGGGTCATGGGGTCCTCAAAATGCCTTTCCCGCGTTCATCAGCAGATGCTCAAGAATCGGCCCGAGGCTGAGGGCAGGGAAAAAAGTGAGCGCGCCGACGATGACGATCACGGAAATAAGAAGAACGGTGAAGAGCGGCCCGGTAACCGGGAAGGTACCGAGCGATTCCGGGACGTGCTTTTTTGCAGCGAGATTGCCGGCGATGGCGAGAATGGGAATGACGGCGAAGAAGCGGCCGAGGAGCATGGCGCTGGCCAGGGTGGAGTTGAACCAAAGCGTGTTGGCGTTGATGCCGCCGAAAGCGGAGCCATTATTCCCAGTGGCGGAAGTGTAGGCGTAGAGGATCTGAGAAAGGCCGTGCGGGCCGGGATTGCTGATGCCGGCGAGTCCGGCTTTGGTGGCGATGGCGACAGCGGTGAAGAGGAGGATGGCGAACGAGGAGACCAAAATGGAGAGGACGGCCATCTTTACATCGAAGGATTCGATTTTCTTGCCAAGGTATTCGGGTGTTCGGCCGACCATCAGTCCGGCGATGAAGACAGAAACGATGACGAAAACGATCATGCCGTAAAGGCCGGAGCCGACGCCGCCGAACACGATTTCGCCGAGCATGATGTTGATGAGGGGAACCATGCCGCCGATGGGAGTAAGCGAATCGTGGGCGTTGTTGACGGCACCGCAGCTCGCGTCGGTGGTCACCGTGGTGAAGAGGGCGGAATTGGCGATGCCGAAACGCACTTCCTTGCCTTCCATGTTTCCGCCCGGTTGCGTTTCGGAGGCGGTGGTGCTGACGCCCTTGAGCATGGGATTGCCGCGCGATTCGGAGGCGTAAGCGACAAACACCCCGGCGAGGAATAAAGCGGCCATGGCGCTCCAGACAGCCCAGCCGTGTTTCGCGGAGCCGGTCATGCGGCCGAGTGTGTAGGTGAGCGCGGAGGGGATGGCGAAGATCATCAGCATCTGGAGGAGATTGCTGAGGGGCGTTGGGTTTTCGAACGGGTGCGCGCTGTTGGCATTGAAAAAGCCGCCGCCGTTTGTGCCGAGCATCTTGATAGCTTCCTGAGAAGCGACGGGGCCCTGGGCGATCACTTGAGTGGTGACGGTATCTTGCGATTTCGTACCGTCAGCAGCCTGCTTTTCAATCGTTTGAGGTTCGACAAGATTTGCCTGGGTGTAAGGTTTGAGATTCTGCACGACGCCTTGCGAGACAAGTGCCAAACCCAGGATCACGCAGAGCGGCAGGAGGATCCAGAGCATGCCGCGCGTGGTGTCCACCCAGAAATTGCCGATGGTTTTCGATTCCTTGCGGGCAACGCCGCGGATCACCGCGATGGCCAGAGCCATTCCGACCGCGGCGGAAGTGAAGTTGTGATAAGCAAGCCCGGCCATCTGCGTGAAGTAACTCATCGTGGATTCGGGAACGTAGGACTGCCAGTTGGTGTTGGTGGTGAACGAGACAGCGGTGTTCCATGCCAGGTCAGGAGCAACGCTGGCGAGCTTTTGCGGATTCCAAGGCAGCCATTGTTGGGTGCGCTCGATCAGGTAAAGAATGAGCAGCGAGACCCCGCTGAAAAGGAGCATGGAGAGGCCGTAGCCCTTCCAGTCCATTTCTCTGGTGTCGTCAACGCCGCAGACACGGTAGATCAGGCGCTCGATGGGACGCAAAACGGGATCGAGGAAAGTGGATTTGCGTTCGTAGACGCGATAGAGGAAATTGCCCAGCGGCTTCGTCAAGGCAAGCACGAGGCAGAAAAAGAGAAAGATCTGGAACCACCCGTTGCCGGTCATGATTAGAATTTCTCCGGTTTCAGCAGGGCGTAGAGAAGATAGCCGCAGAGCATGAGAGAGATCACGATGAGTAGAATGTTTCCTAGCATGGATTTACCGGTTCACTTCAGGCGCTCGCAGGCACGCAGGTAGAGAATGCTGACGGCAAAAAAGACGATGGTGCAAATCGCAAAAATAAGGTCACGCATGCTTCGCTCCAGTTGATAAAGAATATAGTAGCCGAACACCCTAAGAAAAAGGTGAGTCCCACATTAGGGAAACGTAAGCGCTGGGGGAGGCGGCAGTTACGTGGCGGAAGTTACGTGGCTTGTTCGGATTAGCCGGGCGTGGGACACTGGAAACACATACCGCAAATGACCGATCACACCCTCGCTCAACCTTCACAAACCGCGGCTGTCCCTGATGCACGCTTGGAATGGGCGTATCTGCATGTGGGATTTGTGCTGATCGGAATCAGCATGACGATGCTCGGCCCTGTGCTGCCGTATTTCACGCACCGCTGGAATTTAACGGACGGCCAGGCGGGGCTGTTTTTTTCGACGCAATATTTTGGAAGCTTTCTCGGCACGTTGGCGACAAGTTGGCTGCTGCCGCGGCTGGGATTTTCGAAGGTAATCAGCGCGGGGTATTTTTGTTTTGCGCTGGGTTTGGGGTGCCTGGGGCTTGGGCCGTGGTTTTTTTCGACGGCGTTCGTGGCGATTTATGGGACCGGGTATGGGCTGGTCAGTCCTTCCATTAATCTGCGTGCGACCCATTTGCCGTCTTCGAACGTGGCGGCGGCGGTGAGCTTGCTGAATTTTTCGTGGGGAATCGGCGCCTTCTCCAGCCCATTCGTGGTGCCTTTTTTCCTGGGACATTTGAGTTTGCGGGTGCTGACAGGTTTGTTAGCTGCAGGCTTCCTTGGGCTCGCCCTGGCGCATTTCGTGCGGAAGCCGGATCCGATTGCTTCCTCAGAAACACGGCCGAAGCGGCCGTTTGCGGTTTGGCGAGCGACATTGCAACCGGCGCCGTGGATTTCGCTGGCGTTGCTGTTCTTTCTTTACGTGGGGATTGAAATATCTGTGGGCGGCTGGGTGGCGTTGGACGAAGAACGAATGGTGGGATTTTCGGCGGGAAAGATGGCGCCCGCTCTCGCACTTTTTTACGGATTTTTGCTGCTAGGCCGGTTCTTGGTTCCCGTTGCGCTGAAATATTTTTCGCAGCGCAGGCTTTCCGTGGGAGGACTGGTGCTAACGACAGCCGGCGTCGCGCTGGTGGCGTTTGCACGGACACCGATGGTGCTGCACGCTGGGGCGCTTCTGGCCGGGTTTGGTTGCGGGCCGCAATACCCGATTTATGTGACGTGGCTGGCGGCGAGATTCAAGGAGGATGCAACCTGGCTGGCAGCGCTATTTTTCGGCTCGGCGGGGATTGGGAGCTCGTTGATTCCGTGGCTGGTGGGCGTAGTGGCGTCGCAAACGCATTCGCTGCGTTTTGGATTCATGCTGCCGCTCATTTCGGCGCTGCTGATGATTCCGTTTGCCCTTCGCGCATGTCCAGGGGCGAGCAGTGCACAGACTGCCACCGCTTGACGGGGCAGAACTGAATTTGATTTAAGAGCTTGCCTGAAAATGGAAGGGCCTCCGGATCGGAGGCCCTTATTCATTCCGATAGAAAAGTTCCTACCGTTCGATGGTAAACGGTTCGGCAAGTTTGAACGTGATGGCAGTCTCCGCCGGGAATTCGACGTTCTTTCCGCCGGTGGCGCCGGATGCGGCGAGTCCGCCTCCCGCGCCGACACCAGCGCCAATGGCCGCACCCTTGCCGCCGCCGGCAAGGCCGCCGATGAGCGCGCCAACTGCCGCTCCTCCGCCGGTGACGACTGCGGTACGCTTGCCCTTGCCTTTTTGCCTGCCGCCGTACGAGTCGGTTGCGATCATGTATCCCTTGCCGTGAATTTCGACGCGCGTCAAACGAATGGCCAGGACGGCTTCGCCCTTGAAGGCGCCTTGTTTTTTGGCGTCGACGACGCTTCCTGTAACGTGCGTGTGCTTCGGAATCGCGGTTCGGCCTTCAACGACGACGGGTTCGGAGACTGTGGCTTCAAATTCGTCGCCCGGTCTGGCTACACGCGAACTGATCGTGGTGGACAACACCACGGTGATGGGAGTGCCTGCGGGTACGACGATGGGCCGCGGGGGTTCCGGAGCGGATTGCTGGGACGCGGCGGATTGGCCGGCGCCCTGTTGGCTGCTGTCGGTGGATGGATTTGTCGAGGTGTCGCCCTTGTTGCAGCCGGCGGCCAGTCCGAGCATTGCCGCCAGTCCGAGTGTTGCCCATTTACTATTCATGGTTCCCCCCATTTTTTTGAATGTGCAACTA
>Ga0210409_10006272_pt1 | contig 12396 bp, 9 predicted proteins | sample IncBWH17MmetaG_FD_161649 | JGI IMG/M metagenome (GOLD analysis project Ga0210409, IMG submission 161649) | Forest soil microbial communities from Barre Woods Harvard Forest LTER site, Petersham, Massachusetts, United States - Inc-BW-H-17-M | ecosystem: Environmental > Terrestrial > Soil >...
GCTTTAGTAGATTACTAGGCCTCGGTTGGATATTCCTGCTGGACCATATATGGTCACAATTGGCGAATCTTGGCAGGCAATAGCTGCCGCTATATGGGCACACACCCGCGTTTTCATCTCCCAGGGCAAGAGAACATCAGCCGAGCGAGGGCGCAAGGCTGCGCTCACCATCCGAAGGGCAAGGGAGCCGGCGTTTGCTTAGTGGCGGACCGCGATGGCTTGCAGCTCGAAATGGCCGCCACGCAGCAGTGCGGCTGCCCCAATGAACTCGCGCGCGGGCAAGTCCTTGGTGGTGAAGTAGGTGCGGTAGATAGCGTTGAATTTGTCGAAGAGAGAGAGATCCGTACAGGCGATTTGAACGTAGACGAGATCGTCCATGGTCATGCCGGCTTGCTCGAGGGTGGCCTTGATTTGGTCGAGCAGAATCTTGACTTCGTCGTTGATTTCGGCGGGTGCTTTGCCCGACTTGTCGAGGCCGATGCGCCCAGCCAGGTACAGCGTATTGCCGGCCAGAATGCCGTCACTGAATGGCAGCTGCGGATTGGCGTCGGGCAGGTGAATGGCGCGGCGGCTGGACTGCGCGGGCGCCTGGGAAAATGCTCCACGCACGGTAAGCAATCCCGCGGCTGCAAGCACCAGGAATAGGAAACCTGCTCTGCGATTCAGCACAGATTTGTTGTTGCTTCCCATCGTGTCCTCCGTCGTTCCGGCCTTTCTGGCACCGCCGGCGCGATAAGGGCGCGAGTGTATTCCGAGCTTGGCCAGGATGCAAGTGAGTGGTTCAAGGAGAAGCGACGTTCGGCGCGGGAGATTTTTCCGAAGTTCCTTTGCGCGGAGGGACGCCGGAAACTTCAGCAATAATCTTTTGCGTTCTCGATTTGCTGATAGGGCAGTTGCGATCGTAGATGCGGCATTGCGCCAAAGTGAACTTGCATCCGCACGTGCAGCCTTCGGCGTTGAATTTATGCAGAGCGACTTGCTTCTGCTCTGCAGTGAGCTTGGAAAGATCCACACCGGGAAGCTCACTGGCGCGATCGGCGTGGGCGAGGAAAACTTGACCGGTATCCTCAAAGGTTTCGACGCGCGCGTCGATGGGCAAGCCGAGCAGGGCGCGGATTTCCGTTTCATAGAGTGCGGGATCGCGCAAGCCTTCGTGCTTCTGCACGACGTGGCCTTGCGCATCCACCACAAACACCGTGGGCAGAGCGGCAATGCCGCCATATTGCAGGCGCACTTCCGGAGAGGCCATGGCCACGGGATAATTGATGTGCTCTTCGGCGACGACTTGCTTGATCGTCGCGACGTCATCGTCATCCACGGTCAGCCCGATTATTTGAAGTTGATCCTTATACTTCTGCTGCAAAGCAATCAGATCGGGGATTTCCGCGCGGCACGGGCCGCACCACGTAGCCCAAAAATTCAGGAGCACCACTTTCCCCTGCGCGGTCGCGAGGCTTAGCGGTTTGCCATCGAGCGCGTCCAGCTTGAACTCCGGCGCGGCATCAGGGTTGCGTACAAAGCGAATGACATTGCCTCCCTGCGGCGTTTGAGCGGACGCCTCGGAGGCTGCCAACGAGAGGGCGGCAAGAGCGAGGCGCAACCCAAGAGTGAATGGCAGTCGCAAACGTCGCGTTTGGAGACGGAAGTTCATCGCGCGCCTACTAGGAGAACACAAGGCGGGCTGCCTGCCAAGTTGCACCTAGGGCTGTGCAGCCTTGCTTACGTCCTCCGGGACGCCTTGCGCATAGGCGGGATGCCGTGCGGGAGCGCGGTGCGGCAACTCGCGTTCGACCTTGCGCAGCCATTTCAGCTCGGTCCGAAACTGCTCAATCATGAGCGTGACCATCCACGCCGCCTCATGATACGGATGGCCGACCTCCTGCAAAATCGAGCGCAACGTTTCCCTCTCGCGAGCCAGCTCTTGAACAACAAACTCGCGGCGGCGCAGCAGTTGCTTCTGGAAAACGCCGGGACGCGCGAGCCAGGAAAGCGCCATCCAGGTGGAAAACGCAGGATGGTCCCGCTGGGTGGTCCAATCCTCGCGCTCGAGTGCGGCGGCCGTCGCGGCGCGGCCTTTCTGCGTGGTCTCGAAGACAGTCCGTTCGGGGCCGGAAGCCGGCTCGCTGCTTTGCATTCGGCGTATAAAGCCGGCGGCCGCAAGCTTATCCAGCGAATAGTAAACCTGCGGACGAGAGATGGCCGCCCAGTCGCGGATGCAGCGCCGCTCCAGCTCCAGATTGGCTTCGTAGCCATGCATGCGACGCTCCGCCAGAAGGCTGAGGAGCACGAGATCCGGGATGGTCAATGTGGAATGTTTCCGCTGCCGCACAGCTACCTTGCTTCCGTCGCGCTGCGGGTCTTCTCTTGTGAGCGCTTGCGGTCGCGGCTCCAATACCACCATTGACATTGTTCAACAGGAAGTTGCGGGTCGCACGCCTGGGCCACGGCGGCGCGAAAAACGTCCAGGCAGCAGACGTCCTGGTGCTGCGGCGCGACACGGCAAAGCAATTCATACAGGCGTTGCGGATTTCTCCGGGCGAGTTGCGCAACGCTGCGCACGCCCAGGATTTCGAAATCGCGCAGCATGGCGGGACCAACGGAGATTAGGTCGGAAAGTTTGCGAAGGTCTGAAGGCATAAACAATCTCCTTGACTTTGGGATGGGGCGAATCTAAACTCCTCTAGTCTAATTTAGACTACAACGAAAAGAAACAAGAAAATCGCCCGCGCGCAGCGCTCGGCACCCCTGCGGTCTTGGTCACATTTTTTGGGTTTGCAGCAGCTACATCCTTCGGAGGAGAAGAAAACCATGGACATGAACGTGAAACGCATCACCCCAGTGCTGTTTGTAAAGGAAATCGAGCCGGTCTTGCCCTTTTGGGTGGAGAAGCTCGGCTTTACGAAGGCGATCGAGGTCCCGCACGGGAACAAACTCGGATTTGTGGCGCTGCAAAAGGGAAGCACGGAAGTCATGTACCAGAGTTATGCGAGCGTGGCCGAGGATATGCCCTTGATTGCCGAGATTCACAAAGGGCCGACGTTCCTGTACATCGAAGTGGACAATTTGAACGCGGTTCTCAGCGCGCTGAAAGATTCCAAGATCGTTCAGCCGGAGCGAACCGCGTTTTACGGCATGCGCGAAGTCGGATTCCAGGAACCCGGCGGCCACTACGTCACGTTCGCGCAACCAGTAGCCGCCGCGCAGCACTGAAAATTGCCAGAGATAGCGCGTTCGGCGGCAAACGGGCGCAAACCGAACTCCGCCTGTAGAGAGCGGAGCGAAGATCCTGCTGACGTTATTCTTCGTGATCGAGCGGCTTGCCGTCGGGCCCGACTTGGACCTCCGATTTCTTGCCGCCCTTTGTTACCTGAGCTTCGTAAGCGACGAGCTTGTCTTTCTTGGTGATAGCTTCGACCTTGACAAGCTTGCCTTCGCCTGCTCTTGCCTGCAGGCCGGCTTTTACGCCCGCAGGCAGCGCATCCATGGCGACTTGTTCTTCCACTTCGACAATAGCGCCGTTGCTGTCGATCAGTACGTCTTTGGTGTGCCCATTCACAATCATTTCGGCTTCGTAGCAGGTCTGCCCTTTTTCGTTTTCCTTAGAAAAGCCCTTGATCGTGGCGCCGACGCTTTGCGCAGCGACAGTCTTTTCCACCGCTGGCGGCAGATCGGAACGCTTGATTTTCTTTTCCTGCGCGCCGGCTGAAGCTACAAATAGAAGGCCGGAGACGAGAATGATAGTGATGGTGCTTTTGGTGTTCACGGGTCAACTCCTTGATGGGTGTCGGGTGCTTTGGGAATCCGAGAAACAGTCTTATTGGACAGGGATAAACGGAAGATAAATCAAAGATTTGCTGGGCTACTCAAGTCCTCCCTGTTGGCTGCGTTAAGTAATCCATTTTTTTCTGCACACACGCCTCTTCCTCGATCCCCTCTTCTCTAACGTGAAAGTGGCGAGGCCTGCAGACCGGCCTGGCTATCCTCCGAAAATCCCTAAACAATTCGATGACTACGGTCGGTTGGCGCAAATTGCGGGTTTAGGCACATCGACATGACTTCGGTACTCGCGGTCTATGGCTTGGCGCTTTGGGGGCGGATAGCCTGCACAACGGCGTGAGTCGGGCGCGGGGCGCGGCTCTTGTAACCTGCTGATACTAATATAGTTATAACGATAGTTGGAAGAATAGCTCTTCTCAACGCCTGTCCTGAAAGTCTGGGGGATCGACCTTGAAACGGAACAAATTATTGCGAGGCATTGTGGTTGTCGTTGTCGCGGCGCTGGTTAGTTGCGCAACGCCGTTGCAGGCACAGGAGCGTGACAGCGAACTGGCACTGCTGCGCGGTGCGGCGGAGAACGGAGACAGCGCGGCGCAGTTCACGCTGGCGAATCACTACTATCGCGGCCTGGGCGTCCAACAGGATTACGAAAAGGCTGTGGCACTGTATGCGAAAGCGGCGGACCAGGGACTCCCGGCGGCAGAGAACCGCCTGGGGATCATGTACGAGCGGGGCCTGGGCGTGCCGCAATCGTATGGACGGGCGATGACTCTGTACCGCAAGGCTGCGGTGCAAGGAAACGCGCCAGCGCAGTTTAACCTTGGGATGCTGTACGAAAGCGGCAAAGGCGGGCGGCTGGACTATTCGCAAGCGCTGGAATGGTTTCGCAAAGCCGCGGAGCAAACCGAGCCCGATGCGGAAGAAGAGGTCGGTTACTTCTTTCAGCGCGGATTCCTAGGCGCGCGAGATTATGAAAAGGCGCGGGAATGGTACAAGCGCGCCGCGGAACACGGTTGCTCGAACGCACAGAACCAGCTGGGCTACATGGCGCAATTGGGATTGGGAGTCGAGCAGGATTACGTGCAGGCGTTGGACTGGTATTACAAAGCTGGGGCGCAGGGCAATCCCAACGCGCAGGAAAATATCGGCTATTTGTATCAGCATGGACTGGGCGTGGAAGTGGATTACGTGCAGGCAGAAACGTGGTATTACAAAGCGGCTGGGCAAGGAAACTCGAACGCGGAAAATCAGCTTGGGTATATGAATCAGTATGGGCTGGGGATTCCGCAGGATCTTGCGCGAGCGCTGGCGTGGTATCGCATGGCGGCGGACCAGGGAAACAAGACGGCGATCGAAAATTTGAAGGCACTGTCGGAGCGCCTGCAAGGCACGGACGCGGAGCTGTGGCAGGCGGAAAGTGCCGAGGCGCGGCAGGAAGCCGAGGCGCAGGCAGCGCGGCGCGTGCGGATCGCCAATTTGCAGCGGCAGATTGTGGATCTGGAGATGGATGCGCGGCTGGAAGAAAGCCTGGCGGAGTCCGCCGCTGCGGCGGGCGCTGCTCCAACGATGGGCGCGGTGAAATTGCGCAAGGAAGCGGACACGTACCGCGCGGAAGCGGCTCGTTTGCGCGCAGAACTCGCAGGATTGGATGTACTGGCAGCGTCGAGCACGCCGGCACAGTAGAGCAGACGCTACTCGAATTGCTTCCGGAACGCAGCGAATTGTTGCTTCAGATCCAAAATATCCTTGCGTAATTCAGCCACTTCCGAATCCAAGCGAGAAACCTTGTCGGCGTTCTCCCGGCCGGCAATAGCCGGCGTTTCGTGAACGGCTGGCGAGCTCGCGGGCTCCACTTCTCCCGACAACAAATGAAGGTAGCGGGATTCTTTCGTGCCGGGGTGCCTGGCGAGCACCTTGACCAGGGCCGGTTCGCGGCTCATCAAGTGCTGCAGCGCGGATTGCACTTCGCTCAAGTCATCAAAATGATGCATGCGCTCGGCGCGGCTGCGCAGCTCGCCAGGAGTCTGCGGGCCGCGAAGCAGCAACTCGCAGAAGATGGCGGCTTCGCGGCGATCCAAGTTGAAGGCTTCCTGCAAACGATGCTCGTACTTCGTGACGCGGCTATCAGACGCGCTGACGGAGCGCGCCAGAGAATGGTCGTGCAGCGCGCGTAGAGCTCTGCGAACGGAGTCTTCATCCAGGTTCATGACTGGGTCGCGATTGGATTTCTGGTTGCACGCGTTGACCAGCGCGTTGAGGGAAAGCGGATAGTAATCCGGAGTGGTGATTTCCTTCTCCAAAAGAGCGCCGAGCACTCTGGCTTCCATTTCATTTAGGGCAATATTCACAGACTCAAATCATACCGGAAGCGTTGGGCCCGCCCAACCAGTGCGTGAACAGCGTTCCATCGGTGAATGAACTTTCGCGGCATTACTGTTGCAGTTTCTTGGTGGGTTTGGGCGAAAGAGCCTCGCGCAGCGCGCTCAGAACGTCCGAGATGCGGAACGGCTTCTGTAATTGGTGAATGTGGCTGCTCCCGCCCTCATCTTCGACCAGATCTCCAGTCATGAAGACTACCTCTGGTTTTATCGCGCTGCGCGAGGACGCGACGATTTGAATGGCCGCTTCGCGGCCGCTTGGCCCCTGGCCGCCACTCGAGAGATGCACATCGCATAGAGCCAGGTCGTATGGACGACTGGTGACCAATTCCATCGCTTCCTGGGAATTTGCCGCGCAGTCGACGCGCATGCCATGAGCAGATAGGCCCTCTTCCAGCAACGTGCGAATGCTTTCCTCATCGTCCAAAACCAAAATGGAGCGGCCCTTCAGAATGTCTCCCAGCTGAGTCCCCGCCTCAACCAACAAGGTTCCGGCACCCTGCGGCGTATCGGAAGAGCCCGGCGGAGCAACCGGCAAATATACGGTGAATGCCGTGCCGCCAGCCGGCAGAGTTTCCACATCGATGGTACCGCCGTGCTCGCGAACGATAGACATACAAATACTCAAACCCAAGCCGGTGCCACCTCCGGGACGCTTGGTGGTGTAAAAAGGATCAAAAATCTTGGGAAGCGCTTCCGGCGAGACGCCCACGCCATCGTCTTGAACAGTGACCGAAATGTGCCCGCCGATACGCCCGATGCGGATTTGAACGCGCCCCGTTTCGCGAACCTCGCGAATGGCGTATTCGGCATTGCTGATGAGGTTCAAGAAAACCTGAATCAACTGATTGGCGTCACCTATAACCATCGGCAAATCGGACTGCGGCTGAAAATCGACATGAACATTGTTGCGGCGAAGCGAATGATCCTGGAGCTGCAGGGTGCGCTCGATAAGGCTGTTGACATCCACGGGCCTTTTTTGCGGCGCGGCCGGCCGGGAAAACTCCAGCAGATTCTGAACGATGCGCGCGGCGCGACGGGCCTGCCGATGGGTCAGCTCGAGCTGGCGCTTGGTATTTTCGTGCAGGTCCCCGCTGTCGCGGAGAAGCTCCGTAACGCCGAGAATGGCGGTCAGCGGATTGTTGAGCTCGTGCGCGACACCGGCGAGCATCTGGCCCATCGCCGCAAGTTTTTCGGCCTGAATGAGCTGCTCTTCCAGGCGCTTTAGTTCCGTGACGTCGCGCGCGGAGATCACGACGCCATCGATTTTGCCGGTTTCATCGAAAAGAGGGCTGAAATGGCTGCGCAGCCGTCGCCACTCGCTTTGCTTATTGCGAACGCGCGATTCCAGCGACGCAAAACTCTGCCGGCCGCCCAAAATCTCCGCGAACAGGGCAAGCAGGGCCGGGCGGTCTTCCAGGTGCGTGCGGCCGCCAAACTCCAGGCTTTGCATTTCTTCGGGCTCATAACCAAGGATGTCCTTCACGCGCGGGCTGACAAAAGTGTATTGGCGGGCGGTGTCCACCACAAAGATCAGATCCGGGAAACTGTCGATCAGGCGGCGCGCAAATTCCTGCTGTTGGTACAGGCGGCGTTCCATCTCGCGGCGCTCGGTAATATCCATCAAAGCACCGTGATAGCGCACGACGTGGCCGCTAGTGTCGCGGACGGCCCCGGCGGTGTTCAAACACACGAGCGGCTGGCCATCCTTGCGCGTGAGCGTAATTTCGCGCCCCTGAACCATCGGCTGATTATCCACTTGCTCCCGGAGGGCCCGGCGCTGGGCTTCATCCGGAAGCAGATCGGCGAAGCTGCGCAACAGCAGTTCTTCCTTGGATTCGTATCCGAGCATGCGTGCCAGCGCCGGGTTGACGTCGATCAGATGGTCGTCGGGCGTGGCGATATAGATGCCTTCTTGCAGCGATTCAAAGAGCTCCGTAAAGCGCGCTTCATTTCTGCGTTGCGCAGTAATGTCGCGCGCCAGGATGGTAATGCCGTGGACGTCGTCGCCACGAAGCATGGCGTGCGCCACGCAGTCGAAATAGTAGACGGGATGGCGGCCTTTCAGGCGGGCCTGAACCATACCGGTCCAATTGCGACGCTCGAGGAAACGCGGCATGGCGCGCTTAGCAAGCTCGCCTCCGTCGCCGGACGCCTCTTCGACGAATTCGCTCAAAGGGTGCCCGATAATCTGAGGAAAGGCCGCGCCCACCAAATCGGCGAAGCTGCGGTTGGCGGCACGAATCTGGCCGTCCAGGGAGACCGCGAGGAGGATGTCGTCGAAGGAATCGATGAGGTCGCGGTAGCCCTGCTGCGAGCGCGAGATGACTTCGAACAGCTGGTCGAGCTGCTTTTCACTGGGAGGAATGACGTCGCGCTGCTCGATGCCGCGAACCAAGCCGCGGAGCTCGGAAATTTCCTGCGTGCGCTTCCACGCGTACAGCCCGAAAAGGACAACCAGCAGAACCAGGCCGATGGGAAGAGCCTCAAAACGGTGAGCGAGGGAACGGATGGTGTCCCACGAAACCATGGCGAACACAATGGAGAGAACGAGCAGCAGGAAAAACGTGAGGCGCCACAGCTCGCTTTGGCGCCGCTCGAACTGCTCGAGACGATCGGAAACGGCCGTGCGGCCGGCGGCAGGTGATGAGCGTTGGGATGCGTCGGCGGCGGCTTTCCTGATTTCGCTCATGGAGTTGGTGGCGGCCGGCAAATGGGCGGACGGCTACACACGAGCTAATATTGTAAGAACGGTTCTTACTTACCAGCAATACAAGCAATCCGCTGGAGTTCCTTACCGATACCTGCAAATAGCGCACAAAAAGGAAACCGGCGTCCCCAAGAAAGCTCAGGGACGCCGGGAATGCGTTTAGCGGCGCCGGTGTGCTGCAGGTTGCGCGGGGCTTAGCCTTCCGTGGCGGCGTCGGCTTCCGTGTCCTTCTGCAGGAAGTCCAGCGCAGCAGCTTCTTCGGCGGTAAGCTCAGCGGCTTCCGGAATTTCCTCGATCGGAGCGGGAGCGGGCATTTCCGTCAACAACTGGATGCTGCGGTAATGCTCAAGGCCCGTGCCGGCGGGAATGAGACGGCCCATGATGACGTTTTCCTTGAGGCCGCGGAGATAGTCCACCTTGCCGGCGACCGCCGCTTCCGTGAGGACGCGCGTGGTCTCCTGGAAGCTGGCTGCGGAGATGAACGAGTCGGTCGAGAGCGACGCCTTGGTGATGCCAAGAAGTAGCGGGCGTCCAGTGGCCGGGCGGCCGCCGTCGGCGATCACACGGTCGTTCTCTTCGCGGAAGCGGAACTTGTCCACCTGCTCCTCGAGGAGGAACGTGGTGTCGCCCACGTCTTCGACCTTGACCCAACGCATCATCTGCCGGGAGATGGTCTCGATGTGTTTGTCGTTGATGTTCACGCCCTGGAGGCGGTAAACCTCCTGAATAGCGTTGACCAAGTAGGATTGTGTGAACTTTTCGCCGAGCACGGCCAGCAAGTCGTGCAAGTTGAGCGGGCCGTCGATCAGGGCTTCGCCGGCCTTGACGTGGTCGCCTTCCTGCACGTTGATGTGCACGCCACGCGGAATCGAATATTCCTTGGTGGTCTTGCGGTCTTCGCTTTCGACGTAGACTTTGCGCATACCCTTGACGATGTCGCCGTAGCGGACCACGCCATCGATTTCGCTGATGACCGCGGGATCCTTGGGTTTACGCGTCTCGAAGAGCTCCACGACGCGCGGGAGACCTCCGGTGATGTCCTTGGTCTTGGTGGTTTCGCGCGGGATTTTTGCGAGCACGTCGCCGGCCTGCACGTCGTCGCCGTCCTTCACCATCAAGTGCGCGCGCGAAGGCATCAGGTACTTCTTGCGAACCTTGCCCGCGGAATCGCGCACAAGAATCGCCGGCTGATGCTTTTCGTCGCCGGGCGGCAGCGTAACCACATCCTGCGAGAGGCCGGTAACTTCGTCCACTTGCTCTTCGATCGTCAAGCCGATCTTCAGGTCGTCGAACTTTACCGAGCCGGCGGTTTCCGTGAGGATCGAGAAGGTGAACGGATCCCATTCGGCAAGGATCTGTCCGTGAACGACGCTTTCGCCTTCGATGACGCGGAGGCGCGCGCCGTACACTACGTGATAGCGCTCCTTTTCGCGGCCCTTCTCGTCGACGATGGCGATCAGACCGGCGCGGTTCATGGCGATGGCGATACCGCCGCGGCCCTGGACGTACTTGAGGTCCACGAACTTGATAACGCCGTGGTTGCGCGCTTCAAGCGTGGAACGCTCGGAAACGCGGGTGGCCGTTCCGCCGATGTGGAACGTACGCATGGTGAGCTGCGTGCCGGGCTCGCCGATGGACTGCGCGGCGATGACTCCGACGGCTTCCCCGAGTTCGACCATGCGGCCGGAAGCGAGGTTGCGGCCGTAGCACAGCGCGCAAACGCCGCGTCGCGATTCGCAGGTGAGCACGGAGCGAATGCGCACGCGCTCGATACCCGCGCCCTGCACGGAGTTGGCCAGCTCTTCGGTGATTTCCTGGTTCACGTCGACAATGACGTGGCCTTCGAAGTCCTTGATCTTGTCGAGAGAAACGCGGCCCACAATGCGGTCGCGCAGCGGCTCAACTTCGACGCCGGCTTCGATAATCGGCTCGACGTAAATGCCGTCGGTGGTCCCGCAATCGCGCTCGTTGATGATCACGTCTTGCGCCACGTCGACCAGCCGGCGGGTCAGGTAACCGGAGTCGGCCGTTTTTAGCGCCGTGTCCGCCAGGCCTTTGCGCGCGCCGTGCGTGGAGATGAAGTACTCCAAAACGTTCAGGCCTTCGCGGAAGTTGGAGGTGATAGGCGTTTCCATAACTTCGCCGGAAGGCTTGGCCATTAGTCCGCGCATGCCGGAGAGCTGGCGGATCTGCTGTTTCGATCCGCGAGCGCCGGAGTCCGCCATGACGTAGACCGGATTGATGGTGCCCTCTTTGTCCTGATTTTCCAGGGCTTTGAACATTTCGTCGGCGACCTTTTCGGTGACGTCGCCCCACAGGGAGATGATCTTGTTGTAGCGCTCGCCGTGCGTGATCGCACCGTCGAGGTACTGCTGCTGAACCTTGACGACTTCTTTCTCGGCAGCCTCCACGAGCTTGCTCTTGTCTCCCGGGATGACCATGTCGTCGATGCCGATGGAGATGCCGGAGCGCGTGGCGTAGGTGAAGCCAAGCTCCTTCATGTTGTCGAGCAGGACGACGGTGCCTTCGAGACCGAAGCGCAAGTAGGCGTAGTAAACGAGCTGCTGCACGCCCTTCTTCTTGAGCAGGCCGTTGACGTACGGAAAATTTTCCGGCAGGTGCGTATTGAAAATCACGCGCCCGACGGTGGTCTGAATGAACTGGCGCTCCATCTTGACCGGAACGGTGTGCGTAACGTCCTGATCGTCGTATGCCGTGGTGAGATCGATGACTTCGCCGGTATAGCGCAGACGAACGGGGGTGAGCAGTTCCACTTCGCCGGCCTCGAGCGCGAGAACAACTTCCTCGGGGGCGCCAAAAACGCGGCCTTCGCCCTTTGCGCCGGGCTTGGACTTCGTCAAGTAGTAGATGCCGAGCACCATGTCCTGCGAAGGGACGGCCAGAGGCAGACCATGCGCGGGAGACAGGATGTTGCGCGAGCTGAGCATCAGCACCGACGCCTCGACCTGCGATTCCGGAGACAGCGGGATATGCACCGCCATCTGGTCGCCGTCAAAGTCCGCGTTGAACGCCGTGCAGACCAGCGGGTGGATGCGAATGGCCTTGCCTTCGACGAGCACCGGCTCAAAAGCTTGAATGCCCAGGCGGTGCAGCGTGGGGGCGCGGTTCAGCAGCACGGGATGCTCGCGAATGACGTCTTCGAGAATGTCCCAAACCACCGGCTCTTGCTGCTCGACCATTTCCTTGGCTTGCTTGATGGTGGTGCAGTGCCCCTGCGCCTCAAGCTTGTGATAAATGAAGGGCTTGAAGAGCTCGAGCGCCATCTTCTTCGGCAGACCGCACTGGTTGAGCTTGAGCTCCGGGCCAACCACGATGACGGAGCGGCCGGAGTAGTCCACGCGCTTGCCGAGCAGGTTCTGGCGGAAGCGCCCTTGCTTGCCCTTGAGCGTGTCAGACAAAGATTTGAGCGGGCGGTTGTTGGTGCCGCGAAGAACGCGGCCGCGGCGACCGTTGTCGAATAGCGCGTCCACGGCTTCCTGCAACATGCGCTTTTCGTTGCGCACGATGACG
>Ga0210409_10006273_pt1 | contig 12396 bp, 10 predicted proteins | sample IncBWH17MmetaG_FD_161649 | JGI IMG/M metagenome (GOLD analysis project Ga0210409, IMG submission 161649) | Forest soil microbial communities from Barre Woods Harvard Forest LTER site, Petersham, Massachusetts, United States - Inc-BW-H-17-M | ecosystem: Environmental > Terrestrial > Soil >...
GAGCAACTTTCCCGGCGTATCCTCTTCATTAACCGCTCGCAGGCCAACCGGCACAAACCTTTGCGTCAGAAAGTTTTGGGCCTTATCTAAGCGCCATTCGGGTCAGAACAACTTATTTTAAGTGCCCGGATAGAAAGTGAAAATAAGTTGTTCTCACCCCTCTCTGACCCCTCGGATCAGGCCAATTCAGGCGACGGCCAAGAACCACAGGGGCACAGAGATTAGCGCCGGCGAAACCCGGAGACGGAACCGCAGAGACGGGAAGGACGCAGAGAAACCGCCGAGCGAACGGCGAGGCGTTGCGGACGTGAGGCCGGCGCAATGTTGATTCACTGTAGGAACTTTGTTCTGACCCCGCGATGATTCAGTGGAGCACTTCTTACAGCCCATTTCTGCCAGGCACTCTCAGCGAACTCCGAGTTTCTCCTTCTCGATTTGCAACTTTCGATAGGCAAGCGGATCAGCATGTTCGAGTGCCACCTCGGCTGGACGGATTATTCCCGTTTCCCGCAAGGCGACGGGGTAAAGCTTTGGAGTAGCTACAGAACCGAATTGTCGCTGAAGAACATCGATCGCCATGTCCACCATGGTAGAATTGGTTAGTTCGGAGATTAGGATGGGGATTACCACGTTGGGGGAGTTAGTGAAAGCGCCCAATACAACCAACCGTTGTCTTTTTAGATACGTTTCGTCTACAGGCACTGCAACCAGCGCCCGCAGAGCTTTGCTTTCATAGGGTGTTCCGGGCGCGACTGTTGCAAGGAGATCAAAAGAATGCAGCTCGGTGCCCGCCCAATTGAAGTCAAGATGCCTGGACAGCCATCGCCCGGCCAGAGGATGTTTCCGGCAAAACTGCTCACACGACCGATTAAGACGTCTTCTAAAATCCTGGTAAGCGATCGCGCGGCTCAACCAAGGTAAAGCTTCAGGTCCCAAAGACTGAAAGACTTGATCCCTAATGAGAACGGGATCGCTGACCCGACTCGAAAGGTTATGGGTGTAACTGCCGTCTAGCCATTTCGAAAGGCCAATACCTTTGTAAACAGGCTCTGGTGGGCCGTTCAAGAACATGCAAGCATCCACAAAAAGGACTATCGCCAGGGCACCGCACACGGCAAAAAGCCATTTCCTCGACCACACCTTCACCGTGTGTTCACTGGTTTGGTTCCCAAGGGCACTCATAGTGAAAATGCAAATACCCATCCAGCCAACCATTGTCACGCAACTGAACAACCGGGTTGTCCAGGCCAACCGTCCAGGCGGCTGCATTCGTAACCATAGTAACCGAAAAGTGTTTAGAATAGAAGCTCCCCACGTGAAGCCGTCCCCTCCCCGAGGCTTACCAATATAAATTGACAACCACCCTCTTGTAGTCATTATGCTGACGGAAGCGGGACCGACTTTTCAGAAAGACTGGTTGTTCAGCTTTCCTCCGTGCGGAGGCTTGGGGATCTCGGCCAGAGGCAGCGGAATTGCTGGCGGCTCGACGACTAATGGGACGCTTCCGGCACTGGATCTCTTTGGCGGAGCCACAGGACTTCAGTATGGGTTTGCCATAACCTGCATTCTAACACCGCCCGCTCCAACAACTCCACCAGTTCTCTTTGCTCCCACCTTTGCAGCTCCGTCGGGTTTCAGCTTTTCATCCCAAATGCAGACGAATAGGAGCTACGAACTGCAGTACTCGACCAACCTCGTAGACTGGATCGAGATTATAACATTCGCTAGCTGCCCGCCAACGTTCGAGTATACGGATAATAATAAGGCAGCGGCTCGGTTCTATCGCATTACATCACTCCCTGGGCAAATCCCCTGGGCATTAGTGGCGGACCAATTCCTTCTTCACGGCGCCCGCGACGAACCGGCGCCGCTCGTCTGAAAGCATCGAGCCAAAACAGATTGGCTTGGAATCGGTTTCAATCACAATCTGAGGTTTGCGTTGCGAATTGCCGTTGCTATCCCTCCAACGCCTGTCTTCGAGACGGACATCTCTGACTCCGGACGCCGAGAAGCGCTTGCGAAATCCGAGCGGACCGATACCCGTGAAGAGAACTCCTTCCCCACCTTGGATGCGCACTTCGGTTCGCCCGGCCAGCGAGCTTAGAAAGGTCGCCACCAGCACCAGCCCGATTGCCATGAATGGAGTCAGAAAAAGCCAAAGGAAAACGGTCAGGGGAACCGGCATGTAACCGCCCTTCGCAAGGTGAAACCAATGGGGAAGCTGCATGCCAAGATGTTGCAGAGTGGAAGCTGTCGCGAATGATACGAACACCGAGACGATCCCGTTCCAAAAGAGGCAAATGAACAACATGGCAAATGCCTGGCCGAGCGACCGGTGAGTCGAGCCGATTACCGCCCCATCACCATTACGCTCAAACCATGTGCCGGCCGGAGGCCGGCTAACATCGATATTCTCATCAACCGCAGTGCCAGAGGTCAGGGCCGACAAACTGTGAGAAAGATTGCAGTTGCGGCAGAACGCGATGTCATTGGCCACATTGATGTCCTCGCTGGGGATCACGCGCTTGCACCGGGGACAAATAGGCGTCACCGATATGGCCGAGGCCATCTTTTGGAACATCTGTACCATGCTGGCGGATGACATAACGCGGACCCAAGCAGCGATTTTTGTGCCAGCACAATGAGCCGGAAGCCTACTTCTCTTCCTCAACCGGTGGCGTGGCCTGCGGGGCGCGTTCGGTGCAGATCAAGACGATCCGGTTGTTTTTAGAATCCAATGAGGAGGTTTTGCAGCCTTGTTTGGTCTCCACGGTCTGTTCGACCGCACAAAGCTGGTGGGACTGCTTTCCTTGACGATGGTCAGCGTGCCGTCGCGTTGCGAACTAAACGCTTCCATCGTGTTGGGATTGAACCACCCGCCGTCCGTGCCCTTGCCGATGGGAAGTGTGGCAAGAACTGTTCCTTTGTCAGCATCCAGTCCACGCCAGACCCCATGAACGAGTCGCCTTTAGCAAAAATATTTGTAATCGGGGTGCCGATGACATGAGCAGCCGCTTCCCTTAACTTCAGTCCCCGTGTCCGCACCTCGTTTTCCGAAAGGGCAGGAGGCTTGAGTTTTCCCCAGTGTTCAGGGGCACGGTAGACCACCTTTGTCGTAGTAGATGAGGTTCTGAAGCACGCTCCCTTTGTAGGTGTAGTCAATATGACATTTCGGCTTTCATAGATGCTCCAAGTGCCGCGCCGTTGCGGGTACTCTAGGCGGCGGGGTCATCGGGCGTCCTCATCCTTGTCCAACCGGCGGCGTGCCATCAATGGATTGAAAGGTGGTACAGGCGAGTGGGCATATTCTCGAACTCCGCCGTCATCTGGCCCCACCAATTCAACCCGGACTAGAGCCACGTCGTCACGCTTGTGGTCAATAAAATACTCGGCTGCTTCTTCTTTCGAACTGGCCGACAACTCGTCGTAGTACATCGTGCCCCCGTGACGCCAGTGCATGCCAAAGATGAACGTCTGCCACATATGCCGTTCGGAAAATCACTCAACAAACGCCATGTGGTAAGGTGACGCCGTAAAACCGAGTAGGCAATGGCAAAGAATACTTGGGGACCGTTTCCGGCGGCAGTGCGGACACGCAACTTCAGAGCATGGCAGTCCCATTGCATCGAGCGCACAGGGTGTGATTTGGTCTCGACAAGTCTCATCAATCCCGGCATGGTTAATGTCGTCATGGTTGGGACCCACAAAACACAGTCCCTCACCTACGGCCGAGCCTACGGCCGCGCGGCATGCGCTGGCGTGCCCGGATTCGTATCGAGAAGGGCCTTCACCCTTATTGAGTTGCTGGTGGTCATTGCCATCATTGCTATTCTCGCAGCGATGTTGCTTCCCGCCCTGTCCAGGGCCAAGGAGCGTGCTCAAGGAGCGACCTGCCTGAGCAATACCAAACAAATCGGGTTGGCTTTCACGATGTACGCGGCAGATCAGGAGGATTATTTGCCGCTGATCGAGCCCTCCTGGACCGGTGGGCCATTCGTCAATGCACGAGGCTTGGCCTGCGGTGGCGAATGGAAACTAAAAACCGGCCAGCCAAACACGATTGCCCCTTTATTGCACCCCTACGCACCGAACGACTTGGTGTGGGTCTGCCCTAAGAGAAAGCGAGGATTGACCTACAAATCAGAGCCGGGAACCTGGGACCCCAGCATAACGGGGTTTCTTTCCTATGGCTTCAACGAATTGGGCGTCTTCGGTCGTGTTAATCTACCGGACACCTACCACACCCTCAAATTCAGGATTTCCAACGCCTCCAAGCCAACCGACACCGTGGCGATCGCCGATTCGAGCGGATCAAACGACCCCGGCGAATGTTATCCCGGAGGCGGAGCTGATGATTACAAAGGAGATGCCGCTTGGCTCGATGAGGTGTGGGCGAGTCTCTCGGGACCCAACAATCCGTTCGACAGCAAGAACCATCGCCTTCAAACGGCGTATGCGAAGCACAATAAGCGCGTTAATGTTATTTACGTGGACGGACATGCTGCCTCCGCTTTGCCGAGCCGCCTCACCTGGGGACAATTCTATGGAGTGTTCGACAACAACGTGATGCTGGATAACTCCTATCGCCCCAGTAGCCCTATCAGTAAGCCTGCCTATGACGCAATGGAATGGTCCGGTAAACCAGAGTAAGCCCGTGACTATGCTTTGCGTCCGATCACACGGGCGGCATCCATTGGCGGCGATTTGCGTCGTCGCTACCCGCGCTTTCAACGTATGCAGGACGTTGCACATCCCTGATTCGGTGCGAGACAAAAACAAGAAGTCCGGGGACAGAACTTTATTTCGCAGAATGGTTTTGGCGAGCTTGGCGAGACCCTCCATATACCTGGGATCGCCCAGGTCCAGCACTGCGGATTCGTTTTTTAGGGGATGGAACTCATCGTAGAACCTTTTGATCTCGTTCATGGAACGGTGCACACGCGCTTCTTTGGCCGAGGTTCCGGGACCGAAGATTACGTGGATGATTTCTGCAAACATGGCGTTGTCATGGACCCATTCCCGCGACCAGAACTGCGCGTAGCAGCGCACGACTTCCGGCTTCAAATATTTCACGCAACCAAAGTCTACCAGGCCGATGCTGCCGTCCGGGTTCAGCAGGTAATTGCCCGGATGGGGGTCGGCATGGAGGGCCTGGACGCGAAAGAGTTGAAAAAAGAACAGGCGCGTTAGCCGCGTGCCCAGCTTGTCCCGGAGTTCCTGGGAAGGGTTGGTTTTGAGAAAATCGTGCAACCGCAGTCCTGGAACGCCGGACATGGTCAGCACCTGGTCGGAACTCAGGCCGGGGAGTGCTTTCGGGACACGGACGAATTCCAGCGGCGCGAGGGCTTTCCTGAAGTGCTCGAGGTTTTTTGCCTCCTTGCGGTAGTCGGTCTCTTCGAGAATTCCCCGCTCGGCTTCCTGAACCACGGACTCCCGCCAATGGCCGGTGAGCCTGGCTGGGAAACCGGCGGCGCGCAGTGCCTGGAAGTCGCTTTGAATCACCTCCCGCATGGCGGGGTATTGAATCTTGACGGCCACCTTCTCTCCTGCCTTGGTGATCGCCCAATGCACCTGGCCGAGCGAAGCGGCGGCGAACGGCTGCGGTTCGAAAGAGCGAAACACCTCCTCCGGATACCTTCCCAGGGCGCTCTTGAATTGAGCCCGCATCAGCGTCGGATGCATGGGCGGCGCATGCATCTGCAAGGCCGATAACTCCTCGACCATTTCCGGGTTCAGAAAATGCGTTTGCATGCTGAGGGCCTGGCCCACTTTCATGATCGGCCCGCGAAGGTTCTGAAGCTCCTGGCGCAGCCGTTTTGCGTGCCGGCGCCGTAGCGCCTGCCTCTGTCCGCTCGATCGTTCCTGGTCCAGAAACGGCCGTTGCACCTGGTAGGCTAAATAACTGCCGGCCAGACCCGCCCCTAACTGCAGCAAACGGGCCGCGCGCCGCACGGAGCTATTTTTTGGATTTACCACTCCCACGAGCCTTTCTTGAGCACCTGGGTTCCAAAAGACAGGGCACGGTCTAGCAGCGCCAGGGTCTTTTGCTTGCCTCGGGAAACATCCTGAAGCCAATGGGCCACAATACCCAGGTAAAACAGCCCCACGGCATAGGCTCCCACATCGCCGATCCGCGGAAGCTCGCCTTTTTCCTCAGCCACGGCCAGAACCTCGCGGATAAATCGAAGGTACTTAAGCCTGAGCTCCTGGGATTCAAAACTCAAGGGGCTTAGACTGGAGGCGGGCTGCAAGGATCGGCAGAAAACGGCCCCGATAAAGTCCTCGTACGGTTGCAGGTATTCAAGCTGACGATGAAGGATGGCAAAGAGCTGCTCCGGCAGGGGAGCTTTTTGTAACCGGGCTTCGCCGCGAAACCACGCGATGAGACTATCGGTTTCCTTCTGGAAAAAATACAGCGCCAGGTCCTCCTTGGTTTTGAAATAATTGAACAACGTGCCTTCGGCGATTCCCGCCTTCTTTGAGATCTCCTTGGTGGTGGTTCCTTCCAGGCCTTTCTCGCGGAACAACTGCAGGGCCGCCTCCAGGATGCGCTCCTTGGTGCGTTCCTTGTTCTGCTGGCGCTTGCCCGACGGGCGCGCGCGCGGGCCGGGTTTCGATCGTCCGGGAATTTGTCTGGGCGCGGTTTTCATTATATCTGAGTATGCTCATCTTTCATCAAGGAGGGACGCGTGTCAATTGAAAAAATGAGTCTGCTCACAAATTGGCATCCAGGAGTAGGTTTGCTCCCTTGAAAAGCCGCCAGGTTGGGCTACCTATCTTTAGGGGTAGAACACCTCGCACCTGGCTCCAAAACGGCAAGGGCGCGAGCCAGATAAAGATGAAAAGCAGAGTGTCAGGTAGGTCATTGGAGGGGGCCCGCTCCAGACGGAAAAGCACCAGTAAGGGCAGGGAGCTCGAGAGTTTGCGAGCATCGGAGGTCCGGTTCCGACGCCTTTTTGAGGCCGCCCAGGATGGGATACTGATTCTGGATGCAAAAACGCACCGGATTCTGGAAGCCAACCCGTTTATAGCGCAGCTCCTGCACTGCCCGCGGCAGGAACTCATTGGCAAGGAGCTCAATCAGCTGGGCATTTTAACCCATCAACGGGGCTGCGAGGAAGCGTTCGAAAAGTTACACCACTGCGGGTTTGCGCGCTTTGAACAGGTTTTTCCCGACGCAAAGCCTGGGCAAGCCAGGGAATTGGAGTTTGTCTGCAATGTCTATGAGGAGAATGGCCAGGAACGCATCCAATGCAACATTCGTGACCTGGCAGACCGCAAGGACGGAGAGCGCCGATTACGGGAGGCGCTGGAGGAATTGGCGGCGGCCAAGCAGGATCTGGAGAACCGTGTGCAGGAGCGTACCACCGATTTACAACAGAGGAATGCCGAACTGGAAGCCTTTTCGTACAGCCTCTCCCACGATCTGCGGGCGCCCATTCGGGCCATCGTCAGTTTCACACAGATCGCGTTGGATGAATTCGGCGCAAAACTGGGCTCTCAAGGCGTCGAGCTTTTGGAAAGAGTGATCAACGCCGCCGAGCGGCTCGATCATTTGATCATGGACGTGCTGGCCTTTTCCAGGACCACCCGCCAACGTGCCGGGCGCGAAAACGTGGATGTGGACAAACTCCTCATGGAGATTCTAGAGGAGCGGCCCGAGTGGAAGCCCCCCCGGGTTGACGTGAGGATCCAGCACGCGCTCTTGCCCGTTCGCGGCGACCGCGCTTCCTTGACTCAATGCCTGACAAATCTGCTGGACAACGCAGTCAAATTCGTGCCCGAGGGCGTCATCCCGGCGGTGCGGGTTTACACCGAGCCGGTCGGCGCTCGTGTTCGGCTTTGCGTTGAGGACAATGGCATCGGTATTCCCTTGTCGGCTCAGTCTCGAGTTTTTGACCTCTTCCAGCGCGCCCACAACGGGTATGAGGGCCACGGCATCGGGCTGGCAATCGTGCGCCGCGCCGCTGAGCGTATGGGCGGCAGCGTCGGTCTTGAATCGCAACCTTCGCGGGGCAGCAAATTCTGGATCGAACTGCCCCCGGGCCAGTGTGGAAACACGGTAAGACTTAGCTGATGACTGCGTTTACGATCTAAAGGGTCTAAGGGGATTGCAAATTGCAAATTGAGAATTGCAAATTGTAAATTCCGGGTATTTCAATTTTCAATTTTCAATCATCAATTAGCAATCCTGCAGATTAGGCGCAGGTGTTCAACCTAGGTACTTGACCCGAGCTCCGCAGGAGAAACCCAATTGCCCGGTTCGGGGTGTTGGCCCCATTCATTGGTAGCGCCGCGCAGATTATTTAAAAGCCTGCGATTTTACCCTGCCATGAGTGCAAAAGCGGCAGTAGACCATTCCGGCCCGGAGCGTCTGGCCGGCTGATCAGGAGAATTGCCCTCCCCAAGTGCGCAATAATTCGTGAAAGCGCCTGGAGGGGGCGAAGCACCGGGCTGGCGTCCACGCGGAAAAAGTGACGTCGTACTCAATCCCCTGGTCTGTCTCAACTTTGACCCGCACGGTCTTCTGATTATTCTGTTGGCAGCCAACGTGTTCCCACAGGAGGTAACCATCAGGGTATTCCCTGGTCCCCTGGTAGAGGACACAATTATGCGCATCATAAGATGTCAATGTTGCGATCATAAGCCCGGTGTGCATGCTTGTAGCATAAGCCAAGCCACGGATTCAGGCGGGGTGAACACCCCAGAGACACTGACCACGGCAACGGCTAGAAAACGAGGTTGCAGGCATGAAACCCAAAAACTCACCCCCTTTGCCGCACCTGCGCGCCCCGGTGGTCCTGCGGGTTGACGACAATCCGGATGACCTGCTCCTTTTCCAACTCGCCTGGGAGAAAAGCCGGGTGGCCAATCCAATCCATTGCAGTGCGAGCCGAACTGAGGCTGTCGAATATCTCGAGGGCCGGGGAAAGTTTGCTGACCGCGAGGGTTTCCCGTTACCGGCGGTCATTGTTATAGACATGCGTCTACCCGATGGCAACGCTACCCAGTTCCTGCGCTGGCTGCGAGCCCATCCGAAGCTCAACAAGCTGGTGGTCATCGTGCTCAGCGGGACAGCGCTGCAAGAGGACGTGAATGAGGCCTATCGCAGTGGGGCTAACTCTTTCTTGCTTAAGTCCCCAAACTCTCGCGACTTGCAAGATACCGTCCGGCTCATCCAATCCTATTGGCTGGGACAGAATCTCCCGCCCAGTTTCCCCCAACAATGGGCTCGCGAAACCGGGTAGGGATGGCGCGCTGCGCTGTCCGCGCGCCGCCCGCCGTGGCTAATCGCTTACTTTTTTTGCGTGCTTTTTGAGGTCGAAACCAGTTAATTCTGGCATATGACGACATGGGTTTTGGCCTTGGTTTTGCTGGCGGCGGTGGCTGCGCTTGGATATCGACAAGGGGGGATTCGGGTGGCGTTTTCGTTTTTTGGCATCCTCGTGGGCGTTATGCTGGCTGTGCCTCTGGGCCGGCCCCTGGGCCGCCTCTTAGGCATGGTAGGCCTGAAAGATCCCTTGCTGGTCTGGGCGTTGGGCCCTGTGCTGGTGTTCGTCATTGTCTCCGCCGTTTTTAAAATCGCGGCCGCGGCCGTGCACACGAAAGCCGATGTGCACTACAAATACCATGGCGGTGACCTTCGGCTTGTGCTCTGGGAACGTCTGAATCATCGGCTGGGCTTGTGCCTGGGCCTGCTCAACGGCAGCGCTTATCTTATTTTACTTTCCTTCCTCATTTATGTCCCTAGTTACCTGACCTACCAACTGGCCAGCTCCGACAGCGACCCAAAATGGATGCGGCTGTTGGACCGTATGGGGCAGGACCTCCACGCCACCGGTTTCGCCAAGGCCGCTCGCTCGGTCGATTCCATCCCGCAAGCGGATTTTCAAATGGCGGACCTGGCCGCCCTCATTTACCGCAACCCGCTCCTGGAAGCGCGTCTGGCCAATTATCCGGCCTTCCTGGGTCTGGGCGAGCTGCCGCAGTTCCAGGACTTGGGCAACGACAGGGAATTCATGCAGCAGTGGGCTAGTGGCGAACCGGTGATGAACCTCCTGCAGAATCCGAAAATCCAGGGAATCCGGGCGAACCCCGACCTGCTCAAATCTATTTGGGCCAGCGCTGAGCCTAACCTGGAGGATGTGCGCACTTACCTCGCTACCGGCACGTCGCCCCGCTTTGATCCGACCAAGATTCTTGGCCGATGGAAATTCGATGCCGGCGCTGCCATCAACGCGATTCGCCGCACAAAGCCCAATATTTCTTCACTCGAAATGCTACGACTCCGCAGGGTGCTGGACGCCGCTTTCAGCAAGGCTGAGCTGATTGCTATGCCGGATAACCAGGTCACTTTGCGCGACTGCCCGGGCTTGCGATTTTCTGCCGCCGCGGCCGCCGCGGCCATTCCGCCTCCGCCGGCTCCAGCCCCGCCTCCCCCTCCTTTGCAGACCCTGCAAGGGCAATGGAAGGATGCCAACGGCAAGTACCTGATCTCTTTTTCCGGCCAGGACCTCCCCACGACCGTGGAAAACGACCGCATTCACATGCAGAGTGAAGCCCTGGATTGGGTGTTCCAATCCGAGGAATGACCACGGGTTAATACATCAGGTATTTCGATCGGGTTTTTCTGAACTGGTCGAGGCCGCTTTGCCAGGACGCTCGGATCTCACTTAGTGGTTTATTGGCCTTGATTGCTTCAAGCGTGGTGGGATGGACCAACAAGTGTTCGAGTTTTTCCGGTTTAAAATCGGACGGATACAGCCGATAAAACACTTCGGCAATTTCCAGCCCGATGTCCACAACGTCGCACCCATCCCGATCGGTCAACACGATAGAGACTCCGCGGCAGAGTTGCCCCTGGTGAATATTTGACTGCGGGATGAACTGGATGGGAACAAACCTCACGCCCCGGAGCCCACTGCGGTTCAATTCATCCGCCACCTGGAGATCATCGGCATACGGGGCGCCAACCACTTCGAAAGGGGTGTCCGTGCCCCGCCCGACGGAGAGGGCGCTTTCCAGCAAACCTATTCCCGGGTAGAGCGTCGCTTCTACCAGGTTCCGCATGTTGGGCGACGGATTGGTCCAAGGGAGCCCGGTTTGATCGAACCACAGGTCGCGCCGCCAGTTCTCCAGTGGTATGACCGTAAGGTCGGCTGGGCAGCTCCGCTCGGCTCGATACATCCTGGCCAACTCGCCAATGGTCATGCCATATCGCAACGGCACCTGATGGAACGCGACGAAGCTCGTGTTGCCGGCCAAGAGCGGTCCGTCGATGCTCACACCATTGATCGGGTCGACTCGATCCAGGACAAAAAACTTCTTGCCATTTTCCGAGGCGGCTTCCATGGCCAAAGCCATAGTGGCTGTATAAGTATAAAACCGGCAGCCGATGTCCTGGATATCGAACACAAGCGCATCCAGGTCTTTGAGTTGCTCGGGCGTCGGTTTCAGCGCCTTTCCATAAAGACTGTGCACCGGCAGCCCGGTTTTCTCATCCACGGTGTCCTCGACGTGTTCATCCTGCGCACCGCGGATGCCGTGCTCGGGGCTAAACAGAGCTTTGAGCTGCACTTCGGGCGCATTCTTCAACAAATCGATGGTCGAATTGCGCCGACGGTCGTGACCGGTGTGATTGGTAAGCAAGCCCACCCGCATCCCTTTCAAAGGCGCAAACTTTTCACGGACTAACACGTCGATGCCTTCCAGCGTCTGCATTTGCGCCGGTTTCCGGGATGGCGTCGTAGAGGATGGCTTGGAATCGGATTCAGGAACCGGCGCCAAAGCCCCCGGGACATAGGCAAAATTGAAATCCGGAACGGCTTGAGCCGCCAGGGTGCCCAGGTCTCGGCGTAACTGACCTACGTTGCCGGATTCGCTTGGATGATTGCGGTTGGACAGAAAGATCACGAACGTTTCAGAGAACGGATCGATCCATAGCGAAGTCCCTGTCCAGCCCGTGTGTCCATAAGAGCCAACAGGAAAGATGGCGCCGCGCGGGCCGCTGTAACCCGTATCGATATCCCATCCCAACCCGCGGCGCGCGGTCAGCCCCGGAGGGGTCTGGACGGACGTCATGAGTTGGACGGTTTCAGGCTTGAAAATGCGCGCGCCTTCCAGCTCGCCTTGATTCAGCAGCATGCGCGCATAGCGTGCCAGGTCGGCGGCGGTGCTGAATAAGCCCGCGTGGCCGGCCACACCGCCCATGTGCCGCGCGGTGGGATCGTGAACGATCCCGCGATAAGCTTTGCCACCCACCACTTCGGTCGGCGCTATCCGGCCGAGCTTCGTTTTCGGCGGCAAATACCCGGTATCGATCATCTTTAACGGTGAAAAGATTTCGCGCGCGACAAATTCCTCGAGCGGGGTTTTAGTGACGCGCTGCACAATCTC
>Ga0210409_10006279_pt1 | contig 12390 bp, 11 predicted proteins | sample IncBWH17MmetaG_FD_161649 | JGI IMG/M metagenome (GOLD analysis project Ga0210409, IMG submission 161649) | Forest soil microbial communities from Barre Woods Harvard Forest LTER site, Petersham, Massachusetts, United States - Inc-BW-H-17-M | ecosystem: Environmental > Terrestrial > Soil >...
ACTCCTAGCGCGTTCCATGGCCGCCCCGCGCCGCTTGCCATTCATCACCACGCTTCACGGCACGGATATCACCCTGGTCGGCAGCAATCGCAGCTACCTCCCCATCACGCGCTTTTCCATCGAGCAAAGCGACGGCGTCACCGCCATCTCGCAATACCTCCTGAATCAAACGCTCAAAGATTTCGACATTAAGCGCCCCATCGAAGTCATCCCCAATTTCGTAAATTGCGATCTTTACACCCGCAAACCCCAGCCCGGCCTCCGCGAACAATGGGCTCCCAGCGGCGAGCCCATCCTCATGCATCTCTCGAACTTTCGGCCCGTAAAACGCCTCACGGACGTAGTCGAAATCTTCGCCCTGGTCCGCGGCAAAATGCCCGCCAAACTAGTCCTGATCGGCGACGGCCCAGACCGCGGCGCCGCCGAGTACCTCATCCGCAAGAAAAAACTGCAAAAGGACATCCTCTTCCTCGGCAAGCAGGACCAAGTCTACGAAAAACTCGCCGTAGCCGATCTCTTCCTGATGCCCTCGCAGCTAGAATCCTTCGGCCTCGCGGCCCTCGAAGCCATGGCCTGCGAAGTCCCCGTCATCGCCACAAACGTTGGCGGCGTGCCCGAAGTCGTCGAGCATGGCGTCGATGGTTATTTAGTGGAACCTGGCGACGTAAAAACCGCCGCCACCTACGCCATCGAAATTCTCTCTCGCGCCGACCGCGGCCGTGAAATGGGCCAAATCGCCCGCATCAACGCCAAGAAAAAATTCTGCGCCAATGACGTCATTCCCACCTACGAAGCCTATTACCGGCGCGTCTTGCAACAATCCTCGGCCGCCCGCGCCTGAACCAACTCACACCTATAGGGGAGGCCTTGTTTACATGGAAGTGCCGCGACCCCCTCTCATTTGGCGCGCGATTGTAGTCTTGCCAAACCCGATGCAAAATAAGCCCGCACCCGAGGCGCTCCCAGATCATCAAAAGAGGGGATCGCAACCTGTCTTTCGATTCAAAGGAGGCATCAAATGCCCGAGCCACAATCCGCCGCCAGCGAAAACGAGATTTCCCGCGACCGTCTCGCGGAGCTGTTAAACGAAGACCTTTCCCGCGAATATCAGGCCATCATCGCCTACGTTGTCTATTCCCAGGTGCTCAGCGGCGCTCAATACATGGACATCGCCGCGCAACTCGAAATCCATGCCAAGCAAGAGCTCGATCATGCCCTGACCCTCTCTCGGCAGATCGACTATCTCGGCAAAATGCCCTCGGTCACTCCCAAGCCCGTGCGCACATCCGAAGATCCAAAAGAGATGCTGCGGTTCGATCTCGACAATGAAAACGAGACCATTCGCAACTATCGGGATCGCGTGCGGCAGTGTGAAGGGCTCGGAGAATACGCCATGGCGGAACAGATTCGCCAGATCCTCATGCAGGAGCAGGACCATCAAATCGATTTAGCCACGGCTCTCGGCGAAGATGTTCCAGACCTTAGCGATGGTCCCAAAGGGCGCAACCCGCGCAAGCGCCGCGCGTAGTCGATCTCGCATCTGCCTACTTCTGAATTCGAGGGGAATCAATTTCATGGGGGTGGTAACGCTTACTTCTTCCTCCGGTCCAGCGCTGCAACCTCTGTTGGAATCAATGCGCCTGCCTTCGCATTCAAAAGGCCCTATCCAGCCCCGCAGCAGTCCCGCACCCCCTCGGTTTCGAGCTCGGTCACTTCCAATTATTTTCCCCGTGAAATCCACTCGAGCATTTACCTGACAAGTAAGTACAATCGCATATTCTATTTAGAGAACGGGCCAGCCCTTTCAGAACGCCCTCTTTTCTTCGAATTAGGTCTTGAATTCCCGTTACGCCTCACCGAGCAGGCTTGCGTTTTCGAACCGCGTTCACCGACGCGTCCACACTTTCCTGTGACAATTCCCGCAGAAATGTTTATCTTCGTTCTTCGTTCACGGAGGCCGAGCCCGCCCATGCATCGCCGCGACTTTGTCCAACTTTCTCTCTCCACTCTCGCTGCCTCCGCCTTCCCGCCCACGCCGCGCGCCTCCGAACTACCCAAACTCCAGGAACTCGCCCTTTCCAAAGGCCTCTTCTTCGGCACGGCCGTTTCCGACTCCCAGCTCCGCCGCCCCGAATTCACTGCTCTCCTCCTCGACCAATGCTCCATCCTCGTCGCCGAAAACCAAATGAAGTGGCGCGCCACGCACCCCGAACAAGGCCGCTTCGATTTCACCCAAGCCGATTTTTTCATGGACTTTGCCGAATCCAACCACCTTCATGCCCGCGGCCACAATCTCTGCTGGCACGAACACAATCCCCCCTGGCTCGACTCCGCCATCACCCAGCAAAACGCCGTCTCGCTCCTCACCGCGCACATTCAAACCGTTGTGGGTCGCTATAAAGGTCGCATCCATTCCTGGGACGTCCTCAACGAGGCCATCGACCCCACGCACAAAAATCGCCACGGCCTTCGCAATTCTCTCTGGCTGCGAAATATCGGCGAAGACTACATAGAGCTCGCCTTCCGCATCGCCGCCGAAAGCGATCCCTCGGCGCTCCTCACGTACAACGACTACGACATCGAAACCGACTCTTCCAGCCAGCAAGCCAAACGTGAAGCCGTCCTCGATATGCTCCGCCGCCTCACCAAAAAAGGCGTCCCCATCCAGGCCCTCGGCGTGCAATCCCACCTGCGCACCAACGAAGGTACCCCCACCTGGAGCGGCCTAAACAAGTTTCTAAGGGAAATTGAAAAACTCAACCTGCAGGTCTTTGTCACCGAACTCGACGTCGACGATTCCTTTATGCCCGCCGACATCCCCGAACGCGATCGCCAAATCGCCGAACTCTACCGCAGCTTCGTCGAAAACATCCTGACCCACAACTCCGTAAAAGCCATCCTAACCTGGTGCCTCTCCGACAGCCACTCCTGGCTGCAAAACTTCCGCCCTCGCGAAGACGGCCTGCCTCAGCGCCCTCTTCCCTTCGACGCCCAGCTCAACCCCAAACCCGCCTTCCTCGCCCTCCGCGAGGCCATCGCATCCAAAGGTTTGAGCCACCAGCGTTGAGCGACCAAGCGTTGAGCCGCCTCAAGCGCGAGGCCCGACGCTCCGTGCCCTCCGTGTTAAAATCCCCCAAACGTCATCCACGTTAGAGATCCTCGCGGGAATACAGTGTTGAGAACAGTCTGGCAAGCACGCCAGCCAGAACCTTGCTCTAAACGGAGTCTTACATGCCGCGCAGTTCTTCGAGAGGGCGTCTCACCGCACGTTTGCTCTTCGCAGCGATCATCGCAAGCGTCGCCGGCTGCGGGCGGACCATCTCCCCGAGCGAACTCCCCGGCACCTGGACAATCAGCCGCAGCTCGCAACACCTATTCCCGGCCGATTTCGACGTCACCTCCGCCACTCTCGTTTTCAAAAGTGACGGAACGTTCACGGCCTCCGGCTTGCCTCAAGAGATCGTTCTCCTCCACGCCACCGGCAGCGACGCCGTGGCACGCATCAACGGCTCCGGCAGGTGGGTATTACTCGAGCGACTCGGCTTCAGCGACGCCACAGGGTTCATGCTCGAATTCAAGGCCATCCAGGGCCCGGCACAGTACAAAATCCCCTTTTCAACGATGCTTTTTTCTGTCAGCAAAACTGAGGGCGTCGTGAAAATCCACTATTTTCACGACGATCCCGACCTAGGCAGGAAAGTAGAGTTCGAGAAACGGAAGTGAACGGTATTCGATCTTTCTAAAGCACTTCAGGGTGTATTGGCCGGCGTATAGCTTGGCGCGTGCGGTGTCAACTTGCGAATCACAAATTCCTGAAGTATATTTGCCGCCGCCGTTGTGCCAATTCCGATAAGCGTGTTTTCGAACGTCAATTCCACTCCACGATCCGTCGCTGGGTAGTAGAGATTCGAGATTCCGCCCGCTGCAAGCCCGCCGAGCATGCTCGAGTAATTCGCCTGCCAGCGCCCGCTGTCGCCCTTGCAGATAACCGCATTGGCGATGGCATAGAAAATCCGTGATCGCTTGCTGCCGCTTCCTTTGTAAAAATAGCGCGGATCCTGTTTCAAAAGGGACGGCAGCACTGCGCTTCCTAGGAACGTGCCAGCAACAAAATTGGCATACGATGCGCCATACCGCTTTCCAAAGCCCTGCGCGCCTTGCCCATATCCGCTGAACGAATCCGTGGCCTGCTGAATTCCCGCAACGGCTCCGGTCAGCCCAAAGTTGACCGGGTCCACGGTAGCCTTCCACGCCAGCTCAAACTTCTGCTTCGCGTTAAGAGGAACCGCCGCGGGATCATAGGTCACATAGAAATTCGGAACGACACCCAGAACGCGCTGCTTCTCTTCATCCTTAATCTCCGCCTCCGCCAACTCCGTCCGGGTCATGGTGACCTTCACCTCGGTCGAAGTGCTGGCGACCACCAGCGCGATCGGTGGCACAACGTAGCTTTCTCCCGAATGCAGCGTCCCTGAAAACATCTGAATCGCGAAACCTGTCGACGTAGCCGCCAGTCGGAATGGCCCCGGTACGATGCCCACAAATGAGAATTGCCCATCGCCATCCGACACCACCTCTTGGCTCACCGAGGCATCCTCAAGCGAGAGCCGCACCAGTGCTCCCGCAACGGGAGTTCCTGTTGGATCGACAACCGTTCCCCCGATCGATCCTGCCACTTGCGGGCCTGCCAACTGCTCGCGCGCCTGAGCCCGTATCCCGTCTGCGCCCGGCAAACTACGCTCGACGCTCCTCTCCAGTGACTCTTGAGCCTGAGCCTCTGCCGGAACGCTGCAAACCACGAGCAAACCGATCCCTAGCGATCCTATGACCGCACGGCCGAACCAGCCTCCGAGGCCTAACAAACTCCGGCAGCCCCGCATGCTCATGCGGCCAAGGCCCGAGCGCTCGCTGTTTCTGCCCAAAGCCTTAATTCCCAAGCTCGTTTTCGTGCGAGTCATGCGAATCGCTCTATACTATCCCTTCTATCTTTCTTCCTGAAACTGTTCAACCAGGTTCCCGCGGGTCTCGCACAGCAAAGCCACCGAAGTACGCAATCCTTCCGCGAACGAATTCTGTTAGATGACGGCCAGCTACTTCTCGGTTGGTTGTATTTCCGTCCAACCTTGATGCGCAATTCCCTTCTCTCGCGACCGTACAAACTAGGCGTGCACACCAGCCTCCAAATCGTGAGCCTGCGCATCGTCTATTGGATCGCTTTCAGACGCAGCTTAACCCATTTAGGCAATCATGCGGCCGGAAGCACTCATTCCGTTAGCTGGCCGATAGGACAGTTGGCAAAATTTCCGCCTCGCCCGCGATCGCGAACCAGGTTGCTTCCTTTTGATGTGCCAAAACCAGCCTTGAATTCCCGTATACCCTTGCACGCAAAACTGGCGCCGTATTCCGGCCGCAAGGAACGACGCCGGCTACCAAGAGGTGACGACGATGGCGGGCGCATATCGCAAGATTGACCCGCGAGTTGACTGTCATCCGAATTCGACGGCGCCACCGGCAACCTCGCCGAGTTTTTCTGACCGGCCGGGAAATACAGGAATCCATATTTTCCGCTGCAAGATGCCGTCGTTTTCATACGTAGTCGGGAAAACCGAATTTTCGCAGCAGATGTTACTTGTTCTTAATATATATATTCTTGCGTCTAACTTCCCGCGAGTGTATTGTCCCTGAGCTTTGCGAGTCCTCAGTGGTTTCAGGAGAAAATCTATGCCATATTCGCCCCGATTTACGGCCCTGATTTTGGGGTCGGCTTTGTTAACTTGCTCTGCCATACGCACGGCTGGCCAGACCGCTACGAGTGAACCATCTCCGTTCTCTACCGAAGCCAGCCCAGGCTACACAAAAGCGGCGCCTATCGCGCTGGGTTCCGCGGCGGCGTCAAATTCAGCGGCTTCAGGCCTACTGCTGGTGTTCCCCCCGAACGCAACAACTTCCAGAGAAGTCTTCATGACCGGTAGGGGCGCTGCGAGCACAACCGCAGGCCCAAGTGGCGCGGCGGGAAACCACGCCAACCACTTCGGGGACATTCCCCGCAACCCCGGTGGGAACATTCCTGGTCTGCTGACAGTACCCACTTTTGCAGGCGCGTTTGCCGCTCAGGGAGGCCCCTCTGTCGGCAGAGTCTTCCCGTACATCATGATCGGAAATGATCCTCTCCTCGGTGGGAAGACGGAGATTCCCGCGAAGATCACAACCGTTTCGCTCAATCTTCTCAATGTACCTGCGGGTTTTTCTGCCAGTGTCCCTTTCAGCTTCGAGGATCTCTTAACGGATTCTCCGAACTTTGAGGAGGCAGACTACAGCTCGGGGCACCACATTCAGTTCGGCGACGCAGTTCAGCGCGCGGAGTTCTTCAACACGATGGGGGAAAACTGGCACACCACATTGGACCCGAGGGTCGAAAACCGCGTCACCTTCGACATACCGCGACACGTCCAAGTGCAGTTGCCGGACGGAAGCATCATCACGGTCCAATCGTACTTTGTTTTCCGCGCGGCTGACGGCACGGAGGGCATCGAGTTGCTGGACTTGCTGTTCAACGCCCTCTTTTTCAACCAAGCTGTGAACGACATTAACGCCAACAACTACACGACGGATGCCTTCAACATGCAGGCATGGCCCAATACCTTTTTGTTTTCAATCGACGCCCATGGGAACCCCCTCCGCGGCCTTGTGCTCGGTTTCCACACCTACATTTTCGATTCCTCCCAGACGCCTCAACCGCGCTGGATTTTCGCCTTCTCCAGCTGGATCTCGCCGGGATTGTTTGGCGCCGGATTCCAGGATGTCACCGCGCTATCGCACGAGACTTCGGAGGCCCTCAACGATCCGTTTGGAAACACGGCAGTACCACGTTGGCAGTTCCCCGGCCAGCCGCCGACTTCAACATTCTGCCAGGGGAACCTGGAAACGGGCGATCCTATCGAGGTATTGCCGAACGCCACCGTGAGCATAAAGCTTAAAGAGCGCAAGGAAGTCTTTACCTATCACCCTCAGACCGAAGCCTTGTTGCAGTGGTTTGAAATGGGGGCCACCTCGGATGCGATCGGCGGCGCGTTTAGCTATCCGGACACGACCGCACTGCCTCAGTCCGCGGTGCCCTGTCCAAAATAGCGCATTGCAAAAACTCGCTACGGAGAGAAGGCACCGGCATTTCCGGTGCCTTCTCTTTTTTCTTAAAGGCGACTAACAGAAGGATGCGCTGCTTTTAGTTTGGCTGTTGGCAGGTTGGCGAGCCGATGAGGGTTAGAACAAACTCTGTCAAGTCTTTGAGCCATGTTTCCACTCATGGCCCAGATTTTTCAACAGGTTCATTTTCCTGAAACGCGAAGCAAGACCAGTAATTCCGAGGTAGGCCAAGCGTCAGTCCTTGATGGTGCGTAATTCGTCCTTGAAAACTCCCAATTCGCTGTGGAATCGATGCTTGCTCTCATCGATCTCCAGCCGATTCTTGAGAAGTAGCTTCGCTTCTTCGGCGGCAGCGCGCAATTCCGGCTGCTTATCGACGTCGCTGGAAGACAACACGGCGTTAGCCAAGCGCCATAAACAGTTCTCCAGTTCCGTGATCCGCTTCACGACTTCGGGTGCCGACGTCTGCGCCTTGACGTAGCTATCAAGCGCCACTTCGCCTTCGATCTTCTCAATATATTCGCTGATGGTAGTTTCGCCGTCGTTGACAGGATGGACCACCCGCGGAACGATGCCGGCCAGTGGATTGTCATTGGGCATGCGACGAATTATAAATCACAAATCCGTCGAGCGGAATGTCTAACCGGGACGAGGGGCGAGCGCTACCCGCTCATCCGGGCATATACTATTTCTATGCGAGACACCAAGCTCGTTGTCGTCCAGTCGTACGCCAGCCGCCCCGAGGGGGATTTGGCCAAGGGTGCTCTCGAGGATGCCGGCATTCCAGCAATGATCCAGGCTGACACCGCCGGCGGAATGCGCGAGCACCTCGCGTGGTCCGGCGCGGGCTTTAAGATTCTGGTTCGCGAAGAAGACGCCACCGTCGCCCGCGAAGTGCTCGCTCCACCCACCGAATCCGCCGAAAACCCTGACGCGGCCTTCGAATCTGGCCGCGACTCTCAACCACCCTGGCGCCGATTTACCTAGTCAGTCCTGCTTACAGAGCCTCACGTGATGCGGCGTCAACAGACTTCGCCGGTGAAACTTTGCCAATGTATCGGGCTCGCGTCACTAGTTGTGGCTAATGGGTTGGATCCTTCTTGGCCTTAGGTATCTCAGAACCTCACAAGATTTGGTCCACCAGGATAAGCAGCAGGCCTTTGTGGGAGGAAGACTTAGCTACCGAGATCGCCGCGACGAGCAAGTGCGGTTATCCGATCGGCGGCACGGTAAGCCAATGCCTGAATGGTTGCGGTTACGTCGAGGGTTTTCTTCCTACGCAACAAATCCATCCTTTGCCGCGTTCCTCAATGACCTGAACATCCGAAAAGCTTGCATTCGCGAAGAGCTCGCGATGCTCATCAGCACTCAAGAGCGTCATACCCGTTCGCGAAGCATATTTTTCAGCAAGCTTGGAGGCCATCGTGTTTGCTCCTTTATAGACCTCCGCAACGACGACGAGCGCGCCGCCGGGCTTCACGACTCGGAAAACTTCGCGAATGTCCGCCGCCAAGTTCGGCCACCAAAAGTGGGTCTCCACGGCTGTGACGAGATCGAACATGTCGTCCGAAAACGGCAACTGAGACACAGAGCCATGCCGGACCTCGACCCGCCCTCCTTCTATCGCTCCCTCGTTGGTCTTCTTGGTGGCAGCGACACTCTCTTCGGAATAATCGACGCCGTAAGCCTTTCCCTGCGTAGCCATCGCGGCCAACTTACCGACCGTCCTGCCTCCACCACAACCTACATCAAGGATCGTGTAGTTCTTCTCTATCGCGATCTGCGCCAAGCCCCAATCCGTAAGCTTCGAATGGGACGAATTCATGCGCCACAAAATGAAGCGCCCCAGCCATCCCCTCGGCTTCTGGCACTGACTTACCGGTGCGCTCCTGCTGGCCATGCTTGTGCTCCTGCGTCAGGGAGACCTACCCACCATCTAGCCGCTCAACGTCCTCATTCTACCGATAGTGGCGAGAGTGCGTGACCGCGCCCGACGGAAATTGCCGATGACTTAGGGCACACCGTTAGTGGCGATTACTTCCGTGTGGCGACTTGCCGGGATTTGACCTCGGGAAAAAGGGGCCTCGGGAATGGACACTGTTGCGCCAAAAGCCAAAGCCTAATCGCTGCGCAGTGCCTCGATTGGATGCAAGGATGCGGCTCTGCGCGATGGCACGTAACTAGCGGCCAAGGCGGCCGCAAGAATAACCGCGCCCGAAACGCCAAACGTTAATGGATCCGCTGGCGTAACGCCAAAAAGGAGGGAGGACATCCAGTGGGAGAGCCCTCGCGCTGAAACCAATCCAACTGCACCACCAAGGCATGTAAGTATTAGGCCCTGCCGCAAAAAAAGAGCCTTGATCGTTCGGGGCTCGGCACCCACAGCGATACGGATGCTTATCTCTTTGCGACGCTGTGCAACGGCATAAGCCAGAACACCGTAGACGCCGATGATCGAAAGCGTTACGGCCATTACCGCGGCCATTCCAAGCAGAACAAGCGCAAAGGACCGGCGTTCCATCGTGAGTCTATTGAGGTCGCTTAGAGTTCGAACGTTCACCAAGGGCAAGCTGGAATCCACGGCGTGGATCTTCGCCGTGATTTCTTTCAGTAGGCCTTCCGTGCCGGCGCGACTGCTGCGCAACGCAAAGGCGACGCCGCGGCGAAGACCCGGGAAATAGACGATCGCAGGCGGCTGTCGATCGACACCATCGTCATAGACGTTTTCCGCAACGCCTACGATGACGTTCCACGGGCCGGTGCCCATGCGGATGCGTTTGCCGAGCGCATCCTGCGAGTCACCCCAATTCTCGCGAGCCATGTTCTCGGAAATTATGGCCACGCGAGGAGGGCTGACCAGGTCGCTCCATGCGAAATCCCGGCCAGCGATCAGCCGCGTCCCGAGCGCGGCAAAGAGGCCCGGGGAAATAGACTTGATGGTTCGGTTCGGGGGGATTCTGTCAACTGCCGTCTTACCCTCGACGGAGACGGGGTTGCCGTTATGGTATTCCAGTTCGAGTGGCAAGGCCGTGGCAAACCCTGCCGCGGTAACTCCGGGAATAGCGGCGAGTTCGTGGAGAATATCAGCTTGCGTTTGGGCTACGCGCTCGGGCTCCGGTATCTGAGCTTCGGGAATAAACAGCCGGACCGTCTGAATCTGAGCGGGGTGAGTAAAGCCCGGTTTCACGGCGCTCAACGCGATGAAGCTGCGAACCAGCAACCCTCCTCCGACCAACAAGACCAGAGCAAGCGCTACTTGTGCCACAACCAGCACATTTTGTGCGTGCACCTGCTCCGCACTCGGGCTGGCGCCCCGCGCGTTTTGCAGTCTGCTGCTGAGGCCTGATTTCAGGAGTGCTATGAATCCAAACAGCGTGCCTGATAGCAAGGTGCAGGCCAGCGCAAACAAGAGACTCGTTGAGTCAAGCCCTATTTCGCTGATTCTAGGCAGAGTGCTCGGTCCATGGGTCAACAGCACGCGAAGTGCGCCATACGCGAGAGCTAAACCAGCAGCGCCGCCGATAGTAGCCAAGACGAGGCTCTCTACGATTAGTTGACGAGCGATTTGCCCCCGACCTGCGCCAAGCGCCGTTCGGATGGCAAACTCCTCGCGCCGGGCGTGCGCCCGCACCTGCACCAGGTTCGCCACGTTCGCGCAGACCAGCAAGAGCACTATTACCAACGCTCCCATCAGAATCTCGAGGACGGCTCCGACGTCTCCAACGACATCCTGCTTCAGCGGATGAATGTTGGGTTTGACGCGCAGCTCCTCAAGTGCTTGCCCCCATTGGGCGTTCCCCGCTCCCCAAATGCTCAGCACCCGCGCCAGGTCTTGACTGGCTTGTGCAGGACTGACATCGGGTTTGAGCCTGGCGACGCCGGAGTAATCGGCGTCTGCGGATCCCGGAGCCCCGCTGGCTACGCTTTGTGCCAGGAACACGTCAGGGTCAACGTTGAGGAATTCAAAGCTCCGAGGCATTACACCGACCACCTGATAAGGGACGAAATCGATGAGGACCAACTGACCCCGTACGCTCTCGCTACCGCCGAATCTGCGCTGCCAATATTTGTAGGAAAGGATGACAGCTTTCTGCGCACCCGGCACCTCATCCGCGCTGGAGAACCAGCGGCCCAAATAGGGCTGCACGCCGAGCGCAGGTAGGACTCCGTGCGTCATGGATACGGTCGCAACCTGTTCAGGGTCGCCGGCGCCGGTGACCGCTGCCGCGCCAACCGTCCAAACGCCGAAGTCGGCAAAGCTCCGTGCCTGCTCGTTGTAGGCGGCGTACATGTCCAGTGTAAGAGGCCAGTCGTTTATGACTTGGCCTGAAAACACCGCGGAGTTAGAAACGCCTATCAGCTTCTCCGGCTCTGCATAAGGGAGGGAGCGAATAAGCACGGCATTGACGACGCCGAAGATCGCAATGTTGGCGCCGATTCCCAAGGCGAGCGTTAGCAGCGCAGGCACGCTGAAACCTCGCTTGGTCCAAATCATCCGCAGCGCGTACCGCACATCGCGCGTGAAATTGTCGATCACGTTTACGCCTCTCGTATCGCGACACTCTTCCTTCGTCTTCTCCAGCGGTCCAAACCGGCGGCGCGCCATCATCCGAGCTTCGGATTCGTTGAAACCGGAAGCTATGGCTTCCTTGACGAGCTGCTCCAAATGAATTTCGATCTCGTGTTGCAGATCGGTATCTGCCCGAGATTTCCTGAATATCGAACGAAGGCGATGCATGAACACGCGATAGACTCGCATAACCGTTGTTCCTAAGCGGTTTCGATTAAGAGTTGGACAGCGGAGGAGAGCCTGTTCCAGCTATCAAGTTCGCGGTCGAGTTGTTTCCTACCCGCACGCGTCAGTGAATAAACTTTCGCAGGGCGCCCAAGATCAGAGTCTTTCCACTCGGCGCGAAGCCAGCCTTGTTGTTCGAGTCGATGTAGTGCAGGGTATAAGGAACCCTGGCCCACTGCGAGGACCTCGCCGGAAAGCACTTGAATGCGCTTTGCAACCGCCCAGCCGTGAAGCGGCCCCGTCGCAATAGTCTTGAGGATCAGGAGATCGAGTGTTCCCTGCAGCAGGTCTGAAGGCTTAGGCATGCTGATACCTCGACTATCGACAATATATCACCTCGACTATCGACAATGCAACAGATCCTGGAATGGCTATCGAAGATGTGGCGTGAGGTGAAGCGCGACCTTCATACTGGTTTTGCTGCCCGATCACTCCCCAAACATCCAAACTCA
>Ga0210409_10006282_pt1 | contig 12389 bp, 6 predicted proteins | sample IncBWH17MmetaG_FD_161649 | JGI IMG/M metagenome (GOLD analysis project Ga0210409, IMG submission 161649) | Forest soil microbial communities from Barre Woods Harvard Forest LTER site, Petersham, Massachusetts, United States - Inc-BW-H-17-M | ecosystem: Environmental > Terrestrial > Soil >...
TCTGTCTCTCGTGAAGACGAAGCCGAACTCTCTGGTCATCTCCCCGAGCTCCATGATCTCCCACGGCCAGAAGACTTCGAAGCCTCGGTCAGTGAGCGCAATCGCCTCGGCATGGAAGATCTCGGTTTGCGTTCCGATCTCTGGCAGTCCGGTGCCTCACAAGGCTCACCCGATGAACTGGAATCCCTCGCCGCCAACCTGACCCAAGCCGTTGAGCCTCTCTCCGGGAAAGATAAGTGGAAGCTCGCCGCCGTTTACGCTGGCAAGTACGGCGGCGCCCACCGCCAGCCCTGGGATCAACTCGTCACCTTCGTCCGCCTCGTTCATCGCGAGGCTGCCAACGCGCAGGAATCCTTCCTCAAATTCGGCCCGCAACTTTCTCATGAACATCCGCTCGAGGATCAGGAGCGCATCGCCGGAGAAATCCTCGCTCACCTCGAAGGCGGCGGCAAACTTGGCTCTTTCGCGCTTCTCACGCACAAAGCCTGGAGCCACTTCATCGAAGCAACCAGGATCAAGAACGCCCGCCCGCGGCTCCCGGAACACTTTCAGGCCCTCTGCCAGCTTGCGCGCCTCATGAACCTGCGCCAGGACCTCGCCGGCCGCTGGGACCGCCAGATGGCTGCCCTCGGCACGCCGCCTTCCGCCGAAATGGGCGAAGAAGTTGAAAAAACGCTCATGCAGTTTTGTGATGCCATCGAGAATTGCCTCGGCTGGCATGAGCACACCTGGCTCCCGCTCGAACAGCAACTCGAGGATCTCGGTTTTCGCTGGGAAAAATTTCTTGCCGAACAGCCTCCGGTTGTCGGCGCCGACGGCGAACTGGTGCGCCTCGGCAAAGCCGTCAATCAATCCCTCCTTCCCATCCTGGACTCGCGTTACAAGAAGCTGAAGCTGCTCCAGCTCGAAGAGGAAATCCGCGACCTCAAGAATCGTCTCAAGCTCGCCGCTCGCCTTAGGAAATCCTCCAAAGTCATTTCCAAACTCCTCGCTGCCGTGAAGGACGAGGATTCGAATGACTACCGCGACGCCTACGAGCGACTCCTGGAACTCAAAAGCCGCCAGGCCGATCTCGATCTTCGCCGCGCCTTGCTCAGCAAACTCGAAAGCGCCGCGCCTTCCTGGGCCGCCGCCATTCGCAATCGCACCGCCGCACACGGCCGCGGCGAGCCGCCTCGCGATCCCGCCGCCGCGTGGACGTGGCGCCAGCTCAACGACGAACTCGATCGCCGCGCCGGCGTTTCTCTCGAAGCGCTCCAGTCGAGGAGCGAAAAGTTTCGTGAGCAGCTTCGCCGCGTCACTGTCGGACTGATTGACCGGCGCGCCTGGTCCGCCCAGGCTCGCCGCACTTCTTCCCGCCAGCGTCAGGCGCTGGTCGGATGGCTGGACACCATTCGCCGCATCGGCAAAGGCCACGGCATCCGCGTTGCTCTCCTCCGTGCCGAGGCCGCCAGGAAAATGTCCGAATGCCGGAGCGCCGTTCCTGTCTGGGTCATGCCTCTTTCTCGCGTCGTCGAAAATTTTGACCCGCGCACCACACGCTTCGACGTCGTCATCATTGACGAAGCCAGCCAGAGCGATGTCATGGCTCTCGTCGCTCTCTACCTCGGAAAAACCGTCCTCGTCGTCGGCGACCACGAACAGGTCAGCCCGTCCGCCGTCGGCCAGGATCTTGGCATCATCCAGAACCTCATCTTCCAGTACCTCCCCGGAATCCCCAATTCCGATCTTTACGATGGCCAGATTTCCATCTACGACCTCGCGCGCCAGTCCTTCGGCGGCACCACTTGCCTTGTCGAACATTTCCGTTGCGTCCCGGAAATCATCCAGTTCAGCAATCTGATTTCCTACGACTACCGCATCAAGCCTTTGCGCGATGCCAGCCGCGTTCGGCTACGCCCTCACACCATCGCCTATCGCGTTTCCGGCTCCAGCCGCGATGGCAAGGTCAATCGTCAGGAAGCCCTGGCCACCGCATCACTCCTCGTTGCAGCTATCGAGCAGCCGGAATATAAGAAGAACGACGCCGCACAACCCACCAGTTTCGGCGTAGTTTCTCTTGTTGGCGACGAGCAGGCCATCGAGATTGACAATCTCCTCCGCGCGCATCTTTCGCCCGACCGCTATGAACTCCATCATCTCCTGTGCGGTAACGCCGCCCAATTCCAGGGCGACGAACGCGACGTCATCTTCATCTCTTTGGTTGACACGGCGCAGCGCGGTCCGCTCTCTCTCCGCGACCAGGAACTCTTCAAGCAGCGCTTCAACGTAGCCGCCAGCCGCGCCCGCGACCAGATGTGGATTGTCCACTCTCTCAGTCCCAACAATGACCTCAAGCCCGACGACCTGCGGCGCCAGTTGATCGAGCACGCCCAGGATCCCAGCCGCCTCATGCGGGCCCTCGACGAAAAGGAGAAGCGCACTCAGTCCGCCTTCGAACGCGAAGTCATGAAGCGCCTCAGTGCCGCCGGTTATCACGTTGCTCCCCAGTGGCGTGTCGGCGCGTTTCGAATTGACCTGGTCGTCGAAGGCGACGGCCGCCGCCTGGCCATCGAGTGCGATGGCGACCGTTATCATCCTCTCGAAAAACTTCCCGAGGACATGGACCGCCAGTCCGTTCTCGAGCGCATGGGCTGGATCTTCACGCGCATTCGCGGCACCGAATTCCTCCGCAATCCCGACCGCGCCATGAAGCCCGTTTTTGAAAAACTCCAGTTGCTTGAAATTTCACCGAACGGCGGAACTTCCGATACTCCCGCGAAAAAACAGCCGTCCGCCGATCTCATCGAGCGCGTCATCCGCCGCGCCGAGGAGCTTCGCGCAAAATGGTCGGCCTCAGCGGAATCCTCGTCCCGTCGTCAAAAAGAATTCCGCGAAGTCCCGCAGCCTGATGTAATTGTCTGACCGGCCACGATTAAATGGTCGCTTAGCCGACAATTCTCAGGAAACGCTCGAGTTTGCGCAACCAATCCTCTCTCCAGGGCGCGGCATGCTGCGCCCGAGCTTCCCCGAGACGCCCAATTCCGCCTGCTTTTCTCCTTCACCTTCTTTGCGCAAAGGGTTTTTTCTTAAACCATGCCCTACCGCCCGGCAACCCCTGCATCCCTTCTGATCCGTACGCGCGATCTTGCCGTCCGGCACCGCCCACGTTTCAGCTATACTCCGTCCCGCGACGACATTTGCCTGTCCAGTTGGGAGCAGCCTTGGCCAGATTCACGCGCAATCTAGCTCTTGTTTTTCTCTTGGCCGCCTCATACGCCGGTTTTCTGCGCGCTTCGACCCAATCCTCGCCGGCCACCACTGCTCCTGCCGAAACTAGTGTCACTTCCGCAACTTCTTCGCCAACTACTTCCGCCACCCCGACTTTGCACCAAGCAAAAATCACTTCCTACACCCTCCCGCCTGATCTCTATCGCAAAGCCCACAACCGCGGCCGCATCGGCTTCGCCTCCCGCATCATCGGCTTTTTCTACGGCCTCTTCGTTCTCTGGTTCATCCTCGGTCAGAAACTCTCCGCGAAATATCGCGATTGGGCCGAAAAAGTTTCTCGCCACCGCTTTTTGCAGGCGCTCATTTTCACGCCGCTCCTCGTCTTGACGATCGGCGTTGTTCAGCTTCCGAGCGATCTTTTTCAGGAATCAGTTCTGAAGATTTACAAAATTTCCGTCCAGTCCTGGCCCTCCTGGACTGCCGATTGGGCTAAAGGCCAGCTCCTCACTATCATCCTCGGCAGCTTGCTCGCCTGGATTCTCTACACCGTCATTCAGAAGAGCCCCCGCCGCTGGTGGCTCTACTTCTGGATCATCTCGCTGCCGCTCATGCTGTTCGTCCTGTTCATCTCTCCCTACGTCATCGACCCGCTCTTCAACAAGTACGAACCGCTCTCCACCAGGGCTCCGGGACTCGTTCCCGAACTCCAGCGCGTCACCCGCCGCGCCGGCCAGGAAATTTCTCCCGAGCGAATGTTCTGGATGAAGGCCAGCGACAAAACCGTCGCCACCAACGCTTCTGTCAACGGCTTCGGCGCCTCCAAGCGCATCATCATCTGGGACACGACCTTAGCCCAGGAAACCACCGACGAAGTCCTCACCGATTTCGGCCACGAAATGGGCCACTACGTCCTCGGCCACGTCTGGAAGGGATTTCTGTTCTTCGCAGCGCTGCTATTTGCACTCTTCTACGTCGGTTATCGTTCGATCGGCCGGCTACTCGCGCGCTCCGGCGCCGCCTGGGGTATCCGCTCCCTCGATGATTGGGCTTCGCTTCCCGCGCTTCTCTTTCTTCTCACGCTCTTCGGTTTTGCGGCGGACGCCTTCGGCAATACCTTCAGCCGCTATCAAGAGCACCAGGCCGATATCTATAGCCTCGAGGTCACCCACGGCATCGTTCCCGACCCCGGCCAGGCTTTTGCGCGTTCGTTCCAGATCTACGGCGAAACCGTTCTCGTCGATCCCGACCCCAACCCTGTCAACGTCTTCCTCTTCTTCGATCACCCCACGGTCACCGACCGCATTCGGCTCGGTGTCACCTACGACCCCTGGTCCAAAGGCGAATCACCCCAATTCGTTCCGTGACGCTCCGTTGTCTCACCTGCTTTTTGACTTGGCATTCCTCCGGGTTGAGCGTAAATTTCTTTGCACCAGCCACCCGAGGTGCTTATGAAGGTTCTATTCGGTGTCCCCTTGCTGGCGATCGCGGTTTTCCTCTTCGCTCCACCCCTACCGGAAGCCCCCACGGGCTTTGACAACAAAACCAATGGTCTGGTGGACGACGCCACTCACGCCGCCGATCAAGCCAAGTTCGAGGAAACCGAAGCCGTCTCCGATGGTCTCGGCCCTCTCTATAACGCGCAATCCTGCCGCGAATGTCACCAGAATCCCACCTCCGGCGGCTCCAGCCAGGTTTCCGAATTGCGCGTCGGCCACCACGGGCCCCACGGCGAGTTCGTCAATCCCGATATTCCGATTGCCCGCGGAACAGAAATCATCAAAGCCCGCTCGCTGGTAAATGACCGCGCCATCTGTCCGAATGCGGCGTTCCCCAGCACGGAAATCCAGGAGCGCGTGCCAGACACGGAAAAGATTCGCACCTTCCGCATTTCGCTGAATGTTCTAGGGGATGGTTTCGTCGAAGCCGTTGCCGATCAGACTTTCGTCGCCCTGGCCCGGGAGCAATGCAAGAAAAACCATAACAAAATCTGTGGTCAGGTTCTTTATGTCCCCGTCGTCGAAGCCCCCGGCCAGACCGCTGTCGGCCGCTTCGGTTGGAAGGACCAGCAAGCCAGCCTCTTGTCCTTTTCCGCCGACGCCTATCTCAACGAAATGGGCGTCACCAGCCGCCTCCAGCCGGACGAAGTCACCAACCTTTGCAACACCATCAGCGAGCCCAACGACAAGACTGGCCCCGACGGCCTCTCCGACATCGATCACTTCGCTCGTTTCGTGCGCGCCAGCGAAGCACCCGCGCGCGATGCACAATTGGCGCAGACTCCCCAGGCTCGCCATGGCGCCGAATTATTCGACACCGTTGGCTGTGTTACCTGCCACGTGCAAACCCTGACCACTGCTCCGGCCGGCACAAGCATCAACGGCGGCTCTTTCACCGTCTCCGCCGCACTCGGTGAAAAGCAATTTCATCCTTACGGCGACTTCCTCCTCCACGACGTCGGCACTGGCGACGGCATCGTCCAGTCCATGACCGAGCATTACGGCAAGAACATGTACCGCATCACCTGGAAAAATCTCTCCATTTCCGAATTCAACAACACCGCCAACAAAATCCGCACTGCCCCGCTCTGGGGTGTCCGCCTGCACTCGCGTCTGATGCACGACGGCGCTTCCGTCACGCTCCTCGACGCCATCCTCCGTCACCATGGCGAAGCCGAACAGGTCACCGAAAAATTCGAGAAGCTTAAACCCAGCGATAAGGAAGCCCTTCTCGAATTCCTTCGCTCCCTTTAGGCTTGTTGGGGGCGGAGCATGCTGCCCGGCAAGATGGTGCCGAGCAAGAGGGAATTTGCCTGCCTCTTACCCTGATCGGAGAACCGGCGTGAGCATTCGGCCTGTCCTAGTCAGCCCACTTTCTTCGCCCAGGCAAGTCCCAAGTGTCCGTCCGTACAGTAATTGTTTACGCAAAGCTCCCTTCCGAACCGCTTTGCCATCCCTCTTTCTCTGCTAGCCTGTAGATACGAAACGACATACCCCGCCCCGGGATTCTCATTGGTTCAAGCGGCGGGGCACGTCGCCTTTTTCTCAAATTAAGTCGTGGCTGCTCTGGCGGCCATCGCAATTTCTCCGCCTTTTGAGGCGATGAGGAGCACGTCGTGAAATTGGCATCAACTGTTTTTGTCACCACTGGAATTCTTGGCATGCTGGCCATTCCCGCTCTCGGTCAGGCCCCTCCGTCCGCCGGCCCAGCCAAAAATGTTTCCCGCACCACCAAAGCCGTCAATTACCGCCGCGCCGGCGCCGCCAAGATCGATTTTCAAGGCACCGAATTGATGCAGCAAGCCGGCGGCGAAGCCCGGGTGCAAAACAAAGGCAACCGCACGGAGATTGAAGCGAAATTCACCGGGCTCGACGAAGCCACAAAGTTCGGCCTCGAATACCTCACCTACGTTTTGTGGGCTGTTTCTCCCGGAGGCCGCGCCGTGAATCTCGGCGAAGTCGTCCTCAAGAACGGCGCCGGCGAAGTGAGAGCCATCTCCGACATGCAGACTTTCGGCATGATCGTCACTGCCGAACCCTATTTCGCCGTCACTCAGCCCGGCAACACCGTGGTTCTCGAAAACGTTTTTGGCCCTGCCACGCTCGGCAAAGTCGAAAACATTGACGCCAGCTACGAACTGATCGGCCGCGGCAGCTACTCCTCCTCCAACACCAAAATTGAAAACGCTATCTTCGGCATCGACCGCAAGACTCCGCTCGAACTCTTTGAAGCGCGCAACTCCGTGCGCATTGCACACATCGCTCTCGCCGATAAATACGCAACGTCCACGCTCGCCAAGGCCGAGCAGCAGCTCAAGAACGCCGAAGAAACCTACGCTCGCAAGAGCGACAAAAAATCCGTCATCGCCGCCGCACGCGAAGTCGTGCAAACCGCGGAGGAAGCCCGCGTCATGGCCGTAAAACAAAAGGCCGAGGAAGACGGGCAAGCCAGAATCGCCGCCGAAAAGAAAGCCGCCGAAGATCGCGAAGCCAGGGCCCGCGCCGACGCCATTGCTGAAGCGCAACGCCGCCAGGAAGCCGAGCAAGCCCGCCAGCAAGCTGAAGCCGCCAAGGCAGAAGCAGTTCGCATGAAGCAGGAAGCCGAGCAGGCCGCCGCCGAAGCCGCGCGCCAGAAAGCCGAAGCGGAAAAGGCTAGCGCCGCCGCTTTACTCCAGCAGCAAGCCGCGCAAGCCGCTGCCGACCAGGCAGCCAAGGACAGAGCCGCTGCGCAAGCGCAGCAGCGCGCCGCCGAAGCCGAAACCGAAAAGGCCCGCCAGGCCGCCGCGCAAGCCGAAGCCGAAAAAGCTCAGCTTCGCGCCCAGCTTCTTTCGCAACTCAATTCTATTCTGCAGACCCGCGACTCCGCCCGCGGCCTCATCGTCAACATGTCCGATGTGCTCTTTGACACCGGCAGCTACACGCTCAAGCCCGGCGCTCGCGAAAAACTCGCCAAAATTTCCGGCATCGTCCTCGCGCATCCCGGGCTCTCGCTCCAGATCGAAGGCCACACCGACAGCGTTGGCAGCGACGATTTCAATCAGCAGCTCTCCGAACGCCGCGCCGATTCCGTCCGCGATTTCCTCGCCGAGCAAGGCGTTCCCGGCTCGTCCATCACTGCCCATGGCTTCGGCAAAACGCAGCCCGTCGCCGCCAACGACACTCCCGAGGGCCGCCAGCGCAATCGCCGCGTCGAACTCGTCGTCAACGGCGACGCCATCGGCAACACCGCCGTGGCCTCCGCCGCCCCCGCGGCCCAGCGATAACCCAGCACGCGGCTTGTCCGGTCACTGGATGGTGTTCTACTACGCTTCTTTTGTGATGAACCTATCTGCCATTAACGCCGCCGAGCCGGCCCGTTCTTTCCAAAGGCGCTGATCGCAAGGTGTGCTGCATGCCCGATGCCGCACCCTTCGCGGTCCTTTCTAATTTCTAGTCGGCTGGAAAGATTCCGGGTAAGAAAAACGAGACGGGCCTCTCGAGGTACATCAAAATGGACAAACTAATGCCCGGCGTGCTCGACGGGCCCGGGAATGACAATGATGTAGGCGTCCGGCCGTCCCGGCCTGATCACGCGCGGCATGTTCCGAGCCGCGGGCGGTGACCCGAGATCTTTGTTCGTCGCATAGGGCGCATAAAACATCAGGTGGGGAGGAATCGCAACCAGCTTGTTGGTGCCAGGAACCAGCAGGTAGCCTTTGTCGGACATCATATAAACGATACCGGGTTTAGCTGGCGTTTTATATTTTCCGCTTTTGTACCCCTCGTCAATTTCGGCCTGAATCTGTTCTTCGCTCTTGCCCTTGGCGCGCTGTTCCTCAACGTATAATCTGGTGGCCAGAGTCGTTGCACTTCCTTCGGCGTTGAAGCATGTCGGCTCGAGGTTGAGCGGAGTTTGCCGGTCTACTAGGCAGGAGAAGCCATTCGTTCCTTCACGAATTTTTACGTACCCAGTCCGCTCCAATAAATAGACCGCCGCATGACCGGCGATCTCTGGAGGAGCCGCACTCTCCGCCAGCTTGATTCTCTCTTCCCTCGGCAAAGTAAAGTCATAGGCGGGTTTTGGCATGTCGGTCTGCGCAGCCGCAGCAAGGTTTGTCCCGAGAAGGACTACGATCGAAAGCATTTTGCGCATGTAACCGGCTCCCTGCCGCTTTTATGCCACCGGCATCCTCGCCGGGATAGACGCCCCCATTCTCGGTCCGTTAGCCGCCGGCCGCAGGCGGGGGGCCCAGAGCCGATCCGAGAGTCAGGCTTTGGGCGCCCCATATGCGGGTGGGGCTTTTGAAGTTTCCAGCCTTGGCCCTGAAGCGCGTTCCATGCGCTCCGGATGGTGTTGCGGAGGTTGCGCCTTTGCCTTTTCCCCTGCCATTTCGCTTAACCACTGCTCCCACCCCCCTTGTCTCCGTCTCCCTCGAGGAGTACGCTCTCCCCATCGTGCCCAACCTCGAAAAACACGCTCCCGGCGCATTTTGCTGGGTCGAACTGGCCACCTCCGATCAACCCGCTGCCATCGACTTCTACTCCAAAATCTTTGGCTGGTCCGCCAACAACATGCCCATGGGCCCCAACGACTTCTATACGATTTTCCGGCTCGAGGGACGCGACGCCGCCGCAGGGTGTACCCTTCGCCCCGAAGAGCTTTCCCATGGCGTTCCTCCCCACTGGAAACTCTACGTCGCCGTCGATAGTGCGGACGCTTCCGCTGCCCGCGCCGCCGAGCTTGGCGGCACCGTCCTGGCTCCGCCCTTTGACGTTTTCGATGCCGGTCGCATGGCTGTTGTGCAGGATCCCACTGGAGCCGTCCTTTGTCTCTGGCAACCCAACAAGAACGCCGGCACCGGCATCTCCGCGCCGCATGGCACGCTCTGCTGGGCGGACTTGAGCACGCCCGATCAGGCGCGCGCCGGTCAGTTCTATTCCGATCTCTTTGGCTGGCAGATGATGAAGGAAGACGAAGACCCTGCTCACAATTACTGGCACATCAAGAACGGCGAAGAATTCATCGGGGGCATTCCTCCTGGTTCCCAACACCAGACCGGCGCTCCCGCTCACTGGATGGCGTACTTCACCGCTTCCGATTGCGACGCCACTGCCGCGGCCGCAAAAAATCTCGGGGCCACGCTCTATGTGCCACCGACGGATTTTGCGGACGTCGGCCGCATCTCTATCATGGCCGATCCGCAAGGCGCAGCCTTCGCCATCTTCAAAGCCGCCGCCCGCGGAGCCTCTGGCTCATGATTTTCCTGCGCGTGCCCCGTCAACCCGGCCAAAGCCCCCCTTACAACTCGTTACCTCTATGGTAATCCAGTTATAAGATAGATATACCGTTAATGATGCGGTCCGGGCTCGGGATTCCTGCCCAAAGGCAAACCAACGGAAGAGTTGCACAAATGCTGTGCAACCTGAGTCTCTTAGAATGAACACTTGATGAAAAACAGGGGGAGGGGTCTCTTTCCACTTTCTGATTTCGATTTTCCAATTCCTCGACCTGAATGCTACAATCCGCCAACCAGATCATCCCACTTTTCTCACCGGAGGCCCCGAATGCATCGCCGCATCCTGACCCTGCTTGCCCTCGTTCTCGCGCTGACCGTTCCGTCCTTCGCGCAAGAGCATGCCGCGCATCCCGCTCCTGCCAAGGCAAAGTCCCCTACGCTCATGGCCGGCTACGGCGATTGGCATCACCCGGTCTCCACCAAGAACGCGCAAGCACAGGCTTTCTTCGATCAGGGACTGCGGCTCATCTACGCCTTCAACCACGATGAAGCCGCACGCTCCTTCCAGCGGGCCTCCGAACTCGATCCCAAACTCGCCATGGCCTATTGGGGCATCGCCGAATCTGTCGGTCCGAATTACAACGATCCAGCCAGTGAAGACCGTTTTGTGAACGCCTACGCCGCCATCGCGAAAGCCGAGACGCTCACCCCCGATACTTCCGAGAGCGACAAGGCTTACATCGCCGCGCTTGCCAAACGTTTTCCCGCCGATCCCAAATCCGATTTGCGCGCCGCCGCGGAGCAGTATCGCGATGCCATGCGCGAAGTAGTGAAGCGCTTCCCCGATGATCTCGATGCCGCCACGCTGCTCGCCGAGGCCGGAATGAACTTGCATCCCTGGGGACTTTGGCGCCCGGACGGTACCCCGGAAGCGGGCACGGACGAAATTGTCTCGACGCTCGAATCCGTAATTCGCCGCGAGCCCAATCATCTCGGCGCGATTCACTATTACATTCATTCCGTCGAAGCTTCCAACTCACCCGAACGGGCTCTAGCCGGCGCGAATCGCCTCGCCCAGCTAGCCCCCGCCGCCGGCCACATCGTGCACATGCCCGCGCACATTTACATTCGTACCGGCGATTACGAAGCTGCGCTGAAAACCAACCAAAAAGCCGCCCTCGCCGATCAGGCCTACATCAAGACCGGCGCAGCCGAAGGCATCTACTCCATGATGTATTACAGTCACAATCTGCATTTCATCGCCATGGCCGCGGCCATGAACGGCAACTATCTGGAGTCCCGCCGCGGCGCGCAGATGCTCGCTGCCAATGTGGGTCCGCACGTGAAGGCCATGCCGCCCCTCGAGGGCTTCATGACCGTGCCGCTGGCCGTCGAAGTGCGCTTTCACAAATGGAACGAAATTCTGAAAGCGCCGCAGCCGGACCCGGCCATGCACACCGCTACCGTGTTCTGGCATTTCGCTCGCGGCCTGGCCCTTGCCGGCACGGGAAAACTGGACGAAGCCGAAGCCGAGCACAAGATTGTTGCCGAAGTGGAAGAGAAGACGCCGCCGGATGCCATCTTCCAGATGCCCATCAACAACAAGACCAAGGACATTCTGAAGATCGCGGAAAATGTGCTGGGCGCAAAAATCTCGCTGGCGAAAAACGATATGGACGCCACCGTGAACCAGTTGCGCGCCGCCGTCGCTGCTCAAGATTCGCTGAAGTACGACGAGCCGCAAGACTGGTTCTATCCGGTGCGCGAATCTCTCGGCGCGGTGCTTCTCAAAATCGGTGATTATGCCGGAGCCGAGGAAGTTTTCCGCGCCGACCTCGATCGCAATCTCCGCAACCCGCGTTCACTCTTCGGCCTTGAGGAGGCCCTGAAGGCCCTGGAAAAAACCTACGACGCAGGTTTCGTCCGCAAACAGTTTGACGCCAGCTGGAAGGGCTCCGCGCGGCCCACCGTCGACGACCTCGTCTGACCCATCAACCACCAGCGCCCGGTCACGCCGCCTTCGCGCATGAGGTTGATTTCCATGCGTCAAACAAAAAAAGAGGGAGCCAACTTCGCTCCCTCCTGTTAAGAAAACCGCCGCAACCAGCTACTTATGGCCGGAGTGCGTGATCCGCGCCATGATGTCGCGCCGGCTGTCGAGCACCGTGGAACCTAAGAATTCCGCGCGCTCTGCCGGACTCCACTTGCTCATCGTCGTCGTGATGGCTGCCGCCCACTTGTCCATGCCTTCGGCACTGGGGTAGGTGATAACCACGCAGCGCGTCGACGGCGCCCCCGTATTTACGTACTGCTCGTCCACGCCGTAGTACGTTGCCACGCCCTTCTTGACCTGTTCGTCAAACGTCGGGACCAGGAGCTTCTTGAGCGTTGCGCTGTAACTCTCCAGCTTGTCCGCCTTGGCGTTCGAGCAGACCACGCGCAGATACGCCGGTGTTCCACTGCCTGC
>Ga0210409_10006283_pt1 | contig 12387 bp, 8 predicted proteins | sample IncBWH17MmetaG_FD_161649 | JGI IMG/M metagenome (GOLD analysis project Ga0210409, IMG submission 161649) | Forest soil microbial communities from Barre Woods Harvard Forest LTER site, Petersham, Massachusetts, United States - Inc-BW-H-17-M | ecosystem: Environmental > Terrestrial > Soil >...
AACGGTCCGAAATCTTTCAGCAATGCCGCATACGGAGTCAATTCGTAGGCACCAGCGCCCAATCCAAGATGTTCGTTGCCGGTCGGAAATCCGGCTTCCAGTCCAAAAACGACGGCAGGAACGCTCGGACTGCGCCGAACTGCCAAGTATTTGAGGATCGCTGAAACGTCGCCCAATCCGTACGAAGCCTCAGCGCCTTCGTTGTGATAGGCCATCGGCACGTTTACGGTGGCTCCTAACCTCTCAACCAAGCCGAAGCAGGCTTCCGCATAGGGCAGAGCCGCATTGGCCTCACTCTTCCTTTGGCGGTAATCGGTGCCGAACCGCAACGTCAGCTCCCCGGGTTCGTCTGGCAATACCTCTTCGGTGATAATGGGGTTGATAAAGTTGGTTTCGGTTCGGTTGTCGCTCTCGGCGGCCCACGCTCGCACTACGACCAATAAGGCGGCGGCTGTGGTTAAGAAGCGGCTCGTCAAATGTTTGAGCAGCGACCATCGTTTCTTCAAAGCACTATTATTCCGATTCATCTCGCTTGGGTAATCCATCCCCACATACATCGAGTAATAGGCCGGCAAGCGAGGCTTTGTCAGAACTCGATGTCCCATAATTCGGCGGCGCGTTCGAGCTCGATGAGGGCTTTGGCAGCATCGGCCAAGGCATCGTTGTAGCTCTGATGGATGTCGTTGTCGGCACGTTGGGCGTCCAAGAGGTCGAGCAGCGTGGTCTGACCATGTTCGTAGCTAAAGCGTTTGGCGGTCAACACATCATCAGCGCCTTTGAGCAATTCGCCTTGGAACTTTTGCACGCGCTCCTGCATGACCTGATAGGTATAGACCGCTTGTCGGATTTGCACTTCGGCCTTTAGTTCGGCAGATTGCAGTGTTTTCTCGGCTTGCTCGGCGGCAAACTGTGCCGTTTGAATTTCGGCACGCTGGCCATGCCAAAGCGGCAGCGGCAGCGAGAAACTCAGCGTGAGCCAGTCGTCGTGCTCTGTCGGATTGATGATATTTTCGGTCGCCGTGTTGTACAGGTAGTTGAGGCCAACGTCCACATCGGGCACACGATTGGCCTTGGCGAGATGAATGCCGCTTGTCGCGCTGTCGCGCACGTGCCGCAAGGCAATTAAGTCAGGACGGTTTTGCAGGGCTGCAGCAGTAAGTTGGCTTGGCTCGAAAGTGCGCGGCTCCAATTCCAATTTGCCTCGCAACAAGAACGTGGTCTGGCCGCGATTGCGACCCAGGAAAGTGTTTAAGGCAAGTTGTGCTGTCCGCGCATCGTTCTGGGCATTAAGCAGGTCATTCTGAGACCGGAGTTCATCGACGCGCGATTGGGTAAAATCAGTTTGGCCGATGTCGCCGGCATTGTAACGATGACCCTGTGCGATAACGAGTTGGCTGAGATAATCAGCGGCCTTGCGTTGCTGTTCAAGAGTGCGCTGTGTGGACAGAGCGTCGACGTAGGCTTTGGATGCGTCAAGTCTTAGGTTGCGGAGAAAATCATCCAGTGTGGCGGCGGCGGCGCGGTAAGCTTGGTCAGCCACACGTCGGCGCCACTTACGCTTGCCAAAGTATTCGATGGGCTGGTCTATACCGACGCTCCTGCCTTCGGGTTCGGTCTGCTCCACGAGGTGGCCGTTTTGGTCCCGCCGGTATACGCCGTTGAAACGCATGTCGCGGTTGCCGTACAAGGACAGCGTGGGATTGGGAAATTCCCTCGCGATGGCCACCGCAGCCTTGGCGATGTCCACATTGTAACGCTGTGCGGCATAGTCAAGATTCGCGGCCGCGACTTCACTCAGGAATTGACGAAAGGTGATTTCATTCGTCGCCGGTAGGGAATTTGTGACGACCCAGGTGGACAGCGGCGCGCCTGGGTTGTTGGTTGTCATGTTTGCAGCAGCCACCAGCCTGACTAACAGCAGGGACAGTAATGACATCACAACAAGCGCTCGAAATTCAAAGTTTGGTCTCATGGGAATGAAGTTTTTTAAATCAATTCCTCGCGGGCGATGAACGGGCTTTGACTAGCAACCGTTTTTCCACAGCGTAGTACACGGCGGGCAATACCATCAGAGTTAGCGCTGTCGCCGTGATGAGGCCGCCAACAATCACAGTGGCAAGGGGTCGCTGCACGTCGCTGCCGACAGAGCGAGACAACGCGGCCGGGAGCAGGCCCAGCGTGGCTACTGAAGCCGTCATCAGCACGGGGCGCAATCGCTCGCTCGCGCCGCGCCGCACGGCTTCCCTCAGATCAGGCTCAACCTCTCGCCAACGATTCAGGTTCGACACCATAATGACACCGTTTTGGACGGCGACCCCGAAGAGGGCGATGAATCCCACGGCGCTGGATACATTTAATGTCATGCCACGCAGTTGAAGCGCGGCCAAACCGCCCACCAGCGCCAATGGCACGGTCAGCATAATTATTGCAGCAAAACGAGCCTGACCGAAGGCGGCGAACAGTAGGAGGAAGATCAGGCCCAGCACTGCCGGAATGATAACCGCCAACCGCGCTTGCGCCCGTTGCTGATTCTCAAACTGTCCTCCCCAGGCAATCTCGAATTTTTCGCGGTCGTATTTGATCCCGCTCCCAATGGCTCGTTGGGCTTCCGTTATAAACGAGGCGAGATCACGCCCGCGTAAATCGAGCTTAACGGTTAACTGTCGGCGGCTCATCTCGCGGGCGATGGTGCTCTCACCGGGACCGAGTTTGATCTCGGCACAATCAGCCAATGGGATGCGCCCGCCACTCGGCGACGAAATAGTCAAACTGGAGATGGCATCCGGGTTGCCCCGCACCGATTCGATGAAACGCACATTCACATCGTAACTCTTGTCGCCGACGAAAACCCGGGTCACGGCCTTGCCGCCAATGGCCGTTTCAATGAGGTCGTCAACATCCGCGACATTAATGCCAAAACGGGCGGCAGCCTGACGGTTCACCTTGATTTGGAGTTGAGACACCGGTGGCTCTTGGAAAATGCCCACATCCACGGCGCCATGTATACTTTGGAGGGTGTTGACGATGTCCTGCGCGATACGCCGAGTCTCGATAAGATCGTCGCCATAAATCTTGACGACCAACTCGGAGTGTGCACCGGCAATGGCGTCGTAAACCATGTCGCTCATCGGTTGCGTGAAACCGAACTGCATACCCGGCAACTCGGCATTGAGTTTCTTGTTAATCCGTTCGATGAGTGCCTGCTTGTCGCCGCCCCACTCCTGGTAGGGTTTCAGACCAATGCAGCTCTCAATGTGCGAAAATGTCCAAGGATCGGTAGCATCGTCATTGCGACCTGTCTGCGTGACAACATAGGAGACCTCTCGGAAAGTGCGCATCACTGCACGGAAATCGTGAGCCATTTCCGTCGCCTTCTTAATCGAGATACCGGCAGGCAATTGGATTTGCATCCAGAGGGAACCTTCGTCAAGGTAGGGCAGGAACTCACGGCCAACTGTGAGGGCGAGCACCACCGCAAGTCCGGCGGCAGCCAAGCCGGGTGCCAGGGCGATTCCAGGCCGGGCCACAATCCGCAGCAACAGCGCATCGTATCGTAACCGCAGCCACTCAAAGAGAGGGTTGTGCCAAGTCTTGCCCGCCTTGCGGTAGGTGATATAAGTCAGGGCCGGGATCGTGCCCAAGGCGAATAGCAGCGCCCCGAGCAGCGAATACCCGACCGTGAAGGCCATCGGAGTGAAGAGCTTTTTCTCGACTCGCTCGAAGACGAACAGCGGCAGGTAGGCGGTGATGATGATGAGCGTGGCAAAGAAGATCGGCTTGGCGACCTCCAGCACGGCTTCGAGCGTGTCAGCTTCTGTCAGAGGTCTGTCTGGGTTCCGCTCGCGGCGGCGCAGCACGACTTCCATCAGGACAATCGCGCCGTCCACAATGATGCCGAAGTCAATCGCGCCGAGCGAAAGCAGGTTGGCGGGAATGTTCGTGTAGTGCATCATCACGAAGGCCCACAGAAGCGAAAAAGGAATCGTCAGGGCGACCAACAAGGCGCCTCGAACACTTCCCAAGAACAGAATCAGCAACAGCACGACTAGCCCCATGCCCTCGATCAACGTGCGGCAGACCGTATGGAGCGTGACGTTCACAAGTTCGGTACGGTCGAGATACGGCACAACCTTTACATCAGGCGGCAGGACCCGCGTGTTCAGCTCCACGACCTTTTTGTGGATCCCATCAAGCACCTTTGAGGGGTTTTTACTTCGCAGCAGCAGGGTGATGCCTGAGACGGCGTCATCGTCATTGTCCTTGCCCAAAATGCCCTGGCGCTCAAATACACCCATTTCGGCGTGGCCAATGTCCCTTACGAAAATTGGTGTTCCTGCTTTTTGTGTGATGACAATGTTCTCCAGGTCCTCGACTTTGGTGATGGCACCCAGGCCACGCACCACAAAGCTTTGCTGACCCCGCACAATCACGCTGCCGCCAGAGTTCACATTGTTCGCCGAAATGGCCGACTCGACATTCGCCAGTGTGAGATTGTATTGCGCCAGTTTGTAAGGATCGATGAACACTTGGAATTGGTAGTTCTCACCACCAAAGGGATTGATATCAACGACACCCGGCACCTGTTTGATGCGCGGCATGACCACCCAGTTGTTGAGATCGCGCAATTCGCGCGGGCTGCGCAGCCTCGACTCGACGGTATAGCGATAAATCTCACCGGTGGGCGGAGTGACTGAGTCCAGTCCTGTCTGCACACCTGGCGGCAGGGGGACACCGTTGATCCGCTCAAGGATGCGCTGGCGTTGGAAGTAGTCTTCCGTTCCGTCCTCGAAGACGAGCATGATGAGTGACAGGCCAAAAGTGCTCTGTGATCGCATCACGTGAAGACCAGGAATGCCGTTCAATTCACGTTCCAACGGGATGGTGATCTGTTGCTCGACTTCCTCAGCGGCATGGCCGGGATACTGGGTGATGACCTGCGCCGTCACGTCCCCGATATCGGGATAAGCGTCTATATGGAGTTGCTTCAAGGCGTAGAAGCCAAGAACCGAAAAGCCGAGAAATATGGCAAACATCAACACGCGGCGACGTAAACAGAAGGCGACGAGGCGCGCTATCATTGGAACAATACGCCTTCTTTGGTGAGAATGGTCGTACCGGCTGCAAGCCCCTTGGTGATGACGGCTTTCTCCTGCTCCTGAAACCCTACCGTCACCTCGCGCGGTTGGAGGATCCACGGTTTAACTTGCTCAAAAATGAAGGCAGACTGGCCAACTTGCACAATGGCGGTGGTTGGCACGGTGACTTGAGTTTCCGGGAAGCCCAGGAAATTCACCGTTGCAAACATACCAGGTTTGAGCCGGCCATCCGGGTTGTCGAAAGCGATGCGGACTTTGGCGACGCGAATGTCGGGGTCAATGAGATCGCCGATGAAGAGCACCTCGCCAGTAAATAGTTCGCCAGGATATGCTGCGAACGAGGCGTTAATTTTCTGTGCTTTGGTTAGGTAACGAATGTCTTTTTCCCGCACGCTGGCTGTCAGCCAGACTCTGGACAGATCGGCGACCGTCATAAGAGGAGCGGTGGGATCGTTGTGAAATTCGCCGTGGGCGGAAGCCATGTCCACCACCCGGCCGGTGACAGGTGAAAACACTTTTAGCGGCTCACCTAGTTTGTCCTGCTCAGGATTAAAGCCTAAAACCATCAGCCGCCCAGTCGCGCTGGTGAGATCGCTCTTGGCCAAATCCAAATCATTCACCGCCTGGTCAACATCCTTCTGTGCTGCGACCTTGTTTTCCAAAAGATCCTGCTGCCGCTTCAAGGCGCGGCTGGTCAACTGCACGGCGCTTTTGGCTTTGACATAGTCGCTTTGCGCTCCAAACAAATCGGGAGAGTTTATTGAAGCCAGCAATTGCCCTTCCTTAACCGTGTCACCCAGTTGCACTTGCAGTTTTAACAGATGGCCGGAAAGCGGCGGAAAGATGCGGGCAAACTTTTGGGGGTCGGCTTCGACCACCGCCGGCGCGGCAAGCTCGCGCTGCACTCTGTCAGCGCGCGCGATATCAAAACTCAGGCGCGAACGCAACGAGGATTGTTCTGGAATAATGACCAGGCTCCCCTGTCTCTCGAAATCGGGTGAGGCAGAAGTAATTCTTGTTTCTGAACGCTGGCAGCCCGTCAAGCTCGCGAACAACAACAGGGTTAAGATTTGTGCGCCAAATTGTGCAATCTGAGAATTCAGTTTCATACGCTCCTTGTCTCAACCGGCGCTTGCCGGAACAGACCAAAGCCGCTCCCATCCGGCCGCTGTTTAGGCGCTTCTGCGGTCATCTCGAGCCTTCCAGCCGGAACGCCCGACAGCCACCGGACCATCGCCACACACCAGAGCGCCAGCGTTCCAATTCGCATTATTTGCTGTTAAGAAAGCAACAGATGTGTATATTGTCAAATAGAATGTGTTTCTATAAATACATTTATTGTGTCCACAAAGTTATTGTGTAAACAGAAACACTCGTCATTTAGCAGGCCTTTTGCTAAAAAACCACTGTGATAACGACAACTCGAAAGTTGAAGAAAGCAGCCTTGAACCGCTCCGAGTCCACCGAAGATCATCTGGAGCGCATTCAGGAGCTGATCGAGCAGAAGGGTTATGCCCGCGTCGCGGATCTGGCCACCGCACTCCGTCTCAGCACGTCGGCGGTTTCTAATATGGTGCGCCGGCTGGCCGGACGCGGCTTCGTCAACTACGAACGCTATCGCGGGTTCACACTCACGCCCGCCGGACAGCAGGTCGCCCAACACGTCAAGACCCGCCACAAGACCCTCACTGAATTCCTGGAACTCGTCGGACTGGACGCCGAAACTGTGAACCGCGAGGTGGAGGACATCGAGCACCACTTGCGGCCGGAGACGCTGCGAATCTTCTCGCAACTAGTGAGCTTTTGGCGAGAGCAACCTGGCCAATTGGAAGCGTTCAGGCGTTTTTCCCGCAAGCCTTGACTTCCGTTCACTTAGCCCTCAGAAGCAGAACGGGGACCTTAACACTGTGCTGGACTCGACTGGCGGTGGTGCCGAGAAATAGGTCGGCAATAAAGCGGTGTCCGTGCGCTCATGGCCACCAAATCGCAGCCTTTCTGCTGAACCCATTTGACGATTTCCGTTACCGGATCGCCATAAGCCAGCTCGGCCTCGGCGGGAATGCCTGCGGACTGGAAATCTGCCCGGACCTTCTCCAGATACGCGCTGTCCTCGGCAATTTCAGGACTAACGGCGTCCGGCCCATAGGTTCGTGCCGCCCAACCGTCCGCCACGTGGAGCAACACCAAGCGGCTTTGGGCGAGCTTCGCAAGCTGTTTGACGTGTCTGATAATCGCCTGGTCGGTCGGCGTGCCGTCCAATGTCAACAGAATGGTTTTATACATAAATCAACCCGGCCCAGCTTCATCCGCCGACGATGACACGCCAGGCTGATTTAAGCGAGTCCGGCAACCCGCAAATGTCCATCGCAGTAATTAGAAGAGCGCTGCCCCAACCGGCGATCAACAGAAACCAGCCGATCTTCCATGCCCCCATCTTCTTGCGAGAACTCGTGAAATGCAGAAGCGGGAACATGGCAAACGGTAGCTGAAGGGCTAGCACGACCTGGCTAAGCGTGAGCAAGTCGTTGACGCTGCTGTCGCCGCGAATTCCGATAATGAGCACCGCCGGAATGATGGCAAGCGTGCGGGTTATGAGCCGGCGCAACCAAGGCTTTATCCTCCAATGCATGAAGCCTTCCATCACCACCTGGCCGGCCAGCGTGCCGGTGATGGTGCTGCTCTGTCCGCTGGCGAGTAAAGCTACCACGAACAGCGTGCTCGCAAGGGAGGTTCCCAACAAAGGCGCAAGCGTGAGGTAAGCGATACGAATCCAGTCGCTGTCGGGACTGAACGTGACGACTTGGCCGCCAGCCACGGTTACACTCGTTCTATGGTAGAAAACCATCGCCGCCAGCACCAGAATGGCGGCGTTGACGAAGAAGGCGATGGTCAAGGCCGTGACCGAATCGAGGGTGTTAAACCGAATGGCGCTGCGGATAGACGCTGCGTCCTTCTGCAGTTTGCGGCTCTGTACCAACGCCGAGTGCAGGTAAAGGTTGTGGGGCATGACGGTCGCCCCAATCATGCCAATGGCAACGTAAATCATCCCGGCCTGACGAAGACTCGGAGTGACCAGTGCGCGACCCATCTCCAGGAAACCGGGCTGGGTCTGTGGCAGCACGAAAATCTCGATGAAGTAGCACACGCCGATCGTCGCGACCAGCAGCAGGACGATCGCCTCGATTGTCCGCATCCCAAACCGTTGCAGGGCCAGTAGGAGTAGCACATCCAGTCCCGTGATAATGACCGCCCAAAGCAGGGGAATATGGAACATGAGGTTGAGGGCAACGGCACTGCCGAGCACCTCAGCCAGATCGCAGGCGCCGATGGCGACTTCGCAGAACAACCAGTTGGGCCACCGGGTCCAACGCGGATACCAATCGCGGCAGCACTGGGCGAGGTCCTTTCCAGTGACGACCCCTAAGCGGGCGGAAATGACCTGCATGAAAATGGCCATCAAGCTCGCCAGACCGACGACCCACAGCAATGCGTATTTGAACTGCGCGCCGCCCGCCAAATCGGTGCCCCAGTTGCCTGGGTCCATATAGCCAACGCTGACAAGAATGGCCGGTCCGACGAACGCACGCCATTGCTGCCAGAAACCGGCTCGATGGTCCGGGACTTCCACACTGCCGTGGATCCCTTCGAGGGACATGTGGCCGGGGTGCGGACCTGCGGCACCTGCGGCGGCGCTTCCTTCCGTCCCATGCAAGGCGCCGACGGCTTCAGTCCTTGCTGGTTGGTTAGAGGCGCTCATTTTAAAACCGCTCCACCAAGCCCGCAGAACGCCGGAAACTCTCCACGCCGGTCTTTTTTCATCATTTCACTTCGTATGCCAAAGTGCTATTATGTCAAAAGGAATGTTTTAATTGCAATACTCGATAGTGGGACTTTTCAGCAGCAAGTCGAGGGAGTCATCCGCAGTCCTGCCAGAAACGATTTGACGCCCAGCCCACTGGACACAAACACGAGTCGCAACGACGAGCATGTAGGCGCATCGCTTTCCAATCCTTCATATCGGTTGGCAGGTGTTTATCAGACATTTTGCTCCAAACCAACGCTGATTTGACAGGCCCGAATTGGGGGACAGCCAGCTATCCCATTACAACCACCAACGGGACCAACCGAAGCGTCACCATCACGCCGACGCGCGCAAATTTGTTTTTCCGGCTGAAACGTTAGCGTACTTCCAACATTCAAATGTCCAACTTCCAACATCGAAGTCCAAGCGCCCATGGGTTCAGGCCACCTTTTGGCTCCGCCCGGCAGTCCTGATGCTCGTGACGAAAATCCGGATCAGTTCGTCGGTCATCGACGATTTGCCTGTTTACCAGGCGCCTGGGGAGGACCTAGCGCAGAGGTTCGATTTTGGATGTTGGACGTTGAATGTTGGAAGTTCAAAAAAAAACAAAACGGGATGTTCGCCGGCCAAGGCGCCGTTAACACCATGTGCTTTTTTTGCACACTCGGCAAAACTTCACTTGTCCGCAACGTGTTTTGGAATTCAAGGACTCTAGTCTTCGGCGGTGGGCATCCAAGTGCTGTCGGGGTCAAAGGTGCTCAACGCATCTGCGACGGCCGAGCTCTTTGGACCAAGGTTCTTTTCATAGACCTTACCCTGCTGGTTGATGATGAAAGTCATTATTCCGGTGTTGTCCCATTCCGCTGGCCATGCCACAAGAGCAAAGCCGGCAATCATGTGCCCATTGATGATGTAATTGTATTTGCCGCCCGGAGCGTGTTTGCCCTGTTTGGTTAGGATTTTGAAATAATAACCGTGATAGGGCGATTGTTCTTCGGTCAGAATCTTTGTTTTATGCCGATAACCTTCACCGCGCGCTTGGGCAACCAACGGTCCTAAGGGACTGAGCTCTTCGTCGTTACGCGATGACCAATAAAGACCATTGTGCGTCCCGGGTGTGCTGCGAAGATGCTGCGCATATTCGAGCACGCCCTCCCCGGTGCGATCTTTAGTGGCATATTCGCGTTGGGCTTCCACGTAGGCACGGCAGACATGGATCGCGCCGAGTTCATTGGCGCCAATCCGCCGGTTGAGAATCTCCTCCTTGCCCGCTTCTGTATCGAAGAACCATCGCCCATCCTCTTTTAACAACGGAATTGGAAAAGGCCAACCGTCCGCACCGAGTTTCAAGATCTGCTGGGAGTCGGATTCGGGCACCAGCTGAGTCTTCTCAGCCAGCCGCTGGTCAAACATCTCTCGCTCGGTGGTGGCCTCAACCACGTCCGCCGAAACTAACGCGTGGCCCGTGGGGCCGAAAATTAGGTGGAGTGCGTTGGTATCCCTGGCGGCAACCGCCGTCTTGAGGGCGTTGACGGCTTCGTCGGGTGAACTGAATCGCTGCTCGCCCTCCGCGAAGAGGCGGTCGGGCAGAATCGAGACCACAACAATAACAAGCAGCGGTAGTGCAATACCGGTGGACCAGCGCATCGCTCGGAATTTTAAAGCTTTCATCGGTTACTTATCTTTCTTCACGAGAACATGTTTGATTCATCAACGCTTCCCAGGACCACTGGGCGCGCGGCCAGGCGCCTCCGAACGGGCTGCCGGTGCTGGGCGCGGCGAGGCCGCTGGACGCGCAGGTTGAGCCGGTCTCGAAACGGACTGGCGACTCTGCTGGCCACGGCTGCTGAATTGCTGAGTTTGATGCGAACTCTGCACACCGATCAGGGCGCCACTGGCGGGCCGGCTTCTGGATACTTGCGCGGGAGGCTGGACGACGCGCGGCGGTGATTGACGAACAGGCGGTGCTGAAGCGCTCCTCTGCTGTGGGGGCTGAGCTTCTGCGCGAGGCGCTGGAGTGCTTCGTTGTTGCGGTTGGCTGGGTGCCGATCTGCTTGGAATTGCAGGTCGGGCTTCCGGTCTATTCCAGCCTCGATCGCCACGGTTCACGGTCGTGATTTCCGTGCGATTGTGCGGTTGCCAGACGATAGCATTGCGGTCCTCCTCACGGGGTCGCTCACCGGGCCGATGAGACCACCAATCGGTTGGGCGAGGGTGCGCGCGGTCCCACTCGATGACGTGGTGATTGCGCCAGTCCATATCGTGGTCCAACCAGCTACCGATCGCCAGCCCAACACCAAAGGAGATGAAGGGCAATCCGGACGGCCTCTGGTAATAGACAGTTTCCGGCTGATAAACCGGCACATAAACCACCTCCGGGTTCGCCGGCAGGATATCAATCATCCCGTTATCGTTGAGAACGCTCTCTTGCGGGTCGCTCTGCAAGTTGCCTAAAGCCTGCGCCTGCGCACGGAGCCGCTGAATCGAATCCATCACATCCTGCTGTTGATAAAGGAAAACCTGCCCCAATTCAGTCGTCCAGGCGAGGTTATCGTCCATCCATTTGAGAACCGTCGGGTATCGGGCCAGTGCTTGGACGCTCGGGTCCCACGGCTGCTGATCGATCAAGTTTGGATCACCGCCTCCGCTCACGTAACGATCGGCCATAACTACTTGGGTAGGCAGCGTCGCTGCTGGCAGGATTTGCCCCATTAGCGGGTCGGGATACAGGGCAATAGGCCCCAAGAGCTGGTCAAGCTCGGCGCTGGAGAGAGGCTGAAACTGAGGCGCGGGAGGAGGGACCGGCGCCTGGCCCGGACTTTGTACGGTGGTCCAGACGCAGCTCAGCAGCGTGATAGCTAAAATGATTGTGCGTTTCATTCTCTTGACGATTTTCCCCGTTTTCTGAAATGTAACATATTCTTGAGGATTGGACGTTAGGGTCAACCCCGCACTTCGGGAAAATGTGTAAGAATACCGGGCATGAGGCGTAACCTTTCCAGGCAGCCTTGCGTCTTCCAGCTTCCTTGAAACAAGTGCTGCGATAGAGGCCGCGGCCGCCGCTGATACCCACATAGAGGTTGCCATCCACATTATTTACGGCGAGCGCGGAGACGCCGATATAGACCGGCAGACCGTTGGTGTACGGGGACCAGTTCCAATTCGTTCCTCGATTGGTTGAGCTGCCGCGCAATAGTTGCCCGGTGGAGACCCACATAAAGGCTTCCGTCCGAATCAATGGAGATGCTGCTGGGGGTCTGCGTGAGCAACAAGCCGTTGGTGCTGGTCAAATGGTGAAATTGCGTGAAGCTGAGATTCCGGATCAACCGTGACCGTCGTGGAATCGCCAAAATGAGGTCCTCCGCCAACCGGCTTCAAGCCCGTCTGAATCGGCACATTTTCTCCACCAGGTTAGTCGTGATCCGCTGCACCCGAGGATCGGGCCCCTGCGGTGACGTGTAAACTGAAGGTCGTACGTAGCCGGGCGGG
>Ga0210409_10006287_pt1 | contig 12385 bp, 12 predicted proteins | sample IncBWH17MmetaG_FD_161649 | JGI IMG/M metagenome (GOLD analysis project Ga0210409, IMG submission 161649) | Forest soil microbial communities from Barre Woods Harvard Forest LTER site, Petersham, Massachusetts, United States - Inc-BW-H-17-M | ecosystem: Environmental > Terrestrial > Soil >...
ACCACGGCGCGGATGACAGCATTGAGGCTGGACGCATCACCGCCGCCGGTGCAGATTCCGATGCAACGGATATCGGTCATTGCACCGTGATGGTCAAAGCGCCGCTGGTAATGCCGTCAAGGCTGGCACTAACGCTGGTCGTCGCACCCGAAGTGGCGGTGGAAAGGACGGCTCCGCTGCCGTTGGTGATGGTCGTGATCACGGCTGAGTTGGTGCTGGTCCAGACCACGAGGTCGGTGATGTCCTGTTGCTGGGAGCTGCCGCTATAGGTTCCGAGCGCGGTGAAGGTCACGGTCTGACCCGCGGCCGGGTTCGGAGTGGTAGTGCTAATCACAATCGCTGTCAGCGGCCCGGTGTTTACTGTAATGGTGGAAGTCGCGCTCAGCGTTCCCGAGGTAGCCGTGATGGTGGCGGTTCCGGGAGGGTTAGAAATCGTAGTAGCGGCTTTGACCAGGCCTGCCGTGACCGTCGCCACCGAAGAATCGGAAGTCGTCCAGGAAGCGCCTCCGGTTAAATTCTTGGTGCTGCCGTCATCGAAAGTCCCGGTCGCGGATATCTGCAGAGTATTCCCTTGAACCATCGAGGCCGTGGTGGGAGCAACCGCGAGCGAAGTCAGGGTGGGATTCACGAAGAAGCCGCGGCAACCGGCGGCCAGGGAAAGCATGAAAAGCGCTGTAAACGCAGCCAAAAGTCGGAGTTTCGGATGGAAACCAGGCATGTTCAAAGAGTCCCGGCAGACGTGCTTGTTTTGAATGTCGTCCGCAAGTGGCGTAAGAGAATTGTAGCAGAGAAGGTTTTGCATAAAGCGCGGGCGTGTACCTCCGTGTGTATCAATTAGGCCTAAGTTTAAGGTGGTCTGGCGACGGAATGCCGGTCCTAGCCATCTGCTAAGCTTTTATTCGAGACCGTTGATGAAAAGACTTTTTGTTTTTATTTGTTTTTTTTTCGGCCTGGCGTCGATGCTTTCGTGTCCAACCGCTGCGGGTCAGGCTCAACCTTCGACGGACAATAAGGCACAACCAGCCACGAGGAGCGCGGTATCACTTACCGCGACTCCCCGACTCTGTGTCGCCTGCGTTCGGGCGCATATGGAATTTCTGGCTGCCGACGCATTGCGTGGGCGGGGCAGCGGCACTGCCGACGAACTGGTCGCGGCTACCTATGTAGCCTCCGAACTGCGAGCGTACGGAATCGCCCCGGCCGGCGACGACGGTGGTTATATACAGCGGGCGGTGCTGCAGGAGTCCAAGTTGAATGCGCCTCCGAAGCTCACGATTGCGAAGCTTGGCTCTGCCGGGGAAGCTTCTGCATTGGTTTACGGTAAGGATTTCATGGTCCTGGGGCTCACGCAGGCTCACTTTTCCGGTCCCTTCCACGCGATACGAGTCGGCGAACGCGATCCCCAGGCGTCAGGCTCTGTGGTTCTAATTCTGGGAAACGACCGGAGCAAGTTGCAAGCCAAAGCGCTTTCGCTAGGATCAAATGGAGCAGTGGCCGCGATTTTAACCGCGAGCGCGGAGCGCGCCGCAAAGTTCGCGCAAGAGTTCAGAGACCTGCCGGCATTGCCGACGAAAGTCGACGGCCAGGATTCTGAGGTAGCCTATAACTTGAACGTTCTGGAAGTTAGTCCTGACGCCGCCAGGGCCCTGGAAGCGCTTCCCGAGGGGAGCACAGTCAGCTTCGAAGGCATTTCGACCAGCGAAACAAAATATACGTGGAATGCGCTAGGCATCTTGTCCGGCAGCGATCCGAACCTGCAACGCTCGGCGGTATTGCTCTCTGCTCATCTCGATCATCTGGGAGTGGGCCAGCCGGTAAATGGAGACGACATTTACAACGGCGCCGATGACGACGCTTCGGGAACCACTGCCGTCCTGGAACTGGCGCGTGTGTTGGGAAAGGGCCCTAAACCGAAGCGCACGGTAATTTTCGCGCTGTTCGGCAGCGAGGAGACGGGCGCTCTGGGATCGCAATATTTTCGCTTGCATCCGCCGTTTCCGCTGAAACAAATCGCGGTCAACCTTGAATTCGAAATGCTGGGCCGCGCCGATCCAACGGTGAAAAGTGACACGATGTGGCTCACCGGCTGGGAGCGCTCGAATCTGGGACCCACGCTGGCGGCTCACGGAACCAATCTGGTCGGCGATCCTCACCCGGAACAGAATTTTTTTGCACGCTCCGACAATTACGACCTGGCCAAGACGGGTGTAGTGGCGCAGACGGTGTCCAGTTACGGATTACACAAGGACTACCACCAGCCCAGCGATGATCTGGCCCACATCGATTTCAAGCACATGGACGCAGCCATTCAATCGCTATTGCAACCCGTAACCTGGCTGGTGAACTCGTCGTTCACACCGAGCTGGAATGTGGGAGGAAAGCCGTAAAACGGGTGCATTAAGTCGTCGACACCGCGCACTGCCGCCAACACTGGCGACGACTGAGCCCGAGGGATATCGAACTAATTCATTCTTTTTGCTTTCGCGATCTTTTCGTCGATGGGTTTGCGGCCGGCGAAGCCTTCACTGGAACTGTGCCAGTGGGTAATTCCCTTCTCGCCCAGCTTCCAGCAGAGCAGTAAGGTGCGACCTTCGACCTGGCAGGGAAAATCGAGCAATCCCATCTCCAGATCTTTCACCTGGACTCCGGTGGCATCGATTTCGGCGAGAGCGTCCTTGACGCGGTGAATGGTCTTTTCGCGCTCCGCCTTGCGACGCGCCATGTGCACGATGTTCACGCGCAGACCACCGCTGAGGAAAACACGGTGAGCAAGTTCCTGGAGTTCGGCATCGACGGACTCGATCAACTTCTTGCCGTCGATGGCGGTGCGTAATAGCGATTCCAGAACGGGCAGAAGGCTTTGGGCTTCTTCGAGAGTAAAACTTCGTTCGGCCATGTGGGTGTGCATCCATTCTAATGCATCCAGCGGGTGGAAGTCAGTGCCGAATTGACGTAAATCACCTGGCTCTTCCCTTTGACGGATCAGCGCTGGCCGCTGTGTTCACATCGATGTGCAAGCGCATAGCGGGATCGATTCGGGGCGGATAACAACTTCCGTCCGGATCGTAATTCTTCGGGCATCCCGACGCGAAGTCCCTTCTCTTCGGAGATTGCGCAAATTGCCAGACTTCCGCGAAATTGACGCCACTTTCGGCAGGACTGGGTGGGCGTCGCGGGAAAGCGCATCCCGGGGAAGGCGGGCAGGCATCGTTGGTCACCCAAAATGCGATTTTCCTTCCAGCAGCGGTCTCCTGAATATCATCAGCCGTGATAACACTCCCGCCGCCATCTTCCTTGGCGGCGATGCCGGAGCAGTAGATCCCCGCGCGCAGACCTCCCGCGGTGATTTCGTCCACCCAGGCATGGAGATATGCTTTCTGCTCCGGCAGCATCCGGCCCCCTTCCTCCTGATCGAGAAAGATCAGAGTGCCGGCAGGAAAACCCTCTCGTTGAGCGTCTGCAATGGCGGACTGGGCATCAGACTTGCCTAGTTTGCCCGCGTTCGACACCGTTTTGAGGGCAGCGAAAAGCCTCCCATTGTAGAGAACGAGAAACCCCAAGCCCGCCGCTTCCACCGTCTGCCGTTTGCCGGCCCAGGTATTGGTCTTTTCGCCGGGAGGAGGGTTGAGCCAGAAGCCGGTATAGGAAAATGTTTGACGGAGGCGCGCCAGATTTTCGTCCCCGGGATAGTCATTGCTGTCGAAGCCAAGATAGGCAGGGCTTGCGGAAGATTGGCCTTGAGCTTTCACTCCGGCATGCTGAGAAAGGATGACGACCGTGGCGACAACAACAATCCGAGCGATTCGCCTCATGCTCATCCTTTGTCGCTGATAAAGACGATTGGCGATGTACAACTGACAACCGACAACGGATGACTGACAACTGAAACTATTACTACCCTCCGATATGCACCATGGTTCGCGACGCCGGCACGAAATCCGGTTCGCCAATGTGATGACGTGCTTCTTTTCTCTGAATTACTCCGCGAATGAACTCCGCCAGTTCTTCATCCGAGGCGCCCCGGCGCATCTGGCCGTAAAGATCATGATCCCAAACGGAAAACAGGCAGGTGCGGATTTTGCCATCGGAGGTAATGCGAATGCGGCTGCAGTGTCCGCAGAAGGGATGAGAAACCGGTGCGATGATTCCGATTTCTCCCTGGCCGTCCTCGAAGCGGTAGCGGCGAGCGGTTTCGCTGCGGGCGTGCGGAATTTCCACCAGTGGGCGGTATTCGCCCATGCGTCGCAGAATTTCGTCGAGCGGGACCACGGTGTTGGGAGCCCATACCCGGTCTTCTTCAAGGGGCATGAATTCGATAAAGCGCACAACTACGCCTTCCTCGCGGGCAAACATGCCAAACGGGATGATCTGATCTTCGTTGAAGCCCCGCATCAGCACACAATTCACTTTCACTGGCCACAATCCGACGCGCCGCGCAGCGCGGATACCGGCAAGCACATTGTCATATCCGTCCGGCACGCGGGTGATGCGGGCGAAGCGATCGGGATCGACCGCGTCCATGCTGACTGTGACGCGGCGTAAGCCGGCGTCTTTCAGCGGCCGCGCCAAGTCAGCCAGCAGATGGCCGTTGGTGGTCAGCGCGATGTCGAGATCCTCGCCGCTGGTTGTGCGCAGCCGAGCCAGCTCGCGGACGAAATCCACCACTCCCTTGCGCAACAGCGGTTCGCCGCCGGTAATGCGCACCTTCTGGATGCCGAGCGTAGTGAGAACACGCGCCATACGCAGGTAGTCTGTAAAAGGCAGGTCACCGTAGAGCGCGCCCTCGTTTCCGGTACGACAGTAAACACACTTATAGTTGCAGCGATCGGTGACGGAGATTCGCAGGTCGGTGATGGCGCGACCGTATTTGTCGGAAAGCAGCATTCAGCACTCAGCATTCAGCACTCAGCCAAACATCGGCTCTTGCCGGTACCCGCAAGAGCCATTGCTGGCTGAATGCCGAATGCTGATTGCTGGGAGCGCGTTGGAAGGAAAAAGCGGCAGGCGCAGCGGTGCGGCGACCGTTTCCTTTCCAATGGCTTCCTGCGAAGCCGGGAGGCACCGGCGTTTCCACCTGCACCCTTGGAGTCTATTTTCCTTTTGCGAACTGCGCCGCAAAAGAACCACTCCTCGCCGCAACCGCCCTGGTTATCCCGTAGGCCGATGCGGTCGGAAACTCACCTCATTATAACTGCCTGAAGGCGGTCGTGGGACCAATCGTTGTTGGATCAATTTGGATCAATTAAGGATTAGCGGCCAAAGCCTTTTGTATGGCAGCGTCGGCCAGGGGAGCCATGATCTTGTAGCCAGCCGGGTTAGGATGCAATCCGTCTTCAGCCAAATCTCGTTTCAGCATGCCTTTGTTGTCCACCATGGGGCCGAAGTAGTCGAGATAGATGCAGCCTGAAGCTGCGCAGTAGTCTTTCAACCAGCGATTCAGCTCCAGAATTTTCTCCGGCGACCGTTGGGCGTAGAGATCCTGCGATCGAGGCGTGTAATTGTGTACCGGAAGGATCGAAGAGAAAACCACGCGGATATGATGAGCGCGGGCCAACTCGGCCAGGGAAGAATATTTGGCCTCAATCTCCGGCAACGACATGGGCCCGGTGTTCCCGGCAATGTCATTTGTTCCGGCGAGGATCACCACCACCTTCGGTTGCAGGTCAATCACGTCCTCATGGAAGCGGACCAGCATTTGCGGCGTGGTCTGACCACTGATGCCACGGTTCACATATGGCTTGCCGGGAAAATAATCTTCCAGCTTCCACATATCGGTGATGGAATCACCAAAAAAGACGACCCGGTTTTCGCCGGCGGCGGGAGGCCTCAGGCTGGCATTCGCGTCGCGATAGCGCGCAAGTTCGCCAAAGTCATTGGCAAAGATAGCCACGCGCGAGGCTCGATATTTGTCGAGGCCCGGGCTGCCTGTCGAAGGCAGAGTCACCTGCTGCGCGAAGGCGCCGTAGCAGAGCGAGCACATCATCGCAACTAGCAGGAACAACCTGGAACTCACTTTTCGAGCCATAGTCTTCTTCTCTCGATTCACATTCCGTCGTAGTTGGGGCCACCGCCGCCTTCCGGAGGCACCCAGGTAATGATTTGATACGGGTCGGCGATGTCACAGGTCTTGCAGTGTACGCAGTTTGACGGATTCAGACTGATGCGTTTTCCGTTCGGCTCGGTGGCGTCGTCGACCATCTCGTATACGTTGGCGGGGCAGAAATTCTGACACGGGCTGCCGAATTCCTTGATACAGCGCGTGTTGCACACGTCGGTGTCATGAATGATTAAGTGGGCGGGCTGGTCTTCTTCGTGTTTGGTGCCGGAGTGGTAGAGGTCGGTAAGCTTATCGAAGGTCAACTTACCATCGCCTTTGGCGGGACCGATCAGACCGGCCTCATCTCCGCCGTCGGCGGGAAGTTCGGCGAGCTTCTTCATGTGCTGATACCCGGCGGTAGACGGATAGCGATTGCGCAGGCCGCGCCCGCCGGTGATCTGTTGCAGACCAGCGTCGATCATTCCTCGCCAGAATCCATGCTCGAAACCCTGATGAAAATTACGGACTTTCCAAAGCTCCTCTTTGATCCAGCTCGATTCCACTTGCTTCTGAAAATCGCCCAGGCTCGCGGCCGAGAAGTCATTTTTCTTTAGCGACGCAAACGCGGTCTCGGCGGCCAGCATGCCGCTCTTGATCGCCAGGTGAATCCCTTTCAGCCGCTGCGAGTTCAGAAAACCTGCGGAGTCGCCCAGAATCATCCACCCGTCACCGGCCACCGGCGGAATCGACCACCAGCCGCCATAGGGCAAGGATTTCGCGCCATAGCGAATCATCTTCCCGCCCTCGAACAGCCTGACAACCAGCGGGTGCCGCTTGAATTGCTGCAACACCCGCTGCGGATCGAGACGCGGATCGGGATAGTCAAGGCCGGTTACAAAACCCAGTGAGACAACATTGTCCTTACCGCCATAAATCCAGGCTCCGCCATATTCTTTCGTGGTGAGCGGCCATCCCATGGTGTAAATCACTTCGCCGGGAGCGATGCGGCCAGATGGAACTTCCCACAGTTCCTTTATGCCCTGGCCATAGGTCTGCGGGTTGCGGTCACGATCGAGAGCAAAGCGCGCGATGAGGTGCTTGGTAAGCGAGCCCCGAGTTCCTTCGGCAAGGATTGTGATCTTGGCCTGGAGATCGTAGCCAGGCTCGAAATTGGATTTGGGCTGATTCTGCTTGTCGATACCCTTGTCGTCGGTCTGAACACCGGTTACGCGTTCGCCATCGAACAGAAGCTCTGATCCGGCAAACCCGGTGAAGATCGTGATGCCGGTTTCTTCCACTTTGCCACCCAGCCACTTTACGAACCGGTTCAGCGAAATCACGTAGTTGCCGTGATCGCGCAGTGGAGGCGGCGTGATGGGAAATTTGAATTTGCCTTTCTCGGTCAGGAAGTAAACAGCTTCTCTCGCGACCTCAGCCTCAATCGGCGCCTCCTTCTCGAATCCGGGAAGGAGCTCGCGCATGGAGCGCGGATCGAGCAGCGCTCCGGACAGACAATGCTGCCCAACCTCGCGGGCTTTCTCGAGTACGTAGATATTTTCCTTGCTGAGTTGGGAATCAGAGTTGTTGGCGTTGTGTTGATCAATAAGCTGCGACAGGCGCAGGGCACACGCCATTCCCGCGGGACCGCCGCCAACGATGACGACGTCGGCGGGCATCTGGGGGCGGGTGATGTTAGGGAGAGGTTTGCGGAAAACTAACATTTGGCAATCGGCCTTAGGTGCTTGACCAAAACAACTTTCTGCCCGCGCTCTCACGTTTCAGTCATGTGCCGCGTGGGTCGACTGCCTATGATATACGGCGAAGTGGCTTCAACGAAGAGGATTAGGCACGTTAAGATCTTTGCAAATGCGAACCGCTGTTGGATTCTTGACTTCGCGATGTCGTAGGACGGTGGCGGTTCGCTGAGCGGCCGGATTGTAATACACGCTATGCTTAAGCCCCTTCACGGAGGAGAGCGCAGCCGTTTGCCTCCAGGTGGCGGACTAGATCTTGGCGCTTCATTTGGCTCTCTTTGAAGGCTTCTGGCCGCCTTTGCCAAGAGGGTCGAGGGGATTCAACGTCGGCTTAATGCCCCCTGCTTCTCGCCCGCCAGAACGTTCTGCCTCAAGCGCTAGGTCGCTAAAATTCTTTATCGTTTCGTCACCGATGAAGGCTAACCGTTCGCGTTCAAGCTTCTTGAGCGCCTCTGTTGCGGATTCATGATTCGGCCTTAGCGCGATCCTCTCTCCAAGCGTCATGCGCCTGTACGCGCCGCCGTCGGTCACCTTGATCTCGCCAGCTTCGGCGAGCCTCTTGAGCACCGTGTGAACGGAAGCCAAGAGATTCTTCTGTTCTGGAAACCCCAACGTCTTAATTCTGTCCCTCACTTCGGACGGATATAGCGGCTTGGTGGCGCCCAACACCGCGGTCTTGCACGCGTCGGTGATTCCCTTAACCAATCCTTCGGGTGGCTCCGTGTCCTGGTCGACATCGGCCAATTCGGTAAGTGCAGCCACCACCCGCTTCTGTTTTGCGATTCGCGTTTCAAGCTCGTCCATTTCCACGTACATCTGTTCGAGGAGGCTACGCGCCTCCAGCAGTTCCGCCCTTGAATCGCGACGTGTCATAGACCCATCATTAGACAATATGTCACACTGCAAGTCAAGGCGAAGCGAGGCTATTAAATCACTACGGACCACCGAGCGGAGGTGGGAAAAAAGGGCCGAAAAAAGAAGAGCAATACGGGCGCTGGCCGGCGCCGAACATAAACACTTACAAAATCAATAGCACGATGGGGGGAGACAGTTAAGCGACTGAGACGGTGATCTTTTCGCGAGTAATTTTCTTACCAGAAATCCGCTTCTCTGCGAGGTCGCGGTTGGCTTCCAAAAGGAGTTCGACTGCGTCACGCAAATTTTCTCGCGCCTCTTCCAGCGTGTCGCCTTCTGATATGGCGCCCGGCAGTTCCTCGACATAGGCGACGTAGCCATCGCCCTCACTCTTCGAAACCTGCTCAAAGACGGCCGTAAGAGTCATGTCCATGACTTTATTTTAGAGGGTTATGTCCAACATGAGTACCAGAAAAATTGTTACTTGTGGCGATGTACCGAAGCACGTAACTGTCAGCTGCCTGCTTTGGCCTTCTTCACTTCCTCAATCAGCGGGGGCACGATATCGAATAAATTTCCCACCACCGCATAATCTGCGATCTCGAATATCGGCGCCTCGGAATCTTTATTGATCGCAATGATGGTGCGCGCGCCTTTCATTCCGACAATGTGCTGAATGGCGCCGCTGATGCCGAGCGCAAGATAAAGCTTGGGAGCGACGGTTTGTCCGGAAGATCCGATCTGGCGATCCATGGGGAGCCATCCCGAGTCGCAGATGGGGCGCGACGCCGCGAGTTCGCCGCCCAGCGCTTCCGCCAACTGCTTGGCCAGTTCGATATTCTTTTGCTCCTTGATTCCGCGGCCGACCGACACAATGATTTCGGCTTGAGTCAGATCCACTGCCTGCTTGGCTTCCTTGAAAACTTCCTGCGGCTGGTTGCGGATGACGCCGTCTGCGATTTCGATTTTGACGGTTTCAATCGGTGCGGCGCTGGCGCCGCCTTCAACCTTGTCGCCGCGAAACGCCCCGTTCTGAAAGGTCACAAACCACGGAGCTTCGCAGGCAAAGCTTACGTCCGCGGCCAGTTTGCCTTGAAACATCTGGCGGGTGAAAAGCAGCTTATCGCCTTCTTTCTTGTAGCCGATGCAGTCGCTGATCGCGGTACGACTCATCGCGGTGGCCAGCTTAGGCACAAAATCACGCACCTGGTAGGTGTGCGGCATGAGCACGAGCCTGGGCTGCCTGGACGCAATGAACTGTTTCAGACCGCCCGCAAAAGCGTCCGGGTTATAGGGTTCCAGCTTTGGAGACTCGATGGCATAAACCTTTGCCACTTTCTTGCCCGCAATTTCGTTGGCGAAGCTGGCGGCGTTATTGCCAACGACCGCAGCCTCAAGTGTCCAGCCAGTTTCGGCAGCGAGAGCTTGCCCGGCGGTGAGGGTTTCCCAGGAGACGCGGTTCAGTTTGCCTTCGCGTTGTTCGACAATTACCAGGATCGAATCGGGCATGATTTAACTTCTCGAGTTTTTACTTTTCGGACTATAACACTTTCGAACGACGGATTTCGTAAACCCAGTTCTCGGATTCAAGTTCTCGGTTCTCGGTTAAAGCACTCGCACTTCGTTACGTAGTTTTTCCACCAGCTTCTTTGCCACCTCGCCGGGTGGGCCTTCTAGAAATTCCGTGTTCTTGGTTTTCTGCGGGATGTAAAGCCGCTCGATCTTCTGCATATTGCCGCTGAGCGCCGACTGTACCTCCGCCAGCGCCACTTTTCGCAGCGGCTTGTTTTTCGCTTGCTTGATTCCGATCAGCGTGGCATAGCGCAGCTTATTGATTCCGGACTGGATGGTGAGCACGGCCGGCAGGGGCATGTTCACGAATTGGAAAAATCCCGCCTCGAGTTCGCGCTTGACCTTGATTCCGGTGTCCGTTTTTTCGATCTGCATGATAATTGTGGCGTGCGGCCAGCCCAGTAACTCAGCCAGGATCACACCAGTTTGGGCATAGCCGTAATCGTCAGATTGCAAGCCAGTGAAGATGAGGTCGAACTTTTCTTCTTTGATCGCCGCGGCGAAGGCCCGGGCGGTGTTGGAAGCGTCCAGGCCGACGAATGCGTTGTCTTCCAGATGGATGGCGCGGTCCGCGCCTTTGGCCAGCGCTTCGCGCAAAACCTGTTGCGCCCGCGGCGGCCCCGCGGTAATTACCACTACCTCGCCGCCGTGCTTCTCTTTCTGGCGGAGCGACTCTTCGAGCGCGAAGGCGTCGGGTTCATTGACCTCGTAGGAGACATCTTCGCGGATCCAGGTGCCGGATTCGTTGAGTTTGAGCGGTGCATCCTTCTGCGGCACCTGTTTCATGCAGACCAGAATCTTCATGCACTCTCCTGAGGGAAACAGTTGAGTATAGACGAGCAGCCAGCGTTCAGGCACCCAACATTAGTCCGCAAGGAAACGCGGCCATTTCCAACGCAATGATTCTTGACTGCTGAAAGCTAGTCGGTAAAGACCACGGATTGTACGCCGGATATTTCGAACCGTTTGCGGCAGCGCATATTCTTGCAGGCCATCAGGTCGTCTTTGCGGAGCATGTAAGAGCGGGCCTTGGCGAAACGAGCGCGATCGCGTTCGTCGGCGCGTCCTCCTAATTGTCTTTTCTTGGTGCGAACAATCCAGGTGACTTCGTACTCCCCAGGCTGATGGCAGTGGGGGCAGTTCAGAGTGGCCATCTTCTTTTCCGGCCGCTCGTCGAAAAATTCTCGTTCTTCCATGATTATTACCTGTCGGTCCAATTATTACAGCTTTGCCGCAGCCAAGCTATGGCAAGATTGTTTAATGGCGAACAAGAAGCGCAAGCCAAAGAAATTCAGCGCAGTCAAAGCGGTTAAGGCGATGGCGCGAGCCCAACTTGGTATTACTCCGGGATCGCGAGTCGTGCCTGATACAAGAAAAAAGAAATCGGATAAACACAAGCCCACGCTGGGGACACTTCTAGAAGAAAACTAAGCGATGCCGAATGGACTATGGCGGCGGTAGCGGCGTCTTACTCACTGTTCCCTTCCCCTCCACAACTATATAAATGAAATCCGCCGGGAGGTCGCGGAGCACTTCCACTTTCCCGCTCGGCCACTTGATCTCAACTTCCGTCATTCTGCTTTCTGCGCCCAAGCCAAAATGCAGCCGTGGATCGTTTTGTGAAATGTAGCTGCCGCCGGCTCGAACTTCGCCCAATTGCGTCAACCTCCCCGCTTTCACCGTGACTCGCGCCCCGATCGCCGATCGATTGCTTTTGGGGCCGCTCCCGGTCAGCTTGAACAACACTCGATGATTTTGATTTCCGCCCTGGTTTAACAGCAGCGTGGGAGGCGCTCCCACGTTCACCATCACCACGTCGATATTTCCGTCATTATTAAGATCGCCAAAAGCTGCCCCACGCCGGCTTTCAGCGGGAATTTCAGCCAGCACGCTCGAGACATCGTCGAAGGTGCCATCGCGATGGTTGCGAAACAACTGAATAGGCTGACGGTAGGTAATGCCGCCGGGAACCGTATCCACCTGCGGATACACATGGCCGTTGGCAACAAAAATATCCAGCCAGCCATCGTTGTCCATATCAAAAAAGGCAGTGCCCCAGCCCACCATCAGGAACGTGGGATGCGCAATCTTCGCCGGCCAGCTCACATCTGAGAACCCGTCCTTCCCCAGGTTGCGATACAAGGTGTCGGGCTGTTCATGAAAATTG
>Ga0210409_10006288_pt1 | contig 12384 bp, 10 predicted proteins | sample IncBWH17MmetaG_FD_161649 | JGI IMG/M metagenome (GOLD analysis project Ga0210409, IMG submission 161649) | Forest soil microbial communities from Barre Woods Harvard Forest LTER site, Petersham, Massachusetts, United States - Inc-BW-H-17-M | ecosystem: Environmental > Terrestrial > Soil >...
AAGAACACCGGGAACCCGCTATGCCTTCCGTAGTTCTGATTTTGCGCTGGGGGCGGCTGACCGCTCAATGTCACGCCCGCATCATTGGCAATATGATTCGCCAATTGCCATGCGCCGACTTCGGCCGCTTTGCCGAAGTCATTTTGGCGCAAGAAGGGCACCATCGCACGGCCGGCGTCCCCCGCGCGGGCGTCGTTGATCACCGGCTCAAGGCCATAGCCGACCTCGATGCGGTATTTGCGCTCCTTCGGAGCAAGCAGCAGCAAGACCCCGCGATTATCCTTTTTCGTTCCGACTCCGAGCTGTTTGAAGAGATCCACTGCATACTGTTCGACGCTTTCGTTCTCGAGCGATTGGACAGTCACGATCGCCATCTGCGCGCCAGTTTTTTGCTCCACCTCTGTGCACAACGCTTCAAGGCTTTCTTTTTTTTCTGCGTTAATGATTCCGGCGAGATCGGTTACATAGCCGGTCGGATGGACGTTCTTGATGTCTTCCGGATATGCGCGAACCGCGCCGAGAAAAGCAACGCTCAGCAGGGTAAAGACGCGAAGAAAATGGGCGGGGCGCATAAGCTTGGGTGCAACCGTCAGATAGTTTCCACTAGTTTTACGTTTTTCGAGCAACAAAAATATCATGCCGCCCGCAGCGGCATTGCAAATCGCAATAGATAAAGCGAATAGGCCGCGAAGCATCTTTTTTCCCGGTTTGTAGAAAGTTGCAGCGACGCATTCTGAGAAATCGATTCATCTTGAACGGGTTGATGGACGCGCGATATGGCGCGGCGATGCTGTTTTCTTATTCCGCGATTCGTCGTATCCTAGAGTGACACAAAATCCTTCCTGCATTTTTCTAGAAAGCCCGTGTCGAGTTTCAGGGGAAACTCTGTGCGGCCCAAAAGCGGTTCAAAGGTTGAGGGAAGATGAGCGAAGTGAAGACATTGCGGCCCGTCTGGAAGCCCGCGGGCAAGGTGCACGCGAGCGCGCAGCCATTCAAGTACCCGCTGGAGCGCGAATTCGCCGAGCCGGACTGGCGCCGCCTTCCCGGCTATAAAGATGTCACCGCCGCTGAATGGGAGACGGCTCTCTGGCAGCGGCGCCACACGGTAAAAAATTTGAAGGAACTCCAGGCCGTTTTCGGCGCGCTGCTGCCGGAAAGTTTGCTCGAAAGCATGGAGCGCGACATCAAAGAGCGCGCCACCATGTCCATTCTCATTCCTCCGCAGATGCTCAATACCATGGATGAGAAAGATTTGTGGAACGATCCGGTGCGCCGCTACATGCTGCCGGCATTTGACGATCGCAATCCCGACTGGCCCAGCCACCCCAAGTCCAGCCGCGACAGCTTGCACGAATCGGACATGTGGGCCGTCGAAGGACTGACGCATCGCTATCCGACAAAAGTTCTCGCAGAAATGCTTTCGACTTGTCCGCAATACTGCGGGCACTGCACGCGCATGGACCTTGTCGGCAACGACGTTCCGCAAGTGGTCAAGTTGAGATTTCAAATTCCGCAGAAAGATCGCTACGACCAAATGCTCGAATATCTCCGCAAGACGCCGTCGGTGCGCGACGTTGTGGTTTCCGGCGGCGATATCGCAAACATGCCGATCGCCCAGGTGGAATCCTTTGTGTCCGCGCTCATGGACATTCCGAACATCAAGGACATCCGGCTGGCAACCAAAGGCTTGATGGGAATTCCCCAGCATTTCCTGCAGGACGAAGTGCTGAAAGGACTCGAAAGGCTGGCCAAGAAGGCGCGGGAACGCGGCGTGGACCTTGCGCTGCACACGCACGTCAACAATGCGCGCCAAGTCACGCCGCTGGTAGCCAAAGCTTCGAAGAAACTTCTCGAGATTGGTTTTCGCGACGTTCGAAATCAGGGTGTCTTATTGCGGGGCGTGAACACCACGCCGAAGGAACTTCTCGATCTCTGTTTCACTTTGCTCGATGAGGCCAAGATCATGCCGTACTACTTTTATATGTGCGACATGATCCCCAACGCTGAACATTGGCGCCTGGCCATTCACGAAGCACAGCAGTTGCAGCACGACATCATGGGCTATTTGCCGGGCTTCGCGACGCCTCGGATGATTTGCGACGTGCCTTTCGTCGGCAAGCGCTGGGTGCATCAACTCAAGGAATACGACCACGAGAAGGGCATCTCGTATTGGACAAAGAACTACAAAACCGGCATCGAAGCCGACGACCCCGAAGCCATGAGCCGCCTCTACGAGTATTACGACCCCGTCTACACACTGCCCGCTGCCGGCCAGGAATGGTGGCGCCGCCAATCCGGCGCATTCTAAACGCTGAAACGTTAACGAGGCTTCGGGCACTATGTCATCAGAGGGGTAGTCCTTTGACTGAACCATTGTGCACTCTCCACTAGCTATTCGATCCCGTAATGGCTGGAAAAGGATTCCACTATCAGGTGGTCAAGCTGTGGTGTATATTTTCGTTAATTGGGGCGGGGCAATTCCAAAAAAACTCGGGGAAAGCTCAGGAGAAAGAAAATGACTGAAGCAATCCGCCGTCGAAGAACATCAAGCAATCATCTTTTGCGTTTGTGGCTCACTTTTGGCTCTGCGTTAATTGCATTTCTGTTGATCGGGACGATCCACGCTGTCGGCACGGGCGCTCCCGCTGGAACAGTTCTACTGCCACGGGGGCCTGACCGCACCGTCGACCTTTCAAGTCTTGTCGGGCAGACGTATCTCCAAGCCATGCAAGCCAGCGGGAGTGGAATCTTTGACAAAACCGACGCCGATAACGGCGCAGCGGTTACGGTCGCGAATGCGGACCAAATCGTCGCGGACGTAAATCAATTTGATTCCAAAGTCAGCCAGCAAGTGTTTGGCATGTTTAAGAATGGGCAGGCTGACTTCCACTCGGTGATGGCAAACATCCAGGGAAAGTCATTCTCTCCGCAGACGATACGAGCGGGGATCCAGCCTTTCATTTCCAAGTCCAACCTGAAACCAACGGCCAGCCCCAATATCGCGGTGGACGCCAGCGCCGATATGGCGCTGCTGGCGAGCGGTTCGGGAACCCTGGTGACCATCGATTCCGCGAACTACTTTTACAACGTTGGATACCAAAAGCCCAACGTTAAGTCCGGGCGGAGTTATGGGGTGGCTCCCGGGCGTGCGCTCCTGGATCCTTCTGACAAAGTCTATCTCACCGAAATGGCGGCCTATTTGCAGCCGGCGACAACGCCGGATGCCAGCCCATTTTATGCCGCCATCCTTAAGGTCCTCACCAACTGCAACACTTCGGATTATGCGGCCTTGCCGGCTGCCGGCCAGGTGACGGCGACAGATTTCATGGCGATCTACACCGCGGAACTGGATCGCCACATCATGGTCAATCTTGACCCGGCCCAGCATCCCTGGGAAATGGACCTCGCCGAAGTGACGTTTTTGACGTCGTATGGCGCGCCTTCGGGAATGGTGATGAAAGGTGGGGCGCTCGTTGCGGGCACGGCGGTTGCGTATTATGCCGTCGGCACCAAGGGCAGCGGGATCGGCGAGACACGCAAGGATTTCGTCAAATTGGCCACTCGAATCACTTCGTTCGAGAGTGCGGCAGGCAATCACCCGGAGTTGATCAATGCCATTGTGAATCTGACTCCCATTACGGACCCGAAGATTCTGTCGCAAGTGAAAGGGGACGTCTTCCGGCGTTTCCTGGTGTATCTGAACCGTCCGGAGTTTCAGAGCAGCGTGCAAAGTCACTCCAGCGATCTTGTGAATGCCATGGTGGCGTTGCTGAAGCAAATCAATGCCGACAACGCGCAGATCACTGCGTACATCCACGCCAACCCGTAAGAAGCCTTATTTCACACGTCGTGAACAGGAACTGAGCCGGCGTGGTCACTCCGATCGGAGCGCTTCCATCACGTTGATGCGGGCGGCGCGCGCGGCGGGCCAGGCTGACGCTACCACTGCAGCCGCCAGAAGAACGAGGATCGACCCGAGCACCGGCAAGGCGCTGGGCATCTGCACATCCTGGAAATAGTTGCCCGCCAAGCGTGCCAGCGCATACCCGCCCATCGCACCGGCGGCGACGCCGAGAACAGCCATGACGGCGCCTTCGGCGATGACACTCGTCAGAATGTCTCGCGGCTGAGACCCAATCGCCATGCGGATGCCGAACTCGCGTGTCCGCGCACTGACCGAAAATGCCAGCACGCCGGCGACTCCCACGAGTGCAATAGCCAGAGCGACGGCCGCAAAGACGCCGAAGACAACGGTGTTGAGACGGTCCGGAGTCAGAACCTCGGCGCGAACGTCTTCGAGCGTGGCGGCGCGCTCGACGGGCTGCTCCACGGACATGTCGCGAATGGTGCGAGTGACCGGCGTGACCAGCAAATAAGGATTTCCGCTGGCGTGGATGAAAAGGCGGCCGCCAAACATGGGACCCTCTTCAAAAGGGTTATAAATGGTGAGGATAGGTCCAGGAACGATGTGTTCGTCGTCAATATCTGCGGTGACGCCGATGATGCGATGCGGCGCAATATTAATCCCGGGAATGAATTTCATCACAGGATCTGTCCAGAAGACATGGCGATTGAGGGGATCCTGATTGGGGAACATGCGTTGTGCGAGAGTCTGACTAACGATAACGACGGGGTCTTTGCTTTGGCCGTCGAGCGCGTTGAAATCACGCCCTGCGATGATGGGAACGCCGAGCGCGGCAAAGAATCCGGGCGAAATGGTCCGCAAGTTCGCGCGAGGATCTTCTTCCCCCGGGGCGCGAACGTGGCCGTCGGCGGAGAACTGCAGACCGGGACCAAAATTGCCTGCGTCGCGCCAGGGAACGACAATACCGAAAGCGGTCTTGTTCACGCCGGGTAGCGCTTCAATACGGCGCATCGATTCCTTGTAGAAATCGACCACTTGCTGAGGCGTTTTCCCGTAGGACATAGCGGGAACGTTGATGGCAAGAACGTGGCGTGTGTCGAGGCCGGTCTGCGCCGCCTGGATCGCGAGCAGCGTTTTGAGCAGCATGCTGGCGCCCGCGAGGAGTATGAAGGAGGCGGCAATTTGCGTGACGGCAAAGATGCGGAGGCGGCGATTGGTGCCCCCGCTGATGCGCACGCTGCCGCTCGACAGACCCAAACCACGGGAGGCGTCAGACGACGGCAGGCGCGGAACGAACGCTAAGAGCACCGCCGCGAACACGGCCAGCCCCGCTCCTACCCACAACATGCTGGAATCCACAGTCAAATCCAGCGCGCGGACGGAGAACCGCGATGCGTAGCGAGAAAGTACGGCGAGGAGCGGTCGCCCGCTGATTACGCCAACAGCCGCGCCGGCGACGCAAAGAACGAGACTCTCCGCCAGCAAAGTGCGGCGTAGTGCGCCAGTGCTCGCGCCCAGAGCAGCGCGGACGGCGAGTTCGCCCTCACGGCGGACGCTGCGCGCAAGGATAAGATTGGCAACGTTGGAGCAGGCGATTATAAACACCAGGCCGGAGGCAGCTAAAAGAACAAGGAGAACCGTGCGAGCGCCGGAAGTGATTTGCTCACGGAGGAGTCTGGAATCGATCTGGAAATGTGCCTGGGGCGAATAGGCGTCGGGATGATCCTTGATCATCGTGGCATAGACGGTGCGAAGTTCGGTACGGACTTGATCAAGATTGGCGCCTGGAGCGAGGCGGCCAAAGAGTTCGGTCATGCGATGGACGCGTCCGTCCTGCATGGTTGCTGAGAGATGGTGGGGACTTGTGACAATGTTGGCAATGATTTCGGTGTCCGAGGGATAAGGAATAGAAGGTTCGAGTACGCCGATGATGGTGGCAGCCCTGTCGCCGAAGCCGCTGCCGAGGCGCAGGGTCTTCCCGATGACGGAAGGATCGCTCTTGTAGGTGGTCGACCAGAAACGATAGGTCAAGACGGCGACGCCAGCGGCTTTAGGACCATCGTCCTGAGGGCCGATGAGACGGCCGAGGACGGGATGGAGGCCCACCACTTCAAAATAGTTGCCGTCCACGACGCCGGCGCGAACTTCCCGAGGCTCGCCGAGCCCGATCATCGTGAAACCGACGGTGGAGAACTCGCCGAAGGATTTGAGTGTTTTGACACTTGCACGCAGGTCCTGAATTTCCGGCACGGAGAATGCGACTTCCCCGGGGCCGAGACCAGGCGCGCTCTGCTGGATGTAAATGAGGCTTTCCTCGTCGCTGTTGACGAGCGGACGAAGGAGCACGCCGCGGACGAGGCTGAAGATGGCGGCGTTCGCGCCGATGCCCAGTGCCAGAGTGAGCACTACGGTCACCGCAAGCCCTTTGGTGCGGGCCAGCGAACGCACCGCGAACTTCATGTCGCGCAGGAAGCTGAAGATAGCTTCACCGAAATGCGATTCATTCGTTGGGTTCTCGCTCATGAAGGCTACTCCTTTCGTTCTGGTCCCCGAAGGCGTTATGGCGTTTGAGGCTGCTGCTGCCGCCCCGCGCCATTTCCGACAGATGTGGGGCAATTGTATCCGTTATTTTGTTGACGCGCAGCAACGAGAAATGTTTCGTTTTAACATTTTTTTTGGGCCAACGTCACCATGGTCAACCTTCCAGTCAAGTTCGGACTAGTTCGTGTTATAACTGCGCACCATGACGGACAAATGGGGAAGGCGGCTGTTCAAGGCGGGGGCGGTGGCGCTGTTGCTGGTAGGACTGGTGCACTCACTCTCGCTGCTTCGCGATCCGGTTCCCGCAAATGACACGGAGAAACAGTTGCTGGGCCTGATGTCCAGCTACAAATTCAATCTACTGGGATCTGTTCGCACCATGGCCGGCATGCTGCGCGGTTTTAGTGTGTCCTTCATGCTGGCGGCGCTCGGCTTTGGGGTTTTCGATATGGTGTTGTCGCGCGAGCGGGCAGGACTATTGAAGCGCGCGGCGCTGATCAATATCATCTGGCTGGCCGCGATGACCGCCATCTCCCTGCACTATTTTTTCATAGTGCCCACTTCGTTTCTTGGCACCACGCTGCTAATTTTTGTATTGGCGTGGTTGAAGTTGCCTGCCGAAGGGACGACTTAGCGTGGCTGGCAGCGTCTGACACTCGAAGTCGCAATCGCTCGGGAGCAACTCTTCGTTGACAAAAGAGGAGGCAAACCCTAAGATTAGAGTTTGTCTCTACAGGGAAAGGTGTGACCGTTTCAATGAGGACGTACGTAGCCAAGGGTGAGGAAGCCGAAGCGCTGAAAGTGGGCGCGAACTGGTTTGTGGTGGACGCGACGAACGTGGTGCTGGGGCGCCTGGCGACCAAGGTCGCGCGCATGCTGATCGGCAAAGACAAGCCGAGCTTTACGCCGTACCTGGATTCGGGCGATCACGTGGTGGTGATCAACGCCGACAAGATTCGCATGACCGGCAACAAGGTCGAGCAGAAGATTTATTACTCGCACAGCGGGTATCCGGGCGGGCTCAAAGCCGTACCGGCCAAGCGCGTGCGCGAGACCAAGCCGGAATGGATCATTCGCGAAGCGGTTCTTGGGATGCTGCCGAAGAACAAGCTGCGCGCGCGGCGCGCGAAGAAGTTGCGCGTGTACCGGGACGCGGCCGGCCTGGCGCGGCATGCGGGGCAGAAGCCGCAAGCGGTCGCACTGTAAGCGAAGTAGCGATTTTTTTCCGCACGGAGCTGTTCCTACTAAGTGGTGCCTTAGCAGGGAATAAGCAGACGTGAAGTTTGGACAAAGCGGAGGCGGCCCGGCTTTTATGAGGCTGCCAAGGCCTTAGTCCCCGCACTGAAGCGGCAGCCGAGTTTTGCGGTGCAAGGTCAGGGGTGGCTGGGCCAGGAAAGATTAGGAGGAACATTGGGTTCTACGGGTACGCCCCTCGCGGGCACACAAACATGGTTTCTGGGGACGGGACGGCGCAAGGAGTCGGTGGCGCGCGTGTTCCTGCGTCCCGGTTCGGGAAAGTTCACGATCAATGGCCGCACGGTCGAACAGTATTTCCCGAATCACGCGTGGAAGCATGATGCAGTCGAACCGCTGAAGTTTACGAATATCGCCGACCAGGTGGACGTGGTGGTGACGGCGAATGGCGGCGGAGTTGGCGGGCAAGCCGGAGCGGTACGCATGGGATTGTCGCGGGCGATTTCGCGGTTCAATCCGGAGCTGCGGCCGTCGCTGCGCAAGAATGGATTTTTGACGCGCGATTCCCGAATGAAGGAACGCAAGAAGTACGGGCAGAAGGGCGCGCGGAAGCGCTTCCAGTTCACGAAGCGGTAAAGATTTGTGGTCCCCGACACGGTCGGGGACTACGCCGAGCTCCAGCGGGTTGACGCAAGTTGGCCCGCTGAGATCACGGCCGGCAAGGAGCCGGCAATAGGCTGTTCTGTGGCGACGACTTCGTAAGTTGAAGAGGCGCCACCGCAAACAGCTATCCTACTAGGAGGAAACTTGGCAGTAGAAATTACGATGAAAGAGTTGCTGGAGGCCGGAGTCCACTTCGGTCACCAGACGCGGCGCTGGAACCCCAAGATGAAGGAATACATTTTCGGGGAACGCAACGGCATCCACATTATCGATCTCCAGAAAACCCTCAAGATGTTCCGCGAAGCGAGCCGCTTCGTGAGCGAACTTTCCGGACAAGGGAGAAACGTCCTTTTTGTGGGCACCAAGCGGCAGGCCCAGGAAGCGGTCGCCGAAGAGTCGAAGCGCTGCGGTGCGTTTTTCGTGAACCACCGCTGGCTGGGCGGCACGCTGACGAATTGGGCGACGCTGCAAAAATCCATCAAGCGGCTGAAGCTGCTGAAGGCCATGAACGAAGATGGCCGCATCAAGGAACTGTCGAAGAAAGAGCAAGCGCGCCTGGATCGCGAGATGAAGCACCTGTTCCAGAATCTCGAAGGCATTGAGAACATGACGCAGTTGCCGGACGCCATGTTCGTGATCGATTCCAACGCGGAAGAGATCGCGGTGAAGGAAGCGCGGCGCATGGGCGTGCCGGTGGTTTCGGTCGTCGATACAAACTGCGACCCGGACGTGGTGGACTGGATCATTCCTGGGAACGATGACGCCTTGCGCGCCATTCGGTTGTTCACCACCAAGATTGCAGATTCCGTGCTTGAGGGCCACAACGCCTACCAGCAGTCGCAGGCCGCGGAACAAAAGTCCGCGGAAGACCAGGCGCTGGTGGAAGGCGTCGAGTACGTGGATACAAGCGCGTACGAGCAATACGAGAAACAGGAAGGCGACTTCGTTGAGAACGCCGAGGCAGCGGCGGCAGGAGCGGAACCCGCTGAGGCCACGGTGCCGCCCGACGAGGAAGAAAAGTAGGCCAACGGCGCGGGTAGGAATCAGGAAGAGGCCCGCCCCGAACGGTTCGGGGCGGGCCGTTCTGCAAAAAGGCCCAGGGATGTAACACGGTTTTAATACACAAGTAAAATGAGCAAGGAAAAAGGATGAGTACACAACAGACGGCTATGCAAATCCCAGCACAACTCGTAAAAGAATTGCGCGAGCGGACCGGGGCAGGATTCAGCGATTGTCGCGCGGCGCTTGTGGAAGCGGCTGCCAATGTCGAGAAGGCCATCGAGATTCTCCGGAAGAAGGGCCAGGCGGCGGCTGCAAAGAAGGCGCAGCGCGAAGCCAGCGAAGGCCTCGTGGGCAGCTATATCCACGCCGGCGGAAAGATCGGCGTGCTCGTGGAGCTGAATTGCGAATCGGACTTCGTGGCGCGCACGGAAGCGTTTCAACAGCTTTCTCACGATATCGCCATGCACATCGCGGCGCTGGATCCGCGCTACGTGCGGCGTGAGGAAGTGACGCCGGAAATGCTCGAGAAAGAGCGCGATATTTACCGCGCGCAAGCGCTGGCGACCGGGAAGCCGGAGCAAGTCGTCGAGAAGATCGTCAACGGAAAGATGGAAAAGTTCTACGAGGAGAATTGCCTCTACGAACAGCACTTCATCAAGGACGAGAGCGTGACCATCGGTGAGATGATCACCCAGGCCGTCGCCAAGCTGGGCGAAAACATTTCCATCCGGCGCTTTGCCCGCTTCAAAGTGGGCGAAGTGAGCGGGTCTGGCAGCGGTGCGGATACGGCGGCGGTCACTGCGCCGTTGCCCGCGCCTGTCACCGCGTAAATAGCGAAGCGAACTCGTAAAAGCGCCCCGGTTGGACCGGGGCGTTTTTTTTTGAGTGCGGCAGCCCGGTTGCCGCTTTTCCAGCCGCACTACAAACCGCAGAGTTGTAGCCGCTACCGTGGGAAAATCCTTGCCCTCGCTGACCCTCAAAAGCCGGAGCTAGGCTCCAGCACTCCAAATGTGCGGGGGCGGAGATAGTTTGTTACAATTCCGGTGATTTCAGATCGCGCAAACGGAGACTCATGGCAGCGACGAAGAAGAACGGCAAAAAGGCCGTCAAAAAAGCCAAGCCCGCGTACCGGAGAATCCTGCTGAAGCTCTCCGGCGAGGCGTTTCAGGGGCCACAAGGATTTGGCATCCACGGAGCAACGATTCAGGCCATCGCGCGCGAACTCAAGGATGTGCACGCGCTGGGCGTGCACATCGCTATTATGGTCGGCGGAGGAAACATTTTCCGCGGCGCGCGGCAGAAGGGATTTGAAATCGATCGCGCGACCGGCGACTACATGGGCATGCTCGCCACGGTCATCAACGCCATGGCGTTGCAGGATGCGCTTGAAAAAGAGGGCGTGTTCACGCGCGTTCTGAGCGCCATTGAAATGAAGGAAGTTTCTGAGCCGTTTATCCGGCGGCGCGCGATGCGCCACCTGGAGAAAGGCCGCGTGGTGATTTTCGGGGCGGGCACGGGGAATCCTTATTTTTCCACGGACACTGCGGCGGCGCTGCGCGCAATGGAGATTAAAGCGGAGGTCATCCTGAAAGCCACGCGCGTCGATGGAATTTACGACGCGGACCCGGAACAGATCCCCGATGCGAAATTCTTTGCGGCGATTTCGTACCGTGAAGTGCTGAGCCAGAACCTGAAGGTGATGGATTCAACCGCGATTTCGCTCTGCATGGACAACGGCATGCCGATCGTGGTGTTCAATATGAACCGCCCGGGGAACATCAGGCGCGTGGTGTTGGGCGAGCGCGTGGGCTCGAAGGTAACGCCGGCGTAGCGAAGTTTTACAGTCGACAGTTCACAGTCAAACGGGATAGAAGAAAGCCTCGCCCCTGAAGGGGTGAGCTACGGGGACGGAATGACATGTTTGGATCAGTGAAAGAGGCGCTGGCGGCCGCGAAGACACGGATGGAAAAAGCCGTCGAGGATTTTCGCAAAGAGCTGGCTACGCTGCGCACCGGGCGCGCGAACGCATCGATCCTTGATTCGATCCGCGTGGACTATCACGGGACGCCCATGCCGGTGAATCAACTGGGAACGGTGACGGTGCCGGAGGCGACCCTGCTGGTGATTTCGCCGTGGGACCCCAGCGTCGTGCCGCTGATCGACAAAGCTATCCGCACGTCGGACCTGGGTCTGAATCCCACGAATGACGGCAAAGTCGTACGCATACCGATGCCCTCGCCGACCGAAGAGCGCCGCAAGGAGATCGTCAAGCACTTGCATAAAGTGCTGGAAAATCACCGGACGGCGGTACGCAACATCCGCCGCGACATCAAGGAAGGCATCGATAAGCTGGAGAAAGACAAAAAGATCAGCCAGGACGAACACAAGCGCGCGCTCGAAGAGATGGAAAAAGTCACCCATTCCGAGACGAAGAAGATCGAAGACCTCTCCGCCGCCAAAGAGAAGGAAATTCTCGAGATCAAGTAGTTCTCAAGGTTTGGGCTGAGCCCCTGCGGCTTGTGTTGGAGTTGGAGATTTCGGCGCGGCTGGTTTCTTTTCAGGAGGCGTACTCTCCTCGCGGACGAGCGTGAAGTCCTGGGCTTCGTCGCTCTGCACGGCGCGTAAGAAAGCGTTGTAATCCACGGCTCGGTTGGCTGGGATCTCTCTCAATAAAAAATTGATATGGCGCGAAGCGCTGATCGACATGCCCTTCGTAGAATACTGCGAGGCGTAGGTGGCGTAATCGCGCTGCACGGAAGTGCCGGTGGGCGTCTGAGCGGTTGTGCCTGGAGGCAGGTGCAGCGTCATGTGCGTCTCGACTTCCAGTGGCGTGCCCAACTCGATTGGGGAAATTGCAGCGCCCGCGACAGGCTTGGCGGGCGGATCAGGCAAGCCTAGTTGGGGAAGCAGCGCGGGAATGCGCACGGGTTTCTTCGACCAATCCACGAACTTGGGCATGGTAATTTCGTAATCGAGCGTGAACGGCTCGCGCGTAGCGTAGGGCTCGGAAGCGTTGACGCTGGTCACCTGCCCGCGGAAACCGTCCGTGATCGAGAGAAGCTGAGCCAGCTCCTTCCATTTTTCCTTTGGCGTTTTGTGAAATGCCACGCGCAACACCA
>Ga0210409_10006289_pt1 | contig 12381 bp, 15 predicted proteins | sample IncBWH17MmetaG_FD_161649 | JGI IMG/M metagenome (GOLD analysis project Ga0210409, IMG submission 161649) | Forest soil microbial communities from Barre Woods Harvard Forest LTER site, Petersham, Massachusetts, United States - Inc-BW-H-17-M | ecosystem: Environmental > Terrestrial > Soil >...
ACGACCGATTTTTTCATGCCGATCGTCGATGATCCTTTCGACTTCGGTTGCATCGCCGCGACCAACGCGCTCGCGGATGTCTATGCGATGGGCGGGCGGCCGCTATTGGCGCTGGCAATCGTCGGCATGCCGATCAACACGCTGCCGCATGCGACAATTCGCGAAATCCTGCGCGGCGGCGAGACCGTCTGCGAGCGAGCCGGCATTCCGATTGCCGGCGGCCACAGCATTGATTCGGTCGAGCCGATTTATGGACTGGCGGTCACCGGTGTGGTCGACCCCAAGAAGGTGAAACGCAACAGCAGCGCGCGCAGCGGCGATGTATTGATTCTCGGCAAGCCGCTCGGCGTCGGCATATTCTCGGCAGCGTTCAAGAAGGGCGTGCTGGATGACGCGGGCTATCGCGCCATGCTCGAAACCACCACACAATTGAATGTGCCTGGCATGGAGCTCGCAAATTTCGAGGGAGTGCATGCCATGACCGACGTCACCGGTTTCGGCCTGCTCGGCCATTTACTCGAGATGTGCCGCGGCAGCGGACTTGCCGCCGAGGTGACGGCCGCGCAGCTGCCGTTGCTGCCCGGCGTACGCGAGCTGGCGCGATCCGGTATCGTCACCGGCGCTTCCGCGCGCAATTGGCAATCCTATGGAAAAGAGGTGCGGCTCGCGCCGCACATCGATGCGCCCCTGCAGGCCTTGCTCACCGATCCGCAGACATCAGGCGGATTGCTGGTTGCATGCGACCCCGACGCATTGCCGGCGGTGCGAACGATCTTCGCGCGTCTCGGGTTTGTGCAGGCCGCGATAATCGGCCAAATGCGTACAGGTGCTCCGCTGGTGCGCGTTGAATGATGGGCTAATTCGCGCGCATCGTCGTCAAAATCTTCGCCCACTCCTTGCCTACCCAGGAACACTTTTCTTTCGTGAAAAACGCTGGGTGCTCGGAGATTTCCTTCTTCATCATGTCCCAGCCCTCCTGCACATACGCGGATTGGTCCGGTCCCGACTCCCGCATCTTCTCGAAGATCGACTTGGCCGTCTCCTCGGCGCTTTGGGCGGGCTTGGCGAGAAACCCCTTCTTGGCGCAAAGATCGTATTGAGTAGCCGTCCCGCCGACAAAAATGCCGAATTGTCGCGCCTGCGCTTGTTGGCTGCTCAAGGCGGCAGCCGCCGGAGTGTCATTTGCAAAGGCGGCGACCGTTGCGACGATGAGCGCCAAACCCAACAGCGCTTCGTTCATGGCTAAACCCGCGCTGCGAATCATGGCGTCAGCGGCTGTCGCGCACGCGCGCGCTTGCCACATCGCTCATTGCTGCAGCACCTGCGGAAGGGTCTGAGCTTTATCGGTTTCGATGCGATGGGTGATGTTCCCCTTGGCATCGGCCACGATCATGGTCGGCGTATTGTTCACGCCGAACTCGCGGAATAGTACGCCTGATTCGTCGAGCGATAGAGGAATGCCGATCTGGTACTTTTTCTGATAGTCCAGTAGATCCTCCTGCGTAGCCCAAAGCCCGGATGCCACTCCCAGCCAGCGCACATCGGTGCTGTGGGAGAGCGCGCTCACTTGCTCGCGAGCCGCGCGGCAGTTTGCGGACACCTCGGGGCGGGTGGTCGCCAGGTAGGACTCGCACCACGGCGACAGGAATACGAACACCGTCGGACCTTTCAGTCCCTGCTGCTGAAAGTGAAATATCCGGCCGTCAAGGGTGTGCACGGTGGCTTTCGGCAACGGATCACCCAGCGCGACGCGTTGGGCAATGGCAGCGTTGGGCTGCCCAGCCGCTCTGCCATGCGTCTTATCGGGGTCCGGCGCCCGCGCCGCAACGAGCGCTGCGTCAAGGTGCTGATCGGCAAGGTGTCCGACATACTGGATCCGCCCGTCCCGTCCGATGACGATGTGCTGCGGCGTAACCCGGACGTTGAAGGCGCCGGAGAGTGCCGCATCGCCGTCGAATACAATGGGCATGGTGATGCCGAGCTGCTTTTGATACTTGCGTATCTCCGCCACTGAATCATTGAAGCCGACGTCTATCGCGATGACGGCAAGATCCGGCCCTGCGCTCTCATACGTATGCTGAAAGTGCGGCATTTGCTGGCGGCATGGCACGCACCAGGTGGCCCAGAATTTAATGTAAACGGCTTTTTTGCCGTAGAGGCTTCCCAGGTCAATCGTCTCGCCGTCGATCGTCTTGATGACAAGGCGGGGCGCCGGAGAACCCAATAGATCGCGTCCAGCCGCTTCCGCCCTTTGCTGCCCGCTGGTCTCCGCACTCGCCGCGGCGGCCATCAACAACGATGCGACCAGTCCGAAATTTCGCCACCGCCGCTTCAGCTGCATTGCATCTCCTTATTCTGCGACGCCCCGTGACCCCGGCTTTGCCTTGTCCTTGATCGACACGACCAGAAATTTGGCGGGTGCTGTTTTGCTGGCATTCGCGGACACCTGGTGAATATCGTCCGGGGATTCATAAAAGGTCTGACCCGCTCGAAGCGTCACTGCCGGACTGCCGCGCACCTGCATCGTCAATTCCCCCTCCAGGACGTACACGAACACCTGCGCATCGTGCCGGTGCGGCAGCGAGGCACCGGCCGGGGGATAAGTCACGGTGAGCATGACCACCTCTTTGTCGGGACCGGCGATGAGGTCTCGCATCATCAGCTGTGCCACGGAAGCGGATGGCGGCGCTTTTTCCGCGCCGGTGGCAATCGAGACCGTTGACCCGGATACGAGCGCTGCCGCAAGCCACGAGCCCAGGATTAACGCAACCACGCTGCGATTCGACATTTCGACCTCCCCCAGATCATTGATTGGCCCGGCCGTGGCACCAACGCGCCAAGGCGAGCCTAGCGCTTCCCAGCGATTACCGAAAGTCCCGGGGCGGCAAGATCGCCCTACCGCCCGCGCGCCATGAAATCGAGGATTTCACGGCCAAGATATTCATCCGGCGTGTTGAATGCGAGCACTTCCGACATGTGGTTGTGACCCGTGAGCCGCACAAAGCGCGGGCAGGCGCGGTCGCGTTCGCACAACGCCGCCAGCAACTCGGCACCGTACTCATCGAGGCCGGTTTGCTCATACTCGGTGATGACGACAAACACAGGGATACGCGCGCCGTCGCGGATATGGTTGATCGTGGAGCGGTTTTCATACTGCGCTGGATCTGCGCCGAAATATGCCTGCATGTTGCGCCCAAAAGGGTCGGCTGGATCGTAGACCAGCCGGTAACGGCCGCTGATGAGCACCGCGCCCGCGACGCCTGGACCTTCCGCCGGCTGTAGCGCCTTGTCGAATACATATCCCGACACATGAGTAGCGCCGGCCGAATGACCGATCAGGAAGATACGATTGGGGTCTCCCCCATAACGCACCGCATTCGCCTTTGCCCAGCTCACCATGCCGCGTACGTCCTCCGCGCCAGCAGGCCACTTGGCGGCAGGCGCAAGCCGGTAGGTGGCGTTGATGCCGAGCATGCCTTGACGCGCAAACCACGTCCCAACGTTCGCATAATGCTCGCCAACATCCTTGTTGCCGGCCACATAAGCGCCGCCATGGACGAAGATCACCACCGCCGCGCCGCTGCGTGCCGTCGGCTGATAGACATCGAGAACCTGGCGCGGGTCGGGCCCATAGGCCAGGTTGCGTGTGACGACGACGCCATCCTTGGGCGCCGCCTTGAGCAGTGGCTGAAACGCATCGACGGTCGCAGTGAATGCGGCGGCGTTGTCCCTCTGATACAGAGGTCCGAACTGAGCGAGTGTAGCCTGCAAATAGGGCGGGAGCTTTTCCACCTGCGCGCGCACCGTTGCCGCGTCAAAAGGACAGGCAATTGCCAGCACGGCAATGCCTGTCGGCATAAATTTTGGCATGCAACTATCTCCGCGGCGGATCGCCCTTGCTGATGATGCGCGGTGCGGTGAGCGCCCGCAATCAGAGGTAAGGCTGCTCATCCCACCATGGGAAATAATCCGGCATGTCGTTGGAAACGCGATCGACGAATTTTGCGGGCCTTTTTTCGAGAAACGACTGCACGCCTTCGGCCACATCGGCGCTGCGGCCGCGCGAGACGATTCCGCGGCTATCGATGCGGTGAGCTTGCATCGGATCATTCATGCCCAATCCCCGCCACATCATTTGACGAATGAGCGCAATGGCCACGGGGGCGGTATTGTCGATGATTTCGCGCGCCATCTCTCCTGCTGCGCCGAGCAGCCGATCCTCGGGATAAATCTCGCGAATCAGGCCGCCGGCTTTGGCCTCGGCGGCCGGAAAGACGCGGCCGCTGTAGCACCACTCCAGCGCGCGCGAAATGCCGACGATGCGCGGCAGGAAGAAAGAGGACGCCGCCTCAGGAACGATACCGCGGCGCGCAAACACGAATCCAATCTTGGCTTTGTCGCTCGCCAGGCGGATGTCCATGGCGAGGGTCATTGTTGCGCCGATGCCGACGGCAGGACCATTGATCGCAGCAATGACCGGCTTCAGACAGCGAAAGATCCGCAATGTCAATCGCCCGCCGCCGTCGCGAGACTTGTCACTGGCATAGTCGATCGATCCCTCCGGCTGCCGCGGCGCGGCGGCGGAATCGGCGCGCCGAAATGTTGCGGCGCCGGCTGATAAATCGGCGCCGGCACAGAATGCGCGCCCTGCGCCGGTAACGATGACCGCCCGCACGGCATCATCGGCATCGATCGAGTCGAACGCTTGCAGCATCTCGTGCAGCATCTCGCCCGTGAAGGCGTTGAGCTGCTCAGGCCGGCTCAGTGTCAGAGTAGCGATGCCATCCGCGACGGCGTAACCGATGGTCTTGTAATTCATGGAGGTGCTCCCGGTCGGTGCGTCGGCCTGTGTGCTTACTGCTGCAGCCTGCGCCTGAGTTTCGCCATGCCGCCCAACCATCGATCATAATCGGCGGCCTTGCGCTGCATGTATCCCGCTACAACGGGGTGCGGCAAGATTAAAAAACGCTCGGCAGCCAGCCCGTTGATGACCGCTTCGGCGACCTCTTCCGGAGAGATGATGCCATCGACCGATGCCGAACCTTTTTCCGGTTCGTTGCCGATCATTGCTGTACGCACCGCCTGCGGACACAACACTGACACCTTGATACCGTGGTCGCGGTGCGTAACGGCCAGACATTCCGCGAATCCAATCGCGCCGTGCTTGCTCGCCGAGTAGGTTGCGGAGCCGATTTGACTCAACAGCCCCGCTGCCGAAACCGTATTGAGAAAATATCCAGATCCGCGTGCGATCATTTGCGGCAGCAGCGCCCTGGCCGCATATACGTGGGCCATGACGTGAATATTCCAGGATCGCTCGAAATCGGCATTGGACGCTGAGGCGGCATTTTTGGGATCCGGATCGGCAAGACCGATACCGGCATTGGAGCAGAATAGATCGATCGGCCCCAAGGCCATCTCCGTCTCACGCACCACGCGCTGGATGTCTTGCTCGCGCGCTACGTCGCATACAAAGCCCAATGCGCCGATTTCCTTGGCTGCGGCCGCAAGCTTGCCCGCATCAACGTCCGCCACAGCGATCCCACGGGCTCCCTCGGCTTTGAAGCGTTTTGCAAGCGCATAGCCGATGCCGTTGGCCGCGCCGGTAATCACCACGACCGCATTTTCTACTTTCATTGTTGTCGCCTACTGGTCACTCGCCGAGACTGGAGCCGCCGTCCGCAACGATGAGCTGACCCGTGATAAAGCTTGCGGCCTGCGAGGCGAGGAACACCGCAATGCCCCCGATTTCCACGGGTTGGCCGATCCGCCGCAACGGCGCGCGCTGCTCCACATTCTGCAGAATCACCGGATTCGACCACAGCGCTTTGGCGAAATCCGTTTTCACGAGCCCCGGCGCAATGGCATTGACCCGAATGCCCTTAGGACCCAGCTCGAGCGCGAGATTTCGCGCCAACTGAGCTTCCGCGGCTTTGGAAATACCGTAAGCGCCGAGCACTGCCGTACCCCTGAACGCACCGATGCTGGAGAGAAGAATGATATTTCCCGAGCCGCGTTCAACCATGTGCGGAATCACGAGCTTGGCGAACCACCAGCTACTCTTGACGTTGCTGATCATGATTTTGTCCCAAGCATCATCATCGAGCTTGGTGAGCGAACCGTAGAATGGATTCACCGCCGCATTGCAAACCAAGATATCGATCCGGCCATACTGATCCAGCGTAGCCTTGACGAGTCCTTCGACTTCCTCCTTGCGGCCGATGTTGCACGCAATCGATACCGCCTCTCCGCCCCGCGCCCGGATCTCATCGCGGACTTGATCGCAGGCTTCCTTCTTGCGCGACGAGATGACGACCTTTGCGCCGGCCGTCGACATCTCCTCGGCGATTGCTTTGCCGATGCCGCGCGATGAGCCGGTGATGAGCGCGACCTGGCCGGAAAGTTCGAACAGTTTATTGGCCATTTGGATTCTCCATTGTGCCGAACGCCTATCGCGAGTATTTCAATTGAGGATACCAGTCGGACCCGCGGCCTTCGGGTGTATTGTCGAGAATTGTCCAGATCGGCATCAGGTCGGGCGCGCCGCGGGGATCCTGGCCCGAGTCGGCGGTCCCAGGTCCCATCTCGCTGCTCCAGAAATGGCGTGTGCGCCCATGTTGGCTCCCGTTGGATCCTCGGTGAATCATACTTGCCCTGCACGAAATTCGACATATTTAGGGGCATTTAAAGCTTTGCGGTGCACTGCCGATATACCTCCGATGAGCGCTATCAGTAGTGTCGCCCCATCCGCCAGCTTGGCGAGTACGGCAAACAGCGGACTCGAAGCGCTCGCGACCAGCAGCCAGAAGTTGAACCAGGACGCGCAACAGATCGCGAACCCGGACAATCAAAACACGACCGCTCCGCTGCTCGATTTGAGCCAGGCCAAGCTGCTGGGGCAAGCCGGCGCCGACGTGATTCGCAGCGCGAATCAGATGATCGGCGCTCTACTCGACATTCTTGCCTGACACTCTCCGAGGCCGGGCCTTTTAAGACGCAGCTGGCTTGAATGCGGATTCCGTGTCAACCTTGATGCGTAATTTCCGCCGCGATACAGGGAGACTTTCAATGAACGAGGAAGCTCTGAACTTGAGTATTCGCAAGTTCTTGAAAACCGTCGGCATTAGTGCACAGCGGGAGATCGAGCACGCGGTCGCCAAGGCCCTGGCGGCGGGCTCCATAACGGCCACAGCGGCGTTTCCTGCGAAAATGAGGCTGGAAGTTGCCGCGCTCAAGTTGAACGTCGAGTTCAGCGGCGACATCACGCTCAAGTAGGCTTGGCGCAGCCGCCACCGCACCCAGGCAACGATTTCGCTTTGCGGTACGCGGTGCGGTTGCGCCTTTATAGATGATCTGCAGCAAACGTGTCGCAGGCATCGATCTGACCGGAACTGACCCCGCGCTTGAACCAGGAAACGCGTTCCGCGCTGGTCCCATGGGTGAAGGACTCCGGAACGACCGTTCCGCGGGCGCGGCGTTGCAGCGTATCGTCGCCGATCTGCGCGGCCGCGTTGAGCGCAGATTCAATATCCCCAGGTTCGAGGCGCCAACCTTGCTCCTGCTGCGAGCGGTTGGCCCACACACCGGCGAAGCAATCCGCCTGCAATTCGAGCCGCACGCTGAGCGCATTGGATTGCGCCTCGCTGGCCTGTTCCCGCCGTGCATTCACCTTGTCGAGGATGCCCAGCAGATTTTGCACGTGGTGTCCGACCTCGTGACCGATGACGTACGCGTGTGCGAATTGGCCGGGCGCGCCCAGCTGCTGCGTCATCACGTCGAAGAATCCTAAGTCCAAGTAGACGATGCGATCCTCTCCGCAATAGAACGGCCCGGCGGCCGCCTCGCCCCGGCCGCACGCGGTCGGGTAACTGTCGCGAAACAGACGCAACCTCGGATCCACGTAGGTCCGGCCCCGCTCATGAAAAGCGGCAGTCCATACGGTCTCGGTACTGCGCAGAACCTGCGAGACAAATTTGGCCTGAGCATCGTCGGCGGGAGGACTCCGAGCCGGTTGATCGGCTGCCGTCTGAGCCGTCGGCGAACCATCGCCGCTCAGCAAACCTAGAATCTGCAGGGGATTGACGCCAAACAGCCAGCCGCCGATGAGCGCGAGTACAACGGTTCCAATCCCTATGCCATGTATGGGTCTGAATCCGCCGCCGCTTGAACCACGGACGTCCTCTACATTTTGGCTCTCTTCCTGATCATCCATTCGCATGAATCGTTCTCCGGCTCTTCAACGTGTGCGCTCGCGTGCCTGCCGCGCCGCCCAGTCGCCTTGCGCCTCGAGCGACACATCGTTCCACTTCTCCCAGGTCGCGATGCGCTGGGCATACTCCTTGCGCGTCATCGGCAACCCTCCGGAGCCGAAAAAAATGCGCAGCGGCGGATCCTTGGCATCGACGACTTTCAAGATGGCCGCGCCCGTCGCCTCCGGGTCGCCTGGGACGAAGTTGCTGCGGAATGAAGCGATGCTCGCTCGAGCGCCGTCATACTCGGGCATTTGCTTGGCGCGCTGTGCGGAAGGCCCTCCCCAGTCGGTCGCGAATCCACCCGGCTCAACGATGGTCACCTTGATGCCGAAGCCACTGACCTCCGCCGCCAAAGACTGGCTGAATCCTTCCAGGCCCCACTTCGAGGCGTGATACAGGCCAACCGTAGGGAATGCGTTAACCCCGCCAATCGATGAGACCTGGATGATATGGCCCGATTTCTGGGCCCGCATGATCGGCAATGCGGCCTGCGTGACCCACAGCGCGCCGAATAGATTGGTTTCCATCTGCGCGCGGACTTCAATCTCGCTGACCTCTTCGATCGCTCCGAATAGACCATAGCCGGCGTTGTTGATCACGACATCGAGGCGGCCGAAGCGTGCATGCGCCGCGGTGATCGCGGCGTCGACGGCAGCCTTGTGCGTGACATCCAGCGTGATCGCAGCGACTTGATTGCCATAACGCTCGACCAGCGGCGCAAGTGTTTTTACATCCCGCGCCGAGGCGGCGACCCGATCTCCTCGTGCCAGCGCCGCCTCCGCCCAAATGCGGCCGAAACCCTTGGACGTGCCGGTGATGAACCATACTTTGCTTGTCATAGTGACTCCTCTGCGCCTCGCGGGCGCGTTGGCCGCGGAAAGCTTGCTACTTATACAAAGGAAGATCCACCGTTTTCAATCGGCGTCGCCTCGGCATCCCCGCATCGCATCAATGAAGGCCAGCTGAGCGAGGAACACGGCATTGCGAATCACGCCGCCAGCAGCGCAAACTGCAGAACGAGCGCGGAAACGCGAGGAGCGTGCCATGACCGAAGTGTTCATCCGATTCCCGGTACTTTGCCCGATATGCAAGCAGGAATGGACCTCTTCGCGCACGAAAACCGAGATTCTCGACGCGCTCGACAACGACAAACCGATCAAAGTGTATGCCGAGTGTCACGACTGGCACTGGGAATTGAGCGACAAGGACCGCGCGGAGCTTTCGCGAAAGGCTCGCCCCACAAGTTAGCCGACACAAGCTTGGGCGGTGTCGTTGTTTACGAGTTCGTGGGGTAAGGCCCTTCGGAGAATGTTTCCGCATGGTAACCCTTCGAGCCGACGGCGATCGCGAGAGGACTGCGGAAGTCCTCCGACGCGCGCAGGCGCCGGATGATGCCGCTGAAGTCGTACTTCGGTTGCCATCCCAATCGAGTTCTAGCCAGTTGATTCACGTACACGCGATCGATGGCCGGCGCCATCGACCAACCCCGGCGCAGATACTCCGCCTCGTAGCTTGGCGTGTAGCGCCTCACCACAGCGGGCGCGGCTTTGCGCAATGCGTCCAGGTCGTCGGGCGTGAACGGCGTGGTCGCACTGATGATGTATCGGCCAAAACCAATACGGGGGGTCTCCTCCATCGCCAACAGATGAGCGGTGACGACATCTTCGATGTCGGCGCGCCGATTGAGAAACTCGTTGACCTTCAAGTTAGCGTCGCCGTAGTTCTGCCGCGCCGCCTTGTCGTCGTCCTGCTCCGGAAAAAACCGCCCGGTTCGGAGAATGATGCAGGGCAGGCTGCGGCTGTTTGCAAATAGTTCACACAGGTTCTCCGCAGCCAGCTTCGTAACCCCGTAGATGTTCTTTGGAACGGGCACGACATCTTCGGTGATCCAAGCGGCCGGCGCACCCGGCGGCGGGGTGAGAGCACGGCCAAAGACGCTGGTGGTACTCGTATAGACGAAGGACTTGATGCCCGCCTGCGCCGCCTCCTCGAGCAGATTCAACGTGCCGGTGATGTTGGTGTCGATGAAGTCTTGCCGGGAGTGGCTGGCGATATGAGGTTTGTGCAGTGTCGCCGTATGCAGCACCACCTGCACATTTTGCATGCACTGCTGGACGAAACTGCGTGCCGTGATCGATCCCAGGCGATGAGTGAACGGCGAACTCTTGATGTCGAGACCAACCGGCTCATGGTCCGAGTCTCGCAGGGTTCGCATCAGCGCTTCGCCCAGATGGCCGGCGCTGCCGGTAACAAGAATTCTCATTTTGTCGCCAACTCTCGCAGCTCACGGCCGCATCATGGATGGATTGTCAATTCAGCCCTATATACTCCGCAACTCGACCCGGAGAAATCACTGTGACGAACAAGCGTCGACCCATCCAGCCTGGCGAGCGTGTGGATCAAGCCGCGCCGGCCACTGTGTCGCTGACGCGGCGCGGATTCGTCAAGGGAGCCGGCGTCACCGGCCTGGCCGCCGCCACAACCCCCATTGCGCTTTTGGCCGGCGACGCGAAGCCGGCGCCTGCCGATGGCACGCCGGAGCAGATCCACCTGACCTGGGGTGACGACCCGTCCAGCACCATATTCGTCTCCTGGGCGTCGGCGGCCCAGGCAGTCAACCCGCGCGTTCGCATCGGGCATTCGCCAACTGCGCAACATACCGTTCATGCCGTTCAGCGTACCTACACCGACGGGCTCAGCGGCGAGACGATCTTCACTTATCACGCCAGGATCGAGGGGCTCCAGCCGGGTGCAAACTTTCACTATTCGGTGACCGCCGACAATGACCGCAATCGGGCTCAGCCGTTCAGCGCGATGTTTCAAACCGCGCCGCGGGGCCGCGTGCCCTTTCGCTGGACGAGCTACGGCGATCTGGCGACTCCGGTGACCTCCTGGGTGCTTTCTTCTCCCCAGAGTCGCCATGCGGTCGAAGCGGTGGAACGATTCCAGCCGCTGTTTCATTTACTCAATGGCGACCTCTGCTACGCCAACTTGAATCCGGCGACGCAGCCTGCGGTGTGGTCCGACTTTGCCAACAACGTGCAGGCCTCTGCCGCATTTCGGCCTTGGATGCCCTGCCCGGGAAATCACGAAATCGAATTTCACAACGGCGCACAGGGATTCAATTCTTACCTCACCCGCTACTCCCTGCCGCACAATGGCACGCCGTTCCACGGCCTGTGGTACCACTTCAAGGTGGGCTCGGCGTTTTTCATCTCGCTCTCTGCCGATGATGTGATCTACCAGGACAGCGGCGCCTTTGTCGCCGGCCCTGCGCCGTTGCAGCCTGCGCCCAGCACCGGCAACGCGTCGATTGCGCCCGGCAGTTCTCTGTATATCCATGGCTACAGCAATGGCGCGCAAACCCGATGGCTGGAATCCACTCTCGCCGCGGCATCGAAGGACGAAGCTATTGATTGGATCATCGTGCAAATGCATCAGGATGCGCTCAGCTCCTCAAAGAACGGCAATGGCTCCGACAAAGGCATTCGCGAGACCTGGCTACCGCTCTTCGATCGCTATGGCGTGGATTTGGTTCTCTGCGGTCATGACCACGACTACGAGCGCAGCTGGCCGGTTCGAGGCTGCAACCACGATGTCGGCCGGGACGCGGCCACGGGCATGACGGTGGATACCTGCCAGCCCAATCCCGTAGTGACCGCCGAGCCAGCCGACGGCACGTTCAATACCAGCCACGGCACGATCCACTTCATCCTGGGCGGCGGCGGCACCAGCGCGCCGCTCGACGCGTACGGCATCAGTTCCTCTAACGGACAACCTGAGGCCAAGGTCATTACCAAAGCCAACCCCCCCGTGCCCGGCGCGACTTCGGGCACGTTCACGAAGCATGGCGCCGATGCCCTGGAAGACGCCATCTGGTCAGCGCGCCGCGACACCGTCACGGGGTATGGCATCGGCGTTTTCGATCTCGATCCCGGCGTTCCGGGCGGCACGACATCGATCACCCTGAGCTACTACCATGCTCCCGGGGCCGACGAGGCGCCCACCTCCCACTACGAGTTGTTCGAGACCGTCGTGCTCGCCAAAGAGCGTCGCGACAACCGACGCAGCTAGAACCCTCCAACGGTCGCCGCTAAACTTTGATAAAGATAGGGGACATCTGCGAACA
>Ga0210409_10006290_pt1 | contig 12379 bp, 9 predicted proteins | sample IncBWH17MmetaG_FD_161649 | JGI IMG/M metagenome (GOLD analysis project Ga0210409, IMG submission 161649) | Forest soil microbial communities from Barre Woods Harvard Forest LTER site, Petersham, Massachusetts, United States - Inc-BW-H-17-M | ecosystem: Environmental > Terrestrial > Soil >...
GCCCCTCCACTCACGGCCTTCTTCCAGCTCTTCGGGGCGTGGGGGCTTCAGCCCGCCGTCATACCAGGTAAATCTCACAGCAGGCATGTCCGCGCGGGCCGCGAAGTTGTACCGAATCATGGACGCGAGCGGATAAGTCTCGTCGTAGCGTTCGCTGGAGCTTGCTTCAACGCTATCAGGCGCCTCCAGTTTTAACACCCGGAAAATTGTGTCGTAGCTGTACGAGCCCATGTCGCCCAGAGCTCCGCAACCGAAATCGCTCCATCCGCGCCACATGAAAGGGAGGTACGCATGATGGAACGGCCGTTCCGGCGCAGGACCGAGCCACAAATCCCAATCCAATCCTTCGGGAACAGGCTGCGATTCCTTTGGCCGGTCGACACCTTGCGGCCAGTACGGCCGGCTCGACCAGTTGTGTACTTCTCTCACCGGACCGATGGCCCCGGCCCAAATCCACTCGCATAACTGGCGCGTCGCCTCCGATGCCTGGTTGCCGACGGCTATTTGCGTGGCCACGCCCGTCGTACGCGCGACTTCTGCCATGCGCCGGGCTTCATAAATCGTGTGCGTCAAAGGTTTCTGGCAGAAGACGTGTTTGCCCTTTTTCATGGCTGCCACGGAAATAGCGGCGTGCAGGTTGTCGGTGCTGCACACCACGACCGCATCAACGTCCTTTTGTTTTTCGAGCAGTTCGCGAAAATCGACGAAGGCGGCGCAGCCTTTGTAAGCCCCGGAAGTTTTCTGTGCCGCATAATAGGCATTCACGATTTGTTGGCAAGGTTCGCGGCCCGACACGCCGCTGGGGGCTTTCATGGAGTGCGTCAACTGGATTGGCTGATCCGGGCTGAGCCAATCCCACCCGCTGTCAACGCCCAGAAGTTTGCGCACCGAATTGCAGTATTCGTGCGTGTCCCACTGCGGATGATCGGCGCTGCCCTTATTCGGGTCGCAGACCGCCACTCCTTGCACGTCCGGCTCCTTCAAGAAGTGCAGCATCACGCGCAAACCTTGCGAGCCCACGCCGATAAACGCCATATTGATCTTGTCGCTTGGGGGCACGAACCCCGCACCCCCCAGCACGTGGCGCGGCACAATCGAGAAAGCCACTGCAGCAGCCGCGCCCTGGCCCAGGAATTTGCGCCGGCTCACCGCCCGCTTGAAAATTCCATCAACACGATTCTCTTTTTTCATTGTTGTACCTCATCGCGGGATTCTGGAGATACTCCGGCCGGCCGAATCAGAAATTCGTGCCGTTTCCTAAAATTGTTGCCGCATGATTTCAGTCGCCGAGAGGATACCACTCCCAGAAATTCGGGAACAGACAAAGATGGGACGAGCGAAAAACGGCCGCCCGAGAGGGCTACTCGTCGCGCAGAACGTGCATCGGTTCCACCCGCGCGGCGCGTATTGAGGGCACCAGCGAAGCCACTGCGGCGATTACCAGCACAAGAAGAACTACAAACGACAAGGTCGGGATGTCCGAAGAGGTAACGCCATAAAGCATTCCAGAGAGCACGCGCCCGAAAGCGGCGGCGATCCCCCAGCCGGCAACGCATCCCACAAGGGACACTCCCAGGCCATGCCAAAGAAACTGCTTGAGGATTTGTCCGCGCAACGCGCCGAGCGCGAGGCGCAGGCCGACTTCGCGCCGGCGAATATTGACGGTGTAACTAAGCGTGCCGTACAGGCCGACGCAAGCAAGCCCGACCGCAGTGGCGGCGAAAAAGGAAAGCAGCACGGTGCGAAGACGGTTTTCGGCGAACGCGGCGTCAAGATGCTCTTCCAGGGGCATGAGTTCGAAGACGGAGCGGCTTGGCTCAAGCTCATGAATCTTCTGACGGATGGCCTCCGCCAAAGCCACCGGCTCGATGCCGGTGCGCACGAGATAGTGCGGGTCAGGTTGAGGAGCGCTCATGCACCAGTAGACCGTAGGGCTGGGCTCGTGGTTCATGCCGGATTCACGCGCGTCCCCCACGATGCCTCGAATTTCGCCTGCCGGCGCAAAGTTGTTTCCCGGAATTTCCAGGTGCTTCCCAATCCAATTTGATTTCTCAGCATAACTGTTCGCGAAACTGCGGTTCACCACGATTTGGAGAGTGCCGGAACCCGGAACTTCGCGGCAAGGATCGCCGCTGAGAAGAGGAATGTGCATGGTGGAGAAATAACTCGGAGAGACGAAACGGCTCTCGACGACGAGTTTGGCTTCGGTGGCGGCGCGACCTTCTTTCACATTGAGCTCGGTTTGGTATTGCATGGGCACACCCGGTAATTCCCCCGAAGTCGCCGTGCCTTCGACGCCCGGCAAGGCGCGCAAAGAATCCAGAATCCGCGTGATTTTCTGGGTCAGACCCTTAATATCCGCCGTTTCTCCCCACGAAGCACTGACATGAAAAGTAAGAACGTGGCTGGAATCAAAGCCCGGCGAGACGCGGCCGAGTTCCTGAAAGCTGCGTAGCAGCAGGCCCGCTCCGGCCAGCAACGTGACCGCGAGAGCCACCTGAACCCCGACAAGGAGCCATTGGAGCGGATGACGCCCGGAGACTTGCGTTCGGCTGGCTTGCGCGAGAGAACTTGAGATACTGAAGCGCGTAACGCGCAGAGCGGGAAGCAGCCCGCATAGAAGAGTCGCAAGCACCGCGCAAACGAGCGAATAGGCCACTATGCGCCAATCCAGATGGATTTCTTCAACGCGCGGAAGATCTCCCGCGAGCGAGCGAAAGACCAGAGACGCACCGCCTGCCACCAGCAAACCCAGCGAAGCGCCCATAACCGCCATGACAAACGTTTCGGTAAGGAGTTGGAGAATCAGCGCGCGCCTTGAAGCTCCTAGTGAAAACCGGACGGAAATCTCGTGCTGGCGCTGTGTGCCGCGCGCGAGAAGCAGCGCGACGATATTGGTGCAGGCGATCAGCAAGAGCAAAGTCACGGAGCCAAAGAGGAGCCATAGCGATTCCCGCACGCCGCCCACGGTTGTTTCCTTCAAAGGTTGCACGCCCACTACGATGTCGGCGTCGGTTTTCGGAGACGCTTTGCCCAGTTGCGCCTGCACCGTGGCGAGATTGGCCCGCGCTTGATCGACGGACACGCCCGGCTTCAGCCTGCCGATGACCGTGAACCAGGTGGATTCCCTGCTTTGGGCAAATGGCGAATCGGGAGTGGAAACGGACCAGAAATCCACGCCGCGCAAGGGGAAGAGAAACGAAGCGGGCATTACGCCAATAATGGTGTAAGAGAATTCGCCGAAGTGCAGCTGCTTGCCGATGGCGACAGGATCGGCGTTGAAGCGCTTGCGCCAAAAATTATCGCTGATAAGCACTGCATTTGGGCCGCCAAAGTGTTCTTCCTCCGCATTGAAATCACGCCCGAAAGCGGGCGCGACTCCCCAGACTTGCAAGAAACGTGGCGCGACGAGAGCGTGAGTCAATTTTTCGGGCAGCGCGCCGGAGGTTTCGGAATCGTCTTCGGAGTAGTAGCCCGTAATGGCCTGAAACGTGGAATTCATTCGGTTCCACTCTTCAAGCCGCACCGGGGCGGCAAACGTATTGGGGCTTTTCCGCTTTGGCTGCGTTTGCACCAGGCGCATCAACTGATCGCCATTGGGAAACGGCAGCGGTTTCAAAAGAACCGCGTCTATAGCGGAAAAAACGGCGCTATTGGCGCCAATGCCGAGGGCCAGCGTGAGAATCACGGCGAGAGAAAAAGAGGGTGACTTGCGGATGAAGCGGAATGCAGATTTCAGATTGGTGATCGCCGTTTCCACGAGACTGATGCGATGAACATCGCGCAGCTCTTCCTTGAGTTGTTCGCGCCCGCCGAACTCCAGCACGGCCTGCCGCCTGGCTTCTTCAGGCGTCATACCCGCGGCGATGTTGTCATTCGTTAGTTTTTCAATATGAAAGCGAAGCTCGGAATCGAGTTGTGCGTCGAGCGCGCGTTTCCGGAAGAGTGATTTCCATCCGAACATCGTGGACTCCTATTCGGCCGTCTGAAGTATGTTTCCCACCGCGCCGGCCAGGCGGTGCCAGTTCGATTCCTCGCTCGCCAATTGCTTGCGGCCCTTCGCCGACAATTTATAGAACTTGGCCTCCCTGCCGTTTTCGGATTCGCCCCACTCCGCGGCCAGCCACCCGCGTTTTTCCAGCCGGTGCAGCGCGGGGTAGAGCGAGCCTTGCTGTACCTGCAAGACTTCCTTCGAAATCTGGCGGATTCGTTGGGAAATCCCGTAACCGTGCACCGGCCCCAGCTCGACAATTTTCAGGATCAGCATGTCCAGCGTCCCTTGCAGCAATTCCGATTTCTCGATCGGCATCGCGCCTCCTAGACGTTCGACATATCTACCCCACGCATAGGTAGACTGTCAAGGAGAGAAAAAGTTAGGCGGCTCGCTGCTCGGTAGAATTGGCCGCTTCTGGCTAGAGGTCGTTGCGCCCCTGATAACCTATACCTCGTCTCCAACGTCCATATAATGGATGACAGCCTCAATCTTTCGCCGCAAGGAGGCCCCATGAAACGTCGTGAATTCATCCATCGCGCGACTTACGCTGCGGGCGCAGCGTGGCTCCCTTCGCCCGCCTTCGCGCGCAATGGCAATACTCTCCCCGCCCTCCCACGCAAATTCAACGCCGCAGACACCGTCACTCTCGGCAAGACCGGCATCCAGACCAGCCGCCTGGCCATGGGCACCGGCACAGTCGGCTCCGGCCATCACTCACATCAGACTGCTCTCGGTATTAAAGGCCTCTCCGATCTGCTCCTCAGCGGCTACGACCACGGCCTCCGCTTTTTCGATTCCGCCGATTCCTACGGCAGCCATCCGCACGTTGCCGAAGCCCTAAAGCATGTTCCCCGCGACAAGGTGACGGTCCTTACCAAGACCTGGGCGCGCGACCCCGCCTCCGCCCGCGCCGATCTCGACCGTTTCCGCCGCGAACTCGGCACCGATCACATCGACGTCTGCCTCATGCATTGCCTCACCGAAGGCGATTGGACCGATCGCTATGAAGGTGTGATGGATGTCCTCTCCGAAGCCAAAGAGAAAGGCATTATTCGCACCCACGGCTGCTCCTGCCACAGCATCGAAGCGCTCCGCACCGCTACAAAGTCTCCCTGGGTCGAAGTCCATCTCGTTCGCATCAATCCCATCGGCGCTTATATGGATTCGGATCCCGATATTGTTGTCGGTGTAATGAAAGAGATGCGCGCCGCCCGCAAAGGCATCATCGGCATGAAGATTCTCGGCCAGGGCGAATTGCGTCACCGCCAGGATGAAGCCCTCAACTTCGCCCTCGGCCTCAACCTTCTCGATGCGTTCACCATCGGCGCCGAATCCCAATCCGAGCAGGAAGACCTAATCCGCCGTATCGCCGCTGCGTGAGGCGCTTGCCTCAGCATGTTTCAATTTGGAACACCGGTTTTCGAAATTCGATTAAATTATCAATAGAAGTACTATAAGATAGTGATAATATAATTTGACAACGTAAATTCCGTTTGCTAGTCTTGCAGCCCTGTAATTCCGGGGTTTACCCCACGAAGCAGCGGGAAGGCCCAGCCGATTTTTTGGCCCGGGTAATCAGCCGAGACCTCACCCTCCTTGCTCGTCCAACTCTCCCTTTCCTTTCTCCCCGGAATCGAAAGGAGCCTATGGCAAATTATCGTGATCATGTCCCACTAAAAGGCAGTGAACGAGTCGTTGTTTCAGGAGCAACTCCGGTTGGTCCTGCCAATCCGGCGGAGCTTCTGCAAGTCACCGTGCTCTTGCGCTCGCGGGCGCAGGCTGCGGACGCGAAGGCGGGAAGCACCAAGGCGACCGACACCGAAAAGGCCGCCGTGGAATCTCTGCTGAAGCAACGCGCCGCTGACCGCCAGCACCTGACGCGGGAACAATTTGTCGCCCAGCGCGGCGCCCTGAGTGAAGACGTTCAGAAGATCGAGCAGTTCGCCCACGAGTACGGGTTGACCGTCGCGGGCGCCGACTTGGCGAAAGGTTCCGTGACGCTGACCGGAACCGTCGCCAACTTCAGCAAAGCGTTTGACGTCGAGTTGCTGAATTACCAGATCGCAAAAGATTCCTATCGCGGCCGCACCGGAGCTGTGCACATCCCCTCTGAGCTCCAAGGCATCGTCACGGCGGTGCTGGGCCTCGACAATCGCCCCCAAGCCATGCCGCATTTCCGCGTGAATCGCCGCCCTAGGGTTCACCATGCCAAACCCCATCTGCCCGCAGGAACTTTTACTCCAGTGCAGGTGGCCCAGCTCTACGACTTTCCCGCCAACGCCGACGGTACCGGCCAGTGCATCGCCATCATTGAGCTCGGTGGCGGATTCCGCGCGCGCGACATCACCACCTATTTCAAAAACACTCTGAACATCAATCCTCCTACGGTCGTCGCCATTTCCGTCGATGGCGCGAACAACAGCCCCACCGGCGATCCCAATGGGGCTGACGGCGAAGTCATGCTCGACATCGAAGTCGCCGGCGCCGTTGCTCCCAAGTCCACTCTCGCCGTGTACTTCGCACCTAACACCGACCAGGGCTTTTACGACGCCATTGCTGCCGCCGTACACGACGCGCAGCGCAACCCCTCCGTCATTTCCATCAGCTGGGGAGGCCCGGAATCCACCTGGAGCCAGCAGTCGCTGAACGAATTCAGTACGCTGTTCGAGGACGCTGCCACTCTGGGCGTCACTGTCTGTGTTGCTGCCGGCGACAACGGCTCGACCGACGGCGTCACCGACGGCCTGCAGCATGTGGACTTCCCGGCCTCCAGTCCTTTCGCTCTAGCCTGTGGCGGCACGAAACTTACCGCCGCCAACAACGCCTATGGCAGCGAAGTCGTCTGGAACGAGATGGCCAGTCAGGAAGGTTCGACAGGAGGCGGCGTCAGCGACTTTTTTGCCAAGCCTTCCTACCAGACGGACGCCGCAAATTTGAAGGTCCCAACCTCCGTCAATCCCGGCAATTTCCCGGGACGCGGTGTCCCCGATGTTTCCGGAGATGCCGATCCCGTCTCCGGCTATGACGTCTACGTCGATGGACAGCCTTCCGTTATTGGAGGCACCAGCGCGGTCGCTCCACTTTGGGCCGGCCTCACCGCTTGTATCAACCAACTGCTGGGCAAGAAGGTGGGAGAGCTCACTTCTCTCCTGTACACGCAGGTGGCGCCTATGAAAGGCACCTTCCGCGGCATCACCAGCGGTAACAACGGCTCGTACTCCGCCGGTCCCGGCTGGGACGCCTGCACCGGATGGGGAACCCCGGTCGGCTCGGCCATCATGGCCGCACTCACCGGAAAAACCGCCGCCAGGTCCTGAAAGCTCTTCTAGCAAGAGTTTTGGCTTAGGGAATCTCTAATCCATAATCTAGCTTTGACGCCCCATCTTCCGTTGGTTGGAGGGTGGGGCGCCTTCTCTATCAGTTCGTCTTCATCCCTGCGTTTCCTCTGCGCACTCAGCGTCTCGGCGTTATCTTTTCTTTTCTCTTCGACGTCTTCTAATTCCTCTAGCCACACCGCACCCGTTCAAGGTAGAATTTCGTCATTGAAAAAGTGTCCGTGGAAAATCCGGACATCGGGCGCAGTCGTCCAATAGAGGCAGCGCCAAGGACAACGCCTATGTTCGTCCCGCAAGTCGCTGTGCGAATTTAATCCGCCACTAGCGCGGATCTGCATTTCCCTCTAGTCACTACCATTCAATCGCTGCAACCGCGTCCGCGCGCCTGATCTTCTGGCCAGCGCCCACGCAGATCGTAAAGGTTTAAAGGTTTATATGTCGCCGGAACAAACTGCTCCTGCCGTACCGCTGCCCCCGCTGTGGAGTTCCATCCGCGAAGCCGTCCGCGGCTCGCATCAGGACTTCACCACCGGCAATCTCAATCGCGCTATTCTCCTCCTCGCCATTCCCATGGTCATGGAAATGGTACTGGAATCTCTTTTCGCGGTCGTCGACGTTTTATGGGTGGGCCGTCTGGGCGCGGACGCAATCGCCACGGTCGGCCTCACCGAAGCCCTTCTCAGCCTCGTCATGGCCATCAGCTTTGGCCTTAGCCTTTCTACCACCGCCATGGTCGCTCGCCGCATCGGAGAAAAAGATCCCGCCGGCGCAGCCGTTGCCGGCGTTCAAGCCATTGCCATTGGACTCGCTGTCTCGGCCATCATCGGCATTCCTTGCCTCTTCTATGGAGCGGATTTGCTCCGCCTGATGGGTGCTTCCCCGCAAGTTGTTGCGGTTGGCTCGGGTTACGCCCGTATCGCCCTCGGCGGCAGCGCCGCCATCATGCTGCTGTTCCTCAACAACGCCATCTTCCGTGGCGCGGGTGACGCTGCTATCGCCATGCGTTTGCTCTGGGTCTCTAACATCATCAATCTCATTCTCGACCCTTGTCTCATCTTCGGCTGGGGACCATTTCCCAGGCTCGGCGTCACCGGCGCGGCTCTCGCCACGTTCACCGGACGCAGCATTGGCGTGCTCTATCAATTCTATCGCCTGCTCCGCGGCACCGAACGCATCCGCATCCTTCGCACCCAAATTCGCGTCAACTTTAGCGTCCTGCTTCGCCTCCTTCGCGTCTCGCTCACTGGCATCCTGCAATTCCTTATCGCCCACACCAGTTGGATCGGCCTCGTGCGCATCGTCAGCATCTTTGGCTCCGCCGCGCTTGCTGGCTATACCATCGCCATCCGTATAATCATCTTCATCATTTTGCCCAGCTGGGGACTCAGCAACGCTGCCGCCACGCTCGTTGGCCAGAATCTCGGCGCTAAGCAGCCCGAGCGCGCGGAAACTTCCGTCTGGCGCACCGGCCTGTACAACATGATTTTTCTCGGCGGCATCGGCCTCTTCTTCATCATCTTCGCCGAACCGGTCATCCATCTCTTCACCAGCGATCCGCTCGTCGTTCCGCTGGCCGTCTCCTGCTTGCGCACTCTCAGCTACGGCAACATCGGCTACGCCTACGGCATGGTCATGCTCCAGGCGTTCAACGGCGCCGGCGACACCGTCACTCCCACCATCGTGAATTTCTTCGGCTTCTGGCTGCTGGAAATTCCCCTGGCCTACTTCTTGGCGATCACCGTCGGCATGCGCTCCAACGGCGTCTTTTGGTCCATCGTAATCGCCGAAGCCGCCATCGCTGCCGTCAGCATCGTCCTCTTCAAGCGCGGCCGTTGGAAAGCCCAGCAAATTTGAGCGCCCCGTGTCACGCTTCGAGCATGCCAGTGCAGAAGTTGCTCGTCCTGCTTGCCGCGGCCTGGCCGGGCAGCGAGCGCAGCGAGCCGAAGGCTCTCTCTTTGCTATCGGGGTGCCCGTACTTCTTTACACCCTGGCGGCGTATAATCCTTCCTCGCACGGCAGGAGGTGCCGACATGGCCAAAACCAAACAATTCACCATCGCGGTTGACAATCAACCCGGTGCAGTTGCAGGAATCGCGAAAACCCTTGGCAATGCTAAGGTGAACATTCTCTCTCTCCTCGGAACTGCTCAGGGCACGGCCGGCACGGTGCAGCTCGTCGTCGACGATGCCCGTCGCGCCAAGAAAGCCCTCGACGCAGCTCGCGTCTCCTACGCGGAAACTCCTGCGGAGCAGCACGATCTGCCCAACAAGCCCGGCGCGCTGGCGCAATGCCTCGACAAGCTCGCCGCAAAAGGCGTCAACTTGAATTCCATTCACGCCACCGCTGCCAAAGGCAGCAAGAAGGCCGTCATCGTCTACACCGCGGAAGCTGCCACTAAAGCCGCAACCGCCACAGCCTAGCAACATCTCTTTTTTTCATGTGATTCCGCACGCGCCGAACCGGCCGGGGGAAGCACGGTTTTGGTGTCCGTGATAGTTCTGTCCCGGGCAACCGCATCCATCTGATTTGGAGCGCGCGCCGCATGACCCGCTACAACGACACGGACGAAATCCGCTAACAGCACGAATGCTCGTCCCAAAAGGACTGGTAGTAGTAGGGGCTTACACCATTATGCTGCGCCCTCAATTTCTCATCCTCGAGCATCGAACAGATCTCGACGAGCCCCGATACGGACTGAAGAAGAGATACACGTCCGGCGGGAGGCACAATCGGTGTCCTTAAAAAAGGTCGCCAAATATCTCGCGATATTTGTCCTTCTGGTAGTCGTTGTCGCGGCTTCGTCCGCAGCAATCTACAGATCCCTCGCTCAGTGGAAAATTGCCCGCAGCCGCGCTATTCACTCGCCTGACGGAATCGATAGCGTCGAGCGCGTCTCCATCGGAGGCATCGATCAGTGGATCGAGGTCCGCGGCGAATCGGTAAAGAATCCCATTCTGCTGTTCATTCACGGCGGACCCGGCTCCGCCTTTATGCCCATTGCCAGAATTTTTCAGGATCCCTGGGAAAAATACTTCACCGTCGTTCAATGGGACCAGCGTGGCGCGGGCAAAACCTATACCTCGAACCGTAAGGACGTTCAACGGCGCACCATGAATATCGAGCGGATGCACGGCGACGCGATCGAAATGGTCAACTATCTCCGTAAACGCTTTGGGCGCGACAAAATCTTCGTCCTCGGCCATTCCTGGGGCAGCGTTTTGGGCCTCCAACTCGCGCACCGTCATCCCGAGCTGTTGTACGCCTACATCGGCGTCGGCCAAGCCACCGACGCGTTGCAGAACGAAGCCGTCCTTTACAGAGACACCTTGGATCAGGCGCGCCGCACTCAAAATAAGGAAGCCATCGACCAGTTGACCAGCATCGCTCCCTACCCTTCGCAGAATATAACTTTTCATCAGATTAGAGTCGTTCGCGAGTGGTCAAGCAGTTTGATCGGGCCTCCTGATTCGGGAGAGTCCTCCATGGGCCCCCAAACGATTTTCTTGGCGCCCGAGTATTCCTTGCTCAATGATCTCGATTGGTTTCGAGGACAGCTTTTTTCTGTCGACGTACTGCTCCCTGAACTATCGAAGATGAGTTTCGCTGATTTGGGCTACGACTACCGCGTGCCTATTTTCTTTCTGGAAGGGCGGCACGATCCCTACACGCCTTCGACCCTCGCCAAAGGATTCTTCGACAAAATCAACGCCCCTGAAAAACAGTTCGAATGGTTCGAGAACTCCGGCCACTTCCCGTTCTCCGAAGAGCCGCGCAAGTTTACCGATGTCCTCGTCCAAAAGGTATTGCCACTGTCCCACTGATTCTCTTGTGGCACAGCCACTCCTGCCTGCCCTGAGCCTGCCGAATGGGGCTGTGCTCTCTTCCACTGCGCCCCACCTGTAGCCGCCCCTCTACTTTCACTTTTCCACTTTCCCCGATATTATCCCTTCCCCGGAATCCGCCATGAAGCCCAAGCCCAAACAAGTCGCCAAATCCTTCAACGCCACCCTCGAGCGCGTCCCCTCGATTGAAAACTTGGTCCTGATCCGCATTCCCTTCGACGTCTCCAAAGTTTGGGGAGCACGCGGCAGGGTCCCGGTCAAAGGCGAAATCAACGGCTTCGCTTTTCGCGGCGCTCTCTTCCCCACCCGCGAAGGCTACCACTGCCTGTCCGTCAACAAGCGCTTGCGCGCCGGCGCCATCGCCGCCGTGGGCGACACTGCGCACTTCCGCCTCGAGCCTGACACCGCAAAACGCGTCACCACCGTCCCCATCGAACTCCAGCGCATCCTCAACGAAGATCGCTCCTTGCGCTGCTGGTTCGACCAACTCCCTTTTTCTATGCGCCAGTGGTGCTGCTATGAGATCACCAACGTAAAGAGCCCCGAAGCCCGCGTCCGCCGCGCCGAAAGAGCCGCCGAACTGTTGCTCTCTACCATGGAAGCCGAACTCGACCTGCCTCCCATCCTCAAGCGCGCCTTCTCAAGCGACCCTCGCGCCTATCAAGGCTGGCAATCCATGACTCCTGTGCAACGCCGCAACTGGTTGCTTAGCATCTTCAATTGCCGCACCCCTGAATCCCGCGACCGCCGCATCTCCAAAATGTTCGAAGACGCCCTCGCCCGCCTCGACCCCAAGCCCAGAACCAAAGCTCCGCCCAACGAAGCGGCCCATGAAGAACTCTGGTAGTGGCCGGTCCTACGCGTTTTATGCGGTCCAACTCCCGTCGGACACACCAGTCCTTTTGTTATTTTGGCCGCGCCGGAGAACCCCTCCCAGGGCACCCAAGCTTTTGAATTTAAAAGCTTTAGCTTCAGCACAACGCATGTCGAATACCTGTCAAAAGTGACAGTGGCGATAGCATCAATACTTTCATATTTTCTGTCGCGAGGCTTTGCAAGGTCGGTTGCGCCCTTCGTTTCTCGTTGACCAGACCTATAAGAGAGTCGAGTGGCGCAGACCTTCATTCGGTTGTCCAAGTCCGTACAATTTCGCGCTCTTAGTCTATTCAGGAGGTAGGTGTATGAAGCCATTTATCGGAATCTTGGTA
>Ga0210409_10006291_pt1 | contig 12378 bp, 8 predicted proteins | sample IncBWH17MmetaG_FD_161649 | JGI IMG/M metagenome (GOLD analysis project Ga0210409, IMG submission 161649) | Forest soil microbial communities from Barre Woods Harvard Forest LTER site, Petersham, Massachusetts, United States - Inc-BW-H-17-M | ecosystem: Environmental > Terrestrial > Soil >...
GCGGCGCGGTAGTTTTCTGGCGATCCCCGCACATGCGCGGCAGCGGGCGACTGGGCCAGGTGCGCAGCAGAACGGTGGTGCTGACATTTGGAGCGCGAATTGCGGCCTAGACCCTGAGCACGCGGGAACGCGGTTGCCTTCTGGTTTACATCCGGCCTCGCACCGAATCGCTTTCGACGCGACTGGGACTTTCAATTGTTGCCGTCGCGCGACGCGTGAACAATCGATGCATTCGCGTTCTTCATCGGCAACCAACAACGTGCGCGCCGAAGTTGTTGAGCGCGGATTCGCCGACCTGTTCGTCACAGGGTAGGACCTGTTCGTCAAAGAAATAGACTGGCGCATCACAAAGCTAAGCGAGCGGTGCACGCCTTCTCTTAGAGTCCCGCGCTGAAAGCGCTTCTGCGGCGGAGTGTGGGGATCAAACCAAAACTGGCGGCACCCTTGAACAACCAAGAGATTGTCCGCCGCATCAAAGCGCGCTGGTCGGCACGTTCACGAGCAGAGGTCCGTACTCAAATTTCGGGAGTAATTACAACATGACGACGGGGAACAACCGCACTCTGAGGCAGGCTGTACGAATTGCACTTCTCTCCGGTAGCACGTTCGCAACCAGCGTGGCGACGAACACGGCGGTCGCGCAGACACAGTCCGGACCGGCTAACGAACAGGAAGGCGCACCCCTCGTAGTCGTGGTAACCGGTTCGCGCATCGCGACCCCCAGTCTCGCGTCTGTCAGTCCCATCACCGCGGTCTCCTCCGAGGAGATCAAGGACCAGGGAGTCACTCGCATCGAGGACCTGCTCAACAGCTTGCCGCAGGTCGTCGCGGATCAGGGCTCGGGGTTGTCGATGGCCTCGACCGGAGTGGCGAACGTGAATCTGCGCGGCCTCGGTGTGCAGCGCACCCTGGTGCTGATCAACGGCCGGCGTCTGATGGGTGGCGACCCCGCCGCCGGGGCACCTTCCACCACGACCCTGGGCTACGCCTCCGCGGCCGACCTGAACCAGATTCCCGTGGCGCTGATCGAGCGCGTGGACGTGCTCACGGGCGGTGCCTCCTCGACCTATGGCGCGGATGCCGTCGCGGGCGTCGTGAATTTCATCATGAACGATCACTTCGAGGGCGTGCGGCTCGATGTCACCGCCGGCATCTACAACCACAGCAACCACGAGAGCTGGATCGACCCCCTGCTCGAGAAGCGAGGTTTCCCCGTCCCCACCGGCACGAACTGGGACGGCGCGAATAAGGACCTCACCGTGATCATGGGGCACAACTTCGCCGACGGCGCCGGCAATTTCGAAGGGTATCTGGGCTATCGGCGCGCGTCGCCCATCACGGCTGACCACCGCGACCACGCGGCCTGTGTCGTGGACAACGGCTTTGGTAGCGGTACCTCGTTCGCGCCCTACATCTGCGGTGGCTCGAGCAACTCGGCGCCGGCCGTTTTCTACAATCAGCAAGACCCCACCAAGTCCAGCCAGGTCTGCGATCCCGCACTGGGCTGCACGACGGGAGCCAGCGGCGACGTGGTCGCAAAGTATCGCCGCTATAACTACGCCGCCGCGCACTATCTGCAGCGTATCGACGAGCGCTACACCGCCGGGTTCTTTGGGCACCTGAAATTCAACGACCACGTCGAGGCGTATACCGAGTTCATGTTCATGGACGACGATACCCGCGGTAACTTCGCGGCGGCCGGCCTGTTCCTCGGCAGTGGTTTCGCCACTTCCGGCACACCGGCCATCCGCGACGGCAACTGGTATACCAACTGCGGCACGGGCGCCTACGGCAACTCGGGGATGAACCCGTACCTCACGGCGAATGAATTCAGCGCCATTTGCGCGCCCGGCTCACCTTACGCCGCGACGCCGAACGGCACCGTGCCGGTCCCGGGCGACGTGCAGTTGCTCTTGGCCCGTCGCAACATCGAGGGCGGACCCCGCGAAGACGAGTACACGCATACGACGTTTCGCGGCGTGTTCGGGGCTCGCGGTGAGCTCACCGCCGATTGGACCTATGATGCGTCCTTCACCTTCGGCCAGACTCGCTCCAGCGACTTTCACACCAACGATGTGTCTTCCAGCCGCGCACAGGCCGCATTGCTGGCGGTCCCGGGCCCCGGTGGCGTGCCCGTTTGCCGCGGCGGTCAGACCGGCTGTGTTCCGTGGAACATCTGGAATCCGGCGCTGCCTGTCACTCAGGCCCAGTTGAATTACATCGCCGTGCCCGGCAGCCAGCAGGCCCTGAGCGACGAGGACATCTTCACGGCCTTCGTGAGCGGCGACCTGACAAAGGCCGGCGTCAAGCTGCCGAGCGCGGACGAAGGCCTCAAGGTCGTGGTCGGCACCGAATACCGTCGCGAGACCGACAAGTTCCGCCCGGATGAAGAGCTCATCTCGGCGGACCTCGCCGGAATCGGCTCGCCAGTGGTCGGTTTCGATGCCGGCTATCACGTGTGGGAGGGCTTCACGGAGATGCGCCTGCCGCTGGCGACCAATCTGCCCGGCGCCAAGAGCCTCGATCTGGAGGGCGGCTATCGCTACTCGGCCTACACGAGCGGCTTCGATACCAACACCTTCAAGCTGGGCCTAACCTGGTCGCCGATCAGCGATGTTCGCCTTCGTGCCAGCTACAATCGCGCGGTGCGCGTCCCCAACATTGCCGAGCTCTACAAGCCCCTCTACGTCGCGCTCGATACCGGCGGGGATCTGTGTGCCGCTGGGCCGTTCTCCACTAACGCAGCGGCCTGTGCGCTGACGAACGGCGGCAATCTAATCAAGGTTCCAACACCCGCTTCACCCGCAGGGCAGTATAACGGTCTGCAAGGTGGCGACCCGCAACTCAAGCCCGAGGTCGGCAAGACCATGGACGTCGGTATCGTGCTGACGCCGTCGTTCCTGCCGGGATTCAGCGCCACCATCGACTACGCGGACATCAAGATGACGAACGTCATCACCTCGTACGGTCCGAACCTCGTCCAGCGTGAGTGCCTTCTGAGCGGCAGCGCGACCAGCATGTTCTGCCAGCTGGTGCATCGCGATCCGATCGGAACGCTGTGGGCGAGCCCGCAGGGCTACACGGTCGATCCGCAACTCAATCTGGCCGGTCTCGAGAACAAATCGATCGACGTTGGTCTCGCCTATCGGTTCGATATGGGAGGCGCGGGCAAGCTCCGCACACGCCTGGACGGCACCTACTTGCTCCACCTCTTGACCACCATAGGCGGTGTTGTGCCGACGTACGACTGCACAGGTCGCTTCGGACCGGCCTGCTCGCCAGTGACGCCGAAGTGGCGGCATCGGTTCAGCATGGACTGGGACACGCCGTTCGGCGGTTTGTCGGCGGGAGCCAGCTGGCGCTTCTTCGGAAGCGCGACCAACACCTTGCTGGACCCGTCGAGTCCGGACTACGCGGGAGCGGCCGCCATCGCGTCCAATGGGCCGCCGCCCGATGCCCGCATTCCGTCGATCAGCTATCTTGATCTGCACGCATCTTACACGTGGAACAAGACCACGTTGCGCGTGGGCTGCAACAACGTGCTCGACAAGGATCCGCCGACCATCGATACCGCCAATACGGGCGGCAACACGAACTACGCGGAGAGCAACACCTACCCGTCTCTGTACGACGTGGCCGGACGCTTCGTGTACGCCAACCTGACGATCGACTTCTAGGATCATGAAACCCGTTGCTCAACTGCTTTTCGCAAGCTGTGCTGGCCTCTTCGCGCATGGGCTTGCCGCCAGTTCCGATCCGAATGGGGTTCAGCCGCGTCCGCCGCCAGCGCAGGTATCTCCAGTGGCGGGCGCTCAAGCTGTTCCGGTCAACTCCGTCAAGAAGGTCGTGCTGGTTGACGACACGGTGACGGACGCACAGCTCAGGCAGATCCGCGCGAAGGGTTACAGGCCGGAAGCCCAGGCACGTGGCAACGAGGTGTACTACTGCCGCCGTGAGCGTTCATTGGGCACGCGTTTCGAAACGAAAGTGTGCAAGACCTCGAGGCACATTCTCCAGGACGAGCTGCAGGGCAAGGAGGTGACGGCACGCGCGGAGAGAACCGATGGAAACCCGACGTCGCGCTGATCCTCAGAGTGCGCCCCGCCGGACGCTCCACTACAGGGAGTAGCCCCAGCGCTCGATCCAGGGCGCAAGAAGAGTCAGCGCTTCGCTGCTGAAGTAGCGCTCGTAGTGCTTCCACCGGCCGACGGAGCGGGCGTTGACCGGCTCGATGACCTGAGCGTAGCTCGGCGTGCTGATGAACCCTTTGGCGCGTGCGTGCTCCCCGGGAGCAAGCATCGCCTCGTGCCGCGGCAACTGCAAAAATGCGCACAGCCTGTCGAGCTCTGCCGCAAAGTCCGCGGTGAGCTGCTCGTATTTCAGCTCATGGGTGCGCGTTTGCAGCAAGGGCCACTGCGAATACCAGAAACCGAAAGCGCGCGAGTATGCCCTCGCCAGCGAAGTCAGATCACGGCCCAAAAAAGCAAGATCCGAGCGGAAGTCTTGCAGGAAACAGCTCACAACGGTGTCGCAGGGATGGCGAACGGCAAGGATGACGGACGCGTCGGGAAACAAGCGGCGAATGATGGGCAGCAGGACCATGTTCATGGGATTCTTGTCAACCAGCCGCTGATCCGGTGCCAGGGGCACCCTGCTTCGCACAGCGGCCCAATAGTGGGCGCGGATGTCGTTCAGGTCGCTGCCGTTCAACTTGCCGAGTTCGGTGGGGTAACGGATGCCCTGATCCGTGACCCGAGCGACCGCTTGCAACAGGAATGGCTGCTCATCCATCGACTGCAGCAGCGGATGGGCATCGAGCGTCTGCTCGAGCAAGGTGGTCCCCGAGCGCGGAAAGCCCACGATGAAGACTGGACTGCCTTCCATGCCGTTCCCCGCGCGCTCCCAGAGTGCGATATCGTCGGGGTCGCATTCGTTCGCAGTCAGCGCCCACAGTTGCGACTGCGCTTCAGATGCCTTGCCGGTCGCGCGCTCGAGAAACGCGAGCTGCGAGCGGTGCGCTTCTGCGGCCGCGGCGTAGGCCTCCTCGTAGCGTCCAAGCGCGTCACAAGCCTTGGCAAGTGGATAGAGCAGATTGTACCGATGCGCGGATTCCTGCTGCTTCGCCAGCGCTGCGGTAAGCTGTCGATGCGCGTCCTCGTGGCGGCCATCCCGGTCGGCCAACACTGCCGACATCGCCAGCCGCTCCGAATCAGCGCTCAGACTCCCATCGTTGAGCGCGAGCTGCTCCAGGACGCCGCGCGCCTCATCGAGCCGATGCAGGCGCTCGAGGAGAAATGCAAATCCCACGGCTGCGCGCCCTGTTGCAGGCGGATTCGCGCTGAGCCGCTGCAGTGCCGGCCGCGCCAGGTGCGCGGCGCCGGAGGTGAGCAGGAGCAGCGCTATGGATACGGTGATCTCGACGCTCAGGCCATCGAGGGTTTCCCAGTCTTCCAGCGCCGTTACGGCTTCCTGTTGGTGGCCGATGTCGTAACAGCACTGTGCATAGGTCCAGCGGATGCGGGCGTCGCGCGGCGCAAGAACCACGGCGTCTCGCAGGGCGAGGTGGGCCGCCCGGTAGTCCAAACGGTCCATTTGCAGGGCGCCGAGGTTGTAGAGCAGGCCGGCCGTCGGCGGACCCAGCCGCAGGGCGCGTTCGAACGCCGCCAGAGACTGCGCCGGTCGGCCGGCGGGACGCAGCACGGTACCGAGATTCTGCCAGTGTGCGGCGAGCGTCGGCTGCATCAGGGTGAGCGCGTTGAAGACGCGCACCGCCTCCTCGTACCTCCCTTGAGAGCTGAGGACCATGCCGAGCACATCCAGCGCACCCGGATGATGGTGATGTGCGCCAAGCACCCGCATGCATTTTTCCTCCGCGGCTGCAATCTGGCCGCCGGCCAGGTCCTGTCGCGCAAGATTCACCAGCGCTGCCGGATCGGAGGGGGACGACACCTGTGGCAAATTCCTGGCTGACGTCAACGCGAGTTACCGCAGCGGTCGGGCAATGATGCAGTATCGGCGCAGGGTTCGCGAGCTTGCCGCCATTGGCGGGCCGCTTGGAGTGCGGTGTATCCTTTCGCGTTCCTGACCTCGAGCAGATTTCGTGGATGCAGTCGATCAAACTCGGCAGGCGAGCCTCGCCGCCGCGGTGAGCGCGCACCGTGCCGGCCGCCTGCGTGAGGCGGTAGCGGCCTACGAGGCGCTGTTGCAGCGTGCGCCCAACGATGCCGATGTCCTGCAGCTACTGGGCGTAGCGCTCGCGCAACGCGGCAGCTGTGCGGATGCCGTCGTGTTTCTCACCCGTTCACTGAACCTAAAACCCGATCGCCCGGCCGTGCTGCTGAGTCTCGCCCAGGCGCTGCACACGCTCGGACGCGAGGCGGAGGCGCTGCAGGCCTGCAATAGTGCGCTTACCTTGGACCGCTCGCTTGCCGGTGGGTATCGCACCCGTGCCGCGGTATTTACCGCCCTTGGACGCCGCGAGGAGGCGCTCGCGAACGCCGGCCAGGCTGTGCGTCTGGCGCTCCAGGACCCGGGAGCGCATGCGGATCTGGGTGTCGCGCTGGAGGCAGTCGGGCGTGAGCGGGAAGCCCTGGAATGTTTCGAACGCGCCGTTGTGCTCGACCCAAACCTGGCGCCCGCACATCACAACAGCGCCATGTTGTTGGCTCGCCGCGGTGAACATGAGCGCGCGCTGCACAGTTTCGATAGAGCGCTCGCCTTGCAGCCGCATCACGCAGCCCTTCACACGAATCGGGGCAATACCCTCAAAGAGCTCGGACGTTTGCCGGAAGCCGCGCAGAGCTATTCGCTGGCGCTCGCGATCGAGCCCAACAACCCACAGACTCTTCACAACCGTGCACTCGTGCAGTATCTGCAGCGCCAATACGTTGAAGCGCTGCGGGATTACGACGCGCTGGCTGCGCAAGGCAAGGAGAGTGCACCGGAGCTGGTCGGTCGCGGCGCGACGCTCGTCGCGCTGCGCCGCTACGGCGACGCGCTGGCACCGCTTGAGCGCGCAATCCAACTCCTGCCCGGGGACGTGGAAGCGCACATTCAGCGCGGCGTCGCGCTGCTCAACCTCGAGCGAAACGCTGAGGCGGTCGAGAGCTTCGATCGAGCGCTTGCCCTTCGGCCGGACGCCCCCGAGGTGTTGAACAACCGGGGTATAGCGCTGACTGCGACGGGCCGGCTGTCGGAGGCGCTCGAGAGTTTTATCCGCTCTGTGGTCCTGAGTGGCATGAGTGCCGATAGCCATACCAACATAGGCATTGTCCTCAAGAGCCTCGGACGTCATCGCGAAGCGGCCGCGAGCTTCGGCCGCGCGCTGGCTCACAAGCCGGATGACCCTGCCGCGAAGTTCGCGCTCGCGTTCCTGTACCTGACGCTCGGCGAATTCAAGCTGGGCTGGCCTCTCTACGAGGCGCGCTTCGAGGTGCCAGCGCTCGGTAACCCGGCGCGACACTTCAGTGCGCCGCGCTGGAACGGGATGGAGCCGCTCGCAGGCAAGAGCGTGTTGGTGCATGCCGAGCAGGGTTTGGGCGATGTGATCCAGTTTTGCCGTTACCTGCCATTGCTCACAGCGCGCGGGGCAACGGTCGTGTTCGAGGTGATGCCCTCACTCAAGCCCCTGCTGCGCACTCTGCCGGGTGCAATCCGTCTGGTCGGCCGTGGCGAGCCACTGCCGCCCGTGGATTATTACTGTCCGCTTCTGAGTCTGCCGCTCGCTTTCAACACCCGACTCGACACGATACCGGCTCGGGTGCCGTACCTCGCGGCGGAGCCGGAGCGCGTCGCCCACTGGACGGAGCGGCTGCGGGCGCTCCCGGGTCTGCGCGTGGGGGTCGCCTGGCAAGGCAACCTCGCCGTGGAGAAACTGATCTGGGCACGCGGACGCTCGATTCCACTCGCGGCTCTAGAGCCGCTCGCGCAGCTGCCCGGTGTCAGCCTCGTGTCGCTGCAGAAGGGGCCCGGGCTCGAACAGTTGCGCAATGTCCCCTTCGCCGAACGGATCATCGATCTGAGTGCCGACCTCGATCGCGGAGCGGATGCCTTTCTCGACACGGCGGCCGTGATGGCGGGTCTCGACCTCGTGATCAGCTCTGATACCTCGGTCGCGCACCTCGCCGGTGCCCTCGGCCGACCAGTATGGACGGCGCTTGCCGCCTCACCGGAGTGGCGCTGGGGGCTTGAGCGCAGCGACAGCCCCTGGTACCCGAGCATGCGTCTGTTCCGGCAAACGGCCGATGGGAATTGGACGGCTGTCGTGGCCGCGATCGCGGCAGCGATTCAGGACCTCACTGCAGGCGCTTGACCCGAACCTTGCGATGCTTGTCGGCGACCAGCCAGAGGGAGCCCATCGCGCCGTGCTCGATGTGCACGTTCTCGCCCACCGTGAATTGAATGGCGGGCCTCGTTTCTGCCTGGACCCAGACCTGTCGGTTATCGAGTGTGAAAATCCACTCGCCGTGGGGTACCTGCCGAAGTCCCGAGATCTTGCCGGCCAGCGCTTCATCCTGCGCTTGCTGCACGGCCACCGGGTCGCGCTTGCGCTTGATGTCGGCAGTCATGCCGAACCGATCGGCCTCGAGCTGCGCAAGCGTGCTCACGATGGCGTCAAAACAGGCCAGCCGCTGCGCCGGGTCGCTCTCTCTTGCGCACCGGCGCAAGGCATCATCCAGGTTCTCGGTGCCCGCGAGTGCAGGCAGGCAGCTCGCGGCGAGAAACAGCACCGGGCTCCAATACGCGCAGCGGGTCATCGTGACCCGAGCACCGGCGCGTCGGCGCCGTAATAGCGGCCGATGCCCACGGTCATGGCGCGCACGAGATCGCGCTCCGCGGCCGACAGCAGCGGGTTCCAGATATCGAAGATGAGGATGATTCGAATCTCGCCGCTGTCGTTCCAGGCTTCATGCTCGATGCTGTCGTCGAACACCCAGGCCTCGCCCTTCGTCCAGGCCCGCACGTCCGCGCCGACCCGAAAGCCGCAACCCGCGGGAATCACCAGCGGCAAGTGGACGATCGATCTGGTGTTGGTCGTTCCGGTATGTGGCGGCAGCCTGGTGCGCGGCTTGAGTACGGAGAAGAACGCGCCGGGCGCATGGTGAGGGATGTCGCACAGGGGCAGCTGGGCCAGCGCCGCGGCAGTCCTCGGGCACTTCTGCAGGTGATCGGGGATCTGCTCGCCATCGTGCCAGAGCGGGTAGACGCTCCAGTCCAATGAGTGGTTGAGCGGTGCCCACTGATCGATTGGCGTACCGGGCGGAGCGTCGACGTAGGGCTTGAACCCCGCACGGTCGCCAGCGAACACGGCGAGAGCCTCGGCGGCGATCTCCTCGGTTGCCGCTTCGAGCACCTCGAGCCAGGGGCAGTCCTCGCGCCGGAAGAACTCGATCTGTGGCAGATAAGGAAACAGGATCTGCTTCGGTTGATTGTGGTATACGCGCCGCTTTCGCAGGTATACGTCGCGACAGGCCTCATAACGGTGTTGATCCGCAGCAGCGTGCTGCTGTCGGACGGGCGCGACCTCCTGCTCGAGGAACTTCTCCAGTTCGCGCCTGCCGGCGAGCAGGACGTCCTGGGCGTGCGCGAGCGCGGCCGCGGCCTGCTGAGGAGCCGGCGCGCCGGATGCCAGCGAGTCGAGCGCAGCTTCATAGAAAACGGCGGCGCTCTTGGGTCGCGCCTGTCGTTCCATAAGCGCAGCCTTTTGCAACAGCGCGAGCACGTAGCGCGGCTCGATCGCCAATGCCTTCTCCACTGCCTCGGCTTCGGATTTCATGTCCCCGAGCGCGCGACAGGCGTTCGCGAGATTGAGCCAAAGAACCTTCGAGTTGCCGTCGGCGGCAAGCGCCTTCTCGTAGAGCTCCCGCGCGCGGCCGGCATCGCCGCTGCGATACATATGGCCGCCGGCGGCGTTGAGAACCAACGGCTGCTGCGGAGCGCGGGCGAGGGCCATATCGATGAGCTTGAGCGCCTCCGCCGGAGGCTGAGTGCCTGAGACCTGATTGATGGCGTCCGCGAGGGCGCGTGCCTCAGGTTCGGTGATTGGAGTTGCGTTCACGGCCATGAGGATCTAACCGGCGGGCTGCTGAAATTCGAACCAGCAGTTGAAGGCGACTGTGATGCGTTCGCCGTCTCCCTGGAATGGCTTCACGTCGTGCAGGATCCATGAGGGGAATACAACCAGCTGGCCGGGCTCGAGCCGCAGGTGTCGAATACTCGGGGCAAAAGGAACCTGGAGATTTGCCACGGCCGCGTCCATATGCATCATCGACATTACCGCCGGGTTTACGAAACTCAGCAAGCCGCTCTCCTGCTTGTCGGGGTCGTGCTGGCCGGGATCGACGCAGTAGACCCCCGACCAGGATGCGTTCGGATGGTTGTGAAGGGCGAAGAACCCGCCACGACGCGTGACATGGAACCAGGCGTCGCAGTAGATCAACATTCGCTCGAGCATCGCGCCGTCGTAGCCGTTCAGCGCACCGATCATCTGCAGCATGTGATTCCAGCAGAACTGCTTCAGTCGTTGCACACAGGGTTCTGGCCAGCGAAAAACCTCGAACTCGCTCTCGAAGACCTGACGGTTGCGCTGCGTGAGCGGTCGGGGATTGGCATAACGCGCACCCTCCGCCGCGCGTCGCAGAAACAGCTCGCGAAGTTCACCGTTCAAAGCTGCAGGGTTGTCAAATTTCGCGAAGCCGAAAGGCACCGCAAAGAAAGGGGCTACCTCAACCAAGTCTGCAGATCTTCGTCGGTGGAGGCCGCGGCGCCGCAAAGTCTGGAATCATGCTAGGTTACCCGGGTGACCAGAGTCGCGTTTTCGGCGGATCGGCAGCAGGGTACGCGGGCGGTCACACGGACGCTGACTGCCCTGATAGCGACCGGCGTGCTTTCCACCACGAGCCCTGCAGGGGGCGCTCTCCACGCCGCGGAACTGCCCGTGCCCGAGCCGCGCGATCCTGTGTTGTTCGCCTCCCCGACGACGCGTGATCATATCGGCCGTGTGGTGGTCCAGGCCACCGTCAACGGCAAAGGTCCGTTTCGCTTCATCGTTGACACCGGCGCTACCCACTCGACCATTACACCCGATCTGGTGCGCGCTCTGGGACTCGAACCCACTGAAGCATCCACAGTTGTACTGAACGGTATCACCGGCACTGTACAGGTGTCGGCCGTAACGCTCGACAAGCTTCAGACCGGCGATTTGATCATCAATGATCTGGTCGTGCCGGTAGTGGGAACGTCGGTCATGGCCGGCGCTGACGGCATCTTCGGCGCAGCAGGGTTGACTGAAAAGAGTCTGTCGGTCGATTTCCAGCGCAACCGCGTTGAGATCTCCAGTCGTGTCCAGCCGGCAGTGCGTGCGGAGGCGTTGAGAATCCATGCCACCCGTGTGACTCATGGCCTGATGACCCTGGAGATGCGGGTCGGCAGAGTACGCGCGCTGGCGGTGATCGACACCGGCTCCGAGCGCACACTCGGCAACCTTGCGCTGCGCGACGCTCTGAATCAGCGGCGCCGACCCGGTACCGTGGCCCAGGTGACCTCCGTATACGGCGCCACTGCGCAAGTCGAACCCGGTGAGATTTGGAGAGCACCGACCATCAGCATCGACACGCTGCGCATCGACGATGTCGAGGTGGTCTATGGCGACTTTCATATATTCAAGGTGTGGGATATGCAGGACAAACCCACCATGATCATCGGCATGGACGTGCTGGGCACCGTTGGCTCCCTCGGCATCGATTTCAAGAACCAGGACGTCTACTTCACTAACTCCACGACCACCGCGCGAACGTTCTCGCAAACCGGAACCCTGGCCGCCCCGGCTCAGCAGCACTAGGCTAGTGAAGTCCGTAAGCCGCCGCCACCAGCGCACCGATCTGTGCACCCAGGCGATTGCCCACCTCTGTCGAGGTGCGATAGTGCACGCCGTCGAGGATACGAGCCTCGGATACCTCCTTCACCACATCCTCGGTGTGCGTCCAGTGGCGAGTCACACCGGGTGCGGTGTTGCTATGGGTCACCAACGTCGGCAAGGGTTCGCGACCAACATCCGCGCGAATCACAACAGCGATGGTGGCGGCGATAACGCAGTGCGCGCACGGATATTCCGGGTGCAGCGGCGTAGCGATCAGCGGCGTCCAATCCGGATCGCGTTCGGTCGCGGGGTTGTCGTCGCGATCTCCATTGCGGATTGCCGTGATCGGGCGCCAGAAGTTGTAGTGGTACTTCGCTTCGAGCACGGCGATCTCGGCGTCGTTTATCGCTGCGGTCACCACAGCGTAGAGTCGCGCGTTACGCGTCACCTCCCGCGCCGGCGCAATAGCGACGGAATGCACGACGCCCATGTGGACGTCGGGCAAAGCCGTCGCCCAAAAC
>Ga0210409_10006292_pt1 | contig 12378 bp, 10 predicted proteins | sample IncBWH17MmetaG_FD_161649 | JGI IMG/M metagenome (GOLD analysis project Ga0210409, IMG submission 161649) | Forest soil microbial communities from Barre Woods Harvard Forest LTER site, Petersham, Massachusetts, United States - Inc-BW-H-17-M | ecosystem: Environmental > Terrestrial > Soil >...
TGTTCGACCTGGCGTAATCAGCTAAACGATGGAATACGGTGCCGGATTCGCTTTTGTAGGGACGGCCTTCTGAGGCGCTCAATGCTCCGGCACCGCAGCTGTGCCGGTAAACCTCGGTCATTCTTCTCTGCTCTCTCTTTAGATTTTTGGATTCAGAAAATCCTACAGAAACAAAAGACGAAATTCGTCCCGGTTCCTATTCCTCGTCCTTAGTTTGCATCACGGCGCGAGCACGATACTTCGCGGCAGGCCGCGACCACGATGGAATGGAAACGATCACGCCGACGACCATTGCGCCCAGAAGAATCAGAAGCGATGTGTTCAACGAAGTCTTCGCGGTCATCAGATAAACGATCCCTAGCGCCAGGACAAAACGCACGCGAACCAGTGTGACAAACACGGGCGCTTGCAAGCGGGCCAGCGCCTCGGCCGGAAGATCGACATTGCCTTCAGGAAGCGCACCGCGGATCGCGCGCACCCGCGGAAGAATCAACACAAACCCGATAAACAGCGCAACAACGATGGCAACGATCGACGCCAGTATCCAGCCCTGCTTGAATCCGATGCCCATCGACGCCAAATGCCCGCCAGTAAGAATCAGCAGCAGCAGCGCCGGGCCTGAGATTGGAAGCGACACACGGTACACGCGCAACCAACTGCGCGCCTGCTCCGTGGTGGTCGCACGACGGAGCAGTGCGGATGCAACCCATTCAAGGCCATAGCCGACAAACAAGCCAATCAAACCAAGAAAATGAAGGAACAAAACAATCGCGTAGGTAGACATGGAAGCCAGTAGTCTACAAGAGAGCGGTAAGGCAGGCTAGAAATGAAAATTGGTGTTACCCGTGGAAGAGGAAAGTCGCCAAGCCACCATTGCTGACTTCGTGCAGGAGTTCAAGTTCACTGCCCTTGCCTTCGCTGAAAATATTCGTTTGATTGTAGGTGCGCCGCGGCCGTTCCCGATGCAAACGCCAGTCCTGCATCATCAGGAGCGTCCGGCCAGGTAGAAATGCGCGGTGAAGAGTTTCGTACCAGGCCTCATTGGCGGTAATCGTGCGTCCGCAATCCACGTACAAAAGCTCGATCGGATCTCCGCACCAGAGGAATGGATCCACATTCTCGTTGCCGTCATAAATCGTGAGTCTTGCCTGTTGAACAGTCAGCAGCTCCCGGATGTCGCTGGTGTGTTTGTCGAACAGATGCCGGAAGCAAACGTGGTTCGGGAGTTTTTCCTCTTCGCTCATATACGGATTCATCCATTCCGAGCGCCAAACAAAATCATCGACAACGTATAACTTCTGTCCCTGAAAATTCGGATTGCGCGCAAGACTTCGAACAATGTGCTGTGTGGAAGCCCCTAGCCAGGGGCCCAGTTCAACCGCGCGTCCCAGGCCTTGATAGAACGCTCCGATGTACGTGTAATATTGCGCTTCTTCCCTGGATATCATGGCCGGAGAAGTAACTTGAGCCGGCGTCACGGTCAGCCACGGCGCTGAAGGAGACATTACCGAGATGTCCAGCTGGGCCTTGCCATCAAAACTCTTGATTTGCGGAGCGAAATTACGGCGAGCTGCGTTGGCAACTCTCTGAAGATCTTCGGCTTCAACCAATTTCGCTTCTAACCTGTCGATGTGTTGTCGAAGCGCCTGAAGATCAATCGCATCGGGTGATGCGAGTAGCTGTTGTCTGAAACGCCGCGTCTTGAATAACTGAAAATCGCTAATGGCCGACCGCAAGGCCGAGATATGCATGGTACGTGCCTCGGGATTCAATAACAGGCGAATCCCGAATGAGACTGTACGCCCCGGCGCCGCGCGGGTCAAACGATTTCAGCGGTGAAAACAAATTGCGCTACGAAGTGAAGGCGAACTCCACGCCCAGGGAGATTAAGACTTGCTGCGCTGGAATTCGCGCATGAAGTGCACCAGCGATTCGACGGCGTCCAGGCCCACGGCGTTGTAGAGCGAGATTCGCATTCCGCCGACGGAACGATGCCCGGGCGTGCCGATCAGATTGGCTGCTGCACCGTCTTTGCCGAATTGCTTCTCCAGATTTTCGTCGCCGTGTTGGCTAGCACTGCCTCCCACGCGGAACACCACGTTCATCAGCGAGCGCGAGGATTTCTCCACCGGACAGTGATAAAAGCCGTTGCTGCCGTCGATGGTGTCGTAAAGAAGTTTGGCCTTGGCGTCGTTGCGTTTCTGGATGCCAGCGAGGCCTCCTTCGGCCGCGATCCAATCGGTGACCAAAGCGAGGGTGTACACCGCGAATGTCGGCGGCGTGTGATACAGCGACTTTTCTTTGATGTGCGTGCGGTATTGCAGCAGTGTGGGCAGATTCTTGTCCGCTCGCTCGGCAAGATCTTTGCGCACGATCACGACGGTCACACCGCTAGGCCCAAGATTTTTCTGCGCACCGGCGAAAATCAACCCAAATTTGGAAACGTCCACGGGGCGCGAACAAATATCCGAGGACATATCCGCGACCAACGGAGCGTCGGCGTGTGGCTCGGAGGACGACGGAAGCGCGTGGTACTGCGTGCCCTCGATGGTGTTGTTGGTGCAGAAGTAGATGTAGGAAGGATCGGTGGAATTGCGAATCTCTTCCGCGCGCGGCACGCGTGTGAACTTCTCATCTTCGGTGCTCGCGGCGATGTGATGTGGAATTCCCTTCTTCAGCTCGCCGATTGCTTTGGCGGTCCATGCGCCGGTGTGCAGCACGTCCACGGGCTTTCCGGGCAAACACAAATTCATCGGCACCATGGTGAACTGCATGCTGCCGCCGCCCTGCACAAAAATCACCGCGTAGTCGTCGGGAATCGCCAGCAGCTTGCGCAGATTCTGTTCCGCGGCGTTGTTGATGGCCTCGAATTCCGGGGAGCGGTGCGACAGCTCCATCACGGACATTCCGGTCCCGCGATAGTCGAGTAGTTCTTCGCGGATACGCTCCAGAACCGGCAGCGGAAGAGCCGCGGGTCCGGCGTTGAAATTGAAAGCGCGCTTGGTGCGCGTCGCTGCAGTGGTGGTGCTCACGGGTCAGAAGGCCTTTCGATGAAATTTGCGGCGTGCTGGAAGCGAAGATACCGAGGATGAGGCCGCTATTCAGGATAACAGAACCCGTTGCGGCGCTCGAATTGTCGCCAGCACCCGAAGTGTTCCCGGTTCCAGCACTGTTCCGGAAAGCCACACTCCGAGCATCGGCCCTTACGGTGCTGAAGAAAACTGAGGTCCTGCCGATAAAGGAGGAAGGATTGGAGGAGTCATGCCAGAGCCACGATCTGCAGTGATGATCCTGGTGGACGCGTGGTGGGAAGACCAAAGTGGGACATTGCAGATGGCTCGCGCGCGCATGGAAAACACTTCGACTCTGGGCGCGTGCATACGGCTCAAGACCCGAATCGAAGTGGGAACAAAGCTGAGGATTCAGGGACGCTGGCAGGAGTTTTGTGGAGTTGCCAAGTACTGCCGCGGCGATGGAAAAGAGTTTCTGGTGGGGATTCAGCGGGAAGCTGGAAAGGGCAGCATCCCCAAGCGGCAAGTTCTTCAGGATGAGCCAGAGTTGGAAAGCGTGCGCATCAGCGAAGCGGCAGCGGCCAAGGCCAGGATGGACAGTTGGGCCAAGCGGCAAGAACGCAAGCAACGCGCATTCGCTGGTCCAATGCGGAACGTGGAAAACGAGGTCATCGCGAAAATCGCACCCGCGCCGAGCGAACTGCTTGTGAGCGGCGTCGAAAGTGCCGACGAACCTGCTAGCCGGGAAAGCGTTGACGGTTCGCCGCACCGGGAAACCGATATTTTTCGATGGTTGGAGTTGCGGGCGAAGAAATTTCTCAAGGGAACGGAAGCTGGGACGGGACAGGAAAGGACCAATATGGAACGCAAGTGGCTGGACATGGGAAGTTGGGGCGAACTGAAGGACGCTCCGAAAGAGAATGGTGGAACCGGCAACGGCGCGGGTGAGAAGGACAAGAGTGCGCCCAGTATGACTCCTCCGTTTGCCAAGGACCGGCCTCGCGTCAGCGTTATTGCGGAGGACGCCGGGTACCAGGGCGAACTGCTGCCGCTGGACGAAATTTATCGCACCGCGGGAATCGCCAGTCCGCGCGGAGGCTACAGCATCGTGAAGATCGCGGAGATGCTTCACAGCGAGCACCTTCGCGGGCTGGCCCGGGACATGCGGCGCGCGTCGGTAATGATGGCGCTGGACGCCGCGGGCGTGCCCATCAACGAAGTGCTGCGCGACGCCAAGGCGCGCATGGAAGCCATCGAAGCGTACGAAGCGGAGCAGCGCAAACTTTGCGAAGCGGAATGGGCCCGCAAGGAAGAAGAAAATATCCAGATACGCGCGGAGCTCGAGCGCGTGAAGGCCCAATACATCGCGCGCATCAACCGCAACCTGGAAGCAGTGGCCCGCGAAAAAGCGCGCTTCGCCGCGTGGCAAACCACCAACCAGCAGGAAGCCCAGGGCATCTCCGACGCCGCGGAGCTATGCCTGAAGCCAGCCGCAGCCGAGCCTCCGTCCGCGCCAGCCCCGCAGCCACCCGCCCCCACACTAACCAGCACGCCAAGCCCAACCACCAGCCAGTCCAAAGCCGTCGTCAAGGTGGTGTAGGCCGAAAGCAGTGGCGAGTGACGCGCAGCTCATCCGCCCCCGCATTTGTAGTGGCCGGCCTTCAGGCCGGTCGCTCTTGGGTTTGCCCGGCCTGTCATCCTGAGCGCCGCGCCTTACGCGGCACGAAGCATCTCAACCTCAACCGTCATCTCGCCGTACCCTCCAAAGCCGCTCACCAAAAAATTACTCACAAATACCTTGACAAACACATACCGTCCTGCTACTCTATCCCGCAGGTAAACCCGCGCCTCCCAGGCGCATTCCCAAAACACAAAATCTATCTCTATCGTGGGAGCTTCCATGTCTACCGATTTCCCCGGTCTTCGTACCGGTCTGTGTTCATTCACCTTTTCCGACGGCCGCTGCTGCGCCAATCTCCGCCATCCAACCCATCCGAGCCTCTGCTATCCTCATGCCCAAAAAGAAGCCGTCCTGCTTGCCGAGAAGCAAGCCGGCATCGGCCTTTGCCACGAAATCAAACGCAACTATGTCACCGCCTGCGATCTCACCTGGACTATCAGCCGCGTCTTCGAAGCCGTCGCCTCAGGACGCATCAAGCCTAAAACCGCCAAAACCCTAGCCTATCTCGCGCAAATCATGGCCCAGACCATTCCCCTCGCCCAATACGAATTCGTCGAATCCGTGGGGCCCAAACGCTGGGCCGCCGCCGTAAGCGAAAGCTTCCCCGGCGAAGGCAACCCCAGATACGACGACATCCCGGACGACGACGGAGCCGGTGATGAAGCCGACAAAAAACCGTCCGAGAAAGCCAACGAACAAACTGCCTCCGAGTCCTCGCCTCACCGGGAATATGAACGTGACGGAAGTTAGGTATCAACGTAGACTCCCCGTTAAGTTAACGGAGGTATATCTCCATGCAAGTGCATACGCCAGTATGGAAGCGAACCCAGTTTTCCAGCACATTGGTTCGTTACCGCAGCGCCATCGCCACGCACCTGCGCCGCCACTGGTTTTTCAATTTGGTGCAATTCGGAGCAGTAGCGTGGGCGGTGGTCTGGTGGCGACATCTGCCCGTCCCCGGATACGCCATCGGGGTGCTTGCGCTGCTGGCCGCCGTCATGAGTGTACATATAGAAGCGGGAATGCTTCGGTGGCAGAAGGCATTTTGGATGCTTCTGATGGGGGCTTTCCTAGTAATAGAATTTCGCGCCATCAATAAAGATAGGTCCGACTATGCGAAGGTGGAAGAGGACAAAAGGAAAGTAGAGCGTGATAGTTTTCAGCGCATTGCCGACGGGATAACAAAAGCCATCAACGACAGCGACACTAATTTCTCAATAACGATGGCGAAAGAGGACGTAGTCCTAGATACTACAAAAAAAGTCGCCGACCTTTCGGCGAAGAATCTTGCCAGTATCTCAGGGCAAGATTCCTTTCCCTGCATCGTTCCCCAATCTCATGCTGCGTCGAATACTACGATCCCGCTGTTTATATGGAACAAGGGCAAAAATAATCTGACAGGAGTTGAGCTTAGGATTCTGAGCATACAGGAGTTCATAAGCAGTGCAATATTTTTTAAACCGCCAGTTGAACTAGGGACCCTACCGCCGACTTGGGGCAAACCATTGCCGGAGGCCATTTCTCCTACACTGGGACCTGATGGAACTGCTATCTACCAAATAGAGATCTGGGACCAGACTGGGTTTTATACAGAGATAGTCCACTTTCGGAGAGGAAAGTACGCGCTCCCATGGGCCTACAAGTACTGGTTGACCAAACACGTGATTATCAACACGAATACGACACAAAGTCGGCTGGTTAAAGGATGTAGCGCGAGTGAATGGTCGGATGATCTAGGAGACGGAAAGCCAGCTACCGAACCGCCATCGTGAGTTCTTCGTAGTCCAATGCTGAAGTCGGCAACCATTAGCCGCTCTCCATCTTCCTTGGAATCTGGCGGGTGGCCCGGGCATCGGACTTTTCTCGCAATCATTCCATCGATGGAACACGAAAATTTTCAGCTGCGCGAAAACCAAAATCACACGGAGGGTGCCCCGGGTTCGCTTTTGGAACCTGGGTCTTGGGTTGGTCTTTTTCGATCGATAACACTACCTTCTATCTTCTTTAGAATCTGCACTTACGTAACTGCAGAATGCAAAGGGTTTAGCGAGCCCGCATCTCCTTTGGAATCTGCACTTACAAAAAAACGGGGGGAGGGGGTGGGGAAATTCCTCCTCGTCCTTGTCTGGACAAACTCTCCCGCCCTCTGTAATTCTCTTTCCCTATGTCTCCCTCTCTGATCGTTCATGGTGGTGCCTGGGATATTCCCGATGAAGCTGTCGCTGCATGCCAGGCTGGCTGCCGCCGTGCTCTCCAAGCCGGATGGGAGATTCTTTCCGCCGGTGGCCACGCGCTCGACGCTATAGAAGCCGCCGTCATGGTGCTGGAGGACGATCCGGTCTTCGACTCCGGCTACGGCTCGCACCTGAATCTCGACGGCCACGTCGAATGCGACGCCATCATCATGGACGCCGCCACGCTTCGCGCGGGTTCCGTCGCTGGCCTGCAACGCATCAAGAACCCCATTCGTGCTGCGCGCACCGTCCTGGAAAAATGTCCCCACATGATGCTCATCGCCGAAGGCGCGGAGCGTTTTGCAAAAGAGCATGGCGTGCCGTTGTGTGATCCCGCCGCCCTTATTTCTCCAGCGGAAAAGGAAGCATGGCTGCAATGCCGCCAGGATTCGCACGCGGCGGAACATCATCGCGGGCACGAACAAGGCACCGTCGGCGCAGTCGCTCTCGATGAAAACGGCCGCCTGTTCGCAGCCACCTCCACCGGAGGAACTTGCTGCAAATTGCCGGGCCGCGTCGGAGATTCTCCGCTTATTGGTTGCGGATGCTATGCGGACAGCGAAACCGGCGGCGTTTCTTCCACCGGCTACGGTGAAGCCATCATGAAAGTAGTGATGGCCAAAACCGCCGCCGATTTCCTTCGCCCGTCCAGCTCCACGCCCATGCGCGCGGCGCAAGCGGCGGTGCAGCTACTCGCCAATCGCACCAAGGCTAGCGGTGGTCTGATTCTTCTGGATAAAAAAGGCAATCCGGGATTCGCCTTCAACACCCCGCGCATGGCTTATGGCTTCGTCAATCCTGACGCGTCTTTCATCACTGCCGTTTGAGTTTCTCTGCCTGTTCGTTTTTGCGCTGTTTTCTCGCCGATTCCGGAAGGTAGTACGGTGAGGAAACCGTGTAGATATTCTTGTAGCCGCGTGCCAGCAGGATCCATTCCAGCAGCCGTGCCCTCTGGTTGTGCAGAAAATATTCGTACCAGCGGTCCTCCACAAATTCCGGTATCACCACGGCGATTTTTCGCTCCGGAAATTTGTCCGCCAGGTCCACAACATATTGCACGATGGGCAAAACAATAAAACGGTACGGTGACGGAAGGAGCTCCAGCCGCGGCGGCTGCACGCCCAATTCTCGATAGGGCGCCACAACATAGCGTTCCCAATCTTCGTGAAGCAACGCCGCATGCTCGCCAGGTTCCACGTGAACCGCAGTAACTTCCTCCGACAGCCGTGCGGCAAACTCCAAACCTTGTTTCGTGATGGCGCTCCACCGGTCAATCGGAATCACCACCAGCGGTGGCCGTCCCTGTACCGGCGGATCCACCGGTATCACGCACCGCGTCGCCATCGCCACACTGTGGTAGTGCCGCCGTACAGCGCGAAATACCACCAGCGTCAGCGGAATAAAAAGCAGCGTGATCCACGCACCATCCACGAATTTCGCCACCAGTACCACGATCACCGTCACGCCGGTCACAAACGCGCCCAACCCATTCACCAAGGCAAATTTCAGCCAGTGCGACCCGCGCACCTTGTACCAGTGCCGCACCATCCCCGCTTGCGAAAGCGTGAATGCCAGAAATGCTCCCACCGCGTACAGCGGAATCAGCCGGTCAGTCACTCCGTCAAACAACAACAGAATTACCGCGCAGGCGATCGCCAACACCACGATCCCCTGCGTATACACCAGCCGCCGCCCACGTTGCCCGAAGGCGTGCGGCAAATAGTTGTTCTGCGAAATCGAACGGCACAATCGCGGGAAATCCGCGAACGCCGTATTGGCGGACAGCGACAGCACCAGCAAAATCGAAACGATCGAAACGTAATAGAAAACGCCCTTACCAAACACCGCCGCAATCATCATCGAAAGAATGCTTTGATATCCGGGTTTCCCAGGATCGGTGGCCACGATCCCGTACACATTCACCAGGTACGAAATACCTACCAGCAGAACCGCCAGAATCGCGATGATCACTGTCAGCGTTTTCTGCGCATTCTTCACCGCAGGTTCGCGGAACGCTCTTACTCCGTTGCTCACCGCCTCCACGCCGGTCAGCGCCGTGCAGCCGCTCGCAAAAACACGCAGCAGCAGCCAGTATGTCGCGGCCTGCACCGCAGGCGGAGCTTCCGGAAGCGGCGTCACCGGTATCGGATGACCGTGTGACAACATCACCCGCACAATTCCGCCAACAATCGCCACTCCAATCGAACCAACGAACAAATACGTCGGCAGCATGAACGCGACGCCCGCGTCTTTCACTCCGCGCAGATTTATGATGGTGATCAGCACGAGAATCACCAGGCAGAGTGCGAGCGTATGCGGCAAAAGCCGCGGCACCGCCGAAATCAGCGCACCTACTCCCGCCGAAATTCCCACCGCGGCCGTCAGGATGTAATCGGCCAGCAACGCCGCCGCAGCCAGCAACCCCCAGAATGTTCCCAGGTTGAAGCGCGCTACGGTGTACGAGCCGCCGCCCATCGGATAAGCCGCAATGGTCTGGCGGTAAGAAAAAAACACGATCACCAGCAGCGTAATAATCGCCGCGCTGATTGGGATGATGTAGCGGACTCCCATCAGTCCCAGAGGAATCAGCAAACTCAACGCCGCTTCCGGCCCGTAAGCCGCGGAACTCAGCGCATCCAGCCCAAAAATCGGAATTCCTGCCGCTGGGCCAATCTGTTCCGCGCGCTCTTCGGACGTCCTCAGCGGCTTCCCGACAATCATGTCCACAATATTCATCTGTGTTCCAAGCGCCCAGCAATGTTGCACTGCGCAAAATGAGAGCCTACATTTCGCAGCACTCGCCGCGGAAAGTCAATTCTCACTTTTCAGTTTGAATGGATTGTAATTTGCCTTGGATGGCGATTCAGCTTCTGCGTAAAAATAGGATGGCACGTCAGCTTGCGGAAAAAGTCTTTTCTTTAGGAGGCTGGGGCATCAGCCCCAGCGTACTTGCGTGTTCTCACTCGGGCTTTAGCCCCTGAAGAAAGTCTGTCCCGCAGCCTGTCAAGTCGTGAATACTTGCAGTCCAACACGTCTCAGCGCCGGAGGAACTTCCAGCCATCAAACCACTTCGCCGCGCGCCCACACCTGCGTAACGTTCAACCCTTCATCCATAACCACAATGTCCGCGTCCGCTCCAACGCGCAGCGATCCCTTCTTAAACTCAATTCCCAATAATTTCGCGGGGTTCAACGTCAACATCCGCAGCGCATCCGCCACTGGCGTGCCAAGTCCCACAATATTCCGCAACCCGCGGTCCAGCGTCAACGCGCTTCCCGCCAATTTTCCTTCCGCATTGCGGACCGCGCCTCCCGTCAGAGTCACTTCCAGACCGCCTAACATGTATTTTCCGTCCGGCATTCCTGTCGCGGCTGTGCCATCACTAATCAAAATCACTCCACTCGCGCCTTTGGCTTGCACCAGCAGTCGCATTGCCGTCTCGTCCACGTGCACGCCATCGGCGATCAATTCCGCGGTCACTTCCGGCGTCGTCAGCACCGCGCCGATCACACCGGAATCGCGGTGCGAGAACGGCCGCATCGCGTTGTACACATGGATCGCGTGATGCGCCCCGCGTGCAAACGCCGCGCGTGCCTGTTCATACGTCGCGTCCGTATGCCCAACGCCGACCACCAGCCCAGCCTTCCGCGCCGCGTCGATGCACGGCATCGCTCCCGGCAATTCCGGCGCGATGGTCAGGATCTGCGCGTGTCCTCCGGCAGCCGCCACAAACTTTTCCAGCAATTCCGCCGACGGCAGCTTCAGGCAATCTAGCGGATGCACGCCGGGCCGCAAGGGGCTCAGGAACGGCCCCTCAAAGTGAATGCCCAGCACTTCCGCGCGCGGGTTACCACTGAGGTGTTGTTCGCAAATGTATTTGGAGATGCCTTCCGCGCTGCGGCAGATTTCTTCCGTCTTCGCGGTGATGGTGGTGGCTACGTAGGAAGTCGTTCCGTGCGACGCCAGCATTTTGCAAACGGTATTCAGCGCCTCGGGCGTGCCTTCCATCACGTCGCGTCCGCCCGCGCCGTGAATATGCACGTCCACAAAACCTGGCGCAGCGAATCTACCGCTGGTTTGCACTTCCTGTGCGCCGGCAGGCAGGCTCATGTCCGCACGATGCCCAATCGCCTCGATTACGCCGTCGCGCATCAGGATCCCGGCGTTGTCTATCTCAATTACAGGAGTAAAAGCTTTGCGAACATGCAGCAGCGTCGTGGTCATCGGGCAAATTTTATACCAACCCTCGTTCGTGCGCCTGCAAAAACAAAAAGGGCAGAACCGGCGTGAAACGCCTCGGTTCTGCCCTTTGAAACAGTTCCCCTTGCGGGGAATCCTTACATAGCCTTCGCCATGTCGATGCTCTTGAGCTTCAGGTTGTCGCCGTCCACCGAGCCCTTCACCGTTACGTGATGGCCGGCGTGTGCCGCAACCTTGTCCTGATCATCGATCATGTACACTTTCTTGTCGGCGTCGTTCACAAACACATACTTGGCGCCTTTTTCCTTCACGCACTTCGTTGCACAAGCCGCGTGCTTTTCGTTCGAGCCCTTCGCGCCGCACTCGCTGTCCGAAATGTATCCGGTCCAGCTGCCATCAGCGCCGAAAGTAATGCCCGCGGTTACGAGTGCGAATACCAAACCCGCTGCGAATTTTGTCTTCATGGTGATTCCCCTCCTGAGATTTTCGGAAATTTACTCCGCTAGGTGACCCCTAGGGTGGCATAGAGCCTTCCCGGTGTCTACTTATAACTACGTCGCCACCCCGGCCTCCGGATGTCGATATAAAAGGAAAAAGGGAGGATTCTCTGGAATCCTCCCTTTCTTTTTGTTCTCGCAAAGCGATTGTTTTGTGTCACGTTTGCGATGGTTGTCGATCTGCTTACTGCCCAGAATTATTGCTGGCGGAAGTTGCCGTCCCGACCGACTTCGGCGTGGACAGGTAACCGGTCACCTGGTTTTTGCCAACCTCGAACACCACCAGTTCGTAAGGGGCATAACGCTGGACGCCCTTCACGTAAAACTGCACCGGCTCGCCCGCGGTCTTGTCTTTCTTCTCGATGGACTTATCATCCGCAAGAACCGTCATCGTATACTTGGACTTCTTCTGGTCCACCTTGCTCAACGTAATCTGCACCGGACCCACGTGCTGTGCGGTCTTGGACTTTTGAATGGTGAACTCGAAGTAGTTGCGATCACCCTTGCGCTTCAGTTCATCCAGGTCGTCGTGGTTGCGCGCAATCAAGCCGCTCATCACGCCCATGTCGCCGGTGGCGCGTTCCAACTTCTGGTTGGTCGCGTCCAGCTCGTTCTTCACGCCGCTGACGTCTCCGTTGAGCTTGGTCACGTCTTCCGTGCTGGCTTTGGTCGCCAGTTGCGAGGTCACGTTGGACTCCAGACCGCTCAGCTTCTTGTTATACGTGGCCCCCGCTACCTTGGACTGTTTCCGCGCG
>Ga0210409_10006294_pt1 | contig 12374 bp, 13 predicted proteins | sample IncBWH17MmetaG_FD_161649 | JGI IMG/M metagenome (GOLD analysis project Ga0210409, IMG submission 161649) | Forest soil microbial communities from Barre Woods Harvard Forest LTER site, Petersham, Massachusetts, United States - Inc-BW-H-17-M | ecosystem: Environmental > Terrestrial > Soil >...
AGACGTCCATCGGCACCTTGGGGTCGGCGTTGACCAGCTCCAGCAGGACCATCCGCGACCGCTCCAGGTGGTCGCCCACGGCCACTAGGAGGATCCGCTCGCGGGCCGGCCCCGGAAGCGGGCTCATGGGCTCTCCGCGCGGGGGCAGGCTCCGCCCGAGGAGGAAGGCGGCCACCAGGGAAGCGGCCATGGCGAGGGGGATCCCGTAGCGACGGATGAGCGGGGCCCGCGGCGCGGGAAGCTCGGCCAGCTGCGGCTGCAGCCGCTCCCAGACCCGGGCTCCGTAATCAGCGCCGACGTCCGGGACGGGCTCCTCCACGACCGCCCGCAGCGTCGCCGCCCAGGCCGCGAAGCGGCGGCCACAGTCCGCGCAGGATGCCAAATGGGCGTCAATCGCGGCCCCCTCCGCGACCTCGCCGTAGAAGTGGAGGATCAGGTCCTCCTCGGTCGGATGGACGCCGCTCACGGCGCCGCTCCCGCGGCGGGGGCGAGGACGACACGGAGCTTTCGCACCGCCCGAAAAATGCTTTGTTTGGTCGCGCTCTCCTCGAGGTCCAGGGTGCGGCCGATCTCCAGGATCGACATGCCCTCGAAGTGCCGGAGGACGAAGGCCGCCCGCTCGCGGGCGCTCATGCGGCTCATGGCCGCGTTCACTCGTCGCCGCACCTCCGCGCTCATGGCCAGACGGTCGGGCGAGGGATCGGGGGCGGGCAGCGGGAGATCGATCCCCTCCTCGTCAGGGCCGAAGGGTACCGGCTCCTCTTCTCGCTCGCGACGGCGGCGGGCTCGCAGCAGGTCGTAGGCGCAGTTGATGGCGATGCGGTAGAGCCAGCTCCCGAAGTTCGCGCGCGCCTCGAACTGATGGAGGCGCTGGTAGGCCCGCAGGAAGCTCTCCTGGACCACGTCCTCGGCGTCGGGCTCGTTCCCTGTCATTCGATAAGCCAGGCGGAAGAGACCGCGGCTGTGACGCTCCACGAGGGTGCGAAAGCCCTCCTGATCGCCGGCTCGCACCCGGGCCACCGCCTCGTCGTCTTCGCCCATCCGTTAAGTTAGACGCTCGCGATTCTGACCGGTTAGGGGGGAGATGGGAGAACATCCAACGGCCGAAGTCGCGTCCGGTGAAGGGGTTGCCGCCACTAGCGGGCTTCGACGCGAAGGAGCGCGTTGTCCCGCACGCCCTCGGCCAAGAGATGGGTGGCCAGGGTGGGGACCTTCTCGAGCTGCTGCCGCTCGGCCGGCCCCGCCAGCACCAGGACCGGCCCCCCGGCGGCGGCCTCCGTTACCTCCCGCAGACCGCTCACCTCCCGCACCTTGCCGTCGTTGTAGAAGTACCCCGCCATCCAAGCCGTGCGCCAGGCTCCCCAGGCCAGAACCTCCCGGCCCATCGCGGGGAGAAAGAGCCGGCGGCCCGACTCCTGCCGCGCGAGAACGGGGGGGGCGGCCAGGGCCAAGAGCAGGAGGAGACCCACGCCCCCCACCCGCAGCAGCCGCAGGGCCCCCGCCGGGTCAGCGCCAAAGCGGCGCGAGACGCCGAAGGAGACGATGAGGGCCCACAGTCCGAGGGGGAGGGCCAGCGCCCAGTCGGGGTCCCGGATGCTCAGCAGCCACGCGGGCGTGGTTGCGAAGAGGGCGCCGAGAAGGACGCTCAGCAGGCCCGCCGCCCGCGGCGTGCCCCAGAAGCGGTCGACGGTAACGCCCTCCAGCCACTGGGCCGCTGCCCGGCCCATGAGCAGGGCCAGCGGGGACAGGCAGGGCAGGATGTAACCGGGGAGCTTGGCGCCCGCGAGGGAGAAGAAGACGAAGGGCAAGAGGAGCCAAAGGAGGAGAAAGAGGTCGGCCCTCGCTTGGCGGGGGCGCAGGCCCGCGAGGCCGGGGAGGGCAAGGCCGGACCAAGGGAAAAGGCCGGCCACCACCACGGGGATGTAGTAGAGGAGGGGCCCGGGATGATGGTGAACCGTGGAGGTAAACCGTTCGAGGTTCTGGTTTAGTAGGAACACATCGAGGAACCTCCGACCCTGGGCGAGCGTCACCAGCACGTACCAGGGCGCGGCCACGAGAAGGAAGATCCCGATGGCCACCGGCGAGAGCACCTCTCGCCAGAGGCTCCGCTCGCGCGCGGCCAGGAGATAGCCGGCGATGACGAGGCCGGGCAGAAGAACGCCGAGCGGACCCTTGGCTAGGGTGGAAAGGCCGATGAACGCGAAGGCGGTGGGGATGGCCAGCCTTCCCGCGATGCCAAGCACGCGCAGGCCAATGAGGCCGGTGGCCACCGTCACGTTGGCCGCCAGCAGCATATCCATGGCCGCGGCCCGGGAGTACGCGAAGGGCAGCAGGGAAGTGGCGAGGACGAAGCCCGCGCAGATACCGGCCGCGCTCCCGTAGAGCCGCGCGCCCAAGAGCGCGGTCGCGCCCGTGAGCAGGAGGCCGCTCACCACCGAGGGCAGCCGGGCCGCAACCTCCGTCTCGCCGAACAACGAGAAGGCCGCTCCGGCCATCCAGTAGTAGAGGGCTGGCTTCTCGAGCCAGGGTCGGCCTTGGAGCGTCGGCGTTACGTGGTCTCCCGAGCGGTGCATCTCGACGGCCACGCGCGCATAGCGGGGCTCGTCCGGGCCCAGGAGGGGCACCGCACCAAGGCGGAAGAGGAGCAGGGCCGCGCTCAGGGCTAAGAGCAGTGCTGTCGCACGGGGCGGCAGGGCGCCCACGGCGGGCCGCGGAGGGTTTGGAAGCATGCCCGCGCCATCCTACAATCAATCGGCTCTCCAGAGGGAGCAAACGCGTGAGCTGGCAGTATCTGGCGGTGGCGACGGAAGCGGTCTTGCGGGCGGGCGCGATCCAGAAGGAGAGCTACGGCCAGGATATCCGCATCGACTACAAAGGCGAGATCGACCTCGTGACGGAGGTGGATCGGGCTTGCGAGGCGGCTATCCTCGACACCCTGCGGTCGCGCTTCCCCGACCACGACTTCGTGACCGAGGAGACCCTCCTCGCCCGCAGCGGTTCCCGCTACCTCTGGTTCACCGACCCCCTCGACGGCACCACCAACTTCGCCCACGGCTATCCCTTCTTCTGCTCCTCCGTGGCCCTGACCGTGGACGGGAGGGCGGTGGCGGGGGCGGTGTACGACCCATTGAGAGACGAGCTGTTCACGGCGGAGCGCGGAGGCGGTGCACACCTCAACGGCCGGCGCCTCCGCGTTTCTCAGTCCTCGAACCTCCTGCGCAGCCTGCTCATCACCGGGTTCCCTTACGACCTGCGCGAGGACTTCCCGGGCAAGCTTCGGCTCTTCAACCGCTTCATGGGCGAGGCCCGTGCCATCCGCCGCGACGGCGCGGCTGCCCTCGATCTCTCCTATGTAGCCGCAGGCCGCGCGGACGGCTTCTGGGAGGAGCGCCTCCAGCCCTGGGACATGATGGCGGGGGTCGTTTTGATAGAGGAGGCGGGAGGACGCGTCTCACGCTTCGACGGATCCCCCCTGGGCCTCGGGCCCGACGAGGTCCTGGCCACCAACGGCGCCCTCCACCAGGTCATGCTCGAGGTGCTCCGCGAGGAGAGTAGAGAGCGGGCTTCGCTGGTGTAGCCCAATTGGCAGAGGCAGCCGACTTAAAATCGGCACAGTCTGGGTTCGAATCCCAGCACCAGCACCAACTTACTGGTCTGCAGCCCTTAATGAGTTGACATAACCCAAGGCCTTAGGTATCATTGGCCGGTGCCCACTCTGATTCGTGAGCAAGGGTTCGAGGTCAGGATTTACACCCTGGATCATCCACCGCCGCATGTGCACGTCGAGAAAGCTGGTGCGATCGTCAAGATCGACTTGTCGACCCGACGCGCGACCGAGATTGTGGGCAGGATCTCCGATCGCGACGTGAAACGGGCAGAGCGATTGGTCGCAGAGAATGCGCCGTTTCTGAAATTGGAATGGGAGAAGCTCCATGGCCGGCAGTAGTGTGACCACGAAAGATCGAGAACGCTTTACACGCGCGCGAGCTCGAGGACAGATGCGTGCGCAGGACCCTTCCGCCGTCGTGGAGGCGCGATACGATGAGACGCGAGACGCGATCGATCTCAGGTTCCGCAGCGGTGGATCCATGACAATCCCTCGGCAGATCGTTCCAGGTCTGGAGAATGCACCACCCTCCGCGCTCGGATCGATCAGAGTCTCTCCGGCGGGAGACGCCTTGTCCTGGCTGTCGCTGAATGCAGACGTATACGTTCCCGGACTCGTTGAGCGGGTGTTTGGAACGGCGTTATTCGCTCGGGCGACCGGACAACGAGGTGGCAAGCGGCGATCGAGGGCAAAAGCAGCAGCTGCAAGGGCCAATGGTTCCAAGGGCGGGCGGCCGCGCAAACGGCTGTCCGCATGACGCATACGTCCATGGCACTCGCCAAGGGGCCTAGAGGCCGATAGAACTTGCTCTTTTCGGCGGTATGTTGCTTGAGCTGGCAGTCGCGGCCCGCTGCCAGTCGATCGTCACCTACAACGTTCGCGACTTTTCCGGGGCCGAGATGTTCGGAATTTCAGTTCTCGAGCCAAGTCCTCTTCTGTCTGGCATTGGAGTCTTGAAATGAGCACTCTTAGCGTTCGTCTTCCTAACTCCCTCCATCGGCACTTGCGCGAGCTGGCGGAGCGAGAGGGCGTGTCCATGAACCAGCTCATCAGCTCCGCCGTGGGCGAGAAGCTAGCTGCTCTTATGACCCAGGACTATCTGGCTCGAGCCAGCCGCGGTAGCCGGAAGTTGTACGAGGGCGTTCTTGGCAGGGTCCCGGATATCCCGCCAGACGAAAGAGACAGGCTGTCGGACAATCGGATACAGCGGACGAGGCGGGCGCAGGCGAAGCCTCGCCGCTGATGCAAGTATTGCCGCACTATGTGGTGGAGAGCGTGTGAGTCCGGCTGAGCCGTGTTGCATCGAGCGGGTGTGAATAAAGTGTGAATGTTCACGCCGGTTCAGGGCGTTTCAGCCGCGCATGTCAAGTGGAAAAACGCAGTGTTCAGGCTGTTCCATGCTGTATCAGAGTGTTTCACGCAAACTCATTGATGGGTCGAAACTTAAAATCGGCAAAGTCTGGGTTCGAATCCCAGCACCAGCACCAACTTATAGATGTACCTCCAAGTCGTCTCAACGATGGTTGTCCAGCTATGGGCACTTGATTCATGAAACAACTTCTGGTATTTAGACAACATGCCGCGGTGGCCGGAAGCTCGTTCGCTCGGTCAGGTCCGGATGGCCCTGGGGTCGATCCTGGGCCTGTCCTCGCTTCGGGCCGTTTCGGAGCCCCCCGGCGGCGTGGACCTGCTTGTTCACGGTCCTGACATAGCCTTCGCCGTCGAGTGGAAATCGGTCGGTGATGCCGCCAGCGTCGGCGCGGCGCTCCGGCAGCTTGACAGATTCATGGAGCGGAGGTCCGGCAAGAAATTCATGCCCATAGTCGCGGTGCCGTTCATGGGGGAAACCGGACGCCGGCTATGCGCCGAGGCAGGGGTGTCGTGGATCGACCTTTCGGGGAACGCCTGGATCGACGTGCCAGGCAGGCAGATCCACATCCTGGGCAACCCGAACCGATTCGCGTCGGCTGGCCGTCCCGCGAACGTGTTCGCCCCGCGCAGCTCTCGGCTGGTTCGGTGCTTGCTGATGGAGCCCCACCGCGCGTTCAACCAGGCGGAGATGGTGTCGGCCTCGGGGGTCGACAAAGGCCGCGTGAGCCGGCTCGTGCGCAGGCTGGACGCCATGGAACTGCTAGTCAAGGAGGGTGACGGCTATCGCCTGAGGGATCCAGCGGTAGCGCTCGAAGCGTGGAGGGAGGCCTACGACTTCCGCAGGCATCACGTGATCGAGGGCCACATGCCCGTCCGGGATTCTGACGAATTGCTCGACAAGCTCCAGAAGGCTGCGCCGCCTGAGAAGCTGGGTTGGGCCCTCACCGGCCTGGCAGCCGCCTGGCGACTGACCCATTTCGCGATGTACCGGTTGACCAGCCTCTTTGTTCGCGATGTGCCGTCCGCGGCGTGGCTCAACGCGCTCGACCTGGTCGAGGGGTCGCGGGGTGCCAACCTGTGGATCATCGTTCCTGCCGATAACGCCGTGCTCGTGGGAGCGCGCATGGTCGACGGCATCCCGTGCGTCCACCCGCTCCAGGCCTACCTCGACTTGAAGGCCCATCCGGAGCGCGCTTCGGAAGCCGCCGCTAGACTACGCCCGCTCGTCCTCGGCGGAGCCCCAATTGAGTAAGCCGAAGACCGCCGCCGGCTACTCGCCTGGCCAGCTCCAGACTGTTCGCGCCACCTGTCTGTCGCTTGCATCGATCCTCGGCGACCTGCTCGACGACCTCGTCGTCGTGGGTGGTCTCGTGCCCTCTCTGCTGATCGATTCGGCGGCCTCGCGCAAGGAACCGCATGTCGGTTCGTTGGATGTCGATGTGGGCCTCGAAGTCGCGATATTGGACACCGGCCGCTATCACACTCTCGCCGAGCGGCTGCGTGGACGCGACTTCGAGCCGGACAAGAACGAGCAAGGCAACCCCACGCGACAGCGATGGACGCACAAGAGATTCAAGGACGTCAGGGTCGACTTCCTGATGGCGCCTGTCGGAGCCGCTGCGCCGGGAACCCTTCAGGACCTGGAGGCCGATCTCGCTGCCGTCGTCACGCCCGGACTTTCGCTGGCCTTTCGCGACCGTCAGCGTATTCGGCTGGCCGATCGAACGCTTGACGGCGAGGCGATCACACGGGATATCCCTGTCTGCGGAGCGGGAGCCTTCGTCGTGCTCAAGGCTTTGGCCTTCCGAAACCGTGGGGAGAACAAGGACGCTTACGATCTCTGGTACCTTCTTGGTCACTTTGGAGATTCGGTGGAGGACGTGGCAGCGCACTTGCGACAGTTGCTGGACGACGCGAATGCCCGGGAGGCCGTGCGTGTGCTCGGCGAGGACTTCGCCACGCTCGATTCTCACGGCCCTCGTCGTGCGGCTGAGTTCCTTTCCCGGCCGGGCGACGATGAATTCTGCTCCGACGTCGCCGGCCTGGTGAGTCGCTTGTTGAGGAGCCTTTGACGTCAAATGAGCACTCTTAGGGTTCGTCTTCCCAACTCCATCCATCGTCTCTGCCAGAAAGGCCGTCAAGGCCGAGCAGAAGCAGTATTGGGAAAGGTCAAAACGGTGAGGAAGCGATACGACTTTTCGAAGGGCCGAAAGAACCCGTACGCGGCCCGGTTAAAGAAGCAGATCACCATCCGGCTTGATCGGTCCACGATTCAGTTCTTCAAGGAGGCCGCAGTCGCCTCGGGCATTCCCTACCAGACCCTGATTAACCTCTACCTGCGCGACTGCGCTCAGCAGGGTAGAAAGCTTTCAATCGAGTGGCGAGCTTCGGCGTAGAACAACGGCATGCGGCGGTCGGGTCGGGGCCCAGGGGTCTGGGTGGAGATCGCACGGGTCGTGGATGAGGCGAGAGCACATCATTCTGTTGTCGCCTTTGGCGGTCATCGGTCTTTGCCATGTCGTGGCTCGCATCACCGGCCGGCTCTGGGGACTCTGGTCGTGGGTTCCGGTATTGATCGTCTACTGGCTAGCGCTGTCTCTGATCCTCGTTCTCGGCGGCGGGCGCCCATCGGCGAGCCGTTGGCTGCAACCCTCACAGGGTGCTTGGGGTTGGCGCCTGCTCGCATTCCTCAACGTCGCCCTCTTCATCCCGGTCTGGGCCGGCAACTTTCAGGCTCTCAATCAAGCCTGGATTGTGGCGTCCTGGCTGGCCTTGGCAGCAATTGATCCCTGGCTCGAAGAGGGCTACTGGCGCGGTCTCCTCATGGATGCGTCCCGCGGTTGGCCAGTTTGGCTGAGGCTCTCTTATTCCACGGTCTGGTTCGGCCTGAGCCATCCGCTCATCCTCGGTGTCAATGTTCGGACGCTTTCAGGGTTCCCCGGCTTCCTCGGTACCTGCTTCACGGGGTCCATCTGGGCCGTGGTCTACTGGAAGACCGGAAGCCTGCGCTGGCCGGTCTTGAGTCACATCGTCGTGGACTTAGCCAGCGTGAGCGTCCTCGTGTTCCTAGACAGAGCGATGATCGGTGGATAGAGGTTGTCCGGAAAAGACGAGCTCTGGTGATCGTTCGACGCCGTTTTCGAGAGAAAAGGCTTCGGCGGTCGAAACCGTGACACCGATGATCCGGATCAGATCTGGGTGTGGGAGTACTTCATCAGATAAGGCTCGGGTGGCGCTGCCTCCAAGGGACGCGATCGGCCGGGGTGGGGAGGGTCTGGGCTCGATTCGCCGCGCCATCTCTGGAGCGTATTGCGCTTCGACCGCTCTCCTTCCGGCCGGGCGCGAGGAGCTAGGATAGTCGGCTATGCGCCCTCTCATGTTTTCCTGCTTGCTGCCGGCGGCCGCTGCCTTGGCCGCTGCCTCCCCTACGGATCACTGGATAGGGACCGTAGACCTCGACATGGATTCGGCCCGGTCCTTCAAGGGACCTGCGGGGTGGAAGGAGACTTCCCACTTCCACGCCTCTGTCGACCTCCTGCGGCTGAGTCCACATTCCTGGACGGGGACGGCGACGGGATCGGTCGATTACTACTGGCAGTCAGACGAGAGCAAGGGCCATGTCAAGCAGGGCTCCGACAAAGCGACCGTCAAGGCCTCTCTGTCTATCAACGACAATGACGGCACCTACCGGCTCCACGTCAACGGCGCGAGTTTCCCGTGCAAGTTCTCCGAGCACTTCGTTTCGGCAGCCGACCCGCGCAATCCTCTTCACGTCGATAACGAGACGATGGGGACTTGCAAGACCGACGGAGCCTCAATCGAGGCCACGCTCCCAGCGGGGGGCGGCGCGCTGACCTCCGGGGGCAGTTATGTGGAGGTCCCGCTCACGCCCTTCCGTGCCATGTGGTCGTTGAGAGGTCCGGCGGACAAGATCCAGGCCGATCCCGGCGGTCCATACCAGGTCTCGCGCGGCGAAGCAGTCCAGCTCGACGGCAGCCGGTCGCAAGGCGCCCAGACCTATCGCTGGACGTTTACCGACCACTGCCCGGGCGGGCCTGTGGCGGACGCGAGCGTCGTGCTGACGACGGCCAAGGCCGAAGTCAAACTACTCTGCGACACCGAGGCGCGCCTCGAGGTGTCGGACGGAACAAAGACGGACACCAAGACGGCTCTGATCAGGGTAACCCCCCGCCCTTGGAAGACCCCCATCGACGAGAGCTCTCAAGGGGAAGGGGCCTTTCGCGGCACCAAGCCCTGGGTGAGGATCGCCGCCGGGGTCCAGATAGAGCAGGAGGCCGGTGTGGAGCGCTGCGCCCTCGATGGGCAAGCCAAAGGGGTCAGCAACCCCGCCTCCACCGAGGAGGTGGATCGCGGCAACCATATCTTCCATCCCGCACCCAAGGCGGGCGCGACCTACGAACACTTGGCCTACGAGCTCGAGCCCTTAGGCGGAACGGGACCTTACGCCAAAGTCTGGTGGGCGTCTCGCATGAACGACGGCTTTAGGGTCGCTCGCCGCATTTGGCTCAACGCCTATGTACTACCGGGGGGCCCCGCGTGCTACGCGGGCATGGCGTCCCTGTATGACGCCAACGTTTCCAAAGGAAATCAAGCCGCCATCGACGCGATGCTCCAGGATGCGCGTGCGCATGAGCAACTGCATTCCAGCCTGGTCATCCGAGCCGTCAGGAGCTGTGATCCAATGAGAAAGATCGAGGCGGGAGTCGCCAAAGACGAAGGGAGCCTGGCCCAGAAGGAGGACGGCGCTCTGCGCAGGGCGGAGGAGGCGGTGACGAATTACTCAGACGATCCGCTGTCCACAAAGTGGATGGGCAAGCTCTGGCGCCCTAGGGAGGACACGGGGGAGTTTGTCGCACAATTGGTCTGTCTCGGCGGAGCCTGCAGCGGTGCGGTCGTGAAGGGAGCGCCGCCCACCTGTGATCAATAGGCTTGTCCTCAACCACTTTCCACAGGTTAGATGCCAGGGTGACCTGCCCCCCCATTTTCGCGCGGTGGGAATATCAGTCTGGCCTGTTTGCACCAGGCCGGTGTGAATAAAGTGTGAATGTTCATGGGGTGTCAGGAGGGTTCAGCCGCAGATGTCGAGCGGAAAAAGACATGATTCAGGAGGTTCCATGCCGTATCAGAGGGTGTCACTGCAACCGGCTGATAGGCCAGAGCTTAAATCGGCACAGTCTGGGTTCGAATCCCAGCACCAGCACCAAGGTTGAAGGGAGAGTCCCTCGCGGGTCACCGCCTGAGGACGCTCTAGATCTCACGAGGAGCAGCGCCAGCCCGCTTGAGCTTGATGACGTGGCGCAACGGGGACTCACCGAACATGCGCGAGTATTCACGGCTGAACTGTGAGGCGCTCGTGTACCCCACCCGGAACGACGATTGCTCGGCAGTCTCGCCATGATCGACCATCAGACGTTGAGCTTCCAGCAGGCGAAGCCGTTTCTGATATTGGATCGGGCTTAGGCAGGTCACGGCCTTGAAATGTTTGAAGAATGCAGAGCGACTCATGCGGGCCGCCTTCGCCAATGCTGGAACATCCACATCATCGCCAAGGTCGGATCTGATCTCAAAGACGGCTCGAGAGATCCTGTGCGTGACGGTGCCTGAACGAGCGAACTGTCGGATGGCGGGGCCTTCGGGCCCCTTCAACAGGTGGTAGAAGAGTTCTTTCACCACCAGTGGCCCCAGTGCCTGCGCGTCCTCGCGGCTCGCGAAGAGCGTCGCCAAGCGGACGGCCGCGTCCAGCATCTCGGCGCTCGCGGTTCCGCGAAAGAACCCTCGCGCTGGTGTGGCGAGGTCTTGCGGTGCCACGGCCTCGAAGTGAGCGGCCATTTCGTTCAGCAGGCGCGGTTCAAGGTCGATCAGCATCGCGAGGAAAGGACTGTCGGGAGCAGCAACCGCGATTCTGCTGATCACGGGCAAATGGATCGGGGCGGCTGTGAACTGGCCAGCCTCGGCAGCAAAGGTGTCGGAGCCCACCACGACTTCTTTGCATCCCTGAGCGACGATCGCCAAGCACGCTCGCCACTGCCTCTTGGTCGGCCGGTCACTCTTGGAATACCGGACGCAATGGACGCCCGGAGTCGGAGCGTGGTGGAGCCCATCAACGGCCGCGAAGCGATGAAGCAGCTTCGCGAGGTCAGAGCAGCGCTGCCTGTCGTCCTGATCCATGTCTCCTGACAATCTCGAGACGAGAGAATTTCGGCGTAGCGGCGGGCCGGCGGGAGACGGCTCAGGTCATGGCCGGGACGAACCGAGGCGATCCGCCGCCGCAGCATTGTATTGCTGAAAGAACGCCTCGTATCCGGCCTGTCCGCGCTCGGCCGCGAAACGATGGGGGTGCACCCTCTTGACCAGCACCTCGTCGACGGAAGGAGCGCTCTTCAGGATCGCCAGCGCTTCCTCGACGAACTCGCGCAACGGCATCGCATTAGGGTCGGTCGCTTGAGCCCGGCCGCCGAGTTCCGTTTGAACGTACGGGGGCACGATCTCGATCACCCGCACGGATGTGTTCCTGAGCTGAAAGCGCAGGCTCTGGGAATAGGAGTGGAGGGCGGCCTTGGTGGCGCTATAAGTGGGATAGAGGGCTGCCGGCACGAACGCGAGTCCCGACGTGAGGATGAGGACGGCTGCCGCGGGCTGCTTCAGCAGGTGTGGCAGAAGTGCCTCCGTCAACCGCATCGGGCCTAGCAGGTTCGTTGCCACAGTGTGGTCTCGGACCTGGGCGTTACCGCGCGCCAGCAGGTCCTCGCGCTGGCAGATGGCGGCATTGTGGACGACAACATTGGTGCTCGGGTACTTCTCGACGACGGTGCTTGCGAGCGACCGGACGCTCTCGGCATCGGATACGTCAGCGTGGATGACCTGAAGTCCCCTGTCCTGGGCCGCCTGAAGCTTGTCGAGCGAGCGGGCGGCGATGATCACTTCGCTGTCGCGTGCGACCAAAGCTTCGGCGAGTGTCAGCCCGATGCCGGAGCCGCCGCCCGTGATGAGAAAGGTGTTCCGCGTCAGGTTCACACTCGTCTCCTTTCAGGGTCACACCGTGAAGTACGTGGCGCGGTCGATGTCGGCGATCAATCCCGGCTGATGCGTGCGCCATCCCAAGAGCGCTTGCGTCTTGGTGCTGGAGGCGGGCACGTCCATGGCAGCAAAGTGAGCGAACCAGCTGAAGTGAGCCGCAGCCTCCTCAGGGTGCTTGCTCACGGTGGGTACCCCCAGACGCCGCCCGATGACTTCGGCGATTCGGCGGAAGGGCACACCCTCCTCGGCGACGCCGTGGTAGTAGGCGCGGGGGGCGCCCTTTTCCAATGCAAGGCGGAACAGCTGGGCCGCATCCAACCGATGCACCGCGGGCCAGCGGTTGCCCCCTTCGCCGATG
>Ga0210409_10006295_pt1 | contig 12372 bp, 11 predicted proteins | sample IncBWH17MmetaG_FD_161649 | JGI IMG/M metagenome (GOLD analysis project Ga0210409, IMG submission 161649) | Forest soil microbial communities from Barre Woods Harvard Forest LTER site, Petersham, Massachusetts, United States - Inc-BW-H-17-M | ecosystem: Environmental > Terrestrial > Soil >...
GGACCGAGAGTATAATCACGCGCGCCTTAAATCTTGTTCAAGAGGAGAAAAAACCATGGTTATGGACTGGAATCAATACCACAAGGAAATCGGGGGCCGCGTGGGTGAGCTCGGCAAGCTTTCTCCGGACACGCTTCAGGGTTATCTGATGCTCAGCGGCGCCAATTCCAAAACCAGCAAGCTCGGCGAAAAGACGCGCCAATTGATTTCTCTTGCCGTTGCAGTAACCACGCGTTGTGATGGTTGCATTGTGTTCCACACCGAGGCGGCGCTCAAAGCCGGCGCTACAAAGGAAGAGATTTCCGAAGCGCTGGGAGTCGCCGTCAGCATGAATGCCGGCGCCGCTCTGATTTATTCGGCCCGCGTCCTTGACGCCGTCGAAGCCAAATCCGCCGCGGCCAAGAGCGCCTAAGCTGAACTAGTCGTAATACTCCTGGCCCAAGTGTGTGATCAGATCCTCGCCCCTCATCCAGCGAAGAGTGTTTTTCAACTTCATGGATTGAATGAAGAGGTCGTGCTCGGGGTACAAGCCTGGCGCGGTCATCGGTGACTTGAAATAGAAGCTGAGCCACTCCTGGATTCCGCGCATTCCGGCCCGCTGCGCTAGATCAAGGAATAGGATCAAGTCAAGCACGATGGGCGCGGCAAGAATGGAATCGCGGCAGAGGAAATCCACTTTGATCTGCATCGGGTAGCCAAGCCAGCCGAAGATATCAATATTGTCCCAGCCTTCTTTGTTGTCGCCGCGCGGCGGATAATAGTTGATGCGGACTTTGTGGTGCATCTTGCCGTAGAGTTGAGGGTACAACTGCGGCTGAAGAATATATTCCAGCACGCTGAGCTTGGATTCTTCCTTCGTCCTGAACGACCCCGGGTCCTCAAGAACTTCACCGTCGCGGTTCCCCAAAATATTTGTAGAAAACCACCCATCCAATCCCAGCATGCGCGCCTTGAACGCTGGTGCGAGCACGGTTTTGAGCAGTGTCTGACCAGTTTTGAAGTCTTTCCCACAAATCGCCACGTTGTGTTCGTGCGCGAGCGCCTGCATCGCGGGGATGTCCACGCTCAAGTTTGGCGATCCATTGGCGTAGGGCACGCCACTCGTCACGGAAGCCCAGGCGTAGAGCATCGACGGCGCAATCGCCGGATGATTTGTCTTCATGGCTTCGACGAATTTTTCCGGGGTCGAATGCACCTCTTCTGGCTTCACAAACGATTCCGTCGAACCGCACCAGCAAGTTACTAGCCGCGATGCGCGCGAAGTTTTGCGGAAATTGGCGATATCTTCCTTGATTTGCAGTGCCATCTCGTACTTGTTCTTGCCCTTCTTGATATTCGGCCCGTCAATCAGCTTCACGAAATCATGATCAAACGCGGCCTTCATTGGTTTGATTGTGGAAAGGAAGGGCTTCACCTTTTCGAGATCCTGAGGATTCAAGACGCCGGCATTTGCCGCGGATTGATAGGCATTGTCCTTGAAGATGTCCCATCCGCCGAAGAAGAGGTCTTTCAGGTCGGCCAGCGGAACGAATTTCTTGATCAGTGGCGAGCGACCCTCGGTGCGTTTGCCCAGGCGGATCGTGCCCATTTGCGTGAGCGATCCCACCGGCTGCGATTTGCCTCTTCGAACGAGTTCTACTCCAGCCATGAACGTTGTGCTGACGGCGCCCATCCCCGGAAGCAGGACTCCCAGTCTTCCCTTGGCGGGCGCGATTTTGGAAGGTTTATCCATGCCACTCCTTTTAGTAACCGATCACAAATCGGTCTATCGAAAAAATGAAGCTAAAACGAAGGATTGCCGCAGCGGAAGCGCGCTGCGTCCCCGAACAAACAAATAATGATGAGGGAAGAACGCAGGATTTGCAAATCCGATCAAGAAAAGGCAGCAAGGTGAGAGTCATCTGCTAGGTTGCGCTGCACTGACGTCCGGGCGGGGGGTGTAGACGACTAGGACAATCCCATGAGGATACGGCGTTTCCGTGCATCGGTCGCCGCGTTACATTAATTCAAATAAGGCGGAGGGTCGCCGCCACGGAGGAATCCGAAATGAAAGTCACAAATCGATATTCGTTGGTCGTGATCGCGGCGGTCTTTTTCACCGTCGGCATTACCATGTTCAGTGCTCGCGCCGGGGCCCAAGATGAGGGATGGCTGATTGTTCGGGCCGACTATGGCTTCAAGAATCAGCGCACGGATGTTACTGACATTCTCAAAGACCTCATCGGCCGCGGCGGCGTGAATGGGCGAGTCGCCGTCACCAACCAGACCATGGGCGGTGATCCCGCCGTCGGAGCTGACAAATCGCTCCGTATCTTCGCGAGAAACCGGCGAAATGAGGAACGGGAATTCAATTTCAAAGAAGGCAGCTTCATCGAGGCGCGCATGTTTAGTGTCCGCCGCGATGACTTCGAGGACCGCCCGGCGAACTACGGGGACCGCGACCGTGACGACAATGGCCTGCGAATTGTCCGCGCTTACTATGGCGTGCAAGGCAGAACCGTAAATGTCACTGAACTGCTGCGCAGCCGCGTCCGCGATGGCGTGATCAGCTTCGTTGTCACCAACAGTGCGCTGGGTGGGGATCCGGCCATTGGCGCGGACAAGGTCCTCATTGTCATTTATCGCTATCAAGGAACAGAGACGGCGGCCGCCGTGCGGGAAGGAAATACGTTGACCATTCCCTGAATGCCCGCTCGACATTGGCGTCACGTGGTTTCACAACGAATCGCCTCCGGGCACAAATTCCGCTGCGCATTGTCGGATTGCCTTTGTTGAATGTTGCGGCGTTATGGTCTTTTTGGATAGCGGCGAAGTTCCCTGATCAGATAGGCGACCACAGCGAGATTCACCACCAGCGCAAAGCCCTTTGCAAAGCTCGCATGTTTTGCCAACTCGTACACCTCCAACGGCAAAAACGAAGAAGTAGTGATTATGGTGAAGTACTCGGCCCAGCGTTTATGCAGCGCCAGGCCAATCCCTTCCGTGAAAAAAATAGCTGAATAGATGAACGTGCCGATACTCAGCTCTTTCAGCTTCCGGTCGTCGAGTATGGAGAGCTTCGTGAGGAGCAGGTCGATGAAGTGATTGTGCGGGTCGACTCGAAAAACGTTGATCCAATGTTCGACAATGGAGGCCACGTCTTTGTGCAACAGGTGCAACGCCCCAATTCCCAGCGCCAGCAGCGCGCACCCTTTCACGAGCTTGAAAACAGCGATAAGCCACAAACCGCGGCTGTGGGACCTTTTTTCCGTCATTTCTGGCCAGCCATGATTGTATAGCAAGAATCACGCGCGTTCCTTCTGCGATGTGGATGTGTTTTCCTTCAGGGCAAGGTAAATGCGATGACGAAATCGCCCTGCTTGGTGCCAAGTTTTCCGTGGCCACCGGCGGCGATAACCAGGAATTGCTTGCCCTTCATCGTGTACGTCATCGGCGTGGCCTGGCCCCCGGCGGGCAGCTCGTACTTCCAGAGTTCTTTGCCGGTTTCCGAGTCGAAAGCTCGGAGAAAGTTGTCCATCGCGGCGGCCGTGAACACTAACCCGCCCGCGGTAACAATCGGCCCGCCGAGCGTGACCGTGCCGGTATTCATGCCTGGGATGAAAGTTCCCAGCGGTACATCCCATACTTTCTTTCCCGTGAAGAGATCCACAGCGGCAACTGTGCCCCAAGGCGGGGCGTTGCACGGAAGTCCGCTTGGTGCGAGCAGCGGCTTTCGAAACATCGCAAATGGTGCGCCGGTCTGCCGCGCGAATTCGCCGTGCAGCCGATCCATGTCCGTGGCGTTCTTGCGCGCTGCGTCCAACTCGCTCCGCGGAATCAGCTTCACGAGAATCGGCAAACGGTTGGTATCCACAAACATCAAGTGCCGCTGCGGATCGTAAGCCGCGCTGCCCCAGTTCACGCCGCCCACGTTGCTCGGGAATACCAGCGTGCCTTCAAGACTCACCGGAGTGAATATTTCTCCTGACCGCGCGGCTTTGATTTTCTCGGCGCACCATTCTTTTTCTTTCTCGTCTTTGCCCCAGGCGTCTTCCGCTGACAATTTTTCCGGGACCAGCGAGATCGTAGAAGCAGGCTGCGTTGGCCACGACTCTTCTCCGGCGATGTCGCTCTTCGGCACAGGGCGCTCTTCGACCGGGAGCAACGGCGCCCCGGTCAAGCGATTGAGCACGAACACCCGTCCCATTTTCGTATTGATGACCAGCGCAGGCGTGCCGTCTTTCCAGGTGAACAGCGTGGGCTGCGCGGCCACGTCGTAATCCCAAAGATCGTGATGAACCACTTGAAAACCCCAGACAAATGCACCCGTGGAAGCGCGGAGCGCCACCACGGAGTTTGCCCACTTGTTGTCCCCCTTGCGAACGCCCCCGAAATAGTCCGGGCTGGCGCTGCCGGTCGGGATGAAAACCAGATCGCGCTCCGCGTCAACTGAAAGTGCGGACCACGCATTGCCCGCGCCCGTGCGCGGCGTCGTCTTCAACGCCCATGGAATGGGGTCCCACGTCCACCGCAATTTTCCGGTCCGCGCATCGTAAGCGCGCACCAGCCCGCGCTCCAGCGTCACCGCGCGATTGTCGCCAATCGAAGAGCCCGTGATGACCAGATCCTTCACGATCGCGGGAGCGGAGGTGACCTGGTAATCGCCCGGGTCGCGCAATTTGACGCCGGTGGTGAGCTCTACTTCTCCGTCCGTGCCGAAATCAGAGCATGGCTTTCCCTTGTCACCATCAAGTGCAATTAAGCGCGCGTCCAGCGTCCCGATGAAAATGCGCAGCGCACACGATTGTCCGCGCTTGGCCGCCGGATCGCGCCAGGCGGAAACTCCACGCGAGGTCACTTCCGATGCGCCGTAGGGAAGTTCCAGCACGGGGTCGAATTCCCAGATTTTGACGCCCGTCTCGGGATTCAACGCGATGACTTGATCGTAAGGCGTGCTCAGGAACAACTTGCCATCCACCAGTATGGGTGTCGTTTCGAATGCCGCTTTGTGATCGAGTTCCTGGTCATGGGGAAACGTCCCGGTCCGGTAAGTCCACGCGACCTTGAGTTGCCCGACATTGCTACGGTCAATTTGCGCTGCCGGCGAATAGCGCGTGCCTCCAGGATCGTTCCCATAATTTGGCCAGCCCGCCTCGGGCTTGGATTGCGCTCGCGCCGCGGAAACCAGCCAGACCAAAAATAAGAACAGCAGAAGCCAGCGGAAGAAGCAGAAAGGTTTGAGGGTTTTCATGCGCTATCCATTAGCGCAAAAAACGTGAGCGACGCAATGGCGCGGGGACGAAGGGGCCGCCACCAGGGACGAATGGGCAGGGAAGCGGGCTGTGCGCGAAGTTCGAAGCGACGCGAAACGTGACGCCGCGGCCAAAACGCTGCCCTGACTATTGTTTGTTGGCTTCACTCAGCGCGAGGACAGCATAAGCCGTCGCCGCATCGTTCATAAAGAGCGCGGTACTCGGAGTCATGTGGTGTTCTACGTTTTTGTTTAAAGAATAGGCCAGCCAAAATCCTTCCGTCTTATTCTGGTTGTTGGCCAGCCAAGCGAGCGCCAGCTTCTGCCTGGCATTCTCCGCGGGAAGCCCTGCCTGCTGTAGCGCAAACGCAATCAGTCCGGTGGCATACCCGTCGCTCTTTACTTCCTGCGGTGTCCCATCATTTCGTTTCCAGTTTCCGGCCAGCGAAGACAGGCTCCATCCACCGTCTGCCTGCTGCTTCCCCAGAACTTCGGTGATGATGGCTTTCTGCTGTTCCGGATTGAGAAGCCCGGGCACTTTTGCCGAAGCCCACAAGAGGACCACGCGATTGACGGTCGTTTGTGCAGCGCATTCGTGGTTCAGATACTCGCGCAGCATCTTGAGATTGTTTTGAATTTCCGGCCGCCCGCGATAATTCCCAGGAGCCGTCCCCACCGCGACCGCCGCAAGTGTGGCCCCATAATAGTCCGAGTCATCGGCTTCCCACGGCTCATTCGCGAACCGCAGCCACAACCACGCACCCTTTCTGTCTCCCGTGGTTTGCTGCTCCACCCACATATTCTCCAGCGCAGCGCGCGTGTCGTCGCTGAGTTTCCCGCTCTGCGCGTCATGGCTCGCGAGAATTAGCGCATTGAGAACCGATTCCGTCCCGCGAGACTCCACCGTCTTGTACACGCCGCGATCCGCGTCGCCGTAGAACGGCGCGACTTCTTTCCAGAGCCGTACTCGCTTGGTGACATTGTCCAGCAGCCTGCGTTCGTTCGGGGAAGGCGCTGCTTCACCGATCGCCTTGCGCAGGGCAGGTCGCGAGAGTGCGTATGGAACAACCGTATGACATGACACGCAAAAGGTTTCGTGATCGCGCGCGGCCCTTGGCCATTCCATCCACCAGCTTGCTCTTTGATCGAGATAAGCGGCCGCCGCCTTCTGATCCCAGGAGCTCGCAATCGCTCCAGGCTGATCGGAGCGGCTTGCAGTGGACTTCGGATCGGCGGCCCGGATTTCCGCGCGCCAGCACACCGCAATCAATCCCGCCGCCAAGCACGTCGCCAGGGCACAGGTTCCCCGCATGGTCCATTTCATACGGATTGTCTCTCTAGGGAGATTGGATAGCTCCGATCGCTCAAAATCTCTCACAATTGGCAAAATCAAACAATCTCGAAACAGTGTCACAAAGGGAGTTTTGCGCGCAATCGAGGCGCAACGATATTCAGGGAAGTTTCGGGAATCCAAAGCGTTCAAGAACGCGCCAATGCCTCCCGATTCACTGCGCGCTGGGAATCGCGATTGCCGCTGCAACCTTGTCCGCGTCCAACAACAGCGGGCTTTGCAGCACCATCTCGAATTGCCAGCCGGAATCAAAAAGTGCGTCATCGTATCGGTGACGATGCGCGAAAACCGCAAGAAGCACTCCCACCGCCGCGCTGCCGACAGCCGCGCCAATGATCGGGCCATAGTGTGGGCCGGGCAGTGGTGGCAGGGGCGGAGGCGTAGGAGGTTGTTGAAAGCCCATCCCGCCGGCAAACGCATTACTTAGGCCAGTGCCTGTCTCAGTGCTTGCCGCGACCTGCCCGCCTGCGGCGGACACCCCCGGCGAACCATTGCCGGGCGTGCTGGCTCTTGCCTGGACCATCGCGCCGTCCAGCGCCACTGCATAACCGTTGGCGAAAACAATGCGCGTGAAATGAACCTGCAACGCAGGCTGGCCCGAAGCATCTTTCTTAATCACCCTCTCCAGCGAGCCCTCCACAAAAGTTCCGGGAGGGATCATTTCCTCTGTGCCCACGGTTACGGGAAAAGCTGTCGCTGCGCGCACCGCGTCTCCAGGCCGCGCTGTCTTCGTCCGAATCGGGTTTGCCAACGTGAGAGGTATTCTGGTACCCGCGGGGACGATCAACGGTTCCTTCTGAGCAGGAGGCGCCGCTGGTTCTTGAACTTGAGTTGGTGACTGCTGGGGGCTTGGTGTTGTTTCTTGCGCCCAGCATCCCGAAGCAATCAAAAGTCCCGCCATGGCAATCAGTCGCATGATTTTCCCTGCCTTTCGTGGTCAAACGGCCTTCAAAGTTTTCAGCCAACCACGGCCTTGCAATGACGCAACGCTTTCCAGAGCCTCGTGCGCCGTCCTAATCAAAAGCGAGCACGAAGTTCTCGCCGGCGAACCGGAGCGACTTCACGGCTACCGATCCGTCGGGGTTGTTGCGCCCCATCGTTCCGTCAGCGGGCGATTTCCGGTCCAAGGTGATGATCCGCGCCTGGGCACTGACAAGGTGCTTTCCCTTCTGCATCAATTCGACCTGCGCCGTTGGACCCAACCCCTTCCAAGTCAATTCGTATATTCCGGCGGACAGGTTTTTTCCGGCTATTTGCACTTCCGCAGGGAAAGAAAGCGTCTTCGTGTGAACGTCTTTGGCGCTCAGGGTGGATAGCACCGCTGGCGGCGCCGGGCACACCGTGCCGGGCGTGCCCGGACTGCCGGAAATAATCGTCGGCGGGGTTCCTGGCGTGGCCGGAATCCCCGGAATCACCGTGGGCGGCATGCCCGGACCTCCGGGGATAACCGTGTCAGGTGTGCCTGGTGAGCCAGGAGTGCCCGGTATGACCGTGTCCGAAGTTCCCGGCGTGCCGGGTGTTGGGCGGCAGAGCGTCGCGGATTTGACCGCCGCAATCTGTAACGGCTTCGTTCGATGGGCCGCAGCCAGTACGCTGCCCGCATTGAGCGAGAGCGCGTTTTGCAGCACCATCTCGATCTGCGTACCTTTGTCGAGAAGGATGTCGCTCCTCGAGCTGACATCCACATAGACTGTCGCTATCCCGGTCGGAACTTGTGGGAGTGTCGTTTCATCTCCCGTCGCGCTCTGGTCTTGAAGGCTGCCAGTATTCAGGGGAACGCTTGGAAGTAGAACCGTGTAGCCGTTTACGAAGATTAGTTTGGTGAAATGGATTTGAAACTCGGCGCGGCTGGATCTTCCTTTTGGCCGCGTCAAAGTATCGATCTGGCCCTGCGCGTACGTCCCAGGCGGAATCGCGATCTGATTGCTGGCTTCGACAGGAAAGGCTGCCGACGAATAGATCGCATCTCCAGGCTTTGCCGAATTGGCCCACACGGGGCTTGTCAACGCCAAGACAATCTTGGTACCTGCCGGAATTGTGATCGTCGAGTTCTGGGATGTGCCGCCGGCCACTGACAGCTGGCTGGGAGAATCCGCCTGCGGCGAGATTGCCTGCCGGGCTTGAGCAGCTCCTGCCAGAACGCTAAGCAATAAAGCTGACGCGACCAATCTCATAAGCGCCAAGCTCCCAAGACCAGCCCGCGTGTTCCTGTTTATCAGACGGAATACCCCGTATGCCGGTTTCACGTTCTCTAACTAAATGTTTCTATGATGCCAGGGCTTTCCGTTGCGGCGGCGCTGCTATTCGAAGAAGACCGTGTTATATATCCGCTGTGGCACAAGGAGACGCGAGCATGACCAAATACGCAATTCAAAGCAAGCGTGGTGCGCCCCCGCGCGGGGCCTACTCCCAGGGATGGCGGGCCGGGGATTTTATCTTCGTAACCGGCACGGGCCCTCTCGATCCGGTCACAGGAAATCTGGTCGGCGATACCATCGAGCAGCAGACCGAGCAAACCATCGATAACATCTCTGCCATCCTGGAAGCGGATGGCGCATCACTCCCCGACGTGGTCAAGGTCAACGTCCACCTCAGCGACAATGGCCTATTCGCCCGCTATAACGCAGTCTACGCGCGCCGATTTTCTCAGCCCTATCCCGTGCGCACCACTGTCGGCAGCGATCTCGGCCACACTCCCGGCATGTTGATCGAAATCGATTGCATCGCCTACGCCGCGAAGAAATCGAGCAAGAGGTCATCGCGCAGTTCAAAGAAGTCTGCGAGACGAAGACGGTAGGGAATTGCGCTGTGACGAACGGCTAAATCTATTCTGGCGCGTTGCTGGCCGTTCGAGAATCGGGCTCTTGGATTTTTCAGAATTCTCTTAACCTTTAGAAGAAAACGCTTTGTCCGCGGTACGCAGCAGCGGCGCCTCGCGCCCCCGCGCCGACACCTTCTCCACCGATTCAATTCCCCCGTCCCGCACCAGTAGCGCGCAATCAAAATTGTTGACCGTTGGGCAAACATGCCGCGGCAGAAGATAAAGAGCTTCCCCGACCTGTGGGCCTGCGGCTCCTTCTTTCACAGACATGGGTAAATGCTCTTCACTTGGCGAAAGCGGCGTCAGTTCCGAATGTCCGACAACCACACACGTAGGAACGCCGGCGTCGGCCGATACTGCTTTGTGGCCGGCATCGCATGTAATCATCCCGGCGCGTGGATGGCTCACCACGCGTGTGATCACCAACACCGCCGGCCGGTAGCCGTAGCTTTCGGGAAGCTGCGCCAGGCTCGTCGCATCGCAATATACAATGGTTCCCGGCGAAATCTGGTGGATGAACCGTCCCTTTCGAAACCCTTCGTAAGAAAGCGAGCACGGAAACGTCGGAGTTCCCGCCGTGAGCACTTCCGGCACGCCTTTTCCAGTGCGTTCAACTTCGTTCACAATTCTCAGCAAACGATCGTAACCAGCATGCGCGGTCGCGGTCCGTTCGGGCTCATTCAATCCCCCATATTGCCCGTCGTAATAGTGCAAGCCGCGGAACTCCAGGCCCGCATCGCCGATCGCACGCACCAGCGCGGCAACTTCGCCTGGGTGGCTCTGCTCGATGCCTGTGCGGTCCATGCCCGGATTTATGTCGAGAAAAATTCCCAACCGTCTGTCTCGCCATTGCCGTACCTGTTTTTCATTCTCAGCCAGTACGGATATGCGCACCTTCGGGAACTCCTCCGCGATCTCCCGCACCCGGCGCGCATTCGCACCGATCGAAGGATACGCCAGGAGAACGTCCGCCGCGCCGCACTGGCAGGCCACTAGCAGTTCCAAGGTCGTCGCGCACTTGAAATTGCAAATGCCGCGCTCGACCATCATGCGCACCGTGTAGCCCAGTTTGGCCGTCTTGATGTGTACGCGCCAGCGATCCGCATCGCCGCCCACCAACTTCAGTGTCCGCTCCAAATTCGCGGCGATGATTTCTGGATAAATCACCAGCGCTGGAGTAAGCACATCCTCAATACCTGACACCTTATAACGCTCGTCCCAGGCAAACTCACTCAGCATGGATTTCTGCGTGGCCATCGCGGCTTCGATGATAGCGCGCCTTTGCGGCTCAGTGCCACAGCACGTAGGACTCGGTTCACTACGCGCCTGCCGACAAGCAAGTCGATTGACCACCTGAATTCCGGATAGTAGTCTCTGTCAACCTTTGTGAACTCCCCCGGTCCCAATCTGGCTGGCCATCCCGAGCGATCGGATCTTGTTCGTGGCCTTGGTTTGTGGTCGGCCACCGCGATCGTTATCGGCGACACCATCGGCACAGGCATTTTTCTCGTCACCAGCGACATGGCTCGTGCCGTCGGTTCTGCCACCCTGGTTTTTGCCGCATGGATTATCGGCGGGCTCATCGTGCTTTTCGGAGCCTTCTGTTACGCCGAATTAGGCGCGGCGTTCCCCAAAGCGGGCGGCAACTACGTTTACCTCAACCGTGGTCTCGGTCCCCTGTGGGGATTTCTTTTCGGCTGGATGAGTTCTTTTCTCGAACGCCCTGTGGCCATGGCCACGCTCGCGGCCGGGTTTCTGCGCTTCCTCGGATTCCTGTTTCCCGTTGTGACCACTCCCTTGTTCGACCTCCAAATCGGGCAGTACTACTTCAATTTCACTGCGGCCCAACCTCTCGCCGCGCTCGTGGTGCTAGTGGTCACGGCGATCAATTATTTGAGCGTTCGAATGGGCGGCGGAATTCAGGTGCTCCTCACATCCCTGAAAATGGGCACGATCCTGGTGATCGTCGTCGCGGGCGTTCTCCTCGGAAAGCCCCACGCCGTCCAAGGTACATCGCTGGGCACGCCTCTTGGTTTGGGCACCATTGGTGCGTTGCTGACCGCCCTGGTTCCTGCCATGTGGGCCTACAACGGCTTCAACGACCTCGGCGACTTGGGCGAAGAAATTCTTCACGCTCAGAAAAACATCCCTCGCGCCATCATTCTCGGACTGCTCACCGTGGGAGGTCTATACCTGCTCGCGAACGTCGTTTACTTCCGCATTCTGCCGTTCGCGGATTTGGCCAGCTCGCAGCACGTCGCTTCGGACGTAGTGCAGTCGTTTGCCGGCTCTCGGGGAGCCGCCTGGCTTACAGGGGCCATGGCCATCTCCGCTTTTGGAGCGCTCCACGTTGTGGTCATGACCGGCGCACGCATTCCTTACGCCATGGCGCGAGACGGCGTCTTCTTCCAATTCGCCCAGCGCATCAACCCTTCCTTTCGCACTCCCAGCAACGCGCTAATCCTCCTCGGCTCCATCGCCGCGCTGCTCGCGCTCACCGGGACTTTCGAAGAGCTGTATTCACTTTTCGTGTTTGCTGTGTGGATTTTCTTTGCGCTGACCGCGATGGCCTTACTTCGTTTGCGCAAAACGGAGCCTAACTTGTCTCGCCCGTACCGCGCCTGGGGGTATCCCTGGACACCGCTGATCTTTTTGGCCGCCGCAGTCGCCATTACGGTCAACTTGTGGGTGGTCCGGCCCGTGCGCTCCACATTGGGTCTCGCTGTAATCCTGGCCGGCATTCCATTCTTCTACCGCTGGCGCAACTCCCCCCGCGCTTCCGCCGAACCCAGCGAGCAGAATTAACCGATCGAGCTGGTTTCCCTGCCACGCGTGCTAAACCTAGGCCACGTTGAGTCGCTATTCTACGGTGCAGTGAAAAACTCCCACATGGCTGGTGCCGTGGCGGCATCTCCGGGCAGCTTGGTCACGCCGAGGCCTTCGAGCGACAGGCGAAGAGCGCTTTCATGT
>Ga0210409_10006296_pt1 | contig 12371 bp, 13 predicted proteins | sample IncBWH17MmetaG_FD_161649 | JGI IMG/M metagenome (GOLD analysis project Ga0210409, IMG submission 161649) | Forest soil microbial communities from Barre Woods Harvard Forest LTER site, Petersham, Massachusetts, United States - Inc-BW-H-17-M | ecosystem: Environmental > Terrestrial > Soil >...
TTTTGCAGCCAAGGACCAAAAGGGCGCCGCTATTCCCGTGGAGATTTCCTGGGCCGTGAATGATTCTGGCGCGCAAATCTGGCCCGACGGCGCTTTTGTCGCCAATCGCCCCGGAACGTATACCGTTCAGGCTTCCGTAGGAGATCGTCACGCTTCCTCCAGCATCATGGTTGCCCCCAGGGATCTCGCCCGCGATCTCGACGTCGTCGGCCACGTCATGCCGAAGGACGAACAGTTTGCCGAGGAGTGGATATGGGATCACTACGCTTATTTATCGGCCATCAGCGATAAACTTTATATCTTTGACATCAACGATCCCGCACATCCACAGAGTGCCAATCCGCTTAAGGTGGACGCGCGACTCATCAATGACGTCAGCGTCACGCCCGATGGCAAAATCGGCGTTATCACACGCGAAGGCGCTTCTAACCGGAGAAACGGAATCGTCTTCCTCGACACTTCCGATCCGATGCATCCCAAAGTTCTCTCGGAGTACACGGCTACAGTCACCGGTGGCGTCCATAGCGCCTACATCAATTCGCACTACGTTTATCTCACCGACGACGCGACCGGCTCGCTGCGCATCATCGATTTTGCCGACGTCAAAAATCCCAAGGAGGTCGCGCGCTGGCAGGTGGAAAGTTCAACGCAGATACGGATTCCGGTTCCCGAAAATCAAGGCGGCGGGTTCACCATGGCGGGCCGCTACCTTCATGACGACCAGGTCGTCGATGGGCTCGCCTATCTTGCCTACTGGCGCGACGGCGCCGTCATCCTCGATGTCGGCAAGGGCATCAAAGGCGGCAGCCCCGAGCATCCGCAATTTGTGTCCAACTATCGGTTCAATTACGACGAGCTCTATGGTTCCGGATGGCTGGCCGGTGCTCACGCAATTTACCGCTACAAGAACTATCTGTTCATTGGCGATGAGGTTTTTCCGGCGACGTTTGACCTGGCTTCTCGCGAGCGCATCCCGGTTCGTGGCATTGTCCACATTCTGGATGTCACAGACCTCGGCAATCCTCGAGAAGTGGCCACGTACAGCGTTCCCGAAGCGGGTTCCCACAACATCTGGGTCCTGGACGACGTCATGTATATGGGTTACTACAACGGGGGTGGACGAGTCGTCGATGTTTCCGGGGAGCTGAGGGGAGAACTTTTCACTCAAGGCAGGGAAATTGCTCATTTCTGGTCAGGTGATCCCCAGGGCTTTCGCCCGAACCTGCCTTTTGCTTGGGGAGCCTACCCCTATAAAGGTCTCATCTACATCAATGACATTCACGGCGGACTGTGGATCACCCGCCTCGGCAAACACAAGGCCTATTCGAGCGCCACGGAGCCACCGCGCTAATCGCGCGCAACAATTTCACGTCTGTAGACTTTTTTTGACGCTTACTCGATCTTCCAGAAATCAATCCCCGCTGCTTGCGGCGGCGTATCCACCGTCGCCACGGTTTTCTTCACCTCCAGATCAACCACTTCCACCGTCCCGGGCTCGGCGCCCACTCCCTCGACGGTCACAAAGGCATATCGGCTATCGGGAGATATCACGACTCCGTGAACAACTTTTCTCTTTGTCGGGATTCGCGCCAGTTCTTTTCCGCTTGCGATCTCGAAGATCGAAATGGATGCATCTCTTTTGTTCGTTGCAATCAACAATTTTCTATCCGGCGTCACCCCGAGGTTATAGACTCCATTGCCCGCGGGTATGCGCCTTTTTAATGTCCAGCTCCGCGCATCGACTTCCACGATTTCATTCGATTTATTGCAGGCAACATAGACCCGGGTCCCCTCGACGCTCGGCTGCGCCCATGTCGGCGAGCAGGTGATTTCACTCATGTTCATCGCGGCCATGTCGTGGTGTTCCATCTTTTCTGTATTTTCTTGCTTCTGCGGAAGATTCGTATACCCGCGTTCCAGCCCTTGGCTCACGCGAAACGATCGCGAGACTTTCATCTGCTCCGTATCGACCTCCACCAGGAGGTCGTCCATCATGCATGCCGAGTACTGCCTTCCCCCGTCTCGCGTTACCCGCGAACCATGCGGCATTATGCACGTCGGAATCCGCGCCACTTCCATCATCTGATTCGTGTCCACCACGGACACACTGCTGGGAACCGCATCCCCATGCAGGTTGAAGTTCACTACAAAGAGGAAATTCCCATCGGGAGTAACGTCTTCCGTCGCGGGAAACAATCCAAGTCCCACCTGTTTTACCGCGCGGTCGTCTTCAGTAGAGTATTTCACCGCGGTCCCATAGGGTCGTCCGTGGCCGATGGACACGTAGAAATTCTTGCGGTCGGGCGAAAATACAATGCCATGAGGCCCGCTTATGTCGCTCTGCAAAATCCGTGTTTCGGTTGTTTTCTCCAGGGTGGCGCCTTTCGGCCCGAAACGAACCGTGGCGATGCGGTCGGAGGATTCGCAAACCAGTTTTACCCAGTATTCTTTTGCGGGTGTATCTCCGCTCCATGCGGTGAAAGACGCGAGGAACGCTACGCCTATCGTGATTCCTATCCATCGCTTCAGCCCCATACGTGATCGATCCTCTCAAAGCAGGCGTTTCAGCGCGCATTCTACCCTAAACTTTACGTCAATTTGACCCTCTCCCTCTTCTGCCCCTTGCTGGCTGACTCGCAGCAAGCAGTTCACTCTGTACCTCATCAAGAATACCTGGGCGGGTACGACCCCTTGTGAAGGTACGCCTGCCTGTGTTCGGCACGTTGTACACCTCGCGCGAATTGGGAAATGAAAATATTGAACCGGGCCGTAGCCGCCTATTCAAGCACAAGGGGACCAATTTTGATTCGAGGGTTTGGAAGAATCTGGCGGAGAGGGGGGGATTCGAACCCCCGGTAGAGGTTTTAGCCCCTACAACGGTTTAGCAAACCGCCGCCTTCAGCCTCTCGGCCACCTCTCCGCAGGCGTGCCCGCGGGTGTATTTCCGCGCGGTTTTCGGAGTATAGCACAGCATCAATCGGGCGCAGAGGGCGTGCTGGCGTCACCGCGTCCGGCAGGAACAACGAATCGGCTTTCCAACCCAGGGTGCAGTTCCGACAACAAAAAGGTGAAACCCCGAATGTCACGTCTAATCCGGCTGGCGGGCCTCTTGGACCGATAGGATTTCTTCCCTTTGCGTTTATTTGAATCTAAAATGAGAAGGGAATGACTTTGCTAGTTCATCGCCGGGGAGGCCGCCGAGCAAGCCTTCCAAGGAAGAATCGCGGCGAAACATTTCGACTCGCAGAGGCGTATGTAAGGTAGGGCAACCACAAGAGCGATAAAGAATTGTGTCTCTACCGGGGTGAATCGCGATGCAAACCGGACGCCGAGGTCCCGAGCAGGCCGGAATGGATTGAAGGGGAACCGCATTATGAAGACGTGGCATAAGGTTACGATTGGGGTGGGTGGCGCGGCGCTGCTCGGCGGCATCGTCTGGTTCAGCGTGAACCAGGCGAACAAGGGAGTGGTGACGGTCCAGACGGTCAAACTCGCGACCCTGGAGAGTTTGGTGTCGCAGGTGACAGCATCGGGAGAAATCAAACCGACCACGTACACAAACGTTACCGCCCAGGGGTTTGGCAGGATCACGGAGATCCTGGTCAAGGAAGGCGACCATATCAAGAAAGGTGAGCGGCTGCTCCTGCAAGAAAATATCCAGGCAAACGCGGACGTGCAGGCGCAGGCGGCGGCGACCAATTCCGCGGAGTCCGGAGTACAAGCAGCGGAGGCCAGTTATAAAGCGGCGCAGTCAGACCTATTGTCGCAGCAAGCCAACCTGGAAAAGGCCAAGCTGGATTGGGAGCGCGGGCAGGGGCTCTATAAGGGTGGCCTGATCCCCAAGCAAGATTTCGATCAGCGCAAGACGTCTTACGATGCAGCGTTTGCAGCGGTGGACTCGTCCAAGGCGCGCGTGCAATCACTGAAAGCGCAGCTCGAACAAACGCGTGCGCAGGTGAATCAGAGCCGCGCGGTGTTGGTGCGAACGCAGGATATTTTGCACAAGACCGCGTACACATCGCCAATCAATGGGATCGTGAGTTATCTTCCGGTGCGCGCGGGCGAGTACGTCGTGCCGGGCATTCAAAATTCACAAGGCAGCTTCCTGATGACGCTCTCGGATATGTCCGTGGTGACGGCGGAAGTAAAAGTCGACGAGACAGACATCGTGAACGTCAAGACCGGCCAAGATGCCGACGTGACCATCGACGCAGTCCCCGGAAAAGTGTACAAGGGCAAAGTGACGGAGATCGGGTCGCAGGCCGTGCTGCGCAGCTCGGGGCTGGCAACGACACAAAGCACAACGAGCACGCAGGAAGCCAAGGATTTCAAGGTGGTGGTCACGCTCGATAGTCCGCCGGAAAATCTGCGGCCGGGGCTTTCCACGACGGCGAAGATCAAAACGGCGGAAAAAAAGAATGTGCTGGCGATTCCGATCCAGGCGCTGGCGGTACGGACGCGCAAGGATCTGGAAGAGGCCTCCAAGAATGCCAAGAAGAATTCCAGCTCCAATGTGACGTTGGCGGCGCCGCCGCCTCCAGCACCCGGAGAACCCAAAAAAGATGAAGTGCAGGGCGTGTTTGTGGTCAACGGGAAAAAAGCGATATTCCGGCCCGTGGAGACGGGAATTAGCGGCGTGACGGACATCGAAATCACCAAAGGTTTGCGGCCGGGCGACGAGATCGTCACCGGCAGTTACAAGGCACTGCGCACGCTGAAGCCGGAAGCCGACGTGAAGGTGGACAACACCACGCCGAAGAAGCCAGAAGATCAACAGAGTTGAAAAGAGCAGCGAGGGAGCAGCGAATGCCCGTAGAGACACCGTCAACGGAATCCTACCGCGAAGATCTGGTTTCTTCGGGAGTAGTGATTAAGACGCTGGAACTCACGAAGGTTTACGAAATGGGTTCCGAGCAGGTGCACGCGCTGAGCGGCTTGGACGTGGAGATTCGCAAGGGCGAGTACGTGGCGATCATGGGGCCCTCAGGGTCCGGCAAATCAACATTGATGAACCTGATTGGTTGCTTGGATTCGCCGACCGCGGGGAAATACTGGCTCGCTGGACGGCTGGTCAGCGATCTTGATGACGACGAGCTGGCCTATATCCGGAATAAGGAAATTGGCTTCGTATTCCAGACGTTCAATCTGCTGCCGCGCGCGACGGCGCTGCATAACGTCGAGCTGCCGCTGATTTATAGCGGCACGCCGGCCGAGGAACGCATCGAGAAGGCGAAAAAGGCACTGGAACGCGTGGACTTGATGGACCGGATGACCCACAAGCCCAACGAGCTCTCCGGGGGACAAAGGCAGCGCGTGGCGATTGCGCGCGCGCTGGTGAATTCACCGTCGATTGTTTTGGCAGATGAGCCCACCGGGAACCTGGATTCGAAGACCGGTGAAGAAATCATGGCGCTCTTTGAAAATCTCCACAAACAAGGAAATACCATTATCCTCGTGACCCACGAGAACGACATCGCCCAGCACGCGCACCGTATCATCTACATCCGTGACGGCAAGATCGCTTCCGACGAGGCCGTGGTCAAGAAGCACCCCTAGCGGACGAATCGGCTCTTTTCTTCCCAGAAGCTAGCTAGCCATGGAGATTTGAAGCGCAGTCTTCAGATTATCGTGCGCATTGCGTGTAATACCTGGGCGCAAAAGTTCTGCAGGCCCCCTCGAATTAATGCGTTTAGGAAATTTCATCGCCCGTGCGCAACACCATGCGATTCGAGGTCCGCAAGAGTCTCCGCGGAACTAAGGTAAGTATGCGAGAGACGATCGTGCCAGGTGAGCGCGTCTTCATCCCACATCGCCCAGAGGAAGCCCAGGAAAAATGCGCCGGCGGACAGCACATAACCTGCGCTGCGAAGGAACATCTGCCGCGGCGTTGGAGGTTCACCGGAAAAGCTGACGACCTGGAGGCCGCGGAGCATCATGCCGGGTGTGGTGCCGCCGAAGATGGTGAAGAGCGCGAAATATTGGAGATAAACGATAGCGAAGGTGGTCACACAAACGGCTGCGCTGAGTTTGCTGAGCGTAAATTGCCCACCGAGCGAGCCAAAGAGAGCCAGAAAACCGCCGTAAGCGAAGAACAAGCAAGCCACATCGGCGAGCGCCGCTAGGCGGCGTTCGTCCAGCGAGGCCGCCGGAAGCAAACCAGGGTGCAGGGTAGGCACAGCCATGGATGGCAAAACCGGAGCAATCGAATTCGCTGCGGGGGGAAGCGAGACATCGATGAGCATACGCGTATCTTCCCGCTTCGGAGCGCAGCGGCCGATGGCAATGGTGAAGGAAAACTCTTCCGCGGGAGGAGGCTCGGCGACGTTTACGAGAGCACGCGCGGGCGAATCTTCGGTTGAATTCTCGAAGGGAAGCTTTGACTGTCCTGAATTTCGCGCCGACTTGCGGCGGCGCACGCGATAGGCTTCCACGCGGTGCGCGAGCTCTCCCCGCCACGCGCCTTCCTGACCGGGGTCAGTCTTTAGCGCAAGATTTCCCTGCGTGCGGGATGAGGGGAGTTCTTCAAAAGAAGAAGGGTCCGCAGCAAGGGATGAGTCGCAAAAATCACAGACGCGTACGCTCGAAGGCAGTATCGCGCCGCACTGCAAGCATGTTTTTGTCACCGGTGCGTTTTGCGCTGCGGACGCTTCCACTCCGGTGAGGAGGGAACCTCCAAAGAATATCATTCCACGAGGAAGTCAAGCAGAAATGGAAAATGGTATGTGGCGAATCAGCCAGCACAACTGGAAAAGCAAAGAAAAGACAGAGAGGTGAGGGAAACAAGCGTGAGGGGGAAACTAGGTGCTCATCTGTTGAGCAAGCAGGTCCCGGCTGAAGGCAATGCGGCGTTCCAGAGTCACGGCAGCAAAGTAGGCACAATGGCCTCGTTCGGCATCCGCCCAGGACAGAAGTCTGGGAACAATTCTTCCCAGAGTGGAACGCAGAAAGCTCAGGAGGTGGAAATAGGCGTCGATGGCGCGAATCTCGCCGCGGTCCTGTGGGCGCGCCGGACAGAGTTGCAAGAGCTGAACAACGCGCAGGAAATCCTCGCCGGAGGCCGCCCGGGAGATGCCGGTCACGTCCTGTACTTCGGGGGAAAGCGGTTGTTTCACCGACGCCGCGATGATTGAACGGCAGTAGGACACGAAGAATTGCAGCAGCGCCGCCAGCGAGACGACAAGAATGATTGCCGGCATCATCGCGGGATCACCATCAAACGGGCTGGTACCAAGCGCGCGTCCTCACTGAAGCGCAGAAACGCGTAACACCAGGCAATCGGGAGGAGAGTACTTATGAGTTGCGGCAGATGCATCCAAATATAGTTGAGATTCGGATAGATATTGTCCAGAGCGTAATTCGCAGCGTATAAGCTGAAGTAAACGCCCAGCGACAGCACAAATTGAATGACCCGTGCCCGCGTCTCCCGCATTTTGAGCACGGCGCCCCACAACAGATAGGTCAAGACCAGACCCACGAAGTAAAGATTCTGAGACAGCTCGAAGACGTAAAGGGTGAGCATCCTGTTCTCCGACTGATGGATCACGCCGTAGGAAAAAAGAGCTGTTCCAGCCAGCAGGAGCATCGAGAAAGCTCGGACGTATGTCGCCGCTCCCAGTTCTTCAAACACGAACGAATACAAGCCCATAAGGGCAAAATAAAGGCAGATCGTCAGGATGGCGTCGGAATAGTAGTAGAAATAAGTGTATTCGTCCGAAGTAAAACCGCTGCGCGCCAAAACCACATAGCGTCCTACGCCTGTTGCTAAGGACGCCATCATGTACAAATTCAGAGTGAAATACCGCCGGAAGGAGCGACGAAGGAGCGAGCATACCACAACGCTCGCCTCTAGAAGGATGCAGAGGATCCAGATGGAATAATCAAATGGACCAGGCACGTTCTATCCTACTTTGCGCCCTGGTCCGTCCCCTCAGCGAGCCGTCTTATTCGCGAGGTAGAGGATTACTTATCGGCCTACCAGGGCTATTTTTTGATCGGCGGAGGTAGTCCTGCACCATTTGCCATCATAACGGCGCCGCCATTGTGGCACGCTATAACGGTCTTCAGGCCCATTGCCCCTGCCAGAACGAGCATGGCCAGGAACAAAACAGCAAGTTTACGTGACATTGTGCCTCCCGGGAAAAGAAACACCCAGTGGCACTCTATCCCTTATGGGGATAATGTCAAGTAGGACACACTACGGTCCTGTTTCGAATCTATACACAGTACCCCGCCTCCCACTTTCGATGGGCTTTCGCCTATAAAGAGGGGACATGAGTGTCGATCGAGAGAGAGGTTAGATTTTGGGCCTGCTAGGGTCAACAGTACCATAGTACTAGTGAGATTGGGACTTCCTAACCTGGCTTGTAGATAGCAGAGAGCCGGGAGCCAGCCCTGCGTGCCTGAGCGGAAGCGCAAAATCTACCGTTCCCAGTCTTGGCGAGATGGCTTGACACATTCGACGCCGACTCCGTAGCATCGATATTCACGTTCGTGCCGGCGTAGCTCAGTGGAAGAGCGAGGGTCTCATAATCCCTAGGCCGTGGGTTCGATTCCCCCCGCCGGCACCATTTATCCCATCGAAATCACACATCCCGAATTGACCCAATATCGCGTTCATTCGGAGCCCCGATTGCCGCTTACCCGGGCAGCAGTGGATGCCCCCAGACGTGAGTTGCGACTTGGTTTGACAGAAATACCCAGGTTCGGCAGGATGACGAACCACGTGGATTTCTCCAGCATCGTTTCACACGAATTCCCGGCCGTCGTGTTCGTCAATCCCGCCGCGGGCGGGGGACGTGCAGGCGCCCATCTACCACGAATCCGCAAGTTTCTTGAGTCACACGCGATTCCCACGGAAATTGTCTCGACCACGAGCACCGAGGACTTGGAAGCGCGGGCCCGCGAACGCATCGGGAACGGCCATCGGCTCCTCATGGCGATGGGTGGGGACGGAACTTTTCAGGGCTTGGCAAACGCCGCGTTTGGCTCGGATATTTTGCTAGGCGTTTTACCGGCGGGCGGAGGAAATGACTTCGCTGCGGCATTGGGCCTGCCGGAGAGTCCCCTTGCCGCTGCTGAAGCAATCCTGCGTGGCCAGCTACGCTGGGTGGACTTGGTCCGCGTGCGGACAGCGGACGGGCGCGAACGACTGTACGTGGGCGGCGGAGGCGTAGGCTTGGATGCGGATGCGGCGGGCTATGCGAGCGGAGCGTACCGCCGATTCCCCGGCCGGCTGCGCTACCTCGCGGCCGCGCTGCGCGCACTATGCGGATTTGAACCACTACAAGTGCGCGCGGAATTTCCGGGGAGCGAGCTGCCTTCCATGGAGGCGAGAGTGCTCCTCGCGAGTGTGCTGAACACGCCGACCTACGGAGCTGGGCTGCGGCTCGCGCCGGAAGCGCAAATCAGCGACGGCTGGATCGACGCGGTATTCGTGGATGATTTGAAATTGTGGGGCGTGTTAAAACTTTTCCCGCGGCTGATGCACAGCGGCGATTTGCGAATTCCCGAAGTGAAACGCATCCGCGCGAAACGGATGAAATTGACCACCAGCAGGCCCTGCATGTTTCACGGAGATGGAGAAATCATCGGGCCCGCTCCGGTAGAGATCGAAGTGGTGCCGCGCGCAGTGCGGATGCTGGCGCCGGAAACGTCGTGAATCTCTAACAACATCTCAGCTGCCCCACGAACAGCCTTCGTGCAGCGTTATCCGGCCTGTATACTTGCCATAAAATTCCTACATTCAGCTAGGGCGAGCTCTTGTGAAATACCTTGCGGCGGATATCCGGCCAGAATTCCTTCAACTCATTGGACAGGCCGTCGTAGATGATCAAAAATCCAAACGTAGTGATGTTTCGGGACACCGTGCGATCTTCCGCTGGATGATAAATATTGGAGATGCCAGCCGCGACGGCATTGCCGATAGATTCCGAATAGTTGAAGTGATCGTGTCCTGAATCTGTGCGAGTGACGAAAAGTCGGTTGACGGCATGGTAGGCGCGACGACGAAAGCCACCTTCACCCAATTGGTAGTAGCGCGGATCTTCATGGAGTAGACTTGGGAAAATTGCTGTCGTCATATAAGTGCCGATGCTGTTGTCGGCAAACGAAGCGCCGTAGCGTTTCCCATAGGCGCTCCATCCTTGTCCCCACGATTTCGGCTCATCCTTAGCCTGATCTATTGCGGAGAGTAGGCCGTTGAAGGGGTAGGCGGCCCAGTCGAATACTCCAGCGGTCGCCAGCCGGAACTTTTGTCCAGTGGAAATGGGCGGGAGCGCGGTTGCATTTTCAACGGTTCCGTAATTAGGCAGAACTTCGAAGATGCGGTCGTTTACGGTTCCTGTTTCCTTTTCCAGCTTGCTCTTTCCCACAGAAGCGTTCTGCTTGTCTTTATCTCCGTTCGGATCGGGAGTTTCATTTACTGGGGGTTGTGACTGCGGTTCTTGAGCCCTGGTTGATTGAACGATAGCCATCAAGAGAATCAGAAATAATTGATGGAAGCGAAATAAATTGCGGCTTTGGCTGCTCATATCTGAATTCGATTATCTCCGGCGAGGACTGGATTTGAGCAAAAAGGAACACACTAAGTTTCCAGAAAACCAAACTCGGAACTTAGATTCACTCGGCAAGCAAATGGTTTTATGTCGGGCTTCTACCAGTCCTGACGCCCATTGGCAGGAGCGGAGAACCAGCACCAGGTCCCGTGGTAAAGAAAGATCAGAGGGTAGCCGGGGATACACTTTTCAACACGCACGTCTCTGCGCGCTGCCAGGTTCAATCAGGCCTTCCTCTTGTCGATCTTCAAATTGACAACAATATCCTTGCGGCTGTCGAAGCTGGAGACGGTGCGTGTTTGCGACTTGGCGCCGTCTTTCTCGGCATGAATTTCATAGTCGGCGTTGGGATCGAGGCCGCTGAACCGGTAATTTCCGGCGTCATCTGCAATATAGCTCCGCACGGCGTTGGTGCGGGTGTTTTTCAGGAATACCACGCTTGCAGGGATGGGCGCTTCCGACTTGTCGGTTACGACGCCATGCACGGTGCGTAGCTGGGTCTCGCGCTTATTGTCTTGCGCGACCGATGCCGTCGCGGAAAAAGCCAGCAACAATATCACCAGCACTGGGAATCGCTTTTGAGTGCTCATTTCTTGCTCCCCGCCGCCGGTTCCATGCGAAACACCATGTTTTCCTCGCGCGCGCCTGACTTGGCGTCCACGGTGCGCGTTTGTTCGTTGAAGTGTTTGCTGCGCACCACGATCTCATAATCCGACCCCTGGGGCACGCGAATAGCGAAATCGCCCCGGGAATTCGTGTAAGTCTCCCACCGAAATTTCTTTTCCTTGCTTCGCCGGATGCGGAGCTGAGCACCAGGAAATGAAAAGCCTTTGTCGGTGAAGACCGTTCCGCGAATCAAAAAATCATTGGCGTGACTGTACTTTTTCGTAGCAGGTTTGGCCGGTGAAGCAACCGGTGGCTGTGCGGCATCCGGGGCGGCTGGAACGGCTTGCGCGGGAGGTGCAGTTTGTGCTTGTTGAACGGAAACATACGCGCGCGGAGCGAAAAGCGCTGCCGTGCCAAGGCACACAATTCGTCGCAGACTGTATATCATTTTGCTCCGCTGTTGTTTAGATGATGCGGCAAAAAAACGGGATGCCAGGCCAGTCGAGTGAAGAAGAGCTGCTATTCTTCATCGTCGTCTTCTTCCTCGTCCTCTTCTTCCAGAAGATCTCCGTTCCCTCCGGTCTCCTTTTCGGTTTCCTCCTCCTCCTCTTCTTCTTCATCGAGATCGTCGGAGATGAGGTTTAGATGTACGGGATGCGTTTGCGAAACCTCGAGCTCGGATTCGCACTCGGGACAACTGAGGATCTCGCCCTCTTCGATTTCATCTTCATCGACATCGATTTCGGCGGAACATTCAGGGCAGCGGATCACGGCTCCATCCTCCGTAGGGCTTTCCATGTGGCGGGCGCCACGAACCTCGCAACCGCCACCGTCCGGCGTATTATATACCGCGTTGATTGAAGTCAACGCGCGCGCGCGGCTTCGCTGTTCCGAGTGTAACCTGCGTGCGATCAAAGCGGAACTATGGCCTCTTCCCGCGAATACCCTGATCGGCCGGTTGTTGGTGTTGGCGGCGTAGTTATCCACAAGCGCCGCACCCTATTGATTCGGCGGGGTAGCGAGCCGCTTCTCGGCGAATGGTCCATTCCTGGCGGCACGCTGGAGCTCGGCGAAACGCTGGCGGAAGGCGTGGCGCGGGAGCTGCTCGAAGAGACCGGGCTTGTCGTGCGCGTGCTCGGGCAGATCGAAGTGTTTGAACGAATCTATCTCGACGAGGGCGGCGGAGCGAGCAAGCAGAAAAAACGGCCGCGT
>Ga0210409_10006297_pt1 | contig 12369 bp, 11 predicted proteins | sample IncBWH17MmetaG_FD_161649 | JGI IMG/M metagenome (GOLD analysis project Ga0210409, IMG submission 161649) | Forest soil microbial communities from Barre Woods Harvard Forest LTER site, Petersham, Massachusetts, United States - Inc-BW-H-17-M | ecosystem: Environmental > Terrestrial > Soil >...
GGCCGCGCGGCGATGGAGGGCCACCACGTGGCCGCGATCACCGAGACGATCGTCTCCGGCCCGCTCTGCGCCGACGCGGCCGACTGCCGGCTGCTGGGCTCGGCGCTGTTCGGCGAGGGCCTGGCTGCGGGCGATGCGGCGGGGCTGCGGATCGGGGTCGTGCACGACGCCGTCTCCGAGGACGTCGCCCCCGAGGTGCGCGACGCCTGCGAGGCGGCGATCGAGGCGCTTCGCGGCGAGACCGGCGGCGAGGTGCGCGAGGTCGAGCTCCCCGGCCTCGAGCCGGCGACGCTGGCGGCCATCCTGATCATCAACGCCGAGATGCTCGGCGGGGTGACCCCGGAGCAGCTCAACGACATCGACCCCGGGCTGAGCCCGATCAACCGCGGCTTCGTCAAGTACCGGACGCTGCTGCCGGCGGCCGCGGTCGTCCAGGCGAAACGCATCCGCACGCAGGCTCGGCGGCGCCTGGCGGCGCTCTTCGAGGAGGTCGACGCGATCGCCTGGCCGACCCTCCCCGCCGTCGCGCCGCCGTTGGAGGCGCCTCTGGTCGAGCTTCCCTCCGGCACGCTCACCGCCGACCAGGCCAACGTGCGCGGCGGCGCGCTGGCGAACCTGACCGGGATCCCCGGGATCAGCGTCCCGGTCGGGCTTTCCGAAGGGTTGCCGATCGGCCTGCAGCTGCAGGCCGCCTGGGGTCGCGACGATCTGCTGCTCGACGCCGCCGAGGCGCTGGAGCGGGCCAACGGCCGGCGCTGGGTGGAGGCGCGCTCGCCACTCGCCCAGGCCGAGCCGACCGAGGCCTGATGCCGGCGATCGTCGTCGAGGGGCTCGAGCGCGCCTTCGACGAGGTGCTCGCGGTGCAGGGCATCGACCTCGCGGTGCAGGAGGGCGAGATCTACGGCTTCCTCGGCCCCAACGGGGCAGGCAAGACGACGACCGTGCGGATGCTGACGACGCTGCTGTTGCCGACCGGAGGGCAGGCCACCGTCGCCGGGCACGACGTGGTCAAGGAGGCGCGCGCGGTGCGGGGGACGATCGGCGTCGCCCTGCAGGAAGCGGCGCTCGACCCGCTGATGACCGGTCGCGAGCTGATCCGCCTCCAGGCCACGCTCCAGGGCATCCCCACCGAGGAGGGCAAGCGGCGTGCCGACGACCTGCTGGAGCGGGTCGACCTGTCCGCCGCCGCGGACCGCCGGGTCGGTGGCTACTCGGGCGGGATGCAGCGCCGGCTCGACCTCGCCGCGGCGCTCGTCCACGAGCCCCGCGTGCTCTTCCTAGACGAGCCGACCACCGGCCTGGACCCGGTCAGCCGCAAGACGATCTGGGAGGAGGTGCGGGCGCTGAACGACGAGGGCACGACCGTCTTCCTCACCACCCAGTATCTGGAGGAGGCAGACCAGCTGGCCGACAACGTGGGGATCATCGACAGCGGCAGGATCGTCGCCGAAGGGACGCCGGAGTCGCTGAAGGCCGAGATCGGCCACCCACACGTTCAGCTGACGCTGGCCGAGGGCTCGGTCGCCCAGGCGGAGGCGATATGTGCGCCCCTCGGCAGGCTGCTGCCCCCCAAGGACGGCAAGAAGGTTCTGGTCGAGGTCGAGAACGGGGCCGCCGACATCCCGCGCGTGGTGCGGGCGCTGGACGAGGCCGGAGTCGCGGTCGAGTCGCTGGAGCTGGTCCGCCCAACGCTCGACGACGTCTTCGTCGAGAAGACCGGCTACCACCTCGAGGAGGAGAGCGAGGAGAGCGCCGAGAAGGAGCCGGTCGAGGCGTGACCGGCCTGGCGACGAACCTGCGGGTGGTGCGGGCGCTGGGCATGCGCTCGATCCGCCAGACCTTCCGCCGGCCCCAGTTGATGGCGCCGATCGTCGTCTTCCCCACCCTGCTGCTGGCGATCCAGACCGGGGGCGCCGGCGCCGCGATCCACCTGCCCGGCTTCCCCCCGGTGCAGAGCTTCCTCCAGTTCATGCTGGCCGGGGCGATGATGCAGTCGCTGATGCTGGCCGGCAACAGCGGCGGGATCGCGCTGGCGGTCGACATCGAGATGGGCTTCACCGACCGGCTCTTCTCCTCGCCGATCCCACGTTTCGCGATCGTCCTCGGGCGGCTGGCGGGGACCGCTGCGCTGGGGCTGTTCTCGGCGCTCTGGTTCCTGGCGATCGGGCTGATCTTCGGGGCGGAAATCGTCAGCGGCGTCCCCGGGGCGTTGATCGCGATCGTCCTGGTCACCGCCTGCGCGCTGGCGGTCGGCGGGATCGGCGCCGCGATTGCCCTGCGGACCGGCAGCGCCAGCGTCGTCCAGGGGCTCTTCCCGCTGGTCCTCGTCGTCCTCTTCCTCTCCTCCGCCTTCTTCCCCGAGAGCCTGATGATCCAGCCGGCGCAGGCGATCGCCGAATACAACCCGCTCAGCCTTGTCGTCAACGGGATCCGCAACCCGATGATCTCCGGGATCAACGCCTCCGACCTGATCGACGCGGTGCTGGCGATCGCCGGCATCGTCGTGCTGGGCCTGGTCCTGAGCGCGCGGGCGCTGCGCCACCGGCTGAGGGTGGGCTAATGGAGGCGTCGGCGGCCGTGGCGGCTCCGATCTCCGCCTGGCGGTCGAACCTGGCGACGATCGGGGCGCTGATGTCGCGCGCCAAGAACGAGCTGCTGCGGGTGCCGGGGGCGGCGATCCCGGGAGTGCTGGCGCCGACCATCTTCTTCCTCGGGCTGAACGGCGTCTTCGGCGCGCTCACCCATCTCAAAGGCTTCACCACCGGCAGCTACGAGAGCTTCATCGTCCCGGTCAGCATGCTCCAGGGGGCGGGCTTCACCGGAGCTGCGGCAGGCGTCAACCTGGCTCGCGACATCGAGCAGGGCTGGCTCGACCGCCTGCTCGTCTCCCCCGCCCCGCGCTGGGTGCTGCTCGCCGGCACCGTGCTGGCGGCCAGCGCCCGCTCGCTGATCCCGGCCACCTTCGTGCTCGGCGTAGCGCTGGCGCTGGGGGCGGGCTGGCCGGGCATCGACGGGCTCCTGATCGCCTACTTCATGGTCGCCGCGATGGCGGCCGTCGCCGCCTGCTGGGGCTCGATGCTGGCACTCCACTTCAAGAGCCAGTCGGCGGCGCCGCTGATGCAGGCGGGGATGATGGCGCTGATCCTCACCACCACCGCCTACGCGCCGCTGGCGCTGCTGCAGGGGTGGCTGGCGAAGGTCGCCCGGGTGAACCCGGTGACCCAGGTTGTCGACGCGGCGCGCCAGGGCTTCGTCGGCGGCGTCACCTGGGCGGAAACCTGGCCCGGGGTGCTGGCGCTGATCGGGATGCTGGCCGTCCTCGGGACGCTCGCCCTGCGCGAGATGCGCCGCACCGCCGTGTGACGCGCCGGGCGGTCGAGATCGCCGAGCGCGTCCTGCGCGGGAACTGGCTCGAGGGCGAGCGCGCGGGCGTGGCCTTCGCCTACACCCGCCCCAGCCCCAGCCGCTACCCGTGGCAGTGGTACTGGGACTCCTGCTTCGCGGCGATCGTCTGGCGGCGGTTCGACCCGAGCCGCTCGCGGCTCGAGCTGGAGAGCCTGCTCGCAGCCCAGCGTTCCGACGGCTTCATCGGCCACACGATCTTCTGGCACCGGCCGGTCTCGCTGAGCAGGTTGCCCTTCTACAACGTCGCCTCCCGCAGCTCCTTCCAGACCGAGACGATCCAGCCGCCGCTCCTCGCCTGGGCCTGGCGGATCGCGGTCGGCGATCCTGCGGAGGAGCCACGGATCGCGGCGCAGGCGGACTGGCTCGCTGCGCATCGCGACCTGGAGGGCGACGGGCTGCTGTGGATCGTCCAGCCGGACGAGTCGGGGCTCGACGCCTCGCCCAAGTTCGACCCGGTCTGGGGTCGGCGCGCCAACGCCCGGATCGGCTTCCCCTGGCTGGTGCGCCGCAATCGCCGTCTCGGCTTCGATGCGCGCCGCATCCGCGAGCGCGGCGGCCCGGTGCTCTGCGAGACGCTGGTCAACACGATGTGGTCGCTGTCCCGGCAGGCCCTGGGGCGGCCCTCGGCGACCCCCGCTCTGGTCGAGCGGCTCTGGGACGAGCGCCGCGGGCTGTTCCTCGACGAGGCCCAGCCCGGCGGCGCGCGGCCGGACGTGGTCACCTGGGCCGCCCTCTCTCCCCTCGCCCTGCCCGACCTTCCCGAGGAGATCGGCCGCCGCCTGATCGAGGAGCACCTGCTGAACCGGCGCGAGTTCCTCACCCCGGTGGCCCCGCCCTCGGTCGCCGCCTCGGAGCCGAGCTATGAGCCCGGCGGAGGGCACGGCCCGATCCGCCGCTACTGGCGCGGCCCGACCTGGGTCAACTCCGCCTGGATGGTCTGGCTGGGGATGCGCCGGCTCGGCTACGAGGAGGAGGCGGCGCGAATGGCCGAGGGCCTGATCGGCGCGGTAGAGCGCGAGGGACAGCGCGAGTACTACGACCCCCGCAGCGGCAAAGGCCTGGGCGCTAAGGATTTCGCCTGGTCGGCCCTGACCGCCGAGCTGGCCGATCCCGACCCGGCGGCTCTGGAGAGCTATTTGTAGCGGTAGGTGATCCGACCCCTGTCGAGGTCGTAGGGAGAAAGCTCGATCTTCACCCTGTCGCCCGGGAGGATACGGATGTAGTGGCGGCGCATCTTGCCGGAGATGTGACCGAGGACGTCGTGTCCGTTGTCGAGTTTGACGCGGAACATCGTGTTGGGGAGGGCCTCGGTGATCTCGCCCTCCATTTCGATCTTTTCCTCTTTGGCCATGCGGCGGGGAGCGTACCTGACCCATACAAATGTTCGCGCGTCGCTCGCTGCGCAAAGGAATCAGAGATGGATGCTTGCTCGCTCCACGCTCACCCACTGACTTGCCGCGCATGTTGCAACGCCTCGGCGGCAGTCGTCACCTCACCCGCGTACTGCGCCGCCTCCAGCTCGGCGAGCAGCTCGCCCAGCTCCGGCCCCTCCTCGATCCCCAGCTCGGCGGCCAGCTCGTCGCCACGCAGCAGCGGCGCGGGAGGCCCGTCGCGGCGCCAGTCGATGGCGGCGGCGAGCATCTGGCGGGCGAGGGCGAGGTGCGCCTCGATCGCCCCCTCGGTGGCGAAGGGGCCGCTGCCGCGCGCGGAGAGGCGGTCGGCGACGGTGAGCAGCGTCACGTCGGCAGCGACGGGCTCGGTGGCGCGCAGGTACTCGTGGACGCGACGCGGCGGCAGCGGCGCCTCGTGGACGAGGAAGCCGAGGCGCAGGTGATGGAGGGTGAGCGCCTCCAGGTGCCGGCTCAGCCGGCGGCTGGCGCGCAGCCGCGCACAGAGCCCGGCGACGATCTCGACGCCGTCGCGGTCGTGGCCGATGAAGGTGACGAAGCCGTCGTGCTCGCCGCGGGTCGCCGGCTTGCCGATGTCGTGCAGGAGGGCGCCGAAGCGCAGGGCCGTGCCGCGGGTCATCTCGTCGGCGAGGGGCTCGTCGAGCAGGGCGGCCACCTCGGCGGCGCGCTCCCCGGCGAAGCGGTCGAGGTCGGCCTCGACCTCCAGCGTGCGTTCCAGCACCGCGAGGGTGTGGCCGTGGACGTCGAGGTGGTGGTTGGGGCCCTGTTCGACGCCCCGCAGCGCCTCCAGCTCGGGCAGGACGACGGCGGTGAGTCCCAGCTCATCGAGCAGGGCGAGGCCGCGCAGCGGATCGGGGCAGCCGACGAGCAGGCGCAGCTCAGCGAGCTGGCGCTCGCCGGCGGGGTCGGCGGCGCGGGCGGCCTCGGCGCGGGCCAGGTCGATGGTCCCGGGGTCGATCGAGAGGCTCAGCTCCGCCGCCAGCCGCGCCGCGCGCAGGAGCCGCAGCGGGTCCGCGGAGAAGCTGCCGTCGCCGACCGCGCGGAGGATGCGCCGGTCGAGGTCTGCCAAGCCCCCGTAGGGATCGAGCAGCTCGCCGCCGGCAAGGGGGACGGTGACCGCGCCGATCGTGAAATCGCGCTCCGCCAGGTCGGCCTCGATGTCCTCGCCCCTGAGCGACGTGACGTCGACCTGCCAGGAGCCGTCGGCGGCCGCGGCTCGCCAGGTCCCGAACTCGGCCGAGAGCTCGAAGGAATGCCCCCCGCCCTCGCGGGCGATCGCCTTCGCCGCCGCCGCGGGGTCGCCCGCCACCGCGAGGTCGAGGTCGGCCACCTCGCGGCCGAGCGCCGCGTCGCGGACCGCGCCGCCGACGATCCAGGCATCCCCCCCGCCCCCCAACGCTCGCCGCGCGGTCTCGACCGGGGGAGCGGTCGCGAGGCGATCCGCCAGAGTCACGACGGCTCGCGCGGCACCCGCGCCGAGATCCCGCAGGTGACCTCGTAGTTGATAGTGCCGAGGCGCGCCGCCACCTCCTCAGCGAGGATCGTCTCATCCCCCTGCGAGCCGATCAGCACCGCTTCCTCGCCGGGCTCGACCTCGGTCTCGGGGCCGAGGTCGATGGTCACGTTGTCCATGGAGACGGCGCCGACCAGCGGGTGGCGGCGGCCGCGGACGAGCACCTCGGCGTTGTTGGAGAGGTCGCGGCGCACCCCGTCGCCGTAGCCGAGCGGCAGCACACCCACCCAGGTCTCGGCCGGGGCCCGCCAGGTCCGCCCGTAGCCGGCGCTGGCGCCCGCCGCGAAGCGCTTCACGTCGGCGACGTAGGAGCGCAGCGACAGCGCCGGGGCGAGGCCGCGCTCGGCCGGGTCGCCCTGAAAGGGATCGAGCCCGTAGACCGCGACGCCGCAGCGCGCCATGTCGAAGTGGGAGCGCGGGTCGCGGAAGACGGCGGCGCTGTTGGCGGCGTGGGCGGTGACGCCGGGGAACTCCGCCTTGACCGCGTCGACCACCGCCACGAAGCGATCGAGCTGCTCGTCGAAGAAGCCCGAGTCGGGCTCGTCGGCGGTCGCGAAGTGGGTCCAGACACCGGCGAGCTGGAGATGGGGATCCTCCGCGCAGGCGCGGGCCAGCGCCATCACCTCGGCGGGGTCGGGGTTGCCGAGCCGGCCCATACCGCTGTCGTGCTTGACGTGGACACGGGCCGGGCGCCCCTGCGCCCGGGCGCGGTCGGAGAGGAGGCGCCGGAAGCCCTCGCGCCAGACGGCGAGCTCCGACCCGGCGGCCAGCGCAACGTCCACCTCCTCGACGGTCAACGCCCCCATCGTCAGCAGTGGCACGTGCGGAAGGCGCCGGCCTATCTGCGCGGCCTCGGACGCGGTCGCCACGGCCAGCCTGCTCGCCCCGCCGGCCAGCGCCACGGAGGCGCAGGCGTCGGCGCCATGTCCGTAGCCGTCCGCCTTGACGACCGCGCACAGCTCCGCGCCCTCGCGCAGGGCCGACTTCAACCGCGCGCAGTTGGCCTGCACCGCGCCGAGGTCGATCCGGGCGAGCGCCCGCGCCATGCTTACCCGTCGACGAGCGCGGCGAGCGCGTCGGCCCGGGTGACCATGCCGGCCAGGCGGCCGTCGGCGTCGACCACGGGCAGGTGGTTATGGTGCTTGTCGGCGATCGTCTTCGCCACCGACCCGGCGTCCTCGTCGGCGCGGGCGACGATCGGGTCTGCCGTCATCAGCTCGGAGACCTTGGTCGCGAAGGCCTTGTTCAGCCGCTCCTCGAAGCCCTTCATCGAGCCGACGAAGACGACTCCCCCCATGATGTTCAGGTAGTGGGGCAGGTGGAGGTCGGACTCCTCGTCGCTGAGGATCAGGTCGGACTCGCTGACGATCCCGACCACCTTGCGGTCGTCGTCGACCACCGGGATCGCCCCCGTCTCGGTCTTGGCGAGGAGGTCGATCGCGGCGCGAGCGTCGTCATCCGGGGAGACGGCCGGCACGTCGGCGTCCATGATCTCGGCGGCGGTTTTCACAGGCGAGTGTCGGCGGAGGGAACGTGCATATCTGATTCTTCGTGACCGGAGCCGATGCGAAGCCCCCTTGTCAGTGGCGAGATTATTCGACGGGGGCGTCGGGACGCATCCCCGCCGGGATCGAGGCGATCACGTCGGTGGCGATCACCGACTCGGCGGCGCCGATCCGCCGCGCCGCGTCACGGCCGGCGCGAGCGTGGGCGACGACCGCCGCGCAGGCCGCCGCGAAGGGCTCCAGGCCGCGGGCGAGCAGGGCGGCGGTCATCCCTGAGAGCACGTCGCCGGCTCCGGCGGTGGCGAGCTCCGGCGCGGAGAGCGCGTTGACCGCGATCCGCTCTCCGTCGGTGACGATCGTGTCGTCGCCCTTCAGCACGACCACCGAGGCGGCGGCCCGTGCCGCCTCCCGCGCCGAGGCGAGACGATGGGCGGAGATCTCCACCGAATCACGGCCGAGCAGACGGCCCAGCTCGCCCGCGTGCGGGGTCAGGACCGTCGGCGCTTCGCGAGCGGCGATCCGCTCGAGCCGGCCCGCGAAGGCGTTGAGGCCGTCGGCGTCGATCACCAGCGGCGCCTCGATCGTTCCCGCTGCCTCCCGCGCCAGCTCGACCGAGCCGGGGTCCAGGCCCATGCCCGGGCCGAGGACACCGGCGGCAGCGCGCTCGAAGACCCGCAGCACCGCCTTCAGCGACGCCGGCGCCAGGCACCCGTCCCCACCGGGACAACCGACCGACATCACCTCGGGCTGCCCAAGCTCGAAGACCCCCTCCAGGTCAGCCGGCACCGCGACCGTCGCATACCCCGCCCCGGCCCGGATCGCCGCCTCCGAAGACATCCGCACCGCCCCGGTCAACCCACGCGACCCGCCGGCGATCGCAACCTGCCCCGATGTGAACTTGGTAGACCGCGCTCCCCTCTTCGGCGCCAGCTCCAGCACCGAGGGGTCGATGACGCCACCGGCCGGCTCACTCGGCGCCCCATCGGGAATCCCAATCGGCGCGACCCGCAACTCCCCGGTATGCCACTTACCAGGTGCAATGAAGTGCCCCAGCTTCGCGGCATGGAAGGTGACCGTGACGTCGGCCTCGATCGCGACGCCCTCGATCTCCCCAGTGGAGGCATCGACCCCGGAAGCGACGTCACAAGCGACAACCGGCGCCCCACACCGATTGATCGCATCGATCGCCGCCGCGGCGGGCTCGCGCGGCTCCCCGGAGAACCCGGTCCCAAAGATCGCATCGACGACGGCACCGGAGCCAGGCAGGCAGGCATCTAAGTCACCGGGAAGCTCCCCGGCCCAGAGCTCAAGCGTTGCGACCTCGAACCCCATCTCGACCAAACGCCGCGCCGCCACCAGCCCATCGCCACCGTTGTTCCCCTTGCCACAGACGATCCGCACCGGGCCCTGAGGCGCAAGCTCGGCAACCGCCTCCGCCAGCGCCAACCCCGCCGCCTCCATCAACTCCGACTCGGGAATCCCCTGCTTCTCGATCGCCCACCGATCAACGACGCGAATCCCCCCGGCGTCATACAACGGCTGTAGCCACGGTTCCATCCCCGAAGCAGCCTAACCCGGCAGCTCGGGCGGATGGCACGGGGGAGGGGCCGAGAACGGACACACCTGCCCACCCGCAGGCCCCTCCCCCGTGACAGGACCCGCCCGCCTACCGGCTTGACCCTGCAACGGCAACCGCAGCCGCAAAGTCCCGCGAATGAGTCAGCGAAACCTCAACGCTCTTGCCGGCAGCCGCATCGGCCGCCCGCCCCGCGAGCCGAACCGTCGGCGGCTCGCCGGCCACGACCTCGATGTCGCGCAGGCCGAACCCATCCGAGAGACCGAGGGCCTTGACAACCGCCTCCTTGGCGGCGAACCGCGCCGCGAGGTGGCGCGCCGGGCGGGCACGGGCGGCGGCGTAGTCCTGCTCGGCCTGGGTGAAGACACGGTCGGCGAGGCGGGGGTGGCGCTGCAGGGCGCGCTCCAGCCGGTCGATCTCGAGCAGGTCGACGCCGATCACTCGACGGTGACGGTCTTCGCCAGGTTGCGCGGCTGGTCGACGTTGAGGCCGCGGGCGCGGGCGATGTCGTAGGCGAGGAGCTGGAGGGGGAGGATCGCGACGATCGGCTGCAGGATCCAGTCGGTGCGGGCGACCTCGATCGTCTGGTCGGCGACCTCGGCGACCCGGTCGCAGCCCTCGGTCGCGATCGCGATCGTCTCGGCGCCGCGGGCGCGCACCTCCTCGACGTTGGAGAGGACCTTGTCGAGCACCGGGCTGTCGGTGGCGACGCAGACCACCGGGGTCGACTCGTCGAGCAGCGCGATCGGACCGTGCTTCATCTCCCCCGCCGCGTAGGCGTCGGTCGGGATGTAGGAGATCTCCTTCAGCTTCAGCGCCCCCTCGAGGCAGACCGGGAGGCCGATGTGGCGGCCGAGGTAGAGGAAGAACTGTTGGGTGTGATGGGTGGAGGAGACCTCGCGCACATGGTCCTCGACCGCGAGGATCGTCTGCTCGATCTTCGAGGGCAACGCCTTCAGCTCGACGACCAGCTCGGCGATCCGCCCCGGCGCCAGCGTCCCGCGCAGCTCCGCCAGCCGCAGCCCGATCAGGTACATCGCCGCGACCTGGGCGACGAAGGTCTTGGTCGCCGCGACGCCGATCTCCAGCCCGGCGCGCGTGTAGAGGACGGCGTCGGCGTCGCGGGTCGCCTGGCTGCCCATGACGTTGGTCACCGCCAGCACCTTGGCGCCGTGCTCGCGGGCGAGGCGCATCGCCGCCAGCGTGTCGGCGGTCTCCCCGGACTGGGTGATCCCGATCACCAGGTCGCCGGGGCCGACCACCGGGTTGCGGTAGCGGTACTCGGAGGCGATGTCCATCTCGACCGGCACCCGCGCCCACTCCTCGATCGCGTAGCGGCCGACCAGGCCGGCGTGGTAGGAGGTGCCGCAGGCGACGATCACGATCCGGCGCAGGTCGCGTAGGAAGGAGTCGTCCAGCTCGACCTCGGAGAGGTCGACGCCCTCGTCGGTCGGCAGGCGGTCGGCGATCGTCTCGGCGACTGCGTCGGGCTGCTCGTGGATCTCCTTCAGCATGAAGGTCTCATAGCCCCCTTTCTCGGCGGCCTCCTCGTCCCAGTCGACCTCTTCGGCGCCACGCCGCACCGGCCTCCCCTCGGCGTCGGCGATCGTCACCCCGGAGGCGTCGACGGTGACGATCTCGCCGTTCTCGATTAGGACCGCGTTGCGGGTCTCGGCGAGGAAGGCGGGGATCGCGGAGGCGAGGAAGGTCTCGCCGTCGCCGACCCCGGCGACCAGCGGGCACTCCTTGCGCGCCCCGACCAGCCGTCCTGGCTCGTCGAGGTGCATGGCGACGAAGGCGTAGTGGCCGCGCAACTCGGCGAAGGAAGCGCGCACCGCCGCCGTGAGATCATCGTCGTAGTTGCGCTCGATCAGGTGGGCGACGATCTCAGCGTCGGTCTCCGAGCTGAAGGCGTGGCCCTCGGCCTCCAGCTCGCGCCGCAGCGTCGCGTGGTTCTCGACGATCCCGTTGAGGACGATGTGGATGCGGTCGCCGCAGTCGCCGTGGGGATGGGCGTTCTCCTCGGTGACCCGGCCGTGGGTGGCCCAGCGGGTGTGGGCGACGCCGGTCGTGGCCGGCGGCGCGGCGATCGCGACGCCGCCGCCGCTCCTCTCCTCCGCCTCCATCGCGGCGCGCAGGTTCGAGAGGTTGCCGACCGCGCGAACGCTGTCGATCCGGCCGTCGTCGATCACCGAGACGCCGGCCGAGTCATAGCCGCGGTACTCGAGCTTCTCGAGTCCGGCGACCAGGAGGTCGCGGCAGGGGCGCCCGCCCACGTATCCGACGATTCCGCACATGAAGGTGACTAAGGGTAGAGGCCGATCGGCCTAGGCCAGCTCTCGCCGCACCACGCCGACGAGGCGCTCGCAGACCGCGTCGGCTTCCTCGGAGGTGGGCGCCTCGACCATCACCCGGACCAGCGGCTCGGTGCCGGAGGGGCGCAGCAGGACGCGGCCGCGACCCTCGAGGCCCTCCCCCTCCCGCTCGACCGCCTCCCAGACCGTGGTGGCGCCGGCCACCGCCTCGCGGTCGGCGACCTCGACGTTGACCAGCGTCTGGGGGAGCTTGCGCATCGGGATCGCCTCGGCCAGGTCGCGCGGCCCCAGCTCGCGCATCGTCGCCAGCGCGGCGGCGATCCCGTCGCCGGTCGCGGCGAAGCCGGCGGAGATGATGTGGCCGGACTGCTCGCCGCCGAGCGTCCAGCCGCTGCGGCGCATCTCGTCGAGGACGTAGCGGTCGCCGACCTTGGTGACGGCGACGTCGATCCCGGCCTCCCCCATCGCCCGGTGGAAGCCGAAGTTGCTCATCACGGTGACGACCACGCCGCCGTTCAGCTCGCCGCGGCCGGCCATCCCGAGCGCCGCGATGGCGATCAGCTCGTCTCCGTCGTGGGGGCGGCCGGAGCCGTCGACCGCGAGCACCCGATCGCCGTCGCCGTCGAAGGCGAATCCGACCTCGGCC
>Ga0210409_10006300_pt1 | contig 12367 bp, 9 predicted proteins | sample IncBWH17MmetaG_FD_161649 | JGI IMG/M metagenome (GOLD analysis project Ga0210409, IMG submission 161649) | Forest soil microbial communities from Barre Woods Harvard Forest LTER site, Petersham, Massachusetts, United States - Inc-BW-H-17-M | ecosystem: Environmental > Terrestrial > Soil >...
TCCACCGGCGCGTCAAGCTCGGACTTGGAACGACACAAAGCTAAAGGCGCCTTGGTACAGCAGTATTTTGAGAACGGTTACAACTACCGCATGACCGACATACAGGCCGCCATGGGGCTGGTACAGTTCCGTAAAATCGGAGTTATGCTGGCGCAACGAAGACAGCAGGCGCGGATTTATGACGAAGCCCTCACCGCAATCGAGGAGCTTACCCCGCCCCACGTGCCGGACTATGCAAATCACTGTTACTCGTCCTACCTGGTTAGGCTGCGCCCAAGTGCGCCGGTGAAGCGTGACCAGTTGCTTCGCTCGATGGCCGAACGTGGTATCTCGTGCAGAGCAGGGATACAGCCCCTGCATCATGAGCCCTTCTATCGGGCTCGGTTTGGGGGCGTTCATCTTCGGGCTACCGAAGCTGCGGCCCGGGATACCCTCTTTCTTCCCATTTACCCCGGCATGACAGAAGCGGAGCAAGGCAGGGTAGTTGAGGCGGTCAAAAAGAGTCTGACGCAGGTACCTGTCGGGTGAGGCAACAGACAGGTATGGTGATATCCGTAGTTTTTCCAGCCTACAACGAAGAGCCCAATATTCAAACCACGATGGCGCGGGCACTTGACACCCTACGCAATCTTGGCGACGAGTTTGAGATTATCATTGTCGACGACCGCGGCCAGGACCGGACCGGAGCCATCGCTGACGAACTAGCCGCGGCCCATCCGCAAATCCGTGTCATTCATAACGCACGCAACCTGGGACAAGGGGCGAGTATTGTCGCCGGCTTCCGGGAGGCTCGCGGCGATTGGGTTCTGCACAACGCGATGGACTACCCCTTCGACCTGCGTGACCTGGAGCGTATGAAGCCTTGGATGCCGATGGCCGACATCGTAGTTGCGACCAGAAAACAACGGGCAGGATACAATCTTTACCGTCACATTCTGTCCCGTGTAAACCTGGCGCTCCTTCACATGCTGTTTCCCCTCCGATTGCGGGATTACAATTTCGTCCAGCTCTATCGCCGAGAAATCTGGAGTGCGATCGAGGTTAAGGCCCGCGGCACAGCCTTCCTTACACCGGAGGCGTTAATTCGCGCTCACGATCTAGGCCATCGCATCACAGAAATCGAGATTGAATACCACCCGCGCCTGCATGGCAAAGCCACGGCCGGCAGTTGGCGTGTAATACGCGCCTCGCTGAGCGACATGGTGCGCTTTTGGATCGACCGCAATTTGCGCAGAAGAAAAGCGTCCCCCGTCCCACCGGGAATCGCGAAGTCGAATAGCGGAAGCGAGGTTGCATAATGACTGGACCTCTGAATGGTAGCCGCGTCCTGATCACTGGCGGGGCCGGACTCATTGGCTCCCATATTGCAGACCTTCTTGTCTCAGAAGACGTGAAGGAAATCGTCGTCCTCGATAACTTTACTCGCGGCCGCAAGCAGAATCTGAGCTCCGCACTCGAGAGCGGCAGGGTCACGATCGTCGAGGGTGACGTTCGCGATCGTCGCGTGGTGGAAAGGGCCCTGGAGGGCATCGACCTTGTGTTTCATCAGGCCGCTATCCGCATCACTCAGTGTGCGGAAGAACCCAGGCTGGCGCTTGAAGTCTTAGTGAATGGAACCTTCAACGTCGTCGAAGCGGCGCTGAAGGCTCGAGTCAAGAAAATCGTTGCGGCTTCCTCGGCCTCCGTATATGGTTTGGCGGATGAGTTCCCGACCTCGGAATCGCAACACCCATATCACAACCGCACACTCTACGGTGGAGCCAAAGCGTTCAACGAGGCCTTGCTGCGCAGTTTCCATGACATGCACGGACTGCCGTATGTTGCCCTCCGCTATTTCAATGTATACGGACCACGTATGGATGTGTTCGGCGTCTACACTGAGGTGCTGATCCGCTGGATGGAAAACATCGCCACCAGCCGACCGCCCAAAATCTTCGGCGATGGCCGACAGACGATGGACTTCGTGCACGTGTCGGACATTGCCAGGGCGAACATTCTCGCTGCCAAAGCGGATGTCTCCGATGAGGTTTTCAACGTAGCCAGCGGCGTCGAGACAAGCCTCAATGACCTGGCCCAGACCTTGCTTGAAGTGATGAACTCTTCACTCAGTCCTGAATTCGGACCGGAGCGCAAAGTGAATCCGGTTCCACGGCGTCTCGCCGATACGGCGAAAGCTCGGCGATTGCTCGGCTTTGAGGCGAAGGTTACGCTCGCCCAGGGACTGCGAGGTTTGGTCGAATGGTGGCGCAACCAGTGTCGCGAGGCGCCGGCACAGCTGAAGATGATCCCTATCGCCAAGCCGCTGACGGGTGAAGCGGAGCTAGAGGCCGTGCGTCGGCCGATCCTTTCCCGCTGGCTAACGCAAGGTCCAGAGGTGGCGGCGTTCGAGCGTGAATTCGCGGCAGTTACTGGCGCGACTTACGCGTGTGCGGTCTCCAGCTGCACCGCGGCGTTGCATCTAGCGCTACTCGCCACCGGCGTCAAGCCCGGTGACGAAGTGGTCACCGTGAGCCACTCCTTCATCGCCACGGCGAACAGTGTGCGGTACTGCGGGGCGATCCCGGTCTTCGCCGACATCGACCCGGCCACTTTCAACATGGACCCGAGTGCCATGGAGCGTGCTATCTGCTCGCGTACCCGCGCTATCCTGTGCGTCCACCAGATGGGTTTGCCGTGCGATCTGAGGTCGATCCTCGAGATAGCGCGTCGGCACGGTCTGCCAGTCATCGAAGACGCGGCCTGTGCGATTGGAAGTGAAATCTTATGGGAAGGGCAATGGGAGAAAATAGGGAAGCCGCACGGCGACATCGCCTGTTTTTCCTTTCATCCCCGCAAACTAGTCACTACCGGCGATGGTGGATTGTTGACAACGCGGAATCCCGAATATGATCGCCAGTTTCGCCTATGGCGTCAGCACGGCATGAGCCTTTCCGACACTGAGCGCCATTCCTCGCGCCAGGTCGCCGTGGAAAGCTATCTGGAACTCGGGTACAACTACCGCCTCACTGATCTTCAAGCAGCCGTTGGACGAGAGCAATTGGCGCAGTTGGCGGGCATGGTCGAAAAGCGGCGGAAACTCGCAAGCCGTTACCTCAAACTGCTTGAAGGCGTGGACGGCCTGATGCTTCCCGAAGAACCTTCCTGGACACGCGCGAACTGGCAGAGCTTCTGTGTGCGACTTCCCGAAGGTTGCGATCAGAGCGAAGTGATGCAGTCCCTTCTTGACCGTGGCGTTGCATCCCGTCGCGGAATCATGTGCGCACACCGTGAGCCGGCCTACGCCCGTGAGCCGTGGTCGTGTGGCCCCGATTCGCTCCGCGAAAGTGAGCGAGCGCAGGACGAATGCATCCTGCTGCCCTTGTTCCCCGAGCTATCGGAGGCTGATCAAGATCGTGTTGTCGCGGCCCTCACTGCCGCTTGCGCCGCACCGGTTGTTGAGGCGGCCCGTTAGCCCCCAATTCATGACCACTTTGACGACCTCGGCTCCGCTGTCGAGCCAAACGGATGGAGTTAGCGTTCAAACTGACCGTCTCGTCCTTGGCCTCCTGCTGGTGGCGATAGGCAAGCTCTGGCTCGCGCCTTTGTTTACGGGTTTTTGGCTCGACGAAACCGGGACTTACTGGACCATTGCGCGAAGTTTCCGTGAGACGTATGCTCGTTCTCTTGCATGGCCCGCGCAGCCCCTTTTGTATTCGATGATGCTCTGGTTCATGCGGCATACCGGGCTTCCGGTGGAACTCGCCTTGCGCCTGCCCTCGGTACTGGCCATGCTACTCGGTGTCTTCCTGCTCTACCGCCTTGGCTCCCACCTGTTCGGACGGGAGGCGGCTCTGCTAGCTACGGTCGCCTTCGCTTGTTGGGAGCCAGTAGGTTTCGCAGCGGCCGACGCCCGGTCCTATGCTCTTGGCTTGCTGGCGGTCGTGGCCGCTACCCTGCTGTTGTTTCACTGGTTTGAAGAGCAACAGTTGGGTCAGGCATTAGGTTACGCCGCGATGGCCGCTCTTGCTTTGCACATGAATTACCTGTACGGCACGATGCTTGTCGCGCATTTAGTTTATGCGACGCTGCGCGTGCGCGCAGGCGCGCGAATCCGCATTAGCCACCTCCTGCTGGCGCTGGCTCTGCTCGGTCTGCTTCTGCTTCCTCTTGCCGCTCACATACGTGCGATGGCCGCATCGCGTCTGACGCACTCCTTCAGCGGAACCCCCGACTGGCGGGATTTGTTTTCATGGCTCGCGGCTCCGCCCGTCCTTGGCGCGGCCGGTGCTGGTTTGCTAGCAGCGCGCCTTCTCCGTCAGGGCCGCAAGTGGAGCTGGCACACCGCGGCATCTTCTCGCTGGCAGCTTGCGGCGTGCCTGGCGTTAGCCACGCCATTGGTGTTGTTTGCGATGTCGACGTTGACAGCGAACAAAGCCTTCATAGGCCGCTACCTGCTTCCCTCAATTCCTGGTATTGCTTTACTAGCCGGCTGGGTGATGGCGGCAGCGCCGGTCGTGGCGAGGCGGATAGCTTGCGTTGTGATGGTCAGCGTGGCAGTCGCCACCACTCAAGGAGGGTTCCGTTCCGCCGCGCACGGTGGCGATTGGCGGGCGGCCATCGGCGAAGTGAACGCGCGCGTGGGCACATCCGCAACTCCCGTGCTGGTCCGAAGCGGGTTTGTCGAATCTGCTTTTGTCGACTGGAATTCGAGTGCGCGGAATACACCTTTTTTCTTTGCACCACTCGACATATATCCCATGGCCGGCGAACTGACACGGCTACCGTACCGCACCTCCGAGGCGGCGTTTGAGTACCTGGAAAACCTGGCCCCTGATCTGGAACGGAATGAGAGTTTTTTGTTGCTGACGTCCGGAGATCCTTCGTATGAGTTTTGGCTTCAGGGCAGGCTGGAAGAGAAGGGATTCATCCGCAGACGGGTACGCTACATTGGTGAGTCTCTGCGGGTCGTGATGTTTCAGAAACAGCAAGCCCCGGTACTCGATCACAAGGGGGACTAATGAATATAAAGCAAATGCTTCTGGTAGCGCTGGCGGCGCTCTGCACCGCCGTAGCCAACCTCTCGCTTCGGGGAGGCTTGATACGGGCGGGAGGATTCGATCCAGTATCCCGAGGTGTGTTGACGCAAGCTTTCGGTCTGGTTAGCCAACCGCTGTTCGTACTTGGGTTCCTGCTGTATGCAGGAGGCGCACTGCTCTGGTTCCGAATCCTTACCTTGATGAATATCAGCACGGCCTACCCAGCGATGGCCAGTCTGACGTTTGTGCTTGTAACGGTGGGTTCAGCGGCAGTTTTCCAGGAAAGCGTCTGCTGGCAGAAAGCCGCAGGGATAGGGGTAATTCTGGCAGGAATCGGCATCGTCGCCCGCTTCTGAACGCTCATGCCACAGTTGGAAAAACTACAAACGGACCTGGAGGTTCGAAACTTCCCTGCGCCGACGGGAGGCAGGCGCTTTGACCGCGCTTCGATGGCGCTGTTCGGTGTCACGGCGGCCATCATTCTAATTACCTTTCGCCAGTATGGAATTACCTGGGACGAACCGCTTCAGATGTATCATGGAACCACTGTAGGCCGGTTTTATTGGCTGTTCGTCACAGGGCACTATCTGCCTTACGAGAAAGTCCTGATCGACGGCGCCTGGTACCAAGGGTTAAATCACTATGGTGGTCTGTTCGATGCGGTCGGGGCAGCGCTTAGCTATGCCTCTCCTTTCGGTCGGTTTGAAACGTGGCATTTATTCAGCGCGCTATGCGGCTGGCTCGGGGTTGTGGGCTGCTGGAGGATCGCGCGGCGGATTGGAGGACCGCAATCCGGTTTCTGGACGGCTTTGCTGATGACGATCACGCCTCGATACTACGGCGCAATGTTCAACAACCTGAAAGACGTTCCCTTCGCCGCAGCTTATATCTGGTCCATCGACTACCTGCTTCAAATGGCCGAAGCCTTTCCACGGCCGTCTCGTGGTCTTCTGTTGAAGACCGGAGTGGCGATTGGCGTTACGATCGGCGCTCGAGTAGGCGGTCTGCTCCTATTGCTGTATCTGGGACTAATGGCGTTATTGTGGGCGGTAGTGTCACTTCGCCGCGGAGAAGGGTGGGGACCAACGATGGCAGTTGGGCGCGCCGCTGTCTTCGTGACCATCGTCGCATGGCTGGCCATGCTACCCGGCTGGCCGTGGCTCTACGGACAACCGTTGCTTCGGCCCTTTCAGGCGCTATTCGGTTTCGCCAACAACTACCCGTGGGACGGCAACGAGCTGTTTCAAGGCGCTTTCTACAGAGCCAACAAGCTCCCCTTGAACTATCTGCCGACTTGGCTATGGATTTCGCTTCCGGAGATCGTGCTGGCGGGCTTGGTGGTAGGCGCCATTGTCGCCATAGTGTCGGTGACGCGCCGTCCCCATTTGCTGCTAGACCTCCACTGGCGGCGTTGTGGGCTCCTGGCCCTTTCGTCCGCATTCCCGCTGGTTTACGCCATGGCAACACGGCCGGCTTTGTATGACGCCGCCCGGCACTTTCTGTTCCTCATCCCTCCGCTGGTCTGTTTGTGCGGAATTACGCTGACCGAGGCAATCTCCTGGCTGCGGCGTCGCGGGTCGATTGGGCCGATGGCGCTACATGCGCTGGTAGGAGCGTACCTGGTGTATCACGTGAGCGTGATGATTCGACTTCATCCCGACGAGTACGTCTACGTCAACCAGACTATCGGTGGTTTACCTGGAGCCTTCCGCAACTATGAGACTGATTATTGGGGTAACTCCTATCGGGAAGCCACTCTGCGACTCGCGGATTTTGTGAAGCAGCAGGGCCTTGGCGGCCAGCAATTCCGCGTGATGGCGGAATCCAAGCGCGAGTCATCCAGTTACTATTTCCCACCCGAGTTTGCCTTCACGCGAAAGCCGGAAGAGGCGGACTTCTTCCTGTCCACGACCCGCGATCGCCTGGATGAGTCCGTGGACGGCCTGGTCCTGTTCGCGGTCGAGCGCTTCGGCGTTCCCCTATGCATCGTCAAAGATCGCAGAGCACTCAAAGGAACTCGCCCGCCCGCTTGGAGAGAGTAGATAGATATTGGCGGGGTAGGACAACTACCGATGGAGATTTCAGCAATCTTTCCTGCCTAAAATGAAGAACAAAATATCAATCTCGCAATGCTCCGCGCCCTCGATTCTTTACGGCCGCAGTTCAACCAGTTCGAGATCATTATTATAGGTCACGCGAGTACGGATCGGACAGCTGAGATTCCCGCGGCCCTCCCTGCGGAGCACCCGAAGATTCGTGCTGTCCCGAACTCACCGAACAAGGGTCAGGGAGAGAGCATCCTGATCGGATTTCGAGCCGCCCGGTTCCAGTTCGCCGAATGTCTTGATGACGACGCCTGGCGCCGGAGGCGCGGCTGCGACGATGCTCGGCTATGCCTCTCCTTTCGGCGATGGAAACTTGGCATTCTCTAAGCGCACTGTGCGGCTGGTTGGATATTCCCGGCTGCTGGAGGGTCGCGCGGTGCTAGCTCCGAGCAGTTCCCTGTTGCGCTTGGTGGGACTGGAGATGATGAACCGGGGGCGGCGCTTGATCGTTTTCTGTTCCAGGTCCAGAAAGTGCAATGGATCAAGGGTCATCGCCTCGCGCCTATAGCTGCGGGTATGGCGCGCGATCACTTTGACCGCGCTGACGACGAGTTCTTACCCGAAAGCTTTCACCGGTACCTAGCGACCTTCCGTCTCCCACCTGCACCGAGCAGTCGTGGCCCTGATAAGGGCACCTGGCTCCGAATTGGCTCGTTGTATGCTTTTCACAGACTTTCTTTTGCGACGCAGCAGGGGGAGCGGCTTCTCTTTTGACGCGCTGGAATCGTGCGGTGACAGGTTTCTTGTTCCCCCGCGGCTTGCGCTCGCGGCGCTTCTGGCAATCCTAACGCAGCGGCGTGCTCAACTCTTCCAGCGTTGCCGCTCGCGGCGCCATAAAGTTACGGCATGCATCACGCGCCCGTCCTGCCAGGTTGGCTTTGTCGCGCCCCATCGGGACGTCCGAACTTGGCAGCTAACAGACAATGCGACTGCAACTCGCTGAACGGCCCGGTGGGCTTGCGTTCGCCATCGCCCGTGATCTGCGCCACCCCGACGCGCGTGTTGTCGTACAGAGTCTTGCGGGGCGCGCCACCGAAGTGGGTGAAAGCGCGGATGTGGCCTTCCAGGAACGACTCGCGACGAACGCGCCAACCTTCAGCCGATCCTCGCCGTGTGTCACTGCTTGTTAGGCTGCGCCCTGTCGTCTTCCAGAATCTTGTCGATGATGCATGCCCAGACACGGTCGCGTCCCTGCTCCGATTTCACTCCCCCTCGCGGCCCTAGAGCCCGGAGAGCTCGAGAGCAGCAACATCTTCTTGCGAATGGGCTCGCCGCCAATCCGAACTGCTAGGCCGCGCGCCGCTGGCTCATCAGCGATCGAACGAGGTTATTTCTGCGAGGTGCCTTTCCTGCTTACCGAACCGTAGGCGGCGTGCTCGGAGACCAAAGATGACTCTGTCCAGGTGTCTCACCACATCAAACGGAAGTCGTATGCTTCGAGATAGCATTCTTTGTCTTGCCCTGGTGGCCGGCTCCACTGGCGCTGCCGTCGCCCAGCCCGGCGGTCAGACTCTGTACAACGGGATCGTTCTCCCACAACCGTGGCCGCCTACTGGGAATCCGACCCAGTCCTACCAAGTGCCCTCCTATATCACCAATCCCCCCGCGGTGATACCCATCGACGTGGGCCGGCAATTGTTTGTGGATGACTTTTTGATTCAACAGACTACAATGACTCGCACGCAGCATCAGGCGGTCATGTATCCGTTGAACCCAGTCCTGACGCCCGATCAGTTCGATACGGCGGGATTCGCGATGCCGTTCAGCGATGGAGTATGGTTCGATCCCTCCGACCAGTTCTACAAGATGTGGTTCTATTGCGGTACTGGGAACCAGGTGTGTTATGCCTATTCGACCGATGGCAGGAGTTGGGTCAGACCCTCCATCCCTGATGCCGTCGTGCCAAATACGGATGTGGTGCTCCAAGCCTCCACGACCGATCCACCGTTTACCGGGCTGATCGTTTGGATGGATCTGCAAGACCCGAATCCGTCCCGCAAATTCAAGGCCTTCCTCAGCAATGCAATCCCTCCAGCCTTACTGTATTTCTCTTCCGACGGTGTTCATTGGACGGCGACACGGACGAGTCAGTATCCGATCCCACTGTTTGATCGAACAACATACTTTTGGAATCCGTTCCGGAATGTCTGGGTAGACAGCCTTAAGACTTACACCACGCTGCCGGCCGCGCCCACCCGCCCTTCGTACGTAAGCCGGGCTCGCCTCTATGCCGAAAGCCCGGATCTGATGAACTGGACACCCGCGCAACCGTCGAATTCCAACTTCTGGACCGGACCGGATGTCAACGACCCGCCCTACGTCTCCGGAGGAGACTATCCCCAGCTTTACAACCTGGACGCAGTCGGTTACGAAAGCGTGGTGGTGGGGCTGTTCAACTGGTTCGACCCTGGTCCCGGGGACGGTGGCGATGATCCCAATAACTTGCCCGGGCCGGATTTGGTGGAATTGGGAGTCGGGTTCAGCAGGGACGGGTTTCAGTGGTTTCGCCCGACACGCGGCAGCGGACCCGGACCTGGAGGCGCCTTTATTCCCGCCTCCAATATCCCGGGTACGTGGAATATGGGGAACACGCAATCGGTGGGCGGATGTTTTCTTGTTGTAGCCGACGAACTGTGGTTTTACTTCAGCGGCCGCAACGGGCTACACGCGAACCCATCCGCAATTGGCTCAACAGGGCTGGCAACACTTCGGCGGGACGGCTTCTACTCCATGGATGCTGGATCGACCCAATCCGTTCTGACCACTCGGCCGGTGAAATTTTCCGGTAAATACTTGTTCGCCAATGTGAAAGATCCTCAGGGATCGTTGCAGGTTCAGGTGTTGAATCCAAGCAACGGAGCGGTGCTAGCGACCTCTTTTCCGGTGAGCGTTGACAAGACTTTGCAACAGATTACCTTTAGCGGCTTGACCGATTTGTCGGGCTTCGCGAATCAGCCAGTGCAGTTTCAATTCACCCTGACAAATGGCGAGCTATTCTCGTTCTGGGTGACCGCCAGCGCATCGGGCGCCAGCAACGGTTACGTAGCCGCGAATGGCCCTGGCTTTACGGGCCCGATTGACAATGTCGGTGTCGGGGGTTATCCGACCAAGGCTGCCACGCCCGTGATTGCCCCCGCTGGGGGGACCGTTTCGAACTCCACACCAGTCACGCTCTCCACTGGAACACTCGGAGCTACGATTCACTACACGCTGGATGGCAGCACTCCTACAGTGTCGTCGCCCGCATACGCCGGACCTTTCACTCTTGCGAGCAGCGCCACAGTCAGCGCCATTGCCACTGCTCCCGGCCTGAGCAATAGCGCAATTGCCTCCGCGGTTATCACCGTGCAGACCACTCCGCCGACAGTGTCCATCACAGCTCCTACCAACGGCCAAATCGTTTCATCGGTAATCACGCTATTGGCGACTGCATCGGACCAAACCGGCGTGGCGAACGTGCAGTTCCTGGTGGATGGAGTTCCCGTGGGTACGGTAAGCAGCGCGCCCTACACCATGACGTTCCAAACGACAGCTCTGACGAATACAACTCATCAGATCACGGCCATTGCAACCGACACAGTTGGCCTCCAGGCGACTTCGGCACCGGTTGCCGTAGTGGTCAGTAATGTCAGCGGTCCGACGGCCGGGCTGGTGGGTTACTGGGGCTTCGATCCCGCCTACGTGACCGGCACGACCGTGTTCGACCAATCGGGCTACAACAACAACGCCACCACCATTTCGACTACATTCGTGACCGGGATAAGGGGATTCGGCCAGGCGCTCGAATTTAACGGTTCTTCCAGTTATTCCGTGGTGACCTCCAGTTTGTCTGCGCAACAATTGTATGACCTGACGGGAGACCTGAGCTTGTCCGTCTGGATCCAAACGACCAACTCGAGCCGCTATGAAGGAGTGATCAGCAAATATGCCGCGGGCGGAGCGGGCTATGGATACCTGCTGCGGACCACGCCTGGAGGCACGGCTGAACTGCTTCTTGGGGTAGCCAATGTGGCGTCGCCAGGCAACATAGCTACCGACGTCACCAGAATCAATGATGGCGCCTGGCATCATATTGCGGTTGTAATCAAACTGGGAGCGAGTGTCACCTTTTACATCGACGGGGCGTTGAGCTCAACCTTGGTCATCGATTCGATCGCCGCGCCCGCGGCCACATTTCTCCAGATGGGCGTGAACCCTTACACGCCATTTGGTACGTATTTTACCGGCGGCATGGATGAGGTGAGAGTTTACAACCGGGCGCTGTCGGCTAGCGATGTGCTGGCGTTGTTTCTACCGATCTCAGTCACGCCCGCCAGCGTGACGGTATTGCAAGGGCAGAACCTGCAATTCACAGCTGCGGTGTTGGGCGTCTCAAAACCATCCTTGACCTGGTCAATCAATCCGAATGTAGGCAGCATCTCCGCCGCCGGTTTGTATACGGCGCCGGCGTCGATTGCTTCCCCGCAGGCTGTGACCGTCACCGCCGTGCTCTCCGGCGGTCCGAGGGCCACGGCGACCGTCAATCTAGAGCCGCCCCTCACCATTTCGCCGGGCAGCGTCACCCTAGCGCCATCCCATGCTCAGCAGTTCACAGCCAATATTCCAGTCATGTGGTCGAACCCGCTGTTGGGCGCCATCACACCAGGGGGACTTTATACCGCGCCGGCGGCAGGTGCCTCCGCGCAAGTGGTCACGATGACAGCTACGAGCGCCGGGGGACAGACGTTTACCGTCACGGTCAACCTGGAGCCCACGCTGAGCCTGACGCCGAGCGTCTCCACCGTGGCGCCTGGAAGAACGCAACAGTTCACTGCGAACGCCACCATCGTCACATGGAGTCTCAGCCCTCAAGTTGGCGGAATTACCGCGGCCGGTCTTTACACGGCGCCTTCGTCGATTTCATCAGCGCAGGCGGTCACACTGACAGTGACCAGCGCTGGAGGGCAGACTGTGACGGTCACCATCAACCTCGAGCCCACCTTGACGCTTGGTCCCGGTAGCGCCAGCCTTTCGGCTTCGCAATCGCAGCAGTTGACCGCGAGTCTCGGTGTCACCTGGTCATTGAATCCCCAGGTGGGCAATATCAGCAGTGCCGGCCTGTACACCGCGCCCAGCCAAATAGCATCAGCGCAGAATGTAACCGTCACGGCGACGAGTCCTGGAGGCCAGACCGCAAACGCCACAATGAGCCTGGAACCGGTTCTAACCGTGAATCCGGGGACTGCAACCCTGGCGCCGGGCCGCACG
>Ga0210409_10006302_pt1 | contig 12366 bp, 19 predicted proteins | sample IncBWH17MmetaG_FD_161649 | JGI IMG/M metagenome (GOLD analysis project Ga0210409, IMG submission 161649) | Forest soil microbial communities from Barre Woods Harvard Forest LTER site, Petersham, Massachusetts, United States - Inc-BW-H-17-M | ecosystem: Environmental > Terrestrial > Soil >...
CGAAGAAGCCGAACGCGAGCGCCAGCATCAGAACGTCCATCATGGAGTTTGCTCCTCGCGCGCCTGGTTATGATCGCATAACCATCGCTGCATTTCGGCAAGGCAGCTTGACATACACCGACCGCAAGACAACGCGCTGTTCCCGGCCTTGCTGTCGTGGAATGCGCATGAGTCCCACCAAACGGATATGTTTTCGAGATGGTCGCCGCGGAAAAGTTATAGGAATCTCGTAAAGGAATTCTCCTCCATCCAAGCGGTGATTGGCTTTGTTGATAGGTGAGAATAGCTGACTTTTTGACACTTGCGCGAGCGCCGCCCACCATCCGCATCCCTATGGGGCCCCTATATTTCAGCGCGTTGATCCGTCTCGCTTTTTAACGTCATCCGAATGATCTTTGTGCACAAGGGCCGCAATCGCGGGCGCGCCTTCTATGGACATCTCGGGTGAGACAATGCTGCATCGATCAAGCCTTCATGACCCGGTCGCACTTGCCGATAGCCTTCGCGATGCGCATGTGGCCGCGACAGCCCTTCTTCAAGAGTTCATCGGCCAAGTGTGCTCGCGTTTTTCATCACCCGGGCAGCGCACCAAATCCGCCCGCATCGAACGACTGATCAAGGCCGGCGCCTGGATCGACGCGGCGCTGGCTCTGATCGACCTCGAGCTTCCGAGCTGGCGAGTACGGCGGATCGCCTATGATGGCGGCGAGTGGCACTGCGCTCTGTCGCGTGAACCCGAGCTCCCGGACTGGCTCGACCAATCGGTCGAAGCACGGCATGCGGATCCTGCCCTGGCGATGTTAAGCGCGCTTCTTGAAGCGCAAAGCTTCCTCGAGGCACAAAGCCTCGCCACGCGTTCCAGCAGGTCCAGCGTCCCCGCCGTCCCCTGTAGGGCCGGCTCGCCTACCATGACGATGTGCTGCGACAACTTCGCTTAGTTACCTAACCAATACGGGAGCTTTTCATGGCTCAACCGCAAGAACTGCCGCGTGGATTGGAATCGGGTCGCGTGCTGCTCCGGTTCTTCGTGCGCGTGATCATCCTGGCCAGCTTCGCCGCTTTCAGCAGCATCGGCTTCAACAAGAGCCTTTCCGTCCTGCTCTGGATGGCGATGGTGTTCTGCACAGTAGGTGCGATGATCAAGCGCGAGCAGGCGTTTACCACGGTCCTTAATCACTGGGACGAGATGATAGGATACGCAGCCATCCTTGCCCTGCTCGGCGTGTTCGAACGTTCGCTTCCGGCCTGACTTCTATAGCGCTCCTATGCAATCGGCCTTGCGCCGCTCTCGAATTCATATCCGCCCGGATTGATATTGGGCCGCCTGAGTCACGCAGTCCCCGCAAGCCGACTTGGCAACGACGCGGCTTTATCGGAAAATTCAAATGAAGATTGTCGAACCTCCATCGTGTAGTTCTTTGTCAAACATCGTCTTCATCGGCCGGAATAGCCGAGGCCAATGGGTCGCCCAGGAGCAGAATGGACTCTATGGCGGTCGCTTCGTCAACCGCGCCCAGGCCATCAAATTCGCGCTGGTCGAGAATGGACACCATCCGGAAACCGTCGTCGAGCTACGGCGCGAAATCGAGCTCGACATCTGCGACAAACGGATCGCGTCCGAACGTCCATCGATCGCAAATGCCCGTCGCGTGGCCTGAACCGCGCGTTCGCGTGAGAAGGAGGGTCAAATGGCGCAATTTCGTCCCGTTCCAGACACCGAGCAGTTCGTCGATACGATGATCTCGCTGACGCGCCTCTCCAATGCGCATCGCACCATCATCGCGGGCAACGATGGCACGAAGCTTTACGCCTTACTGAGACGGCGCGGTTTGATTCGCCTCGCCATGCCTTCGACCTGCGGCACTCCGAGAAAGCAGCATTCGGTCGGCCTGATCGCCGGCGAGAACTCGCCGGCGACGATCGAGGCAGCGCTGACCCAAATAACGCCTTTCCTCAGCGACTGTGCCGCCATCGCGATCCTGATCGACTCACCTGAGGGCGGGCTCGGCCTCAAGATCCGGACCAAACTAGAGCGGATGGGTTTCCAAATCGAGGCCGGTGTACGCTGTCAGCAAGGTCTTGTGATTTCCGCCTACCGGAAAGGCTTCACCCAAATGCAACAGGCCGCGTGAGCCATCATGACCTCCTCAGCAAATCCGGCGGCGTGGCTGACCGGCTACATTCCAGATCTGCCCACCCCATTTGACGAAGCCGGCGCGATCGATCTGAGAGCCTTTGAGCGTCTTTGCCAACGCCAGATCGAGGCGGGAGTCGCCGCCGTTGTGGTGTGCGAAACCACCGGCGAGGCTTCGACCCTGACGCCAGCGGAGCAGGAAACGATCATCCGTGCCGCCGTCGAACTCGCGCGCGGGCGCAGTCGCGTCATCGCCGGCGCGGGTTCGAACTCGACCAGTCGGGCAATCGAAGCGACGCGGCGCGCAGAAGCGGCCGGCGCGGATGCGGCTCTCTCGGTCGTGCCCTTCTACAACAAACCGATGCAGGACGGCATATCAGCGCATTTTCAGGCGATCGCAGGTTCGACCGGACTGCCGATCATCCTTCACGATATCCCTTCGCGCACCGTTCGCGAACTTGCCAACGACACGCTCGTACGGCTCGCGGAATCCAGGCAGTTCGTCGGACTACACGATGGGAGCGGCGACGTCGCCCGCCCGATGCGCTTGACCTCGCTGCTGCCGCCGGGCTTCCGGCTGCTGTCCGGCGACGACATTACCGCGCTCGCCTATATCGCTGCCGGCGGAGACGGCTGCATCTCGACGGTCTGCAACGTGGCGCCCGATCTCTGCCGCGTGATCTATTCAAGCCTGAGACAGGGACGTTTACAGACTGCACGGTACTTGCAAAGGCGCCTTGTTCCGCTGGAAAGCTGCCTCTCCCGCGACAACCCGGCTGCGCTGAAATATGCACTGGGCCTGCTCGGGATGATCGATCCAGCGACTCGCCTGCCCCTTGTCGAACTCGATGATGCTGCAAAGGCTGCGGTCGCCTGTGCCATCGCTGGAATCGCCGACGAGGATCTGGTCGAGTTTCTCGGAGCCTGATAACGCTCTCCGAAGGCCGATCGCCAAGGAAGGCGTCACAAATGTGCCGGCAAGGCTCGGTCGAACAGCACGGCAGGATGCTGCGTTCCTGGCAGTTCGCGATCCTGCGCTTTGCCTTGACACAAGACAACGCGGACAGGCTCGGCGTGCTCGCTGTCGCCAACCAAATCGACAGCCTTGGCCGGCAGCATGAAGATAAACCCGAGTTCGGATTCTTCCGGAAGACGAGCTCAGAACTGTGCGCAGCTATTCTCCAGCGGAGACGAAACTGCTGACGTGATGTTGCGGCAATACCTGGCGCGAATTGACGAGCTCTGGCTGAAGCGTGCGATTGCGGCAGCACTCGAGATCGAGCACGGGGAGCCAGCCTCGGTCACGAAACGTTCCAAGCCGGCGACCGACTTGTGGCAGGGGCTGTCTTCACGAGGCGACATTCGACCTTGAGCACGCAAGCGGTCGCTAGGGGCTCCCCATCGCCTGTCTCGCCAAGCCCGTCGAGGGGCGGTCTTCTGCCCAATTTGCGGCCTGCGATGCCAGCCTCTGACGGTCCTCCATTCGGCTGCCAGCGGGGAGACCAAGTTGCACCGCTGATTGGACAGTGGCCCGTAGCGCGATCTGCCCATAGAAACCCTGCTGGCATTGGGAGGTCTCTGCGGGACGCGTTTCAAGTATTCTTGCCCACCAATGTCTATCTGCTACTGAGGACCAGCAGCCCCACTGCCACAATTAGAGCGATGCAGAGAGTCAGCGAATACGGACTGTTCGAGTTGCCAGGCCAATCACACATGGACTGAAGCGACCCTCGAATTCGACGCATCGTGCGATCCATTTTTCGAGTGAATAGAGGTCGATTCGCTAGGCCAGAGAGGATGCTTGCGGATTCGACGTGCAGCTCACATCTGGCCCTACGCCCCATATGAATTCAATTCGGAGCAGCGCTCCGTCATGTAAATACTCCATAAGTGCTCCCCTTTTGCTGGGCATCGCTTAATGTCTAAAGCGCTGAGGCGATTTCGCTTCGAGCACGCAAAGTGGGACTGAACTGGAGTCGCAGCAGCATTACCAGACCAATCGTTTGAGCGTACGCACCTGAGCGCCTTCCAAATCTAGCCGCACGAACCACCCCCCAAACTCCCTGCCCCAGCATGCTTGAGCGTCTTCCCGCACTGTTTCGTTCCGCGCTGTATGCCCTGCGCGGAGGTTTCCTCATTCGACCGCTCGCGATCGCGCTGGCACTGGGCACGGCTGGTGCGGTGCTATCGTCCTTGGAGGAATCGTTCAGCCAAGTAAGCAGCTGGATCCCGCAAGTCCTGTTCCCGTCGCAGCAGGATCCAGGCGTTGCTCAGATCATTCTCAGCAGCATCGCCACATCGATCATGACCGTCGTGTCAATCGTGTTCGCGATCCTGCTGATGACTCTCACGCTCGCCTCGACACAGTTTTCGCCTCGGATTTTGGTCAGCTTTGTCAGGGATCGCACCACCCAGTGGACGCTGGGCGTTTTTCTCGGAACCTTCTCTTACTGCATGGCGGCACTGCCCGCCGCAAGAACGCTGCCGCATCCGTTTGTTCCGGCCGCTACGGTGTCAGGGGCGATGCTGCTCGCGCTCGGCTGCGTGGCATGGCTCATCTACTTCATCCACCACGTATCGCAGTCCATCAGCGTGAACCACATCGTCGACCGCATTGCGCGCGAAACGGAGCTGGTGATCGGTGAGCATATGCCCTATGCGGGAAGTCCGTTCCGCCTGGACGACCTCGAGCACGGCCCCTCGGGGGAAACGGGCGCAGCCGTGCTCGCTCGGCGATCTGGATACATTCGATATGTCGATATTAATCGCCTTGTTTCTCTCGCCAGGGAGTACGGCATTTGGGTGCGCCTGGAGCGCCGGGTCGGCCATTTCATTCCTGCCGGCGTTCCGATCATCCGGATATCGAGACCGGACCGAGTATCGCTGGAGCGGGAGGTTCATCTCCTCGCCGCAATAGATCTGGGTCCGACCCGGACAATGCAGCAGGATGTCGAGTTTGGAATCATCCAGATCATCGATATTGCGCTCCGCGCCATGTCCCCCGCGATCAATGATCCGAGCACGGCAATCAGCTGTGTCGACCAGTTGTCTCGCATCATGATCTGCTGGCTGAGCCGCGATCCCCCAAAATCGAGATATTATGCGCCGCCGCACGTCCTGCGACTCGTGGTTCCCTGGATAACGTTCCAGGGACTTCTCGACACCGCGTTCGATCAAATCCGTCACTATGCCATAGCAGACCTTGCGGTAAGTTTGAGGCTGATCCGCGCCTGCCATGATATTGCAAGCGCCACCAAGCGACGGGATGAGCAAGCCTTGCTCGTTGAGCTCGCGCGACGAGTGCTGGCCGGCAGCTCAAAACACCTGTCCGAGGACGAACTGACACCATTGAACCAGCGCGTCGTGTCTTTGGAGGCGTCTATCTTAGCTGAGGAATAGATCCATGCATTCACAAGCAACGACCGACTGAATATCAATTGCCATAGATTGAAAAGCGACAGGGAGAGACAGCGCCAGCTGCCGCGAACGCAATCACCCAGCCGGAACCGATCTCCTTCGACCTGCCAAGCCGGAAAGCGATTTGTGAAGCGGACTGCCCTCGCGCCGCGGTATTCGGGATTAAGAGGCAGACAGTAGTCCGTACGAGCCCTCGTCCGGTCGTTCGATTGCCTGCATCCCGCCGCTACGTCCCGCACGATCTTATGGGACTTTTATGCGGTTAACATCGCGTCGCTCTCGAATTTTTATGCAGCACGAAAGATATTGCCTGCATGGACGAAGCGACCTCGCGTCAACGATAGATCATCGACCACCTGCAAAGAACGAACGCGGTGGACGGAAGAGCCACCGCCATGCGGTACGCGTTCATGTCCACGACGCGGGCGGGTCCGAGCAAGCTTGAACAAACAGGAACAGGTGATGTCATGGCCTCCCTTCGGGTCGCCACTGGCGACAGGATTATTGAACCGATGATCGCGCTTGCGGGCTGCTCGTCGCAGCATCGCATCGTCATCGCCGGCTCCAACAGCATCGAAATGATGCTTGATCTGCAGCGGCGCGGCTATCTTCGCGTGGCGGCGACGGCGAACTGCGGCCACCCGGCCGGACAGTACGACGTCGCGCTGGTCGATTGGCGGCGGCGCACGCTCAACGCGCTTGAGGCGGCGCTGGACTGGCTTGTCGACTTCCTCCGTCCCGGCGCGGTGCTGGTGGTGTGGGTGGACGCTCAGAAACCGGCCGCGAACCAAAGTCTGCGCACGTCACTCGAGAAACGCGGTTTCGTGATCGAGCAAGGCACCGTCCACGAGTGCGGTTGCGCAGTCGCCGCACGGCGGCAACAGACCTATCCGTTACAAAAGGCCGCGTAGCGTTTTGTCACCAACGAGGAGTGAGCGACGGTCGGATCCCGCAACTTCGTTGCGGATCTTCCGGCGTCGCGTTACGGAAGGAGATCGGCATGGCGAAATCGAATGTGAGACGTACCGTCATTCGCGAATGGATGGCGCTTGCGCGCGACAAACGCCGATCCGGCAGCCAGGCGCTTGCGTTTGTGAAAGGCGCGGCGGAGCGACATCAACTGCCCCGCAGCCGGCGAACGCCGCACAAGATCATGATGGCATGGCTGAGACCGCGCACGGGTCGTCCTTGACCTGTCCGCGCGGCTCATGCTTCAGCTGTGACCAGCGTCAATTCGCGTTGCCGCTGGTCACACACCCGGCAACGTCAGCTGCCAGGACCCGATTCATGATCCGCGAGGTGTTTGGCGCGCCACTTTGGGCCAGGACCTCGCATATAGTGGTCTTCCCGACGGTATTGCACTGCGGGCCCCGGGCATAGGAAAGTCAGCAGCAAGCCGCCAATACGGCGGAGAAACGACGCAAGGGTTGCGGGCGAAATTCTGGTCATTGCCTTAACCCCACTCGCTGTGACCGCCGCCGGCGCAACTTTCTACCTCGCGCCGCCGCCGGCGCAGCTTCGCAGCAGCGATCGCTTGGACCACCTTTCTCAAATACCGACTGGCGTCATTCGACGCGGCGCGGCCGCGGTTCGTTTGGCTGGTACCGGACAGGTGACCCGATGGATACGACCAGACATCCTCGCCAAAGGGCATCCCGCGGTATTTCCGTCGCTCGTCAGATCATGAGCCATCCGATCTCCACGCCCAACAGATGGTTGAGAGTAGGATTGCGCAGGCTCGTATAGGAAATCGAGAGGGAGCCGCGCCTACCCGCATAAGCACAACATAAAGAGAGCGCCCTTATGCGTTCCTAATGACGCGCGAGATCGAGCCATCTCGCATTCTCCTCAGCGTCTCGGCGGAGTGTGAGCAACCGCCCGAACGCCGAGTTAAACAGCGCTGCTTGTTGTCGCCGGATCGATGTGTAAGCCAGAGCCGACTTCCGACGAGAATGACGCAATCGTCCACCCTCGCGAGGATGTCGCGTCCTGGGGTGCAGGCGAAACTGATCGGTTCTGCGATGTCGCACTTTGTGTGCGCGCACACGCAACGATCGCGTTGCCCAATGGGGGTTCCGATCTCAATTCGGCCGCCGCATCTCATCGGAGGAGGCTCCTGCCGCCGGCACGATCTGCTGCACATCTGGTTTACCGACAGTGAGCGTTCCCGTCATGTCGAACATGACGGGTATCGACGCGCCCGAGTGTTTCGAGATGCACGCCTCCTTTGACGATCGCGCCTAGACGCGCGACCCGGCCGATGGCTCCAAGAATCGCAAGCGGAGTTCCTGCTGCAATGCCGCAAGCGCCAGCGACGATGATCAGCGAAATTGGCGCACGCATATCGCGCGCAATCGGAAAGGTGAGCGCAGCGGCGCCAAGGGCGAAAATAGGCCAGATAACCCGCCATGCACACGGCCTGGACCCATAACGGTCATGATAACACCACCCCAGGACTGCACGATCATTCGTACCCGGCGGCGAACATGACCAGAATGGAAATCGGGTATTCGCTGCGGAGACTCAGCCTTAAAAGGTATGAGGCGGCTTTCCACGACAGTGAGGTTTAATTTCACTCTGATTGGCGACTGGCCGTTTGCCTAAACTTCTCTTACTGGCGGCTTGGTCGGATCAGTAAGTTTGAACTCGATGGGGGCTTGGCCGAAAATGCCGATGACAGCGGGCTCCTTGCCGCCCTTCTTCACCCCGTCATAATGCGGCGTGTGCGCGACGCGGCGCACGAAGCCTCCGGCTGGGACCGGCACAGTCGCGTCCGGCTCGAAATTCTCGCCCGAATTCACCCACCAGGTTCCGGAGATTACAAAGCACAGTCGGTCGGTGACATAGGTGTGCGGCGCGCTCATGTAGCCCGGATACCACTTGATCAGCACCACATATGGCCCCGGCTTGTCAGTCGCGCCGAACACCGGCACCGTCTCGACTGACTGCGCTGGCGCGTTGGGCAGCGCGAGCTTCCATTGGAATTGGTCGGGTAGTGTGACTTGCGTCTCATTTAGGTCGATCGCTTGCGCGGGATCGCTGACCAGGCTCGCCGGCAGAGCGGCGATGAATGGCGCGAGCATGAGCCCGCGTCGGCTCGTCGCGAATTTTTGGAGAAGCGGGGCGAGCCGCACGAAGTCTTCGGTCTTTTGCGGCGGTAATTGCAAGGCAAATAGATGGCTCATAGTCGTGTTCCCTTTTCGGCGTGGTGAGCAACTTGCGAGCGGCCTACTCTTCAGCCGGGCGAGCTTAGCACGATGGCTGCCTCCTCATGTCCTTATTCCGCCACTGTCACGGGATGAGCAGACATCGTTCGACCTCAACGCCATCGCAAAGGAAGCGGTTTCGGCGCTGGACGATCGTCGTGAAATGCTCCGTTCTCGCGTTGGCCGGCCGAGCCAGCCGTGGCTGATGCTTGCGCCTTGCCAGCACTGCCTCGCTCTGCGTTCGAGGCGCGGGGCGAAAAACTTACCGGCCGGTCAAATGTGGACGGCGCATGGTGTTCAGGTCCCGATCTGGGGCTACTGCACCGATCGAACGACCCGCGAGTTGCAGACTGCACCGGTCCGTGAAGGCGCTCGCCGATTTGCGCATTGAACCGGAAATCATGTTCGGCCTCGTGCGATAATCTTCTCGGTTGACAGCTTGAAGGGCTTTTACAAAGACCTCAGCATTGTGGGAGGCGTCATGCTGTTGTGCACTTCTGGCGCAGGAAACTATTCGATTGAGGCATTGCTACGCATCGCCCCACATAGCCTGTGGCTGTGGCCGACGCCGTTTACACCAATTCGAGCCGAACAACGCGGCGACACAACAAGATTCGGCCGCTAACCGGACCTGATGGTGCGCCCTACGACGAGAATTTTCCCCAAGCGTGTTCCGTAGCCCACCAGATGATTTTACTTCCCGCGAGAATGAGGACTCCCAACAACAGCCAGCCCAAAAATCCGACGGAGCCGATGCCGGCCGCAAGCAAAAACACCGGCGCAATCATGGCCAGATAAAAAGGTCCGGTGTAGCGGCAATGTGTGCGGCCGCACCGCCTCGCATTCAGGATACAGGCCACTCCCATCCAGATAAGCGCAACAGTCCAAATGGCTGCTCGAACCGGAACGGAGGCCAACAGACCGGCAACGATCGCGGTCTGTGGACCCCACCAAGCGAGCAGATTCGTCGTCGGGCTGCGTAGCCAGTCGCGCGTGCTTGCGTCCGTATTGGTGTTCACTGCTCTCCATCGGCAGAGCAACATGCCGCGCTGTTCTCGCCCGACCGCTCGGCCTGAATCGGCGGGCACGGCACCGAGCCATAGGAGCAGAACACGCAACAATCGCCGGGCTTTGGCTTCAGCTTTGTGCCGCAACCGGTGCACTCGTAAAAGAACTGACAAGCATCGGTCGGCATGGTCTCCGTTTTCGCGATCGCGCAATGCGGACAAGTGATGGTCGATTGAACAAGCATCGGATTAACTCTTGGGCGCGGATGGATAACCTGCCTTCGTGGTGGCCGAGGTCAGTTGGTTCAGATCGGCTTTGGCATCGTCATAAGTGATTATTGCCGTCCTGTCCTTGTAGGACACCGCAACCCTGGCAACGCCGGGAACGGCTTGCAAGCTTGCCTTGACGATGGAGGGGCATGCCGCGCAGTCCATGTTTTTCACTGAGAGAGTGATTGTTCTGTCTGCGGCCATCGCGGCCGGGGACGCGACAACGACGGCGACGAAGGCGGCGTGGGCAACAAGCTTGTTCATGTTAGCTCTCCGGTCACGAGGTAAGAAAGAAGGGAGCGATGAGGTCGAGGCCGAGCGCGGCGGCGACGAGGATCGTTGCCAGGATGAGGGTTGCCTTGACGACGCGATTTGGCAGGGGCCGCGCGCACGCTTCACCCTCGGCGCAGCCGCGCGTCCCCGATCGGTAAACCAGCCAATAGCCCGATCCCAGGAACAGGAGTGTCGCCGCGATGAAGTAGGGCTGATAAGGCGCAAGCCGCGTGAAGTTGCCGATCCATGCGCCGCTGACGCCCAGGGAGAACAGCACAAGCGGCAGGATGCAGCACGACGATGCTGCGAGCGCGCCGAGCATGCCGCTGGCGGCGATGAGCTCCTGTCGACGCTGCATACGAGCTTCAAGCGCTTCTTCCTTGATAGTCATGTGCCGAAGATGCATCCTGTAGCGACTACAGAAGCAAGGAGCTTGGAGCATGCCCCCAGTCACAGCTTCGCGAGCGGAAAGATTGGACGGAATACGGATCGGCGAATTATCGCGACTGACCGGCGTCAATATCGAGACCATCCGCTATTACGAGAAGATAAAGATACTACGGCCGCCCCCTCGTACCGAAGGCGGCCGTCGTGTCTATGGACCAACCGAGACCCGTTTGCTGGCCTTCATACGGCGCGGCCGGGAGCTTGGTTTCGGTCTCGACGACATCCGTGCCCTGCTCGCTTTGGGAGCGCCGGGGAAGGCGTCATGCGCGGATGTCCGCGAGATCGCTGCTCACCATCTTGGTGATATCCGCTCCAAGATCGACGATCTCAGGAAGCTCGAAAGGCAGCTCGCAAAAACAATCGCACAGTGTTCCGGGAGCAGAGTGCCAGATTGCCCCGTCCTCGACATTCTCGACGTTAGGCGTTCCTGAAGGGCGTTGCCGAAGAAGCGAAGCATCGGCCTTCCCAGATCAACGACATGTTCCGTCATTTGGTGACCCGAGGCATCGGACGGGTAATCGTCGCGAACGGTCGCTGACGCGCGCGAAGCCGTCAACGCTTTGCTGTCGCAAGCTCAAACAGGCTCGGCAGCTTGCGCAGCGTATGCGCGCTGCCCTCGATCTTGGCCGCCCCACTGGCGGCGGCCTCGCCGAGCGGCAGATGTCTTCCCAATATCTGTAGGAGGACGTCGAAGCGCGCCTCGATCGCGGCGATCCCCGAACTTTCGCCTTTGGCAATGCGGGTCCCCTCGGGGCCGCCCTCGATGATGAATCCCGCCGTTCCACTCGGGTGCGGAACACGCAAACCGATCCGGCATTGCGGCACAGCCGTGCGTCGCGCGATGGCTTCGAGTGCGAGCAACACCCAGTCCGGCTCGAAGGTTTCGCCTTTCCGCATGGGAAGGAGAAAGCGCCCGCCCCAGCGGATCAGTTCGCGGATCGCGGGCTGGATCGCGCGGCCGGTCTCGGTCAGTTCATAGACCTGGGCGTTGAAAGGGGCCGGCAGCACCGCGCGCTGCGCCACTCCAGCTTCGACCAGCGCATTGAGCCGGTCGGTCAGGAGCGCCGGGCTGATGTCGTCGAGGCGCGCACGAAGATCGCCGAAGCGCATTGGCGCAAGCAACAGCTCGCGAATGATCAGCAGCGTCCAACGTTCACCGACGATTTCGGCGGCGCGCGCCAGTGCGCAAAACTGATTGTAGCGGGTTCCGCTCATTCAGATGACATGACCGCTCCGCTCGGACTGGTCAATCCGTTGATCGCGACGTTCCACTGGTCTTCACCGCATCTCCATCGCCTCGGCAACTTCGATTGTACCGATTTCGAGAAACGGACAACGTTGCGCGATTTCGATCGCCGCGTCGATGTTTTCGGCGAGCACGATCGAGAAGCCGGTCAGATGGTTCGGCCCGCGCTCGGACACGCCGTCCGAGCTCACCAGCTTGCCCTGTCCCAGTGGCGTTCCAGGGTTCACCATGGCGCTGCCAAGTTCATCGACCCAGGCCTTCCACTTGGCCATGCGCTCGGCCCGACCCTCGGGGTTCGCCATTTGCTTGCCGCCAAGATAAGCGACGACATACTTGGGCATCTCGCCTCTCCGTCTCAGTTCCGAT
>Ga0210409_10006303_pt1 | contig 12365 bp, 8 predicted proteins | sample IncBWH17MmetaG_FD_161649 | JGI IMG/M metagenome (GOLD analysis project Ga0210409, IMG submission 161649) | Forest soil microbial communities from Barre Woods Harvard Forest LTER site, Petersham, Massachusetts, United States - Inc-BW-H-17-M | ecosystem: Environmental > Terrestrial > Soil >...
GGCCGTTCTAATAGCGATTGCGGCCCATGTCGCTGACATTCCGGGGCGAAAGAACTTGCTCTGGCTGACCGCGAATCTTCCATTTTCCGGCCAAGCAATCGCACGCATACTGGGTCCCGCAAACATCGCGGCCTATCCGGTGGACGCGCGCGGGCTCCTTCCCCGCACGCCTTCGACCTCTGCTGCCGACATCATGGACGCCGATGACTACGCGCTCGGCAAGCTCGGGGTCCCTCCAGCCAATGCTCCCCTACCCGTGGGTATTGAAGCGATGCAGGATATGGCCGATGAGACAGGTGGCCGTGCATTCGTAAACACGAATGACCTTACCGGCGCAATCCGGAAAGTCGTAGAGGAATCAGCCGTAACGTACACGCTGGGGTTCTACCTGGAGCCTAGCTCACTGGATGGAAAATTCCATGACCTGAAGGTGCAGGTCAGGCGATCCGGCCTGAACGTCCGGTATCCCAAAGGCTACTTTGCCCTCAAGGATGCCCCAGCCACCCTGGACGAGCGTCACAACAGTTTTCTGGCGGCCATTAGGACTCCGCTCGACTCATCTGCCATTCCGTTGGAAGTTAAGGTGGATCGAGTCAATCAACCAGCGCCGAACTCCTTGAGCCTTTTTGGCTCCATTGGCATTCATGATCTTCAGCTCGTGCAGAGTGGCGAAATCCGCGTAGGGGCGCTGGACATAGCTGTTATAGAACAAGACCAGACCGGTAAGGTGCTCCGCGAATCAGCCAATCGAATCAATCTCCGGTTCACAGAGGGACAATATTCGGCTGTTCTAAATTCAGGCATAACTTTTCGCAAGTCTGTGCAGCCTCAAGCCGGAGCGACCACGCTTCGCGTCCTGGTTCAGGACACCAGCACCGCAGCGATCGGAAGCCTGATCATTCCGTTGTCCCAGCTAAAATAGCTGAAGTCGGATCTAGTTAAGCAACAGTGCGCATGTCGTATGCCCGACCGCCACAACGGCCTGGGGTGGTCGGTATTTGCCATCACACCTTATTTCAAACGCCTCGAATTTGCTCGGCTGCACGGCCAGTTCATCCTAGAATGACATTGTTCTGCAAGGCGCAACGCCGCAGTCGGTTCACCCACGCATCGAAGGAGCAGCGATGAAAGCTGCACAAGCGGCAAAATCTCCAAGAGTCCTTGTCATCGACGTCGGCGGCACAAACGTCAAGATGCTTGCTACCGGACAAAAGGAGCCTCGAAAATTTCCGTCTGGCCCTACCATGACCCCGCGCAGGATGGTCCGCCTCGTCAAGAAGTCGGTTCGGGACTGGGAGTTCGATTGTGTATCGCTAGGCTTTCCCGGCCCCATCGTTAATCAGCACCCACTCCGGGAGCCCCACAACCTGGGTGGCGGCTGGATGGGATTTAACTTCCGCAAGGCTTTTGGCTGTCCAGTCAGGATCATCAACGACGCCGCCATGCAGGCGCTTGGCAGTTATAAAGGCGGCTGCATGTTGTTTCTCGGATTAGGCACCGGCCTTGGGTCAGCCATGGTCGTGGGCGGGATGCTCCAGCCCATGGAGTTGGCACACCTTCTCTATAAAAACGGCAAAACCTACGAAGACTACCTTGGTTTGCGCGGGCTAGAACGATCCGGCAAGAAAAAGTGGCGCAAGCATGTGGCCGCAATTGCGAAGAAACTCAAGACCGCGCTAGATGCCGATTATGTGGTGTTAGGTGGCGGAAATAGTAAGAAATTGAAGAACCTGCCTCCCGGCACGCGGCTCGGAAGCAACGAAAACGCCTTCCTAGGCGGCTTTTGCATGTGGCAGAAATAGCGAGACTGCTGTATCGTGCCCGGCTTACTCAGAATCTCCCCAACACGAACCCACACATCTCCGGCTTGCCCAAAGCGGTCAGGAACACTTAATGTTGTTTCAGTTGTTCCCGCGCGGGGGGGCGGTTACCACTTCTTGGCACGCTTTCATCCAATAGACTGTTGATCAGGTTACGCAAGTAGTTTTCGTCTTCCAAGGAGGATTCGCGAATCGGGCGGCTCTGGGCACGAATGATTCCCTGGCGATCAATCACCACGATCTGCGGCACCATGAATTGTTCGGATGATTTTCGACCCAGGAAACCATCCACAGCAGCCGCCGAGGTATAACCCACCGGGTAGGCAATTCCAAATCGCCGGACAAAGTCAGTTACCTTTCCACCGCCAGCGTCATTGTCGAAGGCTATGCCGATGGGTTGAAAACCGCGGGCCCCCAATTCCTTGTGGAGTTTGCTGATCACCAGTGCCACACGAGCGCAGTGAGGGCAGTTCATCAGCAAGAATTCCATGACCACTACTTTGCCCTGAAAACTTGAGAGTGAGGTTTGTTTGCCCGAGGGCTCGAGGAAGGTGAGTTCACTCGATCCGCGGGGCACCGGCGCTGTAGCAACCAACAAACTCGCACTGAGCAGTATGAAAGTGGCAAGACGACCAACCTTTTTCGTTAGCACACTCATAAGTTCAAACCTCCTTTCCATTTCTCGGTCACCTTGAATATCTCCGCCTCTGCCGCACGGGCCGCGTCCGCCGGGCTGAGCTCGCCTTTTACCGCGCTCATAAACATCCTGGGAATCACAAAACTGTTGAACACATCCATGGAAACCGGAGTGGCATAACCTGGAAAGCCGAGATTGTGCGTCCAGTGGAGAGCATCCTTCAGCTCCTTGTACTTGTAGGGCGGATCGCCGAAGGAGTCATTTTCCAGACGGACAATCAAGTCTGGAACCGTTTTCTGGTACAAGGGGAGGTTGCACCCCCGGCTTTTTTCGTAAATGGCTTTGGAATTGTCAATTAGATCGGCAAGGAATTGTTTCGCGCCTTCCTTGTTTTCTGCGAAGTTCCAGATCGCGGAGCAATTGGTGACATGTGGGAGTCCGAAAACGCCAGTTCCCGCCGAGCCGAGGAGCGGCGGCTGAATTCTGATCTTACTCGCCACCTGCGGGTTTTGAATTTCCGCGGTGCGTAAAAGGCCGATGCCGTTCAGACTGCACGAAGTCTTGCGCGCGAGCATGGCCTGGACGTTGCCTGATGCGGTCCAATGGAGTTGCTCAGGTGTTCCTGCATCCTCGTATAGCGCCTTGGCATACTTCAGGGCCTCAATGGTGCGAGCGCCCGTGTTGATGGCCACTCGGCCGTCGGGATCCAACACGCGACCTCCAAAGGCGAAGAGCAGGGTGTGCAAAGTAACGTTACTCTCGAGAGTTGGCGCCATTGCCAGACCGCAAGGGATGCCCAGTTCATCGCGAATCCTTTTACCGCCGCTATGCAGACTGCCATAGTGCATGGGACCGAAAGGCATACCAACCTGACGCCAGTAGTCCTCAAAGTAATGAAGGGGCGTGGGAATCCAGGAGTCGGCAAACGCGAAATATTTTTTCGTTCGTGGATTGAAGGTGGAGCGGTGCGCCAGGCGGTCCAAGATCCCGTACTTGAAGGCTACGACTTGATAGATCTCGGCGTGATCGATCGCTTGCTGCTGGAATTCAGCAGGCGGCCAAGGAAAGATAAATACATCGTGGCCTTTGCCGGCACGGATTTCGCTAGCAGCGCTTGCGTGGGTAGACTCGACGGGAATGTGGTCAACAATGACGTTGGTGTCATGGCGCTCGCCCCAGCTCCTGGCGACGGCAGACTCAAACCACGAGTCGTACCCGGGCAAGAAGTGCGCCCATTTGGCAATCTTCAAGGTCTTCGGCTGAACTTGAGCGCGGCCCGGAAAATGGAAGAACGGCCCGAGGGCGGCGGACATCGCCGCGCCTTTAAGGAAATCCCGACGTGAAAGCACGTTTTCCAAGGCCTAGTCATTCCGCGGACGACGTCTGCCGAGGCACGCCATCCCGGTGAAGTTTGAGAGTCGCGACGGTCAGTTTTCTGGAGCCGCCTCGCTGCAGAATTTCCCGGTATTCTGCAAGCAGCTAAAATTATTCAGGAGGCCGGTATCGAGTGCGTTGCCGTTGGAACGGCGAACCACGTCCAAGAACGCATCCTTGGCAACTGCCCCGTTGCGAGGATCAAGAAGGGCGGGACATACCAGCCAAACCGCCGCCGGCGAGTCGGCCCCTCCCACATCTTCCTGTCCTTCGGCCATGCAAGGAGTTGTGGGGGGGGTCTGACCCGAGAAGCCGGGAATCGGGTTTGATCCAACCACCTTGCCTTCCAAGAAGTTCAATTCGTCTCCGGTCCGCACGATAGGAGTGCCATCCAGACTGAGGCCTTCCTTGTTGCCCAAGGCTTGAATCATGGACGGGCATTGAGTGGTGTGGTCATGGATCGTCGGGAGGAACCAGAAATAAGTAATGATCCACATGCCCAGCAAGTCGTCGCAGAAATAGCCAAACGGGCTGTTTTTTACAATGGTGGTTCCTTCCACGTCGTTGTTGTCGCTGCCGTCGATGGCGTTGCGATTCGTGGCGAACCGCCAATCCTGCCGCAGGCTCGGCGTAGCCACGCTGCTCACAGGGAAGCAGGGTGTAATAGTCGGATCGCCCATCGCACCACAGGGCGTGCCGGCAAATTGGCCATTCGGTAGGATCTGCTTTAACGCGGCGTAAGCTTCGAAGTTACTGACGATATCAACCATTTGAATGCTGCGCGCGCTACCTACGCCGGTGAAGTCGTCAGATTGTCTGGTCAAAAAAGCCAGAATGGAGATGAACTCCGTCGGAGTGCCGGTTTGATCATCGGGGTAGCCTCCCGTCGTCGCCAGGATGCGGAAATTCCTGCGGGTGGGATCATTGACGCTGCAGTTGTTGTCAACGACCCAGTTGACCTGGTTCCCGGTTGCCGGTGGACCGGTTTGCCTGAAAGTTCCGAACCGTCCAGCCACCGGCGCATTGACGCCGGCGCCTTGGCCGACAACGATCCCATTCTCGGCATAAAAATTGTCGCTGAAATCGCATGGTGGAGGATTGATCTGAGTAAAGACTTTCACACTTGTGGGTGCAGGCGCAGTCCCCGTGGATTGCGCCCAGACAATGCTTCCTGGAACGCTGGCCGTCGCCAGAATCAGTACCGCACAGGTGAAAATCGCAACGAATACGCTGATGGGTGCCTTCTTAATTTTGCTTACCACGACTTTATCCCTCCTCGGACTCCGTCCCGGACGGACCCCCGATTGAAAAGTTAGAAATCTCAATATCGTGTGGCGGCCGGCCCTAAACACCGCGTGCATGGCAAATCAAAAAAGATTCAACCCCTCGCGATCGCCGCCTTCGTTTCCGGACGAATCATCCAGGAGATAGACTCGGCGATAAACGGAGGGTGGGCCATTCCCGGGCAGGCACCCCACAACATCAATGGTTCGTTGCCATAGCGCACGTTCCCGATATGCTGAGTTTTGTCCCGGTCAATAGCGGGATCGGGGTAAGTGAATCCCAAGCCCTTGCGGAGGATTTCGATGTCCAGCCCTTGTCCGGTCAGGAAAGTCCATCCCTCCGGACGGGCATTGAATTTCTTCATATATTTCTGAAGGACGTCGGGCGTATCTTCTTCGGGCTTGAGGGTCACTGAGTACATGAAGATGTCCCGGCCGACACGACCGCCGAGCAGCTTCTGGACCTTCACAAGATTGGCGGTCACGAGCGGACAGACTTCATCGCAATGTCCGAAGAAGAAGTTGATGGTGACGATTTTGTCCTTGACCAGATCGTCGTAGAAACGCACACGCTTCCCGTTTTGTGTGATCAAGCTGACATTCGGGAGATGCGTACGCTGGATACTGGCGCGCGCTTGGGCCTGCTCGTCAGCATCGGCACCCCGCGGAGTTGCAATAGCTTTCGTGCTCGCGATAGCTCCAACGAAAGGAGCAATTCCTGCCAGGCTTAGTAGTTCTCTTCTCGATAGGTCGGGCATGACTCAATATCTCCCTTCTGTAAAACCTCACCTCGTCTCATTTGGTTACGGCACCAATATGCTGTCGCCCTGCGGCTGGATGTGCCACAGCGCCATCATGGCGTGGTCTTCGTGCACCACGTTATGGCAGTGGATGGGGTACTTCCCAAGCCAGTCTCGGAAGCGGAAGAATAGCTCTACGCGTTCGTTCTGCTTCAATTGGGTTACGTCCTTACGAGAGCGTTCGACTGCTGACGGTGGCGCGCCATTGCGACTCAAAATCTGGTGCTCTTCGAGATGAATGTGAACCGGGTGAGTCCAATCGCCCGTGGCATTTCTCAGCACCCAGTGTTCGACGCTATTCTGCTGAACCGTGAACCGGAAATTCTGCGAGAACCCACCCGGTGGCGGTCCGCCTGGACCGAAGCCGCAGTCCATGAACTGGCCATTGATCGACCACTGGCCATTCAATCGGTCGAACTTAAAGGTCCTGACGACACGGGCGGTCGCCGTCGTGTCAGGTAGCGAGTAGAAAGTCGGATTCGTGGCAGGATTTACACTTCCATCTTGCACCGCCGATCCGCTCACCTGAAATTGCAAGAGGAGGTTGCCTTGGCCAGCCGGCAGAATATCGGACAGGACATTGCCGTTGCCATCGTTGCACTCCACCTGGCCTGGAAAGAATCCTTGAGGTGGAACCGGTCCCTGACCGTTGATCTGGCGCAGGCGGTTCTCGAGGTAGATGGTCTTGCCCGCAAACTGGCTGAAGTCAATGATGACTTCCACGCGCTCGGCCGGGCCAATGCGAACGCTCTGCACCTGAACTGGATTGGGCAATAGATTCCCGTCGTTGCCAATCACCCAATACGCGTTATTCGCGGGGAGGTTGTTGAGGTCGGTGAGGAAGAATTGATAGAAACGGGACGGACCTGTATCCAACAAGCGGAACCGGTAACGGCGAGGCTGAACCTGGAGAAAAGGCTGTATTTTCCCATTGACCAGGAACTTGTCACCCAGTATTCCGTCCAGGTTAAACAGATCGAAAGCCAACTTCCCCGTGGTCGGGTCGTACACCTTGTCGGCAAACGCAAGTGGAATATCAAACTGCGGGAAGCTTGGAAGATGAAATCCCGTTGACTCGTTTCCAGTGTCGAACTGATTGAACAGGCAATAGAAGCCAACCAGGCCTTTGTAGGTGTTTTGCGAAGTGAAGTCTACGCGGTGATCGTGATACCACAGTGTGCTCAACGACTCGTTGATGTCGCCGTTGGGCTGGTGGTCGGAATTAAAGCCCGCCAAGACATTGGGATAGTACTGGTCGCAAAAATGACCGATGTCGTAAAAGTCGCAGGGATTGCCGTCGCTCTCCGAAGGGTTATGAGCGTTGTGGAGGTGCGTCGTGACCGTAGGCATGCCAAAGCCGCCGTTCTGGTTTGCCGGAGGAAGCCCGTTGATATTTCGGGTGAGCTGGGGCACTCCATAATTGGCCTTATAGGTTGGTCCGGGGCTTATGGCATGAGTGCCGTCATTGAAGCCCCAAATGGTTTGCAGCGGCAGATCCGGGGACTGAGTGACGGTGATTGCCTGTTGCGTGAACTTGTAAAGGCGGGACGGGACTACTGGAAATCTGCTGGCATCCAACTGCGTGCCCTGGTGGCAAGCCGCGCGAACTTCCCCCGCCGAGGTGTTGGGACAAGTGGTCGGCGTGGGAGTCAGGGAGGCAACTGTTTGAGCCACCGGCATGATCGGAAGCGGCTCAATAAAGGACCGGGTGGCGGGGCTGGCCGGCTGGTTGATGGGTGAGCACAATTGATTTGTGCCGCCGTTCACGGACTGCGCGCGGGCGCTGAGGCCGCTCTTGGCAACCAGCATTCCGCCAGCGGTCAGCAATCCCATCTTGAAAAGCTCGCGTCGGCTGGTCAGCCCGGCGGCGATTAATTCCCGCCGGTTCTTCGCCGCTTCCAGCATTTCTTTGTACTGCTTCTTGGAAACCTTTTCGCCAAAAACGTTGTAGTACATTCGAACACCTCCCTCGCAAACTGCACCTAGTATTCGTGTGTCAATTCGCCGCTGACCAAGTCCTGGTACAGGTTCGCGGCTTCAGCAGAGTTGCAAACGAGGCTTGCGTCGAGGGGCTCTTGGATAGCGCGAGTCCAAACTTGCAATTCTCGGTGGAACTCCTATGCCGGTTTCCACGACGGGGCTGTGCGTTGCTCCCGATACCGTGCACCCTGCAACGCGGGCGAAAATAGACCTTAGCGCTCACGTGAAGCAACGTCCCTGGCGCAAATTCGTGGTACAGGTTTTGCTGTCCCGGCAAAGGCATCTTGCGTACAGCAAAGAGAAAGCAAACCTTGCAGGCAGAGCACTCGCGCAAAGACGATAAGTCCTAGGACTTAATAGGTTTCTAGCTTCACGATTTATTAGCGAAAAAAACACTTGCATTTGAAGAAGCCCGCGCTATATTGGCAATGGTTTTTTCAGTGTGCGCTGCTGATTGGTAATTCAGTTGGTAGTTCCTGCCCTGCCCTGGTCTCTGGACGTGACGTCCAGTCATAGGTAGCAATCCGAGTGGTGATCGCTATCCAACTCTTGAGTTCGCATCCCGTTCTCACCGAAGCGGTGGAAGAACAGCTTTGGCGTCTGCAAGACTCCTCGGTTCAGATACTGCCTTCCATGGTGAATGAAGCGGAAGTCCTCAGACAGCCCGGACCACCACGTCTCTTTTTGCTGGACGCGTGCTCGCTGCGGACCGAACTCGGGCCTCTCGCTGGACGATGTCGCGCACAATTCCCGGGGAGCAAGTTTCTGGCACTTCTTGCCCCGGGCAACGAAAGTCTTGCGGAAAAAACTCACCTTTTCTATTGGGGTATAGAGGGATTTCTGGAATTGGACAAGACTTGGCAGTCGAAACTTCCTGACGCGATTCGCGCCATTCTCAAGGGAGGATTCTGGGTGCCCTATGAAATGACGGTGACATTCATCCAAAGCGCGAAAGCATTGCTGGACGCGCAGCTTCTATCTGGTCATTGTCTTACCGCCCGGGAGGGACAGGTCCTTCAACTAATCATGCGGAAGTTAACGAACAAAGAGATTTCCGGCGCCTTGGGCATCTCTGAACGCACCGTGAAATTCCATGTTTCAAATATTCTCGGTAAATTGCAACTTGAGGACAGGCGTGGTTTATCTCCCGACAAATTTGTTTTGAAAGCCTTCGCTTCAGGAGCCTGATCAAATACATTGCATGGATCCAACCTGAATTGTAGCGACCTGTCACTCGGTCTTTTTCAGTCGGATACGTCAAACACGCACATTCCCAAGCGCTGGTCGACCTTCGCCCGCGGAATGGCTATGGGCCAAGGGATGTACTTTTGCCCAAATGGCATGGTCCGAAAGCCGGGTGTCCAGCGATTCGACTTAACCAGAGTGTCCTAAATGGAACAGTTTTCTGACCTGTCCTATCCCACTCTGATCCGGCAAGGGGTTTACCGAGTTCACCTGGCACCGCTCTTCGCCTGACGCAAAAAAAGGAGACTCCGATGGTCGTTCCTGGGCGCAGATGTTTTCCCCTGATCGCTGCTGCGGTAATGCTGTCTCCTGCCGGAACGTCCGCGCAAGGCCCGCCCGCAATCGCGGCCGAGCCACGCCTCACTCTATCCCAGGTGGTTGAAAAACTGGTCCAGAAGAATGCCGAACGCGCCAAGGCCCTTGAAAGCTATCGCGGCAAACGTATCTACAGAATCGACTACAAAGGCTTTCCCTCTGCGCTTCGCGCGGAAATGATCGTGGAAATGACATATACCGCTCCGGCCAAGAAAGAATTCAAGATTCTTTCCGAAAGCGGAAGCAAATGGATTGTGAAGCGAGTTCTCAAGCGGTTGATCGATGCGGAGGAAGAGGCGCAGGGAGCAGCGATCCGGACAAACGTTGAACTCAACACCCAGAACTACAATTTCACATCGCTCGAACAGCCAACGAACGCTGGTGGCTGTGGCTATATTCTCGGGATCCAGCCTAAAGCGCCGAACAAATTTCTTTACCGTGGTCGTATCTGGGTGGATGACCAGGACTTTGCCGTGTGTCGAATCGAAGGTGAACCAGCTAAGAACCCGTCGATCTGGATCACCAAGACGGAGATCCGCCACAACTATCAAAAGTTCGCGGACTTTTGGCTTCCCGTGGAAAATCAGAGCGTTTCGAGTCTGCGCCTCGGCGGCCGCGCAACGCTGACCATTACGTATCAAAACTATGAAATCAATGCTGTCCATGCCGTGAAGGACAATCCTGCCTCTGCGGGCCACTAGATTCATCGCCCTGAGCGGGTGCAATATTCACGAGACCCGATGCGTCCGGCCATCCGCTGGCACCCTAAGCGGGTCTGATTAACGACGGATAACCGGTCCTTTCGCACCCAGATCCACAGACAGGTCCCCGGAAACGGGGCGCCTTTGCATGCTCCATACAGATCAACTGCCGGCGATGCCTACTAATGGATAGAATTCACATATTTCAACACGAGTAAGGGATTGAACGGGGAAATGGAATGGATCCAGTGGTCAGAGAGCAGCCGCCGCGCGCTCCGTGTCCGTGGTAACCTTCCGGGCGGCGCGCACGTCCCAGAGAGCAGGTCGGGTGTCAGAGATGTGCGGGGGAGGGGTGCGGAACGGCCTCGTTTCGTCCCATCTGCGCCATGCCCAACGGTTCGACAATTTGATGGAGGGGATCGTGAGAATTCTGCGCGCGTGTGCACTTCTCTTGTTCTCGGTCGCTATGGCGACCACAACCTGGGCCAAAGTGATCCGCATCCCGAGGCAGCCTGACTATCACAGCGGTAAGATCGCCTTCAGTTACGCAGGAAGCATCTGGATGGTCAATGAAGATGGAACGAACCCGCGGCGGCTGACGGTGAATGCGGCGCGCGATGCATTCCCGCGGTTTTCCCCGGACGGAAAGTGGATCGCTTTTTCTTCGAATCGCTACGGAAATTATGACGTGTTCGTAATTCCCGCGGATGGGGGCGAGCCGAAGCAGCTCACCTTCAACAGCGCCAACGATACGGTGGTGGGCTGGTCGCGCGATTCGAAGAACGTGATTTTTAATTCGGCGCGCGGACGTGTGTATCCCGGGGTCTTAAGCCTTTACCGCGTGGCGGTTACTGGCGGCTTGGAAGTGCCGCTTGATGGAGACTGGGGCTATTGGGGCAGTTATTCCGGGGATGGGTCGAGGTTTGTGTTCAATCGCCATGCGCCAACCTGGTGGCGGAAGCACTATCGGGGGAGTTACGCGGCGGACCTGTGGATCGAAGACGTGAAGGCGAAGACCTTCCGCAAGATTCTGGATCAGGACGTTTCTGATGAAATGAAAGCGAACAACACATGGCCGCTTTATGGGAACGGCGAGATTTATTTCGTGTCGGATCGCCAGGTATCGGCAAAGGCAGGCACGCGCGAGGTGCTGCGGTCAACGAACAATCTTTGGAAAGTAGCCGACATCGGCGGGAAACCGGTCCAACTAACGCATTTCGATGACGGTTCGCTGTTTTTTCCATCGATTTCGGCGGACGGCAAGATCATTGTGTTTGAAGAGAATGCCGGGCTGTGGAAGTTGGATACCGTAACGGGCAGGGCCAGCGAAGTGAAAATCGAGATCGCAACGGACAGCAAGGAAAACAATTTCGAGGTCCTGCATATCAATGGTGAGGCTGACAGCTACGGTTTATCGCCTTCGAGCCAGCGCGCGGCTATCTCCGCTCACGGAGAAATTTTCACCATTGCGACCGAACACGGAGACGTGAGCCGCGTGACACACAGTTATTCGCGCGAGACCGAACCAGCGTGGTCGCCGGATGGAAAATGGATCGCGTACGTAAGCGATGAGGGTGGACGCGACTCGGTGTGGATGGCGGACCCCGATGGGAGCAATGCGAAAAAGCTCACGGACACGGACAACGAGAAATTGAACGTAGGATGGATGCCGGATTCGAAGGCCGTCTATTTCACGAGTTCGGATCATGGGCTTTACATTGTGGATGCGGGCGGCGGACAGCCGCGAAGAATTGCAAGTAACGACGCGGGGAACATCCTGGGATCTCACGTGTCGCCGGATGGCAAGTGGTTCGCCTATGCGAAGCAGGACCGCGATCTTCGCGCGCATGTCCATATCGTTTCCGCACAGGGAGGCGCGGAACACCGGCTGAACGACGATCTCCTGTTCAGCACGCTTGCGCCACGGTGGACACCGGACGGCAAAAAATTGATTTTTCTCGGCGGCTACGTGCAGGGAGGGTCGGCGACACTGCGGGAGAACGCCGGAGCGTTGTACAGCGTGTCGCTCTCGGATGAAGAAAAAGACCCGATGAGCCGGGACATCGACAGTGAATCCGCGGCCGAGGCAACGGAGCGCGCCGATTCGCCACGAGGCGGGCGCGGAGCCGTGGTGGAAGCACATGCGGTCGAGGTGAAGATTGATTTTGGCGGGCTGGAGCGGAGAATCCACAAGGTCACGCGGCTCTCGG